>VFSW01006345.1_pt1 | contig 17398 bp, 15 predicted proteins | sample 5358111 | NCBI WGS metagenome assembly VFSW01 (sample SAMN11554181, study PRJNA540505) | mine drainage metagenome | isolation source: sediment from site ElyBrook_90M | place: USA: Ely Copper Mine, Vershire, VT | collected 2017
ACTTGAGTCATTGGCGGAAGCGATGCGCGCCACGGTAAACCGGTTCAAGATATGAGCACAGCGATGACGCACGCAACGAATCCAAAACGCGCTGCACATACAGCACGGGGGTAGTAAAGATCGCGAAAAGTTTGTATGCTTCAATCCACACATGTTTGGCATGGCTATCCGGCCGATTCTCAGATTCAATCCTGGAAGAGGGAACATCATGTACAAAAATATCCTGGTCGCGGCAGACGGCAGCGCCACTTCTGACAAGGCTCTGACCGAGGCCATCAATCTTGCAAAGGATCAGCACGCAAGACTCAAAATCGTATACACCATCGACGACGCCAGCATCTTCACCGCGGCCGACGTCCCCGACGCGGTCGGCATAGAGCAATCCTGGATAGATGCCGGGCACAAGATACTGGAAAAGGCGAAACAGAAGGCCAATGCAGCCGGTCTGGAAGCAGAAACAAAACTACTGCAAACAGACATCATGGGAGAGAAAATCTCAGACGCCATCGTGAATGAAGCCAAAGCATGGCCCGCCGACCTCCTAGTCGCGGGAACCCACGGGCGACGCGGCCTATCCCATCTGCTCATGGGCAGCGTGGCGGAAGGCATCGTTCGCGTCAGCCCCGTGCCGCTGCTTCTGATTCGGAGAAGCTAGTCTGCATGGCTCGCGTTCCTAGGTTCCGAACCAGAACGAACTGCCTTTCATCAGGAATTCGACATAGGGCATGTAGTGCGACCCATCGCAGGAAAACGTCAGGCTGATCGTTCCGTTGAAGAGGTTGATCGAAGCCGTGCGCAGATAAAACGTCGAATCGGACATGCGCAGTGCTTTCATGGTAGCCAGTATCCTTTGAATCTCCTCCCTGGGTATCTCTGCGTTCGCAGGATAATCGCGACGGGGGAAAATCAGGCATATGTCCGGGTCGGTCAGCGCGTCCTGTTCGAGCAGACGATAGCGGTACGGATCATCCACCGTCCATATCGTCACCCTGCTGCTTGAAAAATGCAGCATGCATTGAAACACGCCGCGCTCTGTGAGCAACTCCTCCAGTATGGGTAGGGTCAAATCAAAATTCTTGTCCATCGCACTCTCGACGCGCGACTGCAAAAATACGGTATTCCTGATTGCCTGATCCCCCTTGAGCTGCCGCCAATAACCGGGCTCATCATAAAGGCCTGATGTCACCGGCAAATTCCGCAAGTCAAAATCCGCGCCAAGATAGCCTATCGTCTTTCCCTCCTTGCGCACCACCTGCAATGCAGTCAACGAAGGACGGCGATCACGCAGGCTGATATAGGCGTCCGACAACAGAAATCCCCAGTCAGGCATTGCTTCCTTCATATAAGGTCTTTGCGACCTGTCGCGCCCGAAGTGCGTCAGGTCATATCCGTCCTTTCCAACGTTATCGCTGATCTGGCGGCCAGTATGATCGATGCAATACAGGAAATCGCAGTGCGGTATCTTCTGAAACTCATGCCGCATCACTTCGTTCAACCGTTCACGACTCCCCCATGCAGGCAGACACAATCCGACCAGGCTGGCCATGGGCTCATGCAGCATCCTGGCCAATTCCTCGCGCTGAAGATAAATGCTTTCTTTCCACGAATTTTCCATGTATCCGATGACAATCCAAAAATTGAAAAGTTTCCAGGCCGGCTTGGAACCGTCATATGTCATATGTCTGTCACAACCGCGCATTATTGTACGATCCTCAAAAATCCGATAGAGGTAAATATCATGCTCGCCAACATAAAGCATGCCTCCACTCCCTCGAATGCGCCGGTCAATGTGGTTGTGGTTCCGGCGCTTGCCACGACCCAGCTCGAAGAAGTCATCGCGGAACGCAAACTGAGCGCGCTTTTCCAGCCCATCATCACCATGAAAAACGGCGAGTTCCTGGGTTTTGAGGGATTGATACGCGGCCCTGCGGACAGCCCTTTGCACTCGCCCTTGAATCTGTTTGGCGCCGCAGAACAGCATGGTCTTTCGCTCGAAGTCGAAATGCTCGCGCGGCAGATCGTGTTGGAATCCTTTGCCAGACAAAAACTGCCGGGCAATCTTTTTCTCAACATCAGCCCCGAGACGCTGAACCATCCCAGTTTCAGAAATGGCCAGACGCTGGAATTCATGCGCGAACTCAAGATAGATCCTGCACAGGTCGTAATCGAAATCACCGAAAACCAGCCAACCTATGATTTCGAGGGAATGCGCAGCGCGCTCCTGCACTACCGTGCGATGGGCTTCAAGATCGCGATCGATGATCTGGGCGCAGGATTTTCCAGCTTGCGCTTGTGGTCAGAACTGCGTCCCGATTTCATCAAGATAGACATGCACTTCATACAAGGGGTTGATCAGGATCCCATCAAGCTGCAATTTCTAAAATCCATACAGCAAATCGCCGAGAGTTGCGGCACGCGCGTCATCGCAGAAGGAATAGAGACTTCGGGCGAATTGCGCGTGGTCAAGGACATCGGCATCGAACTCGGCCAGGGATATTTCATCGCGCGCCCGAGTTATACCCCGCCCTTGCTCGCCTCCAGCGAAACCGGCAGCATCATCGGCTCATCCAATATCTCGGTCTTCCCGACCGAGGGCATGAACAGGCGCACGCACATGACTGCTCAAAAACTGCTGAGCTATGTCGAACCCGAACAACCGGAGAGTCCGAATGACCAGATACTGGAACGCTTCACCGGCAATCCGTCCCTGCGCATCATTCCGGTGGTAAAAAACGGCATACCCAAAGGCCTCATCAACCGCTACCAGTTTCTCGACCGTTTCGCCAAACCTTTCCAGCGCGAACTGATGGGCAGGAAGCCGTGCAGCAATTTTATGCAGACGGAACCTTTGCTTGTGGAAAAAACCATGCCCATTGAGGAGCTCAGCCATTTCATGGCGGAAGCGGACAGCCGGCATTTTGCCGACGGTTTCATCATCACCGACAACGGTCGCTATATCGGCGTCGCCTCGGGACAGGACCTGCTGCGCGAATTGACACAAATGCAACTCGAGGCGGCGCGCTATGCGAACCCGCTCACGTTGCTGCCGGGAAACGTTCCGATCAACGAGCATATCGAACGCCTGTTACAGGCAAACACGTCCTTCATTGCCTGTTATTGCGACCTGGACAATTTCAAGCCGTTCAACGACTGTTACAGCTACCGCAAGGGCGACGAAATGATACAGCTCACAGGCCGCCTGCTCGGCTGGGCTTGCGACCACAAGCAGGACTTCATCGGCCATATCGGCGGGGATGATTTCATCCTTCTGATGCAAAGCCGCGACTGGAAGACGCGATGCGAACAGGTGCTGCGCTCATTCGAACAGGCCGCATCCCTGCTGTTCAAGGAAGAACATCTGGCCTCGGGCGGATACTTGAGCGAATCGCGCGACGGATGCGTCCAGTTTCATCCGGTCACCACGCTTTCCATAGGCGCGATCCTGGTATCACCAAACCAGTTCATGTCACACCACGAGGTCTCGGCTGCAATGAGCACTGCAAAAAAAATGGCGAAGAAGATGCCCGGCAACAGCCTGTTCGTGGAGCAGCGCTCCCCCTTGCAAAAGAAATGACGACGCTTGTCGGCGCATTCCGCGCAACCCACCTGCTCCTTCACCTGATCTGCGGCTTCTCGATCGCCACGGTCTTTCCTGGATTGAGCCCAAGACTACGCCGGCAGATACTGCAGCGCTGGTCTTCCAGACTCTTGCGCATACTGAATGTGAAGCTGACCTTCGATCCGTCGATGATGCCAGGATCGGGCATCATCGTCACCAACCACATCTCCTGGCTGGATGTCTTCGTGCTCAATGCAATGACGCCGATGCGTTTCGTCGCCAAATCGGAAGTTCGGCAATGGCCGCTGTTTGGCTGGCTATGCGCCCGCGCACAGACGCTGTTCATCGAACGCGGCCGCGCGCGCGATGCTGCACGCATCAACAGACAGGTTGTCGGATTGCTGCAGGAAGGCGAGTCCCTTGTGGTGTTTCCCGAGGGCACCACGACAGACGGAAAAAATATAGGCGCCTTCCATGCTTCGCTGTTGCAGCCTGCCATCGACGCTCAGGCTACGGTATATCCGGTGGCCATACGCTATCAGGATGAACATGGCTTGCACAGCGCAACCGCCGCCTACATCGACGACATATCCTTTATTGCGTCGCTTTGGAACATACTCAAGAGCAAAAGCCTGCATGTGCAGCTCCTCTCCACCCCGCCGATAGCCGCTGCGGGCAGCGACAGGCGCACGGTGACGCATCAGGCGCGGCTGCAGATTCACGCTGCCTTGCTGCAGATGGCTAGCACCCCTGACGAACCAGAAGACATGGCCGGAGCGATTGCCGACTATACAACAGCCTGAAATCAGCCGAACATCTTCTGCCACCAACGCTTACGGCTGTTGGGCAGCGGCGTTTCATCCAAGATCAATGTCGGCGGGATTCTGCTCAGCACCCAGCGAGGCGGAATCTTCACTCCGCTTGAGCCGCAGGAGCTGCCCAGGTTGTTCGGGTCATAGATCTTGATGAAGGAAGGATGCTCGGGATCGTCCGCATAGACGATGCCGCAATAGTTGTATTCGTGCTCGCGGCGCAACAGGCTGTCCACTTCAGCGACGAACACCTCCAGCTCGGTGGAGGTCATCGTTTCCTGCGAAGGCTCAATTCCGATCAGGCTGACATACCAGTCTTGCGGATTGGCTTTCACGCGCACCCACAGCGCATCGAGCTGTTCCCAGCGCAGCATCCCGTGGAAAGAGCCGTTCATGCGGCCTGAAAAATCCTGACTCATTTCACTCCTTAGTACTGCGTTGAAATTTCCGGAATCTGTCCATGCCTGCCATAGGCTAAAGATAGTCGATTCTAAGACTGGCAGAAGAAACACCCCTGTTTTGCCGGAAAACAGGGGGGAGAGTCCGGAAGTCTCCGACAAATCAGTCGATCTTGCGGATTACGCTTCAATCCGGCAATTTCCTTCTCAACGCATCGCGATCAAACCACCATGAGTCACCGACAATCGCACTCACCACCTGCCCCAGGCGCGGCAGAAAGACCTCAGGATCGCGCAAACCCAGCTTGTCCATCCATGCATCCAGGGCACGCTGATCGCCCACCTTGCTGTGGCGTTCGGCGACGCGCGCGATAAGATTGTTGGCCAGCAGCGCCCAATCACCGTGCTCCTCGTCGTTTGCCCTGAGGTCGATCACATAGCGCGCGGTGATGGCTGCCAGCGCCGCGCCATCGGCATGATCCGGCGTCTCATTCACCACATGGTCGAGCATCGCATAGGTGAGTTCGGGAGCCACCGGAAAAGTCACGGACAGCCACACGCCCATGCCCAGCGCGTGGATCGATTCGATCTGACCGGTCTGGTAGAGCACGTTGCATGCTTCGACCGCGTCCTGCCACGATTCCTTTTTCAATGCCGCATCGAATGCCATGCGCGCAATATCCCAAGCCTCTTTTTTTCTTTCCAGCCAGATCAGTATTTCGGCGATATCGAGCTCAAGCCTCGCGCGCGTCAGGGAATCAGCGCCCGAGTAGAGGGTTAACTCGGCATTCTTCTCGCGTAGCTGCTGCTCGAACTGCGCGCGCTCGACCTCGGTCAGTGCATTGTTCATATCCACCATGGGGACTTCGTTCGTCATGCTGTTCCATCCTCGATTGCCTGATATACGATCTGGCCGTCAACCAGGGTATAGCGCACCCTGCCCTGCACTTCCTGCCCGATGAAAGGCGTGTTCTTTCCCTGGCTCTTCAATGCAGCAGGAGTGACTCGCCAGCAGGCTTCCGCATCGCACACGCAGATGTCCGCCGCAGCGCCCACGCTCAAGTGCCCCGCATCCAGCCCCAGCACCTGCGCCGGACGCAGCGTGACTCCCGCCAGCGCATCGGACAGGGCGACCTTTTCCTGCCGCGCCCATTTCAGCAGGAGAGGCAGCAACAATTCAAGGCCGGTCGCACCCGACTCCGCCTCGGCAAACGGCAATTGCTTCGCGTCCTCGTCCACCGGCGCGTGGTTGGTGCAGACCGCATCTATCGTGCCATCCAGCAAACCTTTGCTGAGTGCCGCGCGATCCCTGAGGCTGCGCAAAGGCGGGGTCAGCCTGCAGTTCGGATCGAAATAGCCGATGTCCATTTCGGACAGGTGCACGTGATTGATCGATACATCGCAGGTCACTTGCAATCCCTGCTGCTTGGCCTGACGCACCATCTCCACGCCCGCAGCACTCGACAGCCGGCAGATGTGCAACTTAACACCGGTCTCGCGCGCCAGGGACAGCATGGTTGCAAGCGCGATCGTCTCGGCGCACACCGGGATTGCAGGCAGGCCAGAGCGCGTCGCCACTTCACCGTCGTGCGCGACGCCATCGCGCGCAAGAAAACTGTCCTGAGGGCGCAGCCATACCGAAAAACCGAAGGTCGCGGCATATTGCATCGCGCGGTGCAGCACCCGGGTATCGGTAAGCGGCGCATCGGCCTGGCTGAACGCAACGCATCCGGCCTCGACGAGTTCCGCCATTTCGGTCAGCTCGCAACCCTTCAACGCAGTGGTCAATGCGGCAACCGGATACAGTCGCGCCTGATGCAAATTCTTTGCGCGATGCTTCAACATCTCCACCAGCCCGGGCTCGTCCAGCGGCGGGTCGGTATCGGGCGGACAGGCGAGGCTCGTGATTCCGCCTGCCACAGCCGCATCCATTTCCGATTCCAGCGTGGCCATGTACTCGAAACCCGGCTCCCTCAGCCTCGCCGCAAGCTCGATCAGGCCGGGTGCGACGATGAGTCCTTCCGCATCGATCACCCTTGTCGCCGAGAAACCTGCCGGCTTTTCACCTATCGCTGCGATGCGCCCGTTTTCGACATACACATCCAGCATCGCGTCGATACCGTTTCGTGGGTCGATCAGCCGCCCGTTCCTGATATGTAGAGTCATTGGTTGTTTCCTGCCAAAACGCTCATCACCGCCATGCGCACCGCAATGCCGAAGGTCACCTGCGAAAGAATCACGGATTGCGCGCCATCCGCCACGCGCGAATCGATCTCTATGCCGCGGTTCATCGGCCCCGGATGCATCACGATCGCATCGCTTTTCGCAAAGCTAAGCTTCTCCTCGGTCAGCCCGTAATTCTTGAAATACTCCTGACCGGAAGGAAGCAGCGCGCCCTGCATGCGCTCGTTCTGCAATCGCAGCATCAGCACCACATCCACATCCTTCAGCCCCTTTGCCATGTCGTGATAGACCCGCACGCCGAGATTTTCGACCGCGGTGGGCAGCAGGGTCTTGGGTGCGATCACCCTGACCTCGGGCACGCCGAGCGTCGTCAGCGCATGAATCTGCGAGCGCGCAACTCGCGAGTGCAGCACGTCTCCCACGATCGCAACGCGCAGATTGTGGAATTCCTTCTTGTAATGGCGGATGGTGAACATGTCCAGCAGCGCCTGCGTGGGGTGCGCATGACGGCCATCGCCCGCGTTGATCACGTGTATCTCGGGCGCGACATGGCGTGCGATCAGGTGTGCCGCGCCGCTTTGGGAATGACGCACCACGAACATGTCTGCATGCATCGCGCAGAGATTGTCCACAGTATCGAGCAGCGTCTCGCCCTTGCTGGTCGAGGATGAGCCTATGTTCAGATTGACCACGTCGGCAGACAAGCGCTTGGCTGCGATCTCAAACGTGGTGCGCGTGCGCGTACTGTTCTCGAAGAAGATGTTGAACACGGACTTGCCGTGCAGCAGCGGCACCTTCTTGATCTCGCGCCCTTCCGCCACATCCAGGAAGGTTGACGCGCGGTCGAGTATGTCGCGCATGATGCGCACGGGCAGACCCTCCGTGGTCAGAAGGTGCTGCAGTTCCCCGCGCTCATTGAGTTGCGGATTATTCATGACCCGACCCTCTGCTCACCATGACGCTTGCCATCGGCTCGTCCAGATGGGCCTGCAATATCTGCTGCGCGGCATATTGGTCTATCCATTTCTTCTGTTCCCTACCCGTGACGCCTTCCGTTCTCAGCTGAACGCTCGCAGCGTGCGAAGTATAACGTTCATCGACCAGCACCACCGGAAGATTGAATCTGCCGTTAAGCCGATTGGCAAAGCGCCGGCAAAGTGCGGTCAGCTCGTGTTGTGTGCCATCGTCGTTGAAGGGCAGCCCGACCAGAAGCGCTGCAGGTTGCCATTCCTTGATGAGCCCCGCTATCCTGGCGAAGCGCTCGTCGTTCTTCTCGCTGTCTATCGTCGTCAGAGGTTGTGCGCTGGCCGCATAGGTATTGCCCACCGCCACCCCGATGCGCCGGGTGCCGAAATCGAAAGCGAGCAGGGTGCCTTCCAGAGGATTGAGGATTGAGGACTGTGGATTGAGTATTGTTACTACGCAACCGTCTTCTGCGCCTGATCCTCGATCCTCAATCCCCGATCCTGTTATATCAGGCATGCCCGGCATCCTCGACCAGCATCGAATAATTCACGCCGAGCAGCGCCATTGCCGCCCCGAGCTTCTCTTCCGCAGGCAGTCCGAACAGGATGTGCTCGTTGGCCGGCACCGTAAGCCAGGTGTTTTCGTTGATCTCATGCTCCAGCTGGCCTTGCTCCCAGCCTGAATAGCCCAGGGTCACCAGGAAATGTTCCGGCCCTTTTCCCTCCGCCAGCGCTTCGAGGATATCTCTGGAGGTCGTGAGCGCAAGCCCGGCATGGATGCGCAGCGTCGACTGCCAGTCCTGCACCGTGTCGTGCAACACGAAGCCGCGTTCGACCTGAACGGGGCCGCCCACATGAACCGGCACTTGCCCAAGCTCGGGCTGGTGCAGCGGGATATTGATTTGATCGAACATCTCGGCCATCGTCAGGCTGATCGGACGGTTGATGACCAGACCCAGCGCGCCGTTTTCGTCATGCTCGCAGATATAGGTCAGCGTGCCGGCAAAGAAACCCTCTTGCATGGCAGGCATGGCGATCAGGAAATGATTGGTGAGATCGAACTTGGACATGCCGGCATTGTATCCGGCTATGCGGTCCTTCACAATGTTGAAAGAAACCCGGCAACTAGGCCGCTTGAGGCAGCAATGCAGCGATCTGTTCGAGCAGATCGTCTTCCTGGAAGGGTTTGCCAAGATAAGCGTTGACGCCGAGACTCATCGCAAAATCGCGGTGCTTGTCCGCCGCGCGCGAGGTGATCATGATGATGGGGACATTCATCGTCCTTTCATCGCGGCGCATCAGCTTGGTCAGCTCAAAGCCGTCCATGCGCGGCATCTCGATATCGAGCAGCATCACCGCAGGAATCAGCTCGTTCAGTTTTTCCAGCGCATCGACGCCATCCTGGGCCGTCACCACTTGATAGCCTGCGCGAGCCAAGAGGCGCGAGGTGATCTTGCGCACGGTCAGCGAATCGTCCACGACCATGATGGTGGGTTGAAGAAGATCCGGCAATACCGTTTCCGCCTTGGGCGCCTTGCTCACCGCAATACGCTGCTTCATCTGGGCTGGATTCAGTATCAGCACCACCGAGCCATCACCCAGCACGGTCGCTCCCGCAATGCCGGGCAGACGCGAAAGCTGGGGACCGATATTCTTGACGACCGCTTCCCGGTTGCCGCGCAATTCGTCGACGTGCAATGCGACCCGCTGGTTGCCGCTGCGCAACAGCAACAGCGCGTTATAAGGCCTAATCTCGGGCACGCGTTCGTCATCTCCCAGCAGCGTTGGGAGATAGCTGAAAGGATAGCCATTGCCTTCCCATTCGATTTTCTGCTGGCTGTACAGTTCCCGCAGTTCATCCGGCTTTACCTGGCGCACCTGTTCCACCATAGCGGATGGAATCGCATAAGTGCGGTCACCGGCTTGCACCATCAGCACCTGTGTCACCGCAAGCGTCAGGGGCAGATGGATCGTGAAACGTGTGCCCGCACCCGGCTGCGAGCTGACATCTATCCTGCCGCCCAGCGCGGTGATCTCGCTGCGCACGACATCCATGCCGATGCCGCGCCCTGCTATTTCAGTCACTTCAGCCGCAGTCGATATGCCCGTCGTGAAGATCATTTGCGCCAATTGCTCATCGCTGATTTCGTCGCCGGCATTCTCCAAAAGACCTTTCTTGACGGCCTCGGCGCGCAAACCGGCAAAATTCAAGCCCTTGCCGTCATCGCTGAATTCGAACACGACTTCATTGCTTTCCTGACGCAGGCTCAGGCGTATCTCGCCGATCGCATCCTTGCCGCTGTTGATGCGTTGCTGCTCGTCTTCCAACCCGTGCACGATCGCATTGCGCAAGAGATGCTCGAACGGCGCGGTCATCTTCTCCAGCACGCTGCGATCCAGCTCCACGCTCGTGCCTTCCAGCTCGAGGTTTGCGCGTTTGTTCAGCTCCTTGCCTGTCTGCCTCACCAGGCGGTAAAGCCGTTCGCTCATGCTGCTAAACGGCACCATGCGCACGCCCATCAGGTTCTGCTGCAGCTCGCGGTTCAATCTCGCCTGCGCAAACAATGCGGAATTGGTCTCGTCGATATTTTTCAGCAGCGTCTGCTGAACCGTCTGCACGTCATGCACGCTTTCATTCATGAACCGCGTCAATTCCTGCAGGCGCGTGAAACGGTCAAACTCCAGCGGGTCGAACTGCTCGTTGTGTTCGGCGGCCAGCGAGACGCGCGCCTGGATCTGGCTTTCCGCCTGGATTTCCACCTCGCGCAACTGCTTGCGCAATCTGCCCACACTGCCCGTAAGCTCCAGGAGGCCGTCCTTGAAGGCGCGCAGCTCGGTTTCCACGCGCGAGCGCGCCACGCTGACTTCGCCTGCCTGATTGACTAGGCGATCTATCACGTCAGAGCGCACGCGCAGCATGCCCGCCTGCTGCACGCGCTCCAATCCGGCGGGCGTTATTTCAACCAGTTCTTCAGCAGCGGCAGGTGCTACCGGCTCCTGAACCTTGCCGCTGCGCAATTCTTCGAGCAGCGAATTGAGCCTGTCCAGATCGCTCTCCAGCTCATCCAATGTCTCGTCCGAAAGATTGCCATCGAGCAAACTGCTTTCCATCGCATGCGCGATATCGCCCATGCGCATCGCACCCGTCATGCGCGCGCTGCCCTTGAGCGTATGCAGCAAACGGTTCAACAGATTCAGCTCTCCATCGGGCATTTGGCGCAAAGTGCGCAGGCAATCGCCTATCTTGGGCAACAGCTCATCCGCCTCATCCAGGAAGATAGGCACCAGCTGTTCATCCAGGTCATCGCGCAGCATCGGCTCGCGCATCTGCGCCGATCTGTTCTGGGCGGGCTTATCCGCGCGCATCTCTTGCAGCGTCTTGTTGACATCCTCGTCTGCTTTCAAAGCCGATTCTTCAGGCTGTGCTTCCTCGGGCAGGACTTCTTCCTGTCCAACTTCGATCGGAGTACTCTCATGGGTTTGTGCAAGAACCGCCGCGATTTCTCCGGATGGCTCGATCTCCTCTTTCTCAGAGAGGATCCTGTCCCTGTCTGCCAGCACACGCTCCACAAGCTCATCGCGCGCCTCTGGCATTTCCCGCTCGCAGATGCGCCGCACCATCTCGTCGAGCGCTTCAATGGACTCAGCCAGCATTTTCTCTTGATCTGCACTGACCTCTATGGTTTCTTCCATATTGGCCTGCAACCATCCTTCCACGGCCGCTGACAGATGCACGACGGACATGAATCCCAGGCTGCGGCAGATTCCAGCAAGCGTATGTGCTGCGCGCATGAAATCATAAGCCACCTGCCTTGGCTGCATCGCCATGAACGATGCAAGGTGATGATGCAATGCGGCCACATTCTGGCTTGCCTCTTCGCTGGCGATCTTGAACAGCGTGGGCGGAAGAGCGATCTCGCCTATCACTATGGATTGCGGTTCTGCAAAATCATGTGCAGGCACATGAGGCTCTTGCTCCGCAACGACCGGTTCAACCGGTTCCGGTTCGGACACCGTTTTCGCCTGCGCTTTTGCCTCGGCCTCCCTCATTTCTTCGACAACCGTTTCAACTTGCGCCTGCTCGGGTTTAAGCTCGGCGACAGGCCCGGTTACCCCGCTCTCGATCTGACGTGCGCGTTCGACAAGCTCTGCCGCCTCGATGACGGTATAGCCCTGCTTCTCGAGATCCGCAATCCATCCTGAAAAGGCCTGCGTCGCATCCACGACGAAATGCAGCATGTTGGCGCTGGCCGGTTTCCTGTCCTGCACGCACTTTTGCATGGCGCGTTCGCATGACCACGCCACCTCGCCCAGCTCCTTCAAGCCGACCATGCGTCCGCTGCCCTTCAAGGTATGAAAACCCCGGCGCATCGTGATCATGGGCTCGATATCTTCCGGATGCAGCCGGCTGATTTCGACGTTGTCGCGCATGATGCCCAGCACTTCCCTAGCCTCCTCCAGGAAGATTTCGAGCAATTCGGCATCTTCGTTTGCAGGGCGTTCGGGAACAGGGCGTGCTGGCGCGGCTTGCGCCGCAGGTGCGGCAACCGGCACAGGCGCCTGCGCCAACCCTGCCAGTTCGGCCAATGCTTCGCGCATCGCAGCCGTATCTTCCTTTTGCCCTCGCGCCAGTTGCTGGAGATACGCATGCAGCGCACTGACCGCCTTGGCAAGCGCCTGCGTCGCGACAGGTTTGGGTGCGGCCGTCTCGGCCACGAAATATTGCACCTGCGCCTGAATCTCATTTAGCAATTGTTCAGCCAGCTCCAGGGACAGGATATGCAAGCCGCCGTGTATCTGCACCAGCAGGCTTTGCAGGCTTGCCAGCTCATCTCGCCTCCTGGCATCGCCGAAGAACAGGTTCAGACCCTGTTCGACAAGCTCCAGGTTGGCCAGCATCTCGCCGGCCAGCGTCGCGGTCACCGAATTCTGTTCTGTGCTCCCGTAGAGCTTGATCAGTTCTTCGATGCGCTGCGTATCCTCCGGCTTGTGATTCATCGCCGCATCGATCTGGTCGGACAGGATGCGCGCCCGCTCCATGAAGCGCTTGTCTATGGATTCGTATTGCGCCATGCCGCTGCGCCACAACATCAGCGCCATCGCCACATCTTCACCGATCAGGCGCGCATATTCGGGCTCGCGCAGGTGCTCGGAGAGCGCCTCGATTTTACTGCTCAGATATTGGGGGGGGCTGCGCTCTATCGTGTCGCTCTTCTGCGCAATATTTTCGATGTATTCGACGAACTTGATGCAGGCATCCTTGTTCCCTGCGACGCATTGCTCCCAGTTGTCCTCTGCCTCCTGCATCTGGTCGAGAAGTTCTTCATAGGAATGTTTTTCTTCCGCATAGCTTAGCGCAACCGGAAAATATTTCTCCAGCGCATACTGCCGCCTGACCTCCAGCACACGTTCGCTGTCCACTTCGCTCAAGCCGACCAGATAAAGCATCTCGTTCATGACGGCCTGTGTGTCACCCGCACGCCCTTTCGCGACTGCACGCATCTGCCTGTCTATCCTGCCTAAAATCTTGCACACACCGATGTCCTGCGACACCACTCTCGCGCAATCGAGCAACCCGCCTGCGACCCACCAGAATTGCGCCCCCCCGGAAGCACAGCTCACCATCGTATCGAGCGCCTGCCGCATCTCCGGGTATGCCGCACCCACATCGTCTTCCTTCAGCCAGCGCAGCAAGGCGCGCTGATATTGCCTGTGCGCCGCACGGCACTGCGCCGTCGCATCTCCCGGTCGATCCGAATTCGCAATGCCTTCAGGCAATGGTACGGCCAGATTGGGAAAGAAAAGATCCTGCTCGAAAGACATTTCCATGCCGCGCAAATGCTGCATGGCCTCATATTTCGGAAACAGCCGCAGCGCCGCATTGTCCGCGCCCTGCATCAGTGCATCCAGGTAAGCCGTCAGGCCGTTCAACGCGCTTTGCAACACCGTGCGGTACAGCGGGGAAACCAACGCGGCATTGCTCGCCAGTTCGGCCAGCACATGATTGATCTCCGAACAGAATACAGCGACGCCGTCCAGGCTGATCATCTTGAGCACACCCTGAACCCGGTGCAACTCCTCCCTCACCTCGTTCAATGCTTCCGAATTCGCGCCGGGTTCATCGAAATACTGGACAAGCCGCTCGTTCACCACCCTTAGCGCCTCGTCCATGCCCGGCTTTACAACGGCAAGAGGCGCGGTATCGAATGTCGTGTGATTGGACATGATGGATTGCGATCAGAGTTTGAAGTTTGCGACGGATTCCTTCAGATCCGCTGCAAGACTGGTCAACTTGGCAGCAGAATCAAACGTCTGACGCGTTCCCTCCATGGTTTGCTGGGAAATACCCAGTATCTCCTCCATCACGCCGGACACCTCGCCCGCCATCTCGGTTTGCACCTGAGTGGACACTGAAATGCTGCTGATCAGCGTCGCGAGTTGGTTTGAAACCTGCTCGATCTCCTGCAGCGACTGCCCTGCGGCCTCGGAAAGCTTTGCGCCCTCGACCACACCCACCGTGCTCTTCTCCATCGCGGATACCGCATCGTTGGTGTCGTTCTGAATGGTCTTGACCAGCGCACTGATCTGCTTCGTCGCCTCGGCCGAACGCTCCGCCAGACGCTGCACTTCTTCGGCCACAACCGAGAAGCCGCGCCCCGCCTCACCTGCCGAAGCTGCCTGGATCGCGGCGTTCAATGCCAGCACGTTGGTCTGCTCGGTGATGTCCGAGATCAGGTCAACGATTTCCCCGATCTCCTGCGAGCTTTCGCCCAGCCGTTTGATGCGCTTGGAGGTTTCCTGGATATGTTCGCGTATGCCGTCCATGCCGGCGATCGAATTTCGCACCGCAAGCGCGCCCTGATTGGTCACCTGTTGCGTGCGCCGACCCACTTCCGCCGCCTGCAGCGCTGCCGCATCCACTTCGCTGATGGATCTTGCGATCAGTTGCACGGATTCCTCAGCGCCCTTGATTTCTTCCATCTGCTTCTGCGTCGCGCCCAGCAGACGCTGTGCAATACCCTCCGAGTCCTCCGTTGCAACGCCCATCTGTCTGGATGCATCGGTAATGCGCGCAACCAGTTTGTGCAACTCCTCCGCAGTGTAGTTGATCGAGTCGGCAACCGCTCCGGTGATTTCCTCGGTCACCGTCGCACGCACCGTCAGGTCGCCGTCTGCCAGATCGCTCAACTCGTCCATCAGCCGCAAAATTGCGCTCTGCGTCTGCTTGTTCGCAGCCTCGGCAAGCAATGCCCTGTGCCGCGCCTCGTTCACGTACACCCTGAACAGCAGCCACATCAGAATCAGCAGCGAGATGGCGGACAAGGCCATAACGAAACCGGTATACTTTCCGTGTGTAGCTTGCCTGTATTGGCTCAGCAATTCCTGTGACTGCTTCAGCATGATTTCGCTGTCGTCCAGTATGTTTTTACCGGCATCGCGGGACATCTTCACAATCCCCTCGTTGGCGTTGATATAGTCCACCATCGCGTGATACTGATCCAGATTGTCATTCAGGTCCGCAATCAAATCATCGCCCTGCGGCCAGTCTCCAAGCAGTTTCTGCGCTTCGTTGAGCTTTGCCTCGAGATCGGGAACGTCCGTCACGGAGCCGCTGGTCAGAACCAACTGCATGGTGTTGACCACACGCTCCAGCAGGCCATCCAGCCTTTCGGCCTTTTGTGCAAGCTGAGGCGACGCTTTGGACACGATCTGATGGGTCAGGGTCAGGATGCTGTTGTTCGTTTCCGCATTCAGCGCAACCAGAAGCGGCTCGGCGAAAACCAGTTGATTGAGCGACTTGTCGGTGTTCTTCCAGCGAGCCATCAGCGCATTGAGCGTCACGCGCGCGGGTCCCTGGGTGGCAGGCAGGCTCTTGTCCCCCTTGTCCAGCTTGGAGAGGATTGCGACGAAATCCTGCCTCGTCTTTTCTGTTTCTTCAAATGAGCCCGGGTTCCCGGAGAAAATAGCCGCGGTATTCTTGGCAAGACGCTGCGTCAACATCCCGAGGTTACTGGATAACTCCAGATACCTGGCGCCGTTTTGCGTATCGGTATAGTCTATGCCCACCGCCATGAAACCGATCAGGAACGAGAGCGCCACTCCGCCGCCCAACATCTTCAACTGATCCGAGAAGGACAAATGACCTATCAGCGGCAAAGGTTTTTCTATGGATTCATTGCTATTGCGAGACTTGGATCTGGGAAACTTGAGCCTGAATGCCATATTCATTTTCTCCGGGGGGAAAGATACCGCTAAACACCTATTTGTAAAAATTCCGGCTGATCAAGCAGCCCTGGCACATCGAGCCTGCGCCAGGCCGCGTTCTGCTCGTCAAGATACAAGTCCTGCTGTTTCTCATCGCGCCGCCAGTGGCTCGTATCGCGCAGACCGAACACCCTTTCAACCAGCAGCGCTGCATTGAATGCATAGCGTTCGGCCACCAGCAACAAGCGGTTGACGATCGCGCCCGAAGCCGTTCCCTGATGCATGAAGGTTGCCATGTCTGCGACACAATAAAGATTCCCGCGCACATTCGCCACGCCTCGCAACCAGGGCTTGGTCAACGGGACTGGCATCAACGCCGGCATCGACAACACCTCGCTGATATCCGTCATCTCCACCAGATAATTCTGTCCTGAAATCTGCACGCCCAGCAGGGAGAGCTGACTTCCCGCGCGGCTTTTTTCCTGCATGCGATTGCTCAGGTTTTGCTGGAACTCGCGCAGATTGACTCGCTTGGCCATGATGATCCCGCGTCAGGCGAGTGCTGCGATCTTGCTCAACAATTCTGCGACATTGACGGGTTTCACCAGATAATCCTTCGCACCCTGCCTCATCCCCCAGATCTTGTCGGTATCCTGGTCCTTGGTGGTGCAAAGCAGCACCGGGATATTCGCGGTGTCCGGATCCTTGGTGATCGCACGCGTTGCCTGAAATCCGTTCAAGCCAGGCATCACCACATCCATCAGCACCAAATCCGGCTTATCCTGTTTGGCCTTGGCTACCCCCATTTCGCCGCTCTCGGCAAAAGAAACTTCAAAACCCTGTTTGGTCAGGATTTCTCCGAGGATATGCCGCTCTGTCGCGGAATCGTCCACCACCAGTATTTTCTTAATAGTCATGTTCCTGTCCCTGTGTATGCAAAATGACCGATTCTATCAGGCTCTTCTTGTTAAATGGTTTGATCAGATACTGGTCGGAACCGGCCAGCTTTCCCCGCGCGCGGTCGAACAACGTATCCTTGCTGGTCAGCATCACGACAGGAATGTTTTTGAATTGCGGATTGTTCTTGATCAGAGCGCAGGTCTGATAACCATCCAGCCTTGGCATCATCACATCCACGAATATGATATCCGGTTTGGTATCCACCACCTTTGACAGTCCGTCAAATCCGTCTTCGGCAAGCACCACCTGACACCCGGCCTGCGATAGAAATATCTACCCACTACGCCTTATGGTGTTGCTGTCGTCAATCAGCAC
>VFSW01006346.1_pt1 | contig 17398 bp, 12 predicted proteins | sample 5358111 | NCBI WGS metagenome assembly VFSW01 (sample SAMN11554181, study PRJNA540505) | mine drainage metagenome | isolation source: sediment from site ElyBrook_90M | place: USA: Ely Copper Mine, Vershire, VT | collected 2017
TACCGCTCCACCATGGACGCCTTCGCCCGCTATCTCACCCGCACCCTCGAAAAGCCGGTAGCCGACAAAACGGAACTGTCCGGCGCATTCGATTTCAAAATGGAGTGGGCCGGAAGCGATCCCACCGACGACCGCCCGTCCTTGTTCACCGCGCTGCAGGAACAGCTCGGCCTCAAGCTGGAGTCGGCCAAGGTCCCGTATTCGGCGGTGGTGATCGATCATGCCGAGAAGCCGGGAGAGAATTAGCGCGCGTTATCATAATCCAATGCCTCGTCTGCATCCGATTCTCTTCGCCGCTCTTCTTCCCCTGTCCGCCGCCATCAGCGATCCTGTCCGCGTCGAACAAGGGCAGCTTTCGGGGATTCCCGGAACGTCCCCGAACGTTCGGGTGTTCAAAGGCATCCCCTACGCCGCCCCTCCAGTGGGCGATCTGCGATGGCGTGAGCCAAAGCCCGCCGCGGCTTGGACGGGCGTCCGCAAGGCGCAGGAATTTTCCGCGACGTGCATGCAGACACCCTATCCGGAAGGTTCGCTCTATCGAGGCGCGCCGGAGCCGATCAGCGAGGACTGCCTGTATCTCAATATCTGGACCGCCGCGAAGTCCCCGGCGGACAAGCGGCCCGTCATGGTCTGGATTCACGGCGGCGCATACACGCGAGGCTCCGGCTCCACGCCGGCCTATAACGGCGAGCATTTCGCCGAGAAAGGCGTCGTGCTGGTCACCATCAATTACCGCCTGGGCATCTTCGGATTCCTGGCCCATCCTGAACTCACGGCGGAATACGGGCATCATTCCTCGGGAAACTACGCGCTGCTCGACCAGATCGCGGCGCTCGAATGGGTCCGCAAGAACATCGCGGCGTTTGGCGGCGATCCCAACCGCGTGACGATCTTTGGCGAATCTGCCGGCTCGTCGGCTGTAAACGCGCTGGTAGCCTCGCATCTCGCCAAGGGATTGTTCCACCGCGCGATTGGCGAAAGCGGAGCCAATTTCGGCGACCTCGCGAAACTCGCCGACCTGGAAAAGTCCGGCCTGAAGCTCGACAAATCCATCGCCGCGCTGCGCGCCAAGCCGGCCGAGGAGATTCTGAAGATCACCACGCCGTTCGGCCTGAACGTCGATGGCTGGTTCCTGCCCTCCGCCGTCCGGACCATCTTTGAGGAAGGCCGGCAAAACGACGTGCCGGTCCTCATTGGCTCCAACGCCGACGAGGGCACCGCGTTCATGCCTCCGAAAATGACCCTCGCCGCCTTCCAAGCCCTCGTCAAGCAGCGGTTCGGCGCAAACGCCGCGAAGGCATTGGAGCTCTATCCCGCCGCCAATGATGAAGAGGCCTGGAGCGCCGCCGCCCACCTGCTGCGCGACCAGGTCATGGGCCTCCAGATGAGAATGTGGGCCCGCCTCCAGGCAGCGAAAGGAAAATCCCCGGCGTATCTTTACTACTTCAGCCGGATTCCCCCCGGAGGCGAACTCGCGCGTCACTTCGGCGCCTTCCACGCCTCGGAGATTTCATATGTCTTCGGCACGCCGGACATCGGCCGGCGGTCGTGGAACGATGACGACCGCAAACTCAGCGCGGAGATGTCCTCTTACTGGGTAAACTTCGCCGCCACTGGAGACCCGAACGCGCCCGGCCTTCCCAAGTGGCCGCAATATGCTGAAAAGCAGGATCTTGCCATCGATTTTGGCGATGCAGGCGAGACCGTTCCGGTCCCCAACAAGGCGGCCCTGGACTTCTTTTCCAGCCTCCTCACCGAGGCGAAATGACCCGGCCGCCGTGTCCCTATGACCTTGACATTTGACCGTAACCTGAAGTATAGTGAAAGTTCGTTAATATCACGGTACTGCGAATGGTACTCTCCGGCCGCCGACGCGTAGTTCGCGACGCTGGTCGAATCAGTCAGGAGATAGATGAAGCAGCACTATTTCGTAGTCGTCCTTGCGCATTCCTTGCATGGGCGATTACGCAGAATCCATATTCCCCACCAAGCGTTGTACTTGGTGCTCGCGCTGTCGCTGTTCGGCACGTTTTCCCTGTTCGGCATGGTTTCGAGTTACCTCCGGATGACCTGGAAGGTATCCAATTACAACCATCTGCGGTCTGAGGTCGATACCCTCCGCACGAAGTATCAGGATCTGCAGCGCGACAACGATCAGAAACAGGAACAATTGGCGTCCCTTCAGTTGATGGCCAGCGAGGTCAGCGTGGCGCTCGGGTTGAAGCGCAAACTGGAAGGCGCTGACGATATTGCCGACGAAGGTCCTCTGGTTCCCTCCTTCCGCGAGTCGATCGAAGAATACAACTTCCTGAAATCGGCCAGTTTCTCCCGTCTTCATCATGAATATCCGCGCATGTGGCAGAAAAACATCGTTCCGACGATGTGGCCGCTCAACGGCGTTCTGCTGAGCCGCTTCGGGGAGCGCACGGATCCATTCTCGGGTGAAGGCGCGATCCATCCGGGCGTCGACATTTCCGCGCCCACCGGAACCCCGGTGCACTCCGCGGCCGACGGAATCGTCGTTCGCGCAGAATACTACTTCGGCTACGGCAAACTTGTGGTGATTGACCATGGCAACGGCATGACCACGCGCTACGGACACCTTTCGCGCTTCAATGTGGTTCCGGGCCAGGAAGTGCGCCGCGGCGACGTGATCGCTTTTTCCGGCGCCACCGGACGCGTCACCGCTCCGCACCTGCATTATGAAGTGCGCATGGGCGGCGCGGCGGGGAATCCGCATCCGTACCTGACGCGTTCGGCTACCGTGCCGTCGGGCAAGTCCGATCTGCCGTTCTAAGGCATTTCTTACCAAAGCAGTAGTTGAGTTGATACACTGTAGGGCAACCATGCGCATGCTGCCCCGTTTGTTGCTCGCCGCCGTTGGTATCGCGATGCTGAGTGCCGCGTATTACCGGATCAATTCTCCCGTAGTGATGGCCGACGCGGCCAAGGCGTTTCTGGCTTCCCTACCTGCCGACCAGAAGGCGCGCGTCAGCTTCCCGATGAACGACGAAGAGCGCTTCAACTGGCACTATATTCCCCGGGAACGGAAGGGACTCGCGTTCCGCGAGATGAGTCCCGGCCCTCGGCAGCTTGCCCACGCGCTGCTCGCCGCCGGATTGAGCCAGCAGGGAGTAATCAAGGCCGACACCGTGATGAGCCTCGATCAGGTGTTGAAGGAGATCGAAGTTAACCCCACCAATGAGCGCGACCCGGAAAAGTATTACTTCAGCATCTTCGGCGAGCCGTCCGATAAAGGCACCTGGGGCTATCGCGTCGAAGGCCATCACCTGTCGTTGAACTTCACGATCGTCAACGGGCATGTCGCGTCGACGCCGAGCTTCTTCGGGGCGAATCCGGCCGAGGTGCGCGGCACATCGCGCAACGGGCTGCGGACCCTGGCCCGGGAGGAAGATCTGGGCAGGGATCTGATCAAGGCGCTTACCGCCGACCAGCGGAACGTGGCGATTGTCGACAAGAAAGCGTATCCGGACATCCTCACGGCGGCATCGCGGAAGGCGGCTCTGAAGGGCCAGCCGAGCGGTCTCGCCTTCGCCAAGCTGACGCCGAAGCAGCGCGAGTTGCTCGACGCGCTGGTCACGGAGTACGCCAACGATTTCCCCGCTCCCATTGCCGACGCCCGAATGGAGGAGTACCGCAAGAGCCAAAGCGGCCTATACTTCGCCTGGGCCGGCGGCATCGAGCGGGGCGATCCGCACTACTATCGCATCCAGACGCCGGCGTTCCTGATTGAATACGACGACACGCAGAACAACGCGAATCATATTCACTCGGTGTGGCGCGACTACGAAGGCGACTTCGGCGTGGACCTGCTCGGAGAGCACTATAAAACCAGCCATAAGCAGTAAGACCGTGGAGAGGTTCGCCGGACCGGCGCTGCTGTTCGCCATCAGTGTGCTGTTTCACTGGAAGCTGGTGTTGACGAATCAGTACACCTGGCTGGAATCGGGAGACATCGGCAGCCTGATTCTGCCGTGGTTCCAGTTTCAGGCGGGCGAATGGCATCAATGGCGATTTCCCTTGTGGGATCCCTATAGCTGGGCCGGACAGCCTTTGCTGGGACAGGCGCAGCCCGGCGCGGCGTATCCGCTCAACTGGTTGCTGTTCTGGATGCCCCTCGATCACGGGTGGCTTCGTCAGGACGTTCTGCACTGGTTCTACGTCCTGGTGCATTATCTGGCCGGGTTGACTGCCTACGCGCTGGCTCGGGATCTTGGCCGGTCGCGTCTGGCGTCCGTTCTCGCGGGCGTCGTCTATTCCCTGGGCGGCTATGTGGCCTCGATCGATTCGCCGCAGATGCTGCACGGCGCGATCTGGTCTCCTCTGGTGCTGCTCTTTCTCTTCCGCGCCGAACGAGGCGAGCGGCCGCTGGCCAATTCCCTGCTCTCCGGATTCTTCCTGGGCGTCGCCTGGCTGGTGGGGCATCACCAGATGCAAATTTTTTTATCGCTTGCCGTGACAGGCGTTTGGATCCTTCTGATCCTGCGGCAAGGAGCAAAATTTGCGCGTTTCGCGCTGGCCGCCTTTTTGATGACCGCCGCTACCAGCGCATTTCAAACCCTCCCGGCGGCCGAATACGGGCGGCAAGCCGTGCGATGGGTAGGCGCGGATGAGCCACAGGGTTTGAACGAAACCGTCCCCTATCCGGTGCATGAACAATACGCGCTGAAGCCCATGGGCCTGGCTGGAATTTTTGTCGCCGGAGTGGAGCAGGGCCTGTACCATCCATTTGCCGGCGTGGCGGCGTTGACGCTGGGGATCCTGGGCGCCCTGGCCTGCTGGCGCGAGCGATACGTCCGCTGGCTGGCGACGCTGGCGCTGTGCGGCGTGATCTTCGCGCTGGGAGGCAACAGCGTGTTTCACGGGATGTTCTATGCCCTGGCCCCGCTGGTGGAAAAAGCGAGAGTGCCGGAGGCTGCCACCTCGATTTTCGCCCTCGGTCTGGCGCCGCTCGTGGCGTTCGGCCTCGATTCTCTCAAGATCGCGGAAAGCGCGGCCCTGGCGCGGCGCGCCACCCAACTGCTGGCGGGCTTCGGCGCAGCACTCGCGTTCGGCGTCCTGTTTCTCTACGCCGCTAAAGGGGCGGCGGCCGTCGGCGATGGCCGCATGCTCATCACCGCGCTGTGCGCATTTCTGGCGGCGGGGCTTTTCTCCGCCTGGCGCGCGCGGGCGATCCCGGACCGGTTCGGAGCCGCCGCCGCCATCGCGCTGGTGCTGTTCGAGCTCGGCAACGTCACCGACTATCATCTGGCGACGGCCGATCGCGCGACGCATCCGTATCTTTATCAGCTCGCGGCGCATTACGATCTGGCCGCGTTCATCAAAGGCCAGGGCGAACCCGCTAGAGTCGTCTACGACAGCAAGGCGATTCCCTACAACATCGGCGACTGGTACGGCCTGGAAGCGTTGAACGCCTACGCCGCCAGTGTGCCCGCCAGCCTGTGGCAGCACAGTGTTTTTTCCCGCCGCGTCGAGGATGTTTTGGGCGTCCGCTATTATCTGGGGACCGCGCCCGAGCGGCCCGATCTGCGCGAAGTGTTTCAAGGCGCGAGCGGCGTCAAAATATTTGAGAATCCGCGGGCCTTTCCGCGCGTCTGGAGCGTCCACGGCAGCGTGGAGGCGCATGACCGGAAGCAGGCTCGCGCGATGCTGGCGGATCCGGCCTTCGACGCCCGGAACGTCGTGTTCATGATGGGCGAGAAGGCTCCTCCCATGCAAGTATGCAGCGGCGACGAGGTCTGGATGCCGCGGCATCGGCCAAATTCCTTGACGATTCGCGCGGCGATGAACTGCCGCGGGATGGTGATTCTCACTGATAGCTGGTACCCGGGATGGGAGGCAGCCGTCGATGGCCGCCCGGCTCGCATCGAGCAAGCCTACGGCGCGTTTCGCGGCGTAATGCTCGACGCGGGGGATCACACCATCGAGATGCGGTATCGGCCGTGGAGCGTCTTCCTCGGCGCGGCGATCAGCGCGGCCGCGGCCTGCGTGGCGATGCTTTGCGCACTCCTATGAAGGTCCGGCACACATACTTCCCCACCTTCGACACGTTCCGGGGCCTCGCGATCTTCTTCGTGATGGTAAAGCACACGCCGGGGTACGACTCTTTTCTCGGGCCTCTGCGCTTGCTCGGCGTGCTGGGCGTGCATGTCTTCTTCGCCCTGAGCGGCTTCCTCATCACGCACCGCTTGCTCGAGGAGTACGAGCAGACAGGCAGGATCGATCTGCGCCAGTTCTACAAGCGGCGCGCCAGAAGAATCATCCCTCCGGCGGCCATCTATTTGGCGGTGCTGGCGCTGCTGGGGCCGGTTCTGCACACGCTCCCGGTGAGCAGGGGCGAGATTGTCGCCGCGCTGCTGTTTTACCGCAATGTTTACGTCGCTAGCGCCCCCAACGGCTGGTACACCGGCCACTTTTGGAGTCTGAGCATCGAGGAGCAGTTTTATCTGGCCTGGCCTCTGTTGTTGTTTGCACTGGGGCCGGGAACACGGCGCGCCCGGACCGGCGCAGCCGCGATCATTGCCGCGACCATCGCGTGGCGAATTTACGTGAAGTCGGTGAACCCGTCAGCCAACGTTTACCGGCCGGACCTGCTCGCCGATCACCTGCTGTGGGGCTGCCTCATCGCGCTTCATTGGAAGACGATTCAGGAACGATTCCCGGCGCGCGCCCAGCAGGCGATCGGCGTGTGCGGCATCGCCGCGGCGACGGTGCTGCTTTACCTGCAGCCTCCGTTTTGGCAGGCGCTGTTCGCGTTTTCCGTGGCGGTGGGAGCGATCTTCGCCGCGGCAACAGCGCGGCGATGGAGCGAAAAGCTTCCGCCTTTGAAGATCCTCGGTGTCGCCAGCTACGCCTGCTACGTGTGGCAATCTCTGTTTCTCCCGCTCCCGTTTGCGGCGATGGCGCTTCCATGGCCGCAGCGCGTCCCGTGGGGATTTTTCTGCATCGCCGCAGCGACTACGGCGAGCTTCTGGCTCACGTTTCCGCGAAGGAAACGCTCCGCCGCCTGACGGGCGTGTTGGTGCTAGCATGAAGGTCATGGCGCTGTCGCGCCGCTGGTTCCTGGCGTCTTTCCCGGCGGCTTGTTTGGCTCAATCCCGCAAGGGTCGCACGCTTCCCTCGGCGATATTTCATTACTCCGATCCGGCGACGGAGTTTCCCGTCGCGAGGCTGACCGATCCCGCCTGTTCGAGCTTCCTTTCAGGACCGCGCGCGATCTCCAAACACGGATTCCTCGTCTGCGCCTCCAACGCCTCAGGACGGTTTGAAGCCTACCGGATCGACATGAAAGGCGGCCAGCAGAAGCAGCTCACCGACGCCGAGGATCTGGATCCGCACTCGGTCATCTTGACGCCCGACGACCGCGGAATTGTTTACCGGCATGGATCGAGCCTGGCGCTGGCGAATGTTTCCTCCCTGCGGACGCGGGAAATCTACCGAATTCCGGAGGAATTCGCCGCCGGAAAGGGCCTGGGACTTTCCGACGACGGCATCTACGCAACCTTGATCGAGAAGAAGGAGTCTGCCTATCGCCTGCGCCTCGTCAGTGTGTCCAAGGGCACGGCCGAAACGCTCGCCGAGGCCGATGAGGAGATCAGCGATCCCGTACCGCGCCCCAGGCGTGCCTCGGTGCTGTACCGGCGCGCGGGCGGTTGGTGGCTCGCCAATCACGACGGAAAACAAAATTACCGCCTCCGGCTTGCCGAGGGCGGTTTGGGTCCTGCGCTGTGGGGTCCGGACGGCCGTTCCCTTTTCTATTTGAGTTATCCCGCCGATCCCCGTAAACTTCACGCCCTACGAGAGTTCGTACCCGATTCCAACGAGGATTTGCTGGTCGCCGAGACCAGCCAGTTTGTGGGGTTCGGGCGCAACGCCGACGCCAGCGTTTTTGCTGGCGCAAGCGGCAGCAAAGCCTCTCCTTACGTGCTTCTTCTGGTGCGGACGGTGAAGCGTGAATTGACGCTTTGCGAACACAAATCGAGCGACCCTTCCCTGGTCGCGCCAGTATTTTCTCCCAACAGTCAACGAGTGCTATTTGGCAGTGACCGCCACGGGAAACCGGCGATTTATTCACTGCCGGTAGACAAGCTGGTAGCCGAAACTGAGACGATGTAGCAAGGTAGACTTGTCTGCTTTGAAACGACTCAAGTGTTCTCCCGTTTTACATAGCAAATCTTCCAGAAGTTGATGAGTCTAAAGGATTCACATTAGTCGTAAAGAATTGACAAACGTGTGAAATTTGCATATACTCCTCGCGAGGGTCTGATGAAAAATCTAAGTAGGATTTGCGCAATGTTAGCGCTCGCTGCGATGTTTGTCGCGACCGCATATTCCCAGGCTGTGAACGGCACCGTGCTCGGAACCGTCACAGACGCCTCCGGCGCAGTGGTTCCAAATGCGAAGGTCACCATCACAGAAACGAACACCAACGTCTCCCGCTCCGGGCAGACTAATGAGAGCGGAAATTTCGTGTTTCCGGACGTCCCGCCGGGAACTTACGCAGTGTCCGTGGAACAGACCGGATTTAAGCGCGAGCGCCGCAGCGGCGTTATCGTGGAAGTGAACTCCACGGCGCGCGTGGACGCATCGCTCCAACCGGGCAATGTGAGTGAATCGGTCGAGGTGACGGGAACGCCCCCGGCCATGCAAACCGACCGCGCCGATATTGAGACGCATATCGACAACACGGAGACGGCGAACCTGCCGACGGGCACGCAGCGCAATTATCAGAGCCTGCTGAACCTGGTCCCAGGCACGACGCGCGCGACATTTCAGCATTCGCAGTTTTTCAACGCGACCAGTTCGCTGCAGACGGAAGTAAACGGCCAGATGCGTATGGGGAACAACTACCAGATCGAAGGAATCGACAACAACGAGCGCACCGGCCTGTTGCAGATCCTGGTGCCGCCGATCGAGGCGATTCAAACCGTGGACGTCTCCACGAACAACTTCGAGGCGGAACTGGGCAGAGCCTCAGGCGCAGTCACCAATGTACAGTTGAAGAGCGGCAGCAACGAAATTCACGGCGCTCTCTACGAATTCCTGCAGAACGGCGATCTGAACGCGCGGAACTTTTTCGACAAATCCGTGGGCGCCAAGAGCTACAACTATTACGGCGGCAACATCGGGGGGCCGATCAAGAAGAACAAGTTATTCTACTTCGCGGACCTGTTGCGCATCACTGATCATGAATCGGGACCCACCCTCTTGACGATCCCGACGCCCACGCAGATTAGCGGCAACCTCGGCGCGTCGACGACCACGATCTACGACCCGGCCACCGGCAACGCGGACGGCACGGGCCGCGTTCCGTTCGCCGGCAATGTGATGCCCCTCCACCGCATTACCCCAATTTCGGCCAAGCTGATGGCTTTCCTGCCTACGCCCAACTTGCCGAGCACCTCCGGCAGCAATAACTACTTCTCGCTGCTGCCGTTCCATAAGGACACGTGGTCTTACGACGGCAAGGTGGACTATAACATAACAGATCAGGATCGAATCTCGGTTCGCATGAGTTATGCGCGGCCGGAGATTTTCCAGTCCCCGGTGTTTGGAGCGGTCGCGGGCGGACCGGCGGCGGGGAACTTTGAGGGGACGGGTATCCAGAATACCTACAGCTCCGGCATCAATTACGATCGCGTCTTTTCGCCGACGCTGGTGATGGAACTGCGCGCCGGCGTGGCGTATTACCACAATGAAGCTCTGCCCAGCAGCTACGGCCAGAACTCGGCGACGGCGCTCGGCATCCCGGGCGTCAACATCGGCCAGTTCTACAGCGGCATTGTGGGCGTTAATATCGGATCTTTCTATTCAAGCAACCTGATCGGATACTCCGCCAGCATGCCGTGGATCCGGGCGGAAGCGAACATCGACGTGGCCAACACGTGGACCAAGATTCTGGGGAACCACACAATCAAGTTCGGCGGCGATTTGCGGCGCGTCCGGGATGATCTTCTGCAGGATCAAACCTTCAGCCCGCGCGGCCAGTATACCTTCGCGGCCGGCCAGACGGCATTGAATGGCGGCGGGGCAACGAGCTACTACAACAATTTCGCCAGTTTTCTGTTGGATCTTCCGAATCAGGCTGGCCGCGACCTGGGCCAGTATTTCCCGGCTTACCGGCAATGGGAGCTGTTCGGGTTCGTGCAGGACAAGTGGACCGTGAACTCCAGGCTGACCCTTGACATCGGACTGCGATGGGAATTTTACAAGCCTGCCACGCCGCACTTCCCCGGAGGGTTCTCCAACTATAACGCCCAAAACAACACGCTGACCATCGCGGGCGTGGGCGGAAATCCGCTGGACCTGGGCATGGTGTCCCGGTATAAGAATTTCGCGCCTCGCTTCGGATTGGCCTACCGCTTGGACGATAAGACCGTGGTTCGCGCGGGCTTCGGCATCAGCTACACGCCGTTCGCCGATAATACCTACGCGTACAACTACCCGATCCGCGCCAACAACGAATTCGATCCGACGGTCAGCACCTATGGGCCCGCGACGGTGGGCATCGGAGGGCCGATTGCCACCTGGCAACAGGGCTTCCCCGCTCCCATCAACCCTGCAATTCCAGCCAACGGAATTCTGAACGTATCCACTTTGGGCACCCTGGCCAATGCCAGTTACGCGCAAATCAATACGAACTTCAAGAATCCGTACACCGAGTCGTATAACATCGCAATCCAGCGAGAGCTGCCCATCAAACTCACCCTGGACGTGGCGTATGCCGGCAATCATACCGTGGACTCGGTGGTGGGTTACAACTTGAACGCCGCGACAACGGCCGGCGGAGGAAACGCGAGCCAACCGCAATTCGCCGCCTTTGGGCGGACCGCGGCCTCCACGCTTTACTGGCAGGGATTTTCCAATATGTTCAACTCCCTGCAGGTGAAGTTAAACCGCCGCTTCTCGACGGGCCTGACCCTCACCACTTCTTACACCTGGGCCAAGGGAATGGGCTTTCAAGGCGGCGACGATGGCGGCCTGTTCAACTATGTTGACCCCCGCCGCAGCTACGCGCGCAACGATTTCGACCGCAGCCAGACGTTCGTCCAGAGCTATGTCTACGACCTCCCGTTCGGACCCGGTCAGAAGTGGCTGAAATCCGGACTGATAGGAAATGCCTTTGGCGGTTGGCGCGTGAGTGGCATTCTCACGTTGATGACCGGCACGCCGCTGACCATTGGCGGCGGTTCGGCGTTGAACACTCCGGGCAGCTCGCAAACGGCCAACCAGGTGCAGCCGCTGGAGATTCTTCACGGCATCAACATCGGAAACCCATGGTTCTCGCCGACTTCCTTCGTCCCTGTGACCACTCCAGGAGTGTTTGGCAACACCGGACGCAATTATTTTAGCGGACCGGGATTCTTCGACCTGGATTTCTCGCTGTTTAAGCTGGTCCGCTTCCGCGAGCGGTTCAACCTGGAGATCCGTGCCGAGACTTTCGGGCTCACCAATACGCCGCAGTTCAGCAACCCGAACACGGCCGCGAATAATTACAACCCGAATCCTTCGAAGAATACGTTCGGCGTGATCACGGGAGCGGGCGGGGGACGAAATGTCCAGCTCGGCTTGAAACTGAATTTCTAGGAGATTCTAACGTTTCTGCCGGCGAGCGCCGATGGCATGCTTATGGGTAGGATAAGAGGCATGCATTCGGCGCTCGCCGGTTTCGTTTTTCTGCTGGCTATTCCCGCCGCCCAGGCAGGAGCGGGCGCGCCCAAGCCGCAGTGCAAGAGTACGTGCGGCTCCACCTATAAGCTCTGTATGAAGCGCTCGAATACCAAAATGGCTCGGAAAGCATGCAAAACGCAGCACAAGACGTGCAAAAAGGGCTGCCGGGGATAGACGCTCGCGGACTTTAGTGACTGAAGCCGGCGCTGCAAGCACTGAAGCTCGCGCCGCATCCAAGCGTTTTCCCGGCGGGCTTTTCGCCGGGGCAACTCAGGCAGCCGAATAACGCCGCTTCAAGCTCTGGAACTGCTTCTGGCGCAATAGATTCATGCGGTGCAGTTGATAGCGCGCCAGCACTCCGAGAATCGACAATCCATACCGGCAACTGGCCACAAACGACGCCGACGAGGCCTGCGGAAAATAGCGTGTGGGCACGGGAACCTCTGCAATCCGCATGCCGGCATCGACGAATTGGGCAATGATTTCCTGGTCAAAGACGAACTTATCGGAGTTCATGTCCAGATTGGCCGCTTCCAGGGCGTCCCGCCGGTAGGCCCGGTAGCCGGTGTGATATTCAGCCAATTTCAGCCCAAAAACCCGGTTTTCGAGGGCTGTCAGGAACCGGTTGGCGGCATATTTCCACCACGGCATGCCCTGTTTCATTACGTTGCCGCCCAACAGGCGCGAGCCGAGCACGACATCCGCCGTCCCGTCCTCAATCGGCTTGATGATCTGCGGCAGCAGCGTGGGATCGTACTGATAATCGGGGTGCACCATCACGACAATGCCGGCCCCGGCGCGCAGGGCTTCGCGATAGCAGGTCTTCTGGTTCGCGCCGTACCCGTAATTGCGGTCGTGAACGAACACTTCCAGCTTCAGATCGCGGGCGATGCGCAGGGTTTCGTCGGAGGAGCCGTCGTCCACCAGAATTACCAGATCGACGATGTCGTGGGGAAGCTCGGCATAGGTCATGCGGAGGGTTTTTTCGGCATTGTAGGCCGGCATCACCACCACCACCTTGGGCTTACCCATACGCGCTCCAGTGTATCAGTTTGGACGCATATTAGCCTGATTTGCGTGCTAAGGTACTGCGGCCTTTAGGGTTTCGTCCAGCACCCGCTGCTGAACCTGAAAGGCGCGCTTCCGCCCCGTGCTGACCACCTCGCCCTGATACTTCAGTTTCCCATTGACGCTGAAATCCAGCAGTCGGTCAAGCGGATGATCGAAGGCTAGAAGGTCCCCTTCTTTCAGGTCTAGCAATGTTTCCACCCTCATCCTCGGCCCCTCCAGACGCGCATCCAGATGGATGATCGCGGGGCGGATCAGCCGCAGCACGCGCTCCCGCTCCTCCTCGGTGGCGCGCGTCTTGCGGACGCTCCACTGTTGGTCGAACTTCTGGCGCAGCATCTTCACGATGATGGACGGAATGCCGATGTTCATCATCCCGGCCGTATCGCCGATGCGCACCTCCATGCTGACGGCCACCACCGCTTCGTTCGGCGCAAGGATCTGCAGCAACTGCGGCTCGGTTTCGTAGGCCTCGATGGCGAAATCAATGGTGCTGACGGCGTGCCAGGCGGTGCGCAGATCGTTGAGGACGATGCGCAGCAGGCCTTCCATGATGCTCTGCTCGATTTCGGTGATCTCGCGGTTCATCTTCGTGGTGACCTTGCCCGACCCTCCCAGCAGCATCTCCAGAATAGGAAAAACCAGCGTCGGATTGATCTCCAGCACCGCGTTGCCGTCGAACGGGCGCATCCCGAGCGAGATCATGAAGGTGGGAGACGGAAGACATTGCGTGAACTCCATGAAGGAGAGCTGCTCCACCGAGACCAGATTCACCGCGACATAGGCCCGGAGATAAGCCGAGAGGCTCGACGCCAGGGCTCGCGCGAAATTCTCGTGCAGGAGGTGGATGGCGCGAAGCTGGTCCTTGGCGATGCGGTCCGGACGGCGGAAATCGTAGACCTGCGCCTTCCTGGAAGGGTCGTCTTCCGCCGCGGTTTCCCGCAGCTTCTTGAATACATTGTCGATCTCTTCCTGGGAAAGGACGCGGTCCACGGCCATACTCCTCCATCGGCCCGCCGCCGCGAGTCCGCGACCAGGATTGTTCCGATCATCGTAGCCGCAGGATCATGTGGTCTTCGTCCACATATTCCGAGCCGACTTTCAATGCGCGCGGCTCAATGCCAAAGCTCACGAACCCGAGCGAGCGGTAGAGCGCCCGAGCCGCCTCCTGGCGTGTCGCAACCGCCAAAATAATTTGTTCGAGGGAAGTATCCTGGCGCACCTTCTTGATCAGATGCGCCAGCAGAGCCCGGCCCAGGCCCTTGCCCCGGTGCGCCTCGGCAACGTAAACGCCGTAGATATGGCCCTTGTGGCGATCCTTCACGCCTTTGTCACGGATGAAGGTGGCGGAGCCGATGAGTTGGCCGTCTCCGAAGGCCCCGAGATGCAGATCGCAGGTGGGCGCGTCACGGAACCGCCCGGCGATTATTTCCACGGGCGTCGCCTGAAGCTGTTCGACGGCTTTTCCGAAGGCGAAAGGGTCGGCCTGGAGCGCCTCCAGCCGGATCGCCCACCAGGCGGCGGCGTCGGCTTCGCGCAAAGTGCGGATTCCCATGGGTTTTATTTTAATGGGCCGTTACGCATCCCGGCTCGGAACCTCGAGCGGCACGCGCCAGCAGAGCAAGAGCGCCGCGGCACCCATCGCCATCATCAGCGATCCACCGAGCACATCTTCGGAGACGCCAAAGATCGTGGCACGATCGGCGGATGTTTTCTCGTCCACCCCGACGCCGCCCACCGTTACCTGCAACCCGAACCTTAACTACTACGCGGTGGAGCATCTGTTGGGCACCGTGGCGCATGAGTTTCCCTGCGCGACGCCCCGTTCCTGCGTATTCAAATAGCGCAGAATCCATTGCAAGTGGCCGTGACTCCGGATTCCACCGAGCTGTGGGTGACGTCCTACTACAATCGCATCACGGTAATCAATACCAGCACCGATCAGGTTCTGGCGAACATCGCCACCGATCCGTCGGTCTTTCCGAACGGAATCGCGATCTCCCCGGATGGCACCCGGGTCTACATCACCAGCTTCATCGATTACGCGACCGCGCTGGTCACGTACGACCGCGCCACCCGTATGCCCATCGCCGCGCTCACCATCCCCACCGAATATCCGCAGTCCGTGTTCCTGTCGCCGGACGGCGCGACGGCGATTGTGACGCATCCCCTGGACAATATCATGTGGGTGGTGGACACACTTTCTAACTCGGTGATCGGCGGACACCCCATCAGCCAGCCCTACGGTGTGGCGTTCAGTCCGAATGGCACGAAAGCCTATATTTCCAGTTGGCCGAATTCTCTGGTGATCATGGATATGACCAACCTCAAGATTCTCGGCACTTATAGCGTGGGCAGCGAGCCGATCGATGTGGTGGCTTCGGCCAACGGACGTTGGGTCTCGACCGTGAACTACGCCGACGGCACGGTTTCCGAGGTGAATACCTTTACCGGAGGCGTGACCACCGTCAACGCCGCGATACCATTAAAATTAGTGGATCGTTTCTGGGTCAAAAATTTCGGGTGCCGCGCTTCGCAGGCCGATGGCGCGGCGATTGAGGCCGGGCTTGCCGCGAAGGGCCTTGTGCCTGCTTCCGGCGCGGCCGGCGCGGGGCTGATCGTGCTCAACACGTGCACCGTCACGTCCGCCGCCGACGATGAAGTGCGCCAGACCGTACGGCGTCTGCATCGGGATCATCCGCAAGCGCGCATTCTGATCACCGGTTGCTATGCGCAGCGCGCGCCCCAGGAACTGTCGTCCATCGCCGGCGTGACGCTCGTCGTCGGCAATTCGCATAAAACGCAAATTCCCGATCTTGTTTCTTCCGGCATCGATTATCACGGGCAGATAGAAGTCGGCGATATCTTCGCGCGCCACGATTTTTTGTCCGCGCCTGTGGAAGACGGCGCAGGCGACCGCACTCGCCCCAACCTCAAGATTCAGGACGGCTGCAACAATCGCTGCTCGTTCTGCATTATTCCGTTCGTGCGCGGGAGGAGCCGCAGCGCTCCGGCGGACGAAGTGGTGGCGCAGGTGCGCGCGCTGGCTTTGAAGTATCGGGAAGTGGTGCTGAGCGGCATCAATCTGGGGCGCTGGGGGCGCGATTTTGAAGGCCGTGTCCGGTTGGCGGACCTGATTCGCAGGCTGCTCGACGAAACGCCGGTGGAGCGGCTGCGCCTCAGTTCCGTCGAGCCGATGGATTTTTCGGACGACTTGCTGGGATTGATGGCCGCGTCGCCGCGCATCGCCAGGCACGTGCATGCGCCATTGCAATCGGGATCGGACACGGTGCTGCGGCGGATGCATCGCAAGTACCGTCCGCGTCACTATGCGGACCGCATCATGAAGGCTCGCGCGCTGATGCCGGAGTGCGCCGTCGGCGCGGATGTCATGACCGGTTTCCCCGGCGAGACGGACGCCGAGTTCGAAGACTCGCGTGCGTTTATCGAGAGCCTGCCATTCACGTATCTGCACGTGTTCACCTATTCGGAGCGACCCGGCACTCCCGCGGCGGAACGTCCCCAGGTGCCGATGGATGTTCGAAAACATCGCACGCATGTGCTGCGGGCGCTGGCGGCGAAGAAGAATCTGGAATTTCGCCATTCGATGATCGGAAAGAGAATTTCCGTGGTGACGCTCGAAGACGGCCGCGCGCTGAGCGATCATTTTGTGAAGGTCGTGCTGGCCGCGCCGCGTCCGGCGAATCGGATCGAGGACATTCTCGTTGACGGATTGACGCCGGATGGCGTCCATGAGACCGGTGCGCTCCCGGTATTGTGATGTTCCTTCGGCGGCGCGCTCCGAATCGGTGAGGGTCAGGGATGCAGCTTCTTGGCCGCGTCCACGTACTTCTTCGCCTTCGGATTCGCTTCATTCCACTTTGGCGGAGCCGCGTCCGACGCCACTTGCAGGAGGGCCAGCGCCACCGCGCGGTCGACCTTGGCCATATTTTCGTAATCGACCTTTTCCCAGTGGTCGCTCACCTTGTGGTAATCCGGATAGTCGAACGCCACGCACAAAGTATGCGCGGGGATGCCGACGTCGGCCAGCGCCTGATTGTCGCTGCGGCCAAAATAGGCGTCGCTGGCTTCTTCGTTCTTATAGACGCGAACGCCGGCGATCTTGCCCGCGTCGGCCAGGATGCCGGGCAGCTCTGAGAAATCGAAGCCGGTAATCGAGGCGGTGCCTACCTGGGGTCCGTCGCTGGCGTCGGTGCGGCCCACCTGTTCCAGATTCAAGTCGGCGACCGTCTTGTCCAGCGGCACGATGGGATGGCGGCCGTAATATCGGGAACCGACGAGGCCGCGCTCCTCGCCGAAAAAGGTCATGAACAGGATGCTGCGCTTGGGCCGCTCCTTCAGCGCGCCGATGGCGCCAGCGATCTCCATCACCGAGACCGTGCCGCTGCCGTCGTCGTTGGCGCCGTTGAAGATTTTGTCGTCTCCCGTGGCGCGCACGCCCAGATGATCGTAGTGGGCGGTGAGCAGAACATACGTGTCCTGTAACTTCGGATCGGACCCGCGCAACAGCCCGGCGACGTTGTGAACCTTCACCGGGTGTTCGATGGGCGCGGCCATGTGCACGCTCAAGCGGGCATCGGGATGGTCCTTCAGGAACGCGGCCAGTTCCGGCTTATTC
>VFSW01006347.1_pt1 | contig 17397 bp, 16 predicted proteins | sample 5358111 | NCBI WGS metagenome assembly VFSW01 (sample SAMN11554181, study PRJNA540505) | mine drainage metagenome | isolation source: sediment from site ElyBrook_90M | place: USA: Ely Copper Mine, Vershire, VT | collected 2017
GTCTTGATGATGCGGCGGACCGTCGGCCGAGCTATGCCCCCGCCAGCCTCTCGAAGGGGCACGGTATCGGCCGTTCTCAGCAGAAAGTAGCGCGCCCGCGATCGATCGCGTAATGCAATGGCTGCAGCGATGAGCCGGTTTGCGACATCCGGACTGTCCGTCAGAAAGCCGTCATCGAGCGAGGCGACGTGCGATCCGGTGAGCCGACTGCGGCTCAGGTAGGCGGGCAGGACGCCCGTAATTGATCCTGCGTCGTTGCGTTCCATGAGAAAGTGTGGACGAACCGAGAACGAGTCAGCGAGAACATCGTGCCATCCGGCGTGATGCATCGCCCGGGCTCCGGGGTGCCGGTCCACGTATTCTTGCCATCGCCGCAATTGGTCGCCGTCGGATACGGAGGTGATCATCGTAAGTGTGACAGAATGCGTAACATGAGATGAATCCATTCGCCGTGAAAGCGAAACCACCATTGTACCAGCGCATCGCCCGCCGCGAAGGCGTGCGGCACGGCACTGCATTGCTCGTTGCCACAACGGCCGGCAGTGCCGCGCTATTCCTCTTTCACTTTCTCGCTAGTCGGCGTCTGGGCGTCGAAAACTATGGTCTCCTCGCGTCGCTCCTCGCATCCGTAGCGTTAATCTCGTTCACGGCGAGCGTCGGCACCTCCATCGTTGCGCGGTTTGGCGCGCAATACCAGGCGACGGGCGAAGCCGGGAAAATGCGACGGTTGAACGATTTTGTATTGTGGGTGAGTATCGGCATATTTGCCGTAGGTATCGCGATCGCGGCTGTATTCAGAGCGCAATTCGCGGCATTTTTTCGCGTCGAGGGTTCGTGGTCGCTCTCATTGACCGTCGTTCTCACCGCTCTGGGCGTCGTGCTGGCATTGGCGCGCGGAGTCCAGCAAGGGGCGCAGCGCTTCACAGCCCTCTCCGTCTCTCAGATCATCGAGTATTTCGGAAAGGCGGCACTTGGCGCGATCGCCGTGTTCGCAGGTCTCGGCGTCGTGGGCGTGCTTGTTGGACAAATCGTAGCCTCGATCGCTGCTGCCTCCTATACGCTTGGGGACACGCACAAACGCTTTACCGTGGCTGCGGAGCGGCTCCGCCTAGATCCACGCAAGCTGCTCAAAGCGTGCGCGGGAATCGCGGGAGCGTACGTTGCGCTCGCGGTGCTCATCAATGTCGACGTCGTTCTTGCCAAGCATTACCTGTCGGCGCGGGAGGCTGGCCTGTATGCCGTGGCGACACTTCCGGGGCGTGCGCTGGCAAGTATCATGTTTATTCTCCCGACTATGCTCCTTCCTAAAGCCGCGGCCCGCGCGAGCGCCGGTCAACCGTCTCACGGACTATTGCGCGCGGCCTTCGGCGCATCAGCGGCGGCGTGGCTCTGCGCGCTGGTAGCTTTCTACTCCGTTCCGGTGCCGATCGTCTACCTCATCGCGGGGGGAGCCTACACGCAAGCGGCGCCGCTCGTCTTCCTTTACGGGTGCTCGGCCGCGATTTTTGCGTTCGTCAGTGTTGTCGTTTCGTATCGGGCCGGCCACGGCAACTTCGGCTTCGTCCTTCCGCTGCTGATCGTAGTGTCCGCCGAATTGATCGCGATTGCGAACTTTCACAAGAGCGCCGCCGAGATCATCCGCGTCTTAATTGCGGCCAATACGCTCGCGCTGGTCGTTAGTCTCTATCGCATGACGATGCAGGCGCAACCGCAGGACGAAAACGCGAGGGCGTCGTAGTGGGCGCTCCCACGGGATGATCACGAAATGGAGATGAACAAGCGCATTGCGTGCCTGTCCTTAGACATGGAGCCGGATTTGCGCGACGCGAGCCAGCGGATTCGCTTGCTCGACGACGACTTTCGAATGCAGGGGCTCGCCACGCTGCTAAGGCGCGAGGGCGTTCCGCTCACGGTGTTCATGGTGATGTCACATGCTCGCCGGTATCTCGACCGCCTCAATGCGCTCGCGAACGAAGCGACGATCGAGTTCGCGGTCCACTCCTTTAGTCACGACACCGACAATCCGGCATCCGAGTACGAAGTTCGCAATTCTTACGAAGCCTTTGGAGAGGTGTGGAGTCGGGCGCCCCACGGATACCGTTCGCCAAATTGCCTCATTGACGAGGTCGGCATCGATCGGCTGACTCGGCAGGGTTTCGCTTACGATAGTAGCATCGTGCCATCGCTCCGCCCCGACCGATACGGGTACAACAATCTCGGCTTCGGCCGCGAGCCCTTTCGCTTCGGCGGCCCAAGCGGAGAGATATTGGAGCTACCAATCGCAACGTTGGGCGGAATCCGACTACCGCTGATTTTCAGCTATGTTAAACTGCTGGGCTTGCCGGCGTACAAGGCCGCATTCGACGTCTTTCCGCTCCCGCATGTCGTGGTAACGTACTTCCACCCGTTCGATTTGTATATTGAGGATGTGATTCAGCACACTCAGGGTTGGAAGCGTGTCGCGCACATGCGTAACGCCGCACGTGCAACGGGGTTATTGTCACAACTCATCGCAGCGCTAAAGGCTCGCGGCTACACCTTCGTAACAATGAAGGATGTGGCGGCAGGTCTGCAGGTAGATAGTTTGAGTATGCGCCAGCTCACCCTCGGTTGATGCGATCCAGCAACGTGATTTGCCTTCGTTGTCCGCGCTGCGGTTCGGGTATTTGGCCCATATCGGATAATGAAATTGTGTGCCCGACGTGCTCGGTGTCGTACCCGGTGGTTGATGGTGTTCCAAGCTTCATCTTAAGTGCGGAGCCCACCGACCTCAAGAAATTTTTCATGCAGGTCGCGGAACGAACCGGTTCCGGGTCGAGCTATGTGCCGTACGAGTCGCCGGCGTTCGATCTACAACTCAGGCTGCTCTCGCGGGCGTTCGATCGGTCGTTGTCGCGTTGGATCGAACCCGGAAGCGCGCTTCTCGACGTTGGGTGTGGACACGGCGCCTTGCTCGCGCCAGCCGTTGGCCGCTATCGCGTATCCGGTATCGATTTCGTGCGCGAATCACTATTCGCCGCGCGTGACCGCGGCTACGAGGTGTACCATGGCGACGCCACTGCGCTACCGTTTGCGGACGCCCAGTTCGACGCAGTTGTGTGCGCCGAGGTGCTTCAACAGTTTGCCGATCCGAGGCCCATCGTCGAAGAATTGGTCCGCGTATGCAGACCGGGCGGTGCCGTGATCATTTCGACGCTCAATGCGAAATCGTTGGTTCGTCGCTTTGCACGCCTGCTGGCGCGCCGCGAGTTTCCGGTACCAGTCATCCTGCGCAAGGCAAGCGAAGTTGAAAAGCTCGTAGCGGGGCTACCAGTAGCAACCCGCGAGGTTGCGTGGGTTCTTTCGCCCACGCACGCCGTTGCCTATTCGCGGGCTAGCCGCGCGGTCATTGCCCCGCTTGCAACGAATTTCATACTGTGCTTCAGCGCCACCACGTCTTGAGCATCGTTTTCACGAAATAGAAGCCGTAGTTGAGGGTTGGTCCCTTGCGGCTTTCGCCGTGCATCCGCAGGTTGATATGGATCGGAACCTCGAGGATGCGCAAGCCCTTTTTTGCTGCCTCGATAATGACTTCAGAAGTCTGGTATTGATCTTCGTGGAGATCGAGCCGCGTCATAGCGGATACTCGGAACCCTCGATACCCGCTCGAACAATCTGTAATCGTTCGTCCTACGAGCAAACTGATGAGTCGCGAGAGCACGACGACTCCGACCGAACGAATTGCGCTTCCGGCGTCCGCGCTTCCGAGCTGTCGAGAGCCGATGACAAAGTCGGCTTCGCCGTGCAGCAGCGGTGCGACCAGCGCAGGTAGATCCTCCGGACGGTGCTGGTTGTCGGCGTCCATCGTAATTGCGAATTTTGCGCCGCGGCGTTGTAGAATTCGGTAGCCGACTCGGAATGCCGCGCCTTGTCCCCGGTTGATCACGTTGCGCGCGACTTGGCAACCGTGCCGTGCAGCGACCTCGCTCGTTAGATCGTGGCTCCCGTCGTCAATGACGAGGACATCAACCGCCGTACCTTCGATTTCCCGCGGGATTCGCGGCAGTAGGATATCGAGGTTGCTTTCCTCGTTGAAGGCGGGGATAAGGATGACGATCGGGTTCGTCGGCTGACCAAACTGCATCGACAGGATCGCCCGCTCCGCAGTATCGGCGCATACGACTCGATCCAGCATGCGATGAAGATGGTCGGCACGCGCCTTGGTATACAGCGCGAGAAGAACGGCCACGAAGCTCGCGACGATCGCGAGCGAGAGCAGACGCCCATATGCTATACCGTTGATGCTCAGCATCCGGGGTAGACCGTTGATGACATTCGGGTCGACGGACACGGTAATGAGGCCAAGCGAGGTTAGTGAGAACAAAACGAAGGCCGAGCGGTTCCATCGCGGGCCGCGATGATAGAAAAAATTGCCGATCATCAATGCGACGCCGACGGCAAGACCAACCACACGAGCGGTGCTTAGATCTACCATGACTTGGCGCCCGATTCGCGCATTCGACCTGCCCGTTCCTGCGGAAAAGGGATTCTAGCGGTCCATCAGGTACGTCGCCCCACGTAGATTATGATGTATTGCAATGGCTTGGCCGCCTGGGGCGGCAAAACCCCCCTCGTAAGCTCTGAGGCGATCAATTCATGCGTGTAGCGATTCTCGGAGGTGACGGCTATCTGGGTTGGCCTACGGCTATGCATCTTGCGTCCCAAGGCCACGATGTATGGGTACTCGACAACTACCTGCGCAGAAACCTCGCGCAAGAAACGCAATCGGAGGCGCTGATCCCGACGCCGGATCTGCCTGCGCGCGCCGCACGCTTCAAAGAGCTCACAGGCTTTCGTATAGACGTGAGTATTGGAGATGCGACGCGGTTCGAATGTGTAGAGAAGCTGTTCCGAAAAGCGCAACCGGACGCCGTTGTTCACTACGCCGAGCAGCCCTCGGCGCCGTACTCGATGATCGGCCGCGAGCAAGCCGACCTGACGCTAAAAAATAATCTCGGTACGACCTTCAACACGATTTGGGCGGTGCAAACCCACGCGCCGGATTGCCATATCGTGAAGCTCGGGACGATGGGCGAATACGGTACGCCGAACATCGACATCGAAGAAGGCTGGATCGACATCACGCACAAGGGGCGCTCGGAAAAGTTCCTCTATCCGCGGGCGGCCGGAAGCCTCTATCACACCACGAAGGTTCTCGATACCGATCTGCTGTGGTTTTACGTTCGGACCTACGATCTGCGGGTTACCGATCTCATGCAGGGTCCCGTCTACGGATTGGCAACGCCGGAGACGTTGCTGCACGACGACCTTCTGCCAAACTTTCATTATGACGACATATTTGGAACGCTGATCAATCGTTTCCTCACACAGGCGATCGCCGAAGTTCCGCTGACGGTCTACGGTAAGGGCGGCCAAACACGCGGCTACTTGAACCTTCTCGATACTTTGCAGTGCGTTGATCTCGCGCTCGGCACTCCGGCGCGGCGCGGTGAGTTGCGAATCCTCAATCAGTTTACGCAGACCTTTTCCGTCAATGAATTGGCGGAACGCGTTGCGCGCGCCGCCAAGACGTGTGGCATCGACGTGACGATCGAAAACGTCGCGAACCCTCGCAAAGAGAAGGAAGAGCATTACTACAACCCGGCGAGTACCGGCTTTGCGGAGTTAGGGCTGCGCCCGCACTTGTTGAGTGACGAGGTGCTGGCGGAAATGCTTCGGGTCCTCGCTCGATTCAAAGGAGGAATCGATACGCGCAAGATTTTGCCGCGCGTGCGCTGGAACAATCCTAGCCCTTCCCCTCAAGCCGCGCGCTGAGACGGAAGCCGATGGATCTCAACGCGGCACTCACTCCAGCACCAATAACCCTAAAACCAGAACACGTGGTCCGTGCCATTCTCGCGGCGGGCCTGTTGTTCACGTTGGCCGCAAATTTGCCGGGCCACTTGACGTTCGATTCAGTCGTAGCACTGTATGAAGGCCAAACCGGTCAGTACGCTTCAGAACTGCCGTTTATAGCTTGGGTGCTCGGATTTTTTTCCCACATATTACCGGGCACCGCTCTATTTGTAACGTTCAATGCGTCCTTGTTCTTTGGGAGTTTGCTCGCGCTGACGTATTTTCGGCGGGTAAGCTGGCTGGGCGTCCCGGTTGCTCTTGCGATTGTGGTCTCACCACTATTCATTAGCATGGAGGGGACTGTTTGGCACGACATTCTGTTTGCAGACCTGTCGTTGGCGGCGTTCGTACTCCTAGCCTTCACGCATCAGCAGCAGCCAAGGCCCCTGATCCGTGTTTTATCGTACGCCGCAGTCCTCATCTTGCTTTCATGTGCGGCGTTGCCGCGCGAGAGCGGCATTATTTGCCTTATCGTGGCAAGCGTCACGATCGCCTGTGCCCACAGCGCGGCCCCGCGTAAAGCATTGCTCTACGGTGCTTGCGCCTTGATTAGCGGGCTCATTCTTACAGAGCTGATAAGTATAGCCGTTGTCGCCGGTCACGGGCGCGGCAGCGAACAACTTGCCTACAGCGAAGGTCTTGCGTTCCTGGAGCGGTTCGATATTGTCGGCACGGTCCATTATGACCCGCAGGCGGATCTCTCGTTGCTCCACGATCCCGCGGCTGCGGCCGCCGTCCGCAAGATCGCGTCCTCCGAATACACGCCAATTCGATATGCGTGGAATTATGACGCGCAGTCAATGGCACTCCTTAGCGCGTTGCCCGCAAGCGCCGTGTGGGCTCAATGGAGCGCGATGGTGCTGCACGATACCGGTGCGTATCTACAACATCGAGCCGCCGTGTTTCAATGGGTCATGTTCACGCCCACGGTAGAACAGTGCATGCCTGCGTACACAGGCGTGTCTGGACCACCGGAGCTCCTTAAAACCCTTGGCCTAGCGAGCGGCTTTCGGCCTCAGGATACAGCGCTCTATAACTACGCCACGTATTTCTTCGACACGCCGGTGTACGCCCACACGACCTACGCGATCATCTCTATCCTGATGCTAGCAGCCCTTTGGCTGCGACGAAATCTCGCTGATGTCAGCATCGGCATGCTGCTCGTATCCGGACTCATATTTAGTGCGAGCTTTTTCCCGATTTCGCTCGCTTGCTCGTACCGGTATCTCTTTTTCATGGATGCAGCCGCGATGACTGGGTTACTTTACGTTGCGTTGTACCCTCCCGTGCAGGAGATCAAGACGCTCCTGGCTGCCTGGAGCAAGCGGAAATAAGGGCTCTGCGAGCAATCTTGCGGGGCACGTCTAATAACGAAACGCTCATCGTGAGCCGCCGATCTTGCTGCGCCGGATAATAGCAAAAGCCCGACGAGCGTTTTCACCCGTGAATCATGTCGCGGGCCGGATTATTGCCGGCGTGGGTGAGGACGAACAGCCGCGCTTCGTTAGATGCGAGACGCTGGACGGATTCGGACGGTACCTCGAAACGCATGCGGACCTCCATCTCGCACGACTCCAACTCGAGCGCGACCTCGTTCTGCCCTCCTCCGCCGGCTTCCGGATTACGGGGTTTTGCGCCGCATGCCGGAGCGATACACGCTTCTTCGTGGATTTCGCCTGCGCGCGAGAGAGCGATCCATCGATGCGTGTACCGAACTGGAGGGAGCAACTTACCTGCGAATTCTGTAAACTCCCGAATCGAGCCAGAGCGATGCTCGACTTTGTGGATACAGTGCTCCTCACGGTCCGTACCGCTGGGATCTACGTCGCGGAACAAACGACGCCATTCTTCCGAGCGGTAAAACGTCGGTATCCCCATGCAATCGGTAGCGAGTTTCTGCGGGATGGCACTTCACCCGGGCAGCGCAATAGCAGGGATCTTGCGCATCAGGATCCCACTGCGCTCTCGTTCAATGAGGAAACCCTCGATGTCATTTGCGCGGCCGACGTCCTGGAGCACGTTGCCGATTACCAAGCGGCCCTTGCCGAATGCTTTCGGTGTCTGCGTCCCGGCGGAACCCTGGTGATCACCGTCCCCTTCCTGCTTAACTCTGTCGAAACGCTTGTTCGAGCCACGGTAGAGGCTGATGGAACGATCGCCCATCGTCTCCCCGCAGAATATCACGGCGACCCGCTCGATAAGGGTGGCACCTTGTGCTACTACCATTTCGGGTGGGATTTTTTGGACGCTCTCTACGCCGCAGGCTTCCGCGACCGTAGCGCATTTTTGTATTGGTCGTACGAGCGCGCGTACTTGGGGAGTCCGCAAATCCTCATTTGCGCCACGAAGCATCGAGGATAAGATCAGGGCATTCCCCTCCTCGCACAGGGCGAATGAGTGCCCCCGCCAAAAAGCGGGGCGATGACCGTTCTTTCCGTCGACGATCGCCACGATGCCTATTTGAATGACCTTGAAGCGCAGTCTGTCTATATTCTGCGCGAGGCCTTCGCCTGCGTCGAGCCTCTGTGTATGCTCTGGTCGATCGGCAAGGATAGCACGGCCCTGTTGTGGCTCGCGCGTAAGGCCTTCTTCGGTCGCGTACCGTTCCCGCTGGTACAGCTCGATACCGAGATGGAACTGCCGGAAGTCTACGAGTTTCGCGATCGCATTGCCAAGGAATGGGATCTGGATTTGCGCGTCGAGCTCTGTCCGCCTGAGTCCACGGTCGATCAGACGTTGCCGCCGGGCTCGCGCGCGGCCGCGCGGAAGACCGAAGGACTGAAACATCTGATCGCACGCGATCAATACAAAGGCATTCTCCTCGGGATTCGTCGCGACGAACAGGCAACTCGCGCAAAGGAACGCGTGTTTAGCCCGCGCTCGTTCGGCGGGGATTGGGACGTGCGCCATCAGCCGGCGGAGTTTTGGAACCATTACACGACCGATGTCGCCGAAGGAATGCACTTGCGCATTCACCCACTGCTGCATTGGACCGAAGTGGATATTTGGCGCTATCACCAGCGCGAAGGAATCCCATACGTGTCTCTGTATCTCGCGACGGATGGAAAACGCTATCGATCGCTTGGAGAGAAGAACATTACCGTGCCGATCGACAGCAATGCGTCAACGATCGAGGAGATCATTGCCGAACTTGAGGCGCCGCGTGAGCCTGAACGAGCCGGGCGTTTGATGGACCACGAGCAAGAAGACGCGTTCGAGCGCCTGCGGGCGGCGGGGTACATGTAGGTGTCGCAAGCATTGAAGATCGTGATCGCTGGTCACGTCGATCATGGCAAGTCCACGCTTATCGGGCGCTTGTTGCACGAAACGGGTAGCTTGCCGCCAGGCAAAATGGAAGAACTCACAGCGATCAGCAGCAAGCGGGGAATGCCACTCGAATGGTCGTTCGTGCTCGATGCTTTGCAGACCGAGCGTGATCAAGCGATTACAATCGATACCACGCGGGTGTGGTTCACGCACAACGACCGCCGTTATGCGATTATCGATGCGCCGGGACACCGCGAATTCGTTCGTAACATGCTGAGCGGAGCATCGGAAGCGGATGCGGCTGTTCTCGTCGTCGACGCGGCGGAGGGCGTCAGCGAGCAGACCAGGCGTCACGCGCAGCTGATTTCGCTCTTAGGCATTCGGCAACTCGTCGTCGTCCTCAACAAGATTGATGCGGTTTCGTATGACCGAGAGCGGTTCGATGCGGTCGTGCTTGACTGCGAGGCCATGCTATCGGCGCTCGATCTGCACCCGCGCGGGCTCATTCCGATCAGCGCCCGCCAAGGCGAAAACCTCGTCGGCAGCCGCTCCGAAAGTATGCCGTGGTACGAAGGGCCGACGTTGATGGGCTTACTCGATGCATTCGTTCCGCAAAACGCGATTCTCGACGCCCCCCTGCGCTTGCGCGTGCAGGACGTGTATCGTCAGGACGGCGTGCGCGTTGCGGTCGGTCGCGTGGAAGCGGGGAGCGTCGCGGTCGGCGACACGATATTGCTTTCGCCCATGAATAGCCGAGCGACCGTTCGGAGTATCGAGCGCTGGAACGCGCCAGCGAGAGCGCTTGCGGGCGCCGGTGAATCGGTTGGCATCACCTTCGTCGAGCCGGTATTTGTCAATCGCGGCGATGTCGTTAGCCACGTGCATCAGCCGCCGGTTTGTGATTATGGTTTTCACGCGTTGTGCTTCTGGCTGGATGAGGAGCCGCCGTCGCTCGGTGAGCAAGTGACGGTGCAGTTCGGTCCGACGACGGCGCGTGCGGTTATTTCCGGCATCGATAAGGTCGTGGACTCCTCCACGCTGCAGCCTCTGACCTCAGGCCACATCCCTCGCTACGCGCTTGCCCAACTGCGTTTGAAATCGAGCGCGCTCGTTCCGTTGGACGATCGAAGCTCCATGCCGTCGTCTGCGCGCCGGGTGCTGCTGCGCGGCAGTACGGTCGTTGCCGGCGGTATTGTCGGCGGAGTTGCTGCTGGAGCGATCCCCGAAAACCTTTATCGCTCCGATCACCTCGTAAGCCACGAGGAACGCGAGCGAAGAAGCGGCCATCGAGGCGCGGTCATTTGGTTGACCGGACTGTCCGGTGCCGGAAAATCGACCCTCGCAATGGCGCTCGAACGCGCGCTTTTCGCCCGCGGAGCGCTGGTGTACGTACTCGACGGCGACAACGTGCGTGCCGGTCTGAACAGCGATCTCGGGTTCTCGGCAGCAGATCGTGCGGAAAATATCCGCCGCGTCGGTGAAGTGGCCGCGTTGTTCGCGGATTCGGGTTTTATCGTGATAACCGCGTTTATCTCGCCGATGATTCGGGATCGCGAGATCGCACGAAAAGCCGCGGGCGATCGCTTCCAGGAGATTTACGTTCGCGCCGACCTCGAAACGTGCGAAAGGCGCGACGTGAAGGGATTATACCGCCGCGCACGCGCGGGAGAAATTGCCGAATTCACCGGCATCTCCGCGCCATACGAGCCCCCGGTGGCTCCCGAGCTCATCGTTGACACGTCGGTGCGGGGCACCGATTTCTGCCTCGACCAACTCCTGTCGTTCGTTACCGAGGTGACCTACGTTCGCGAAACGGTTCGAGCGCAACGGTTGTGATGCTCGCCGCGGCGGTTGTCTTGGTCGGATGCGTCATCGGGCTACTCGTCGGCGCGACCGGTATCGGGGCAGGGACGCTCGGTGCGCCTTTTCTGATCTTCGCCCTGAAAATCGATCCGTTCGTTGCCGTCGGCACCGATTTGTTTATGAATGCGATCGTGAAAATCGCCGGCACGATTTTTCATGAACGCGCCAGCGCCATCGATCGCGCCGCGGTATTGCCGCTAGCGATTTCCGCCGTTGTGGGGAGCGTTCTCGGGCTCGCGCTTCTAGGGCTGCTTCGATCGCATGCCGGCGCTCGCGACTCGCGCGAAATGCTGCGTCACGTCATCGGTATCGTGCTCGTGTTGTGCGCTCTTGCAATCGCCTTTTCGTCGCGCATACGATCCTCTCACGAGCGGTTTGATACGCCGGCGTATTTGACTGCCGCTGGCACCGTAATTGCCGCGATAACGACGGCTACGGGCGTCGGCGTCGGGTCCCTGAGCGTGCCCGCGCTCAATCTCATCAAGGGACGCGGGCATATGGCAGAGGTGGTGGGGACTAGCCTCTTCTACGCTGCCATCGTCACGGCAATCGGGGCCGCCGGAAATGCGGTGCTGGGGAACGTGAATTACGGCCTAGCCGGCCTGTTGCTTCTAGGGGCGCTCCCGGGCGTTGCTGCCGGAAGCGCGCTCGCCGCCCGTGCCCCGTCGGCACTCCGTCCGGTGGTCGTCGTGCTTGTCGCGGTCGCCGGCCTTCGCCTCCTCATCTAGCGTTGATTGGACGGACCTCCATGCCCGCTCGAGCTTAGAAAACCGCCGGAATCAAACGGCGCCCGCTCGAAAGGAAAGCTCTTATGGCGGATATTGGATCAGAACACTCGGTTCCAATCGTCTTACCGACAACAGTGCCCTACTCGGCGTTGTTGCGGGACCAGCTCGATGCACAAGCCACGTTCTCGTATATCGACCCTCCATTCAATTTTAACGCTCCTACCGTGGCCGCCTATCCTGCTGAAGTATCAGGCTACTACCTGCTGAAGTCATTGAGTCGGCACCTCGGATGGTCCAGCCTAAACCAGAAACGATTGCTAGACTTCGGATGCGGCGTGCGATTCGCGCGAACGATCGTGAACCTTGGCCTCGACATTGCATACTATGTGGGTGTTGATACCCAATCGGAACCGATCCAATGGCTTCGTTCAAACGTTGACGATGCGCGTCTTCGGTTCGAGCATTTCAACATCCGCAACGTCTTGTATAATCCAGATGGCGATAATCCCGAAGCGGACCTTCTCGCCGGTGCGGGCCTGACTGGATTCGACGCAGCTTCAATGTTCTCGGTCATCACGCATCAAAACCCGGAGGAAGCGGCAAGAACATTTGAGATGCTGTATCCGTGCGTGAAGGATGGTGGTGCGCTGTATTTTACCGCATTCGTTGACGAGAGCGTGAACGAATACGTTGAGCGAGAGCCTCAACTTAAGGGCCACATGAGCACGTACCACCCGTCGTACCTATTGGATATCCTTTTGGATGCGGGTTGGTTCGTTTCAGATATCTACCCACCATCGGCCTTCGCCCTCACTGCATTCGTTTGTTGGAAGCGTAGTCATACCAAGTAAGACCGGATGCGCCCACGACAAGCCAGGGGCGGGGTGGGAGCGGTAGCAGGGGCGCCAGCCTCGGCGGCGGATTATGCGGTCAAAGGCCTAACAACCTAGGCGCAGGCGTGCGTTATTCGCGGTTTACTGTAGGCGCGCGGGAGTCGTAAATTCAATGATTGTGCTACCTCACGAGCATGTCTGGGGAATCGGCCTCGGCCGCGATGGATCGACAACTTTGTGCGCGGCTTTGCTCGAGTTGGGATATAACCGAGTAATACACGAGCCGCACTTCCCGCAACTGGAGACTGCCGATGCAGCCGTCGGCATCGAGTGCGCGCTGTTTTACCGCTATCTCGACTATCGCTTTCCCGGCTCGAAATTCATCTTGACGGTTCGCCCTCTGCAAGCATGGCTTCAATCGGTCGAATATATCCTAGCCGCGTACCCGATCCGCAGTCGAGAAGAGAATATTCCGATATTTCGGCGGATGACGTTTTCCGGCGCCGTGACCTTCGACGAAGCAAAGCTTACAAAGGCATATAACCGCCATTATGAAGAAGTGCGCGAGTATTTTGACGGTCGCTCGAGCGATCTTCTTCAAGTAAACCTGACGGCGGAGCCTGGTTGGGAAAGGTTGTGTGCGTTTCTCGAACTTAGCATTCCGAACAGTCCGTTCCCACACTTGAACCAGCGTGGAAAGGGCCAGGAACAGTTGTCGGAAGTCCCTTCATAGCTCGTGCAATAAATGAGCGGAAACTGTCGGCAAGAACCGCAACTAGACGAGGGCCGCCCGGATCGCTGAGGCCACGGTGCCGATCTCCTCCTTGGAAATGTCGGGAAAAAACGGGAGGCCAAGAATGCGAGGCGCTAACGAATCAGTGAAGGGAAGAGGGTCACGAGGCATGTCTTGGTAGGCCGGCTGCCGGTGACATCCAAAACCATACCAGAACAGCGACCCAATTCCGGCGCTCACTAAACCACTGTGCACGCGGTCTGCTTCCTCTTCGGTGTGGGCTTGAAAAAGGCAATAGGGTGAGGCGTACGATGTTTCCGCAACGATGTAATTATCGAGGCCATTTGCCGCTGCTTCGTCGGCGTACGTTTTAGCCGCTTGTAGATACGTTTCTCGCTTACGCGGCCAATCGTCGAGATCCGCTAAGCCGACAGCGGCCGCGTATTCGCTAAGCTTGCCATTTATACCGCAGACGTCGCTTCGTCGCACGCCGAAGGTTCCAAAGTTCAAATAACGCAACGCGGAAGTTATTCCGCCTGCCTTACGCCAAATCACGCAGCCGCCTTCTCCGCTTGACAGCGTCTTCGTCGCGTGCAAACTGACGACCACGGGAACGTCGCCGAGGGTTTCGCGCGCATTACTAGCGATCGCATCGAGTCCCGCTGCGGCGTCGATCACGACCGGAATGCCCGTTTCACTCGTAAACGTTGCCCATGGTGCATTTGCAATTGGTCTTCCAAAGGGCGTAACCGGCATGACCGCTCCGGCGCGGGCCAGCGCCGGATGTCCCACGAGGGACGCCGCATCGAGAGCCCACGTGTGGCAGTCTACGTCGACGAAGTACGGCGTATAACCGCATGCACGAGCCGCAGCGGCGGTAGCGACGAACGTATAGGATGGCATTAGACAGTAAGGGCGCTCGCTCGTTGCCCAGCCGGCAGTCGCTAAGAGAGCACCGCAAAGAGCGCGCGTGCCGGAACCAGCTGAGAGCACCTCCCCTGGCGAGCACTCTAGCATTTCCGCCATGCGGTTCTCGAACTCGACGACCAGGGGCCCGAAGTTCGTATACCACCGATTTGCGTCGATGCGCTCGAGATAGGGTAGAAGGCGCCGCGCGGCCGGCAGGAGCGGCCGGCATATGGGAATGGCTTCGGCGCCGACGGGTAATTTCATGACGTCCGCGCGTTTCTAAGGATCTCTCGCCTAAGCCTGGGCGCGCCATCGTCGTGGAGGCGCTGCAAAATGCTCGTCATCGCGCCTTCGTATTGAGGGAGGAATCGCAGCTCCAGGCCGGCGGCCAAGAAGGCGTCAGGAGCGTAGAGATCTTGCCCTCCGGGAGGGTTGACATATGTTGTTGCTGCGAAGTGCTGCGCGATTGCGATAATTCTTTTCTGACCTTTGACTTCGGGCGGTAGCGCAAGCGAACTCGAACGCACGATTGGACACGTTAGCCCAAGTTCGCGCATGGCGACGCCCATGAGCCCGATATTGTAATCGACGAGGAAATCTCGCGCGAGCCCGACGGCCGCCGCGAGCGCCGCGGCATCGCGATTTGGCTTCGATAACGCTAGAAAACGCGGCACTTGCCGCACGAGGTGCGCGACCATATCCGGGTTCAAACGAATGTCGCAGATGCGCGTGTCGCGTGGCGCTTTTTGCGTAGGCAACGTTATCCAGCGGCTTTCGCCATCGCGAGCGACTAGCCGATTTCGGTGAACCCACCCTCTCCGCGGAAATTGTGCGCAGTCAAGCGCCACGAACAAATCCGCGACCTCAAACAGCCGAAAATAGCCCGCGTACGGGATGAAGTATGGTTGCATGATAGCAACCGTACGCTTCAACGTCGAGAGAACCACGCGGCCGGTGCGATCGTCTGAGACAAAGCAGGTTCGCGCGAGACGAACACCGCGGCTTCCCACAGGCCATAGTCGAGCCGAAGGCGCACATGCCGGCTGAGAGCGACTTTGCAGAACTGCATAATCTCATCGAGCGGCCAATGAAACAGATCGTCGCGTTCCCAGTCGACGTGTTTGGACATCACGTTAAAGGCGAGGCCGCGTTGCACGCTGGACCAAACCGCCGATAGAGTCTCCTTGGTGAAAATCTCCATTTCCGCATGCGTGTTGCCGAACCGCGCCGTAAAAACGCCGCACATGATTGCGATATCAAACGCGTTCGCCTCGAACGGCGCTTCCGTTACGTCGCGTAATATGAAGGGATCGTTCGGGTGTCGGGCGCGCGCCACATCGATCATCGAAGCGCTAACGTCCACGCCGGTGTATTCCACTTGGCCGCGAAGTTTGTTCTGCTCCAGAAAGTCCAGTAGAAAACCGGGGCCGCATCCGAGGTCTAGAAGCCTTGTAGGTCGCCCCGCCGCGTCGGGCTCCTGGAGCCAAGGGCTGAGAAGAACGTCAAACCGAGTGGCGAGATCGGGCGCATTCGGCCAGAGGATGCCTTCCGGTGTTGCGCCGTGTTCAGCCAAAGCCCGATCGTAGGGCGCAACGATTTTGCTTACGCGTTCGCGCATTGAGTCTTGCAAGAGTGCATAGCCAGTTTCGCTAAGAAGCTTTCCGTGATTTCATTCGAGATTCGCATGGTTGCCTCGCCAACACGGGGATCATTTGGTCAAATCGCGCTTTTTGTCCAAAGTCTCCGTGCTCTTGGATACTCCGCTTCCGATGCGTTCGTGAAGGTGTTCCTTGGAGCCTCGTGCGATGATGAGATCGACGCCCTCTGGCATCAACCGCCAAACGGAATCGAAGTAGTTTGGGCCGACCAAGAGAACGTGGGACTCAACGGGATATACGCGCAGTGTGATGCGTCATTTGCCGATCAAGACTTTCGCGCTGCGCTCGTCGTGTATTGTGATACCGATACGGTTTGGCTTCAGCGGATTGACGAGCTCCTCGAGAAACTCGCCCACTCTCGCGAAACGATCGCGGGAGTGATGGCGCACTATCCCCCTCCATGGCAGCGGAACGAAGCAAAGGATGACGAGGAGTGGTCCGCGCTCGGGCAGACAGTCGTTGGTTCTCCACTCGCATCGGATTGCGCTTATTCAATTCGCCGTGATCTCGCCGCGCCTTTTTATCCGAACTTTGGGTTTTTGGCGATGCAATCCAGGATCATGGAAACGAAGGGGCTCGAGTATCTTGCCCTCACGAACAGGGCGGCGGATTTTCTTAGGGTGAAGTACTTCAAATATCAGCTAGCGGTGCCGCTGCTTTGCCAGAAGTACGATATCGTCACGATGTCGTTACCGCCGGTGTATAATTTCATCAACGATGCAGCCTACGAAACGTTGTACCCAACCCTGGTTTCGGATGCCAAGGTGATTCATTACCTGCGAGGCGATCGCATTGATCGTACGCAGGTCTTTTCGGAAGCTCGTGCGTTCCGCGAATTTCTCGAAGCGCAGCGCTCCGGTATCGACTTCATGCTTCAGGAACGCGTCCGTCAAGTGTGGCCCGATCCCCCGCCGCACTTGGTTACACTGGGCTAAAATCGATCATGAAGACTGCGAAATAGGAGAGGCCTACCCCAGGTCTGACCGAGAATCGAGCGATCATGCGGGTTCTGAAGAAGGCGTGGCAGATTCTTCGCACGCATGGCGTGCGCGGGTTGGTGCGGCGCGGGCTTCGGCACGTCCGGCTTCGACTGGTCGCCAGAGCCGACGCCGCCGCTCAACGCAACGCCTGGGATAAGTTGATGGCTCGGGGCGGTCAAAACCGCCCCGTTTTTTTCCCCCGGCACGAGAACCCCCTCGTGTCCGTCATCGTTCCCGTTTACAATCAGGTGCGCTTTACGGCGGCCTGCTTGAACTCGATCCTCCGCGAACTCTCGACGATCCCGTGCGAGGTGATCGTGGTCGACGACGGATCGACCGACGGAACTGCCGAGTACCTTTCGTCTTGCTCGGGTATTCGCGTCGTAACCCACGCGAAAAATCAAGGGTTCGTTCGCAGCGTCAACGACGGTGCCGCCGTAGCGGGTGGCCGCTACTTGCATTTTTTGAACAACGACACGCTCGTCACGCCCGGCTGGATCGGAGCGCTTCTACGAGCGTTCGATGCGCGCG
>VFSW01006348.1_pt1 | contig 17395 bp, 17 predicted proteins | sample 5358111 | NCBI WGS metagenome assembly VFSW01 (sample SAMN11554181, study PRJNA540505) | mine drainage metagenome | isolation source: sediment from site ElyBrook_90M | place: USA: Ely Copper Mine, Vershire, VT | collected 2017
CCCCAGCCCCCCGCGCTCCACGAAACCATCCGGCGCTTCCCCGGCAGCAGCGGCTACGACGGGCAAATGTATCATTACATCGCTCACGATCCGCTGTTCCAGCGCGGCTTCGGCCGCTACGTGGACGCCCCCCGCCTGCGCTATCGCAGGATCCTGCTGCCCGGGCTGGCCCACCTGCTGGCCTTCGGCCAGGACCGCTTCGTGGATGCCGCGTACATCGCCCTGGTGCTGGCTTCCATTTTTCTGGGCTCGCTATGGCTCGGCCAATATGCCCGCCTGCACCGCTATCCCCCCTGGCTGGGACTCGCCTTCGCGGCCGTGCCCGCCGTGCTGGTTTCCATCGATCGCCTCACCGTGGACGCCCTCCTGGCGGCCTTGTGCGTGGGCTTCGCCTGGTTCGTGGAAACCAATCCCGGCTGGCCGCTCTATGCCGTGCTGCTCGCGGCGCCCCTGGCGCGCGAGACCGGCTTCCTCCTGCCCGCCGCCTATGCCGCGGCCCTGCTGATGCAGCGGCGCATCGGCCGCGCCGCGCTGTCCCTCACCGCCGTCCTCCCCGCGCTGGCCTGGTATGAATTCGTCCGCCGCCACACCCCGCCCGACCACACCGCATGGGTCGCAGGCCTGCCTTTCGCGGGATTCCTCCGGCGCCTCCTGCACCCCTACCCCTATCCCTTCGCGTGGCCCGTGGCGCTCACCGCCACGGTCTTGGATTACGCGGCCCTCGCCGGTATCGGCCTGGCGTTTCTCTGGGCCGCCATCCTCCTGCGGCGGAGTTCGGCCGATCCCGTCGCCTTGGCCATCTACGCCTTCGCAGCCCTGGCCGCATTCCTGGCGCCCGCGGACACCTGGTCGGAAGCCTACGCCTTTGGCCGCACCCTCACGCCGCTGCTGCTCCTGCCCGCCCTCGCCGGACTGCGCCGCCGCCGGTTGGCCATGTGCGCGCCGCTGCTCCTGGTCGTCCCGCGCATCGCGCTCCAGTTTGCCGCCGCGGCTTACCGTGTGCTCCACGGATTTTACGCCGCTTGAACCCCGCCGCGGGATGTTAGCTTATTCCATGGCGAAAGATGGAACCTGGGACTCCGACGCGCGTCTTCTCCCCGCGTTTTGTTCTCACCGTGGCCGGGGCCGGCCTGGCGCTGGCGCTCGACGCCGTCACGCCCCTAGGCTTGGCCGCCTGGCTCTTGCAGGTGGGCCTGGTGTGGTCCGCCACCTTTTGGGCCGGCGCCCGCCAGATGGTCGCCATCGCGGCGCTGTGTTCGTCCTTTATTGTTCTGGGCTTCTGGTTTTCGCCCAAGACCGGAATTGTGCTCTGGGTCGAAGTATCCAACTTGCTGCTGGGCCTGGGCGCCACCTGGGCCATCACCCACATCTCTTTGCGCCACAGAGCCGCGGAGCAGGCCCGGCGGCTGGCTGAAGAAGCCGCGCTCCAGGCGCGCACGGCGCGCCGCCACCTGGAAATGAAGTCCCTGCTGCTGGATGCCCTGGCCCATGAGCTGCAAACGCCGCTCACCTCCATCCGCGCCGGCGCCGCCGCGCTGCGGGGCGAATTGGCCGGCGCCGCACAGTTGGAGTGGCTGGAGATCATCGACCAGGAAAGCGCGCGGCTCGGCTTCATCGTCCTGGACGCCCTGCAAGTGGCGCGCATCGAAGAAGGACCGGTGGACCTGGACCTGCAGACCCACACCGTGGACGGCCTGCTGCATGCGACGCTGCCCAGGCCCATGGCGGAACCGGCTCTCCTGGAAACCGATCTGCCGCCCGGTCTGCCTCCCGTTTCCTGCGATGCCGGGCTGGTCCGCCTGGCGCTCCGCCAGGTCGTCGCCAACGCCGTCAGGTCTTCGCAGCCCGGCGCGCCCGTTCTTTTGTGCGCCCGCGCCGCCGGCGGCCAGGTCGTCGTCAGCGTCACCGACCGCGGTCCGGGCATGTCGCGGGAGGAGCAGGCCCGCGCCTTCGACAAGTATTACCGGGGCCCCCGCGGACCGGCCCAGCCGGCCGGCGTGGGCATGGCATTGCCCATCGCCCGCGCGGTCGTCGAGGCGCACGGCGGCCGCATCTGGATCGAAAGCCGTGTGGGCCAAGGCGCCACCGTTTCCTTCACCCTGCCCCGCGCCCAGGACCTTTGACTGCCCGTGGAGCGGCGCCACGCCGGGCGCCTCGCTGTGCTAGAATGCAGACTACGGTTTTGCCTGTCCAATACCTGTAACTAAGCCGCTACCCCGCGCGTCGAATGGCTGTGAGCGATCCCGCGACGCCTGCGGAGAGGCCCCTGGGCGATGATGTCTGAGAACATAGAGACCACCCCGTTACCGGAAACAAGTAGCCCGCCGCCGTTCGATCCCAGCGAACATCTGAACCACCTGCTGGCCCCGGAGTTGGAAACTCCGTGGTTCAAATCGCTCATCGCCAACGTTCGCGAACTCATCCGCCCCACCCCGCTTCCGCCCCTCGTGGTCACCTCCAAGCCCGTGGCCGTGAAGGACATCTGGGGGCTTTACGGACGTAAGAAACAATCCAGCGCATACTCCCTGGCCATCCACGTCACCGTGGTCCTGCTGCTGTTTACCCTGGCTTCCAGCCGGGCGGTCCGGCAGGCGGCCAAGGATCTGACCACCACCCTGATCGCGCCGGATCTGGCGCCCTACCAGCCCAAGGCCGGTCCGCAGAAGCCCTCGGGCGGCGGCGGCGGCGGTGGTGACCGTTCTCCGCTCCCGGCCGCCAAGGGCCGCTTGCCCAAGATCTCGCCCCGCCAGTTCACCCCGCCGGTGCAGGTCTATAACAACCTCAATCCCAAGCTGCCCATGGAGCCCACCATCATCGCGCCGCCGGACGTGAATATCCCGAACAACAACATGATGCAATATGGCGATCCGCTCGCCAAGATCGGCCCGCCATCCAACGGTCCCGGTTCCGGCGGCGGCATCGGTTCCGGTTCCGGTGGAGGCGTGGGTTCGGGCAAGGGCGGAGGTTATGGTCCGGGCGAGGGCGGTGGTTTCGGCGGCGGCGTGTTCCGCGTGGGCGGCGGCGTCACCGCGCCCGTGCCGCTCTACAAGCCCGAGCCGGAGTACTCCGAAGAGGCCCGCAAGGCCAAGTATCAGGGCACCGTGGTCCTCTACGTCGAAGTGGATACCGCCGGGCATCCGCGCAATCTGCGGGTGGTGCGCAGCCTCGGTCTGGGCCTGGATGAAAAAGCCATCGAGGCGGTCGGCAAATGGAAGTTCCGCCCCGGCTATAAGGACGGCAAGCCGGTGGTTGTGGCAGCCACCGTCGAAGTCAATTTCCGCCTGCTATAGCGCGCCGCGGCTCATTGTTTGGTTCCCGTCCAGGTTCCTTCTCCCAGGTCGCCAAACTCCACTTTGCCGCTCATCTTCTTGTCGCTCTCGATGGTTCCGGTGTAGTGCGCCACCCCGCTCCGTCCGGAGTATGAAAATTCGAACTGGAAATCGATCCGGTCGCCCTTCACCGTGCCCGTGAGATTGGCCTTGCCGAGCAACCCCGTGTAGGCGCCCGTCAGGTTCTCGCCGTCCTGCTTGAAAACGAAGGATGGACTCCCGCTGCCTGCCGCGGTGTCCACGCTGAACTCCCAATTGCCGGAGACGTCGTGCGCCAGCAGCGGCGCGCACGCCATCGCGGCCAGTAACCCGATCGACAGGAATCTGGACATGCGCTAGAGCATATCACAGGCGGCGCCCCGGCGCGGCCGCCCGTTCGGCGCGCAGCCCGATCGCGGCCCGGTCCGGACCTGGCGCGCCCGTCAGCGGGTCCATCGTCGGGGTGACGCCCGTGAGGGCATCGCCGAAGGCGCTCACCTGCGCCGCCTGCGCGTTCTGCCGGCTCTCGAACGCGCCGAGCGCGGGTCCACCATGGGGCGCCAGTCCGGGTAGCCCATGCGGAAACGGGACGCCCAGCAGCGCCAGCAGTCTGTTACGGAAGGAAAGAGCCATCACCATCAGGGAGGCGCACGGCGCGCGCGAAAACCCTCACGGAACGTAGTCCCCTCCCAGGGGACCGTCCGAGCCGGTCAACGGCGCTTCACCATCTGTATTGCGGGTTGCCTTACGCGGTCGCCGCGCGCACTTTCCGATCCTCCAAACGCGACAACTCCGAGTTCAGGTCGTCCAGCGCCTTTTGCATCAGATCCCGGTATCGGGGGTTTTGGCTCGTTTCCAGTTCCCGAAGGACCCGGGTGCGAGAAAGCTTCAAACCTTCCTGCTTCCGGAGCAGTTCCAGTTCTTCCGTCGAAGCCTGCTTGCCGTGAGGAGGGCGAACTTGGGTTTCGGCCGACTCAATTTGCGCCTCGACCGCTTTACTTTCCCAACCTCTTGCCATGCCCCCATTATACGGCTCGCGGCCAAGCGCCGGGGCTTCTTGGAGCCGGCCGCGCTCAGGAATGCGAGCGCATGGCGCGCGCGATCAGCCCCAATCCGCCCACCAGCAGCACCAGCATCACTATGGTGTTGAATAGACTGGCCGGCTGAAAATAAATGTGCAGGTTGGCCAGCACCCCCGCCAGGATGAACAGGCCGCCGGCGGCGGTCAGCAGCCATCCGATCAGGCTGCGGCCGTCCCGGAACAGCAACCCGACGCCGATCAACATCGGAATCAGCGTGATCCCGAACGTGCTGCCGCCCCAAAAACTCCAGTAGGAGCCCGCCACCATCACCTGGTTGGTCAACAGGTAGCCCCCGATGCAAGCCATGGCGAAGCCCATCACAAATTCGCCCAGCCCGCCCGAGGTGCCGCCCACGTCGCTGTAACGGCGATCCGCCATAAGTCCGAGGATATCGCAAACCCCGCGATCCCCGTCGAGCCGCCCGTCCCAACACGCGCGCCGCAGGACCTCCTGTAGGACTGCGCCGCGGCAAAAACCTTCAGCGCATCGTTACCGGCGGCGGCCAGGCGATCGCCTTCCACAGCCACCCATTGGTCCGCGTAGGCGGCGTGGTTCAAATCGATCCACCTCATTCCCACGGTTGGGTCGCGGGACGGAACCATTCGGGCCCTGGAGCTTTCCTGCAAGCCATCCGCGAAGCGCAGCACTTCCTCCTGCTTCGCTGGCGGAAGGCGGCGGACCTTGTCCAGGATAGCTTCTTCGAGACTCATGCTGCGCCGGACGGAGCCCCAGATCCAACTTCGAGGCTCTCCGGCGCTGGCGAGACAAGGCCGTCAATCGCTTTCCGTCCACTGCATCGTGGGCGCCTGCTCGATACGCGGGATCCCCGGAAATCAGTCCGCGCTGAGAAGTGGTATTGCCGCTTCCGGCGTCAACGCACGCACCGGCGATCCACGAAACCCCTTTGGGTCTCGTGTCACGATGTAATCGCAGCTTGTCAGCCGTGCCGCTGCCGCTGTCACCGCGTCCTCGAAGTCGGAACAGGACAATTGCAGGGCCTCCTGTAGGACCGCGCTATGGACTCCCGCGATTCCAAACACCCTCAGAATCGCGGAGACGATTCCCCTGGCTTTGGCGGGGCCGGTTTCCTTCTGGACCAGGTAGTGGATTGTGGTGACGGCATGAGCCGCCAACAGCCCTTCCGCCATGCCTGTTTCGACCGCGGCCCATGCTGCCGCGCTCGCCTCGGCGTGGGGCTTCCGGTCCAGCAGAACATCGAGCACTACATTGACATCGAAAAGAATTCGTTTCATCGATATTTTGCGGCCAGATGTCTCTTGTATCCGGTGAGATCCGCCTTCGCAAGAGACCCGCGAACCGAACGAAGAATCGGCGCGTCCTGTGTAACTGGAGAAGACGGCGCGGCAACGGCGGCCAGGTACGCCTCGACCATTCCCGATACGGAGACGCCGCGCTGCTTCGCATAGCGCTTCGCGCGGGAGACCACCTCGCCATCCACACTCAAAGTCAGCTTCGACATATACGTATCATATCAGAAAATTAGTACGTATCGCCCCTCCATCCCGCGGCGAAGCGAAGCGCCGCCGGACCTCGGTCACACACCTGGAAAATAAACTGAATCCACGTGCTTTCAATCGCTTACAGCCTAAACCCCCGGAGCGATGCCCCGTCCCTTGCCGGGCCGCACGCATACAATCGAATCGGGAGACAGCCGCTATGAACAATTCCCTCAAACGTACCCGCAACGCCAGCCGCCGCCCGCCCGACCTGGACGCCATGATCGGGAAGGTGCTTCGCAAAACCGATCCGGAAGGACGCGAAGCGCTGCTCGCATCCCTCCTGGAACAGCATCGGCCGCCCTCCATGATTGAGGAGGTCCTGGTCGAAACCTTGGCCTTCTTCACCTGGTGGATGCGCGGGTGCGTGGCGCTCCAACAGCAGCTCCTAACCCAGGGCGCCGCCGCCGCTCCCGGCCTGCCCGGCCAACTGGCCAAGTACCAGGCCGAACTGGCCGGCCACTGCGGCGAGTGCCTGCGGCAGTTGGCCTGCCACGCCGCTCACCGCGCCCGCCTGGCCGCGGAAACACTCGAATACCTGGAACCCTGCACGTTCGTTATACAATAGGGTTGATGTTCTGCCGGCCCTCCATCTGCCGTCCCGGCCTGTTCGGTTCCGACTAGGCCCCCGCATCCCCTCTGCCTTCACCCGTTAGCCACACATTACCTAGTCAGGAGGTTTGCGTATGAGCAAAATCATGGAGGCGGTCCGCCAGGACCTGCCGCATCTCACCGGTCCTCTGCCCGGACCCCGCGCGCGTGCCGTGATCGCCCGCGACCAGCGCTGTGTTTCGCCGTCCTACACCCGCGGCTACCCCTTGGTAGCCAGCCGCGGCGCGGGCGCCATCGTCGAGGATGTGGACGGCAATCGTTTCCTGGATTTCAACGCGGGCATCGCCGTGGTCGCCACCGGGCATTGCCATCCGCGCGTCGTGGAAGCCATCCGCGAGCAGGCCGGGCGCCTCATCCACATGTCCGGAACCGATTTCTATTACGAATCGCTCGTGGACCTGGCCGAGAAACTCGGCGCGCTGTCCCCCGGCGGTCTGGAGCGCCGCGTTTCCTTCTGCAATTCCGGCGCCGAAGCCGTCGAGGGCGCCATGAAACTGGCGCGTTATGCCACCGGCCGCGGCAAATTCATCGCCTTCCTGGGCGCCTTTCACGGCCGCACCATGGGCGCGCTCTCGCTCACCGCGCGCAAGGCCGTGCAGCGCCGCGGCTTCGGACCGCTGGTGCCGGGCGTAGTGCATGCGCCCTATCCCAACTGCTATCGCTGCCCCTTCGGCCAGACCCCCGAGGCCTGCGCCGCGGAGTGCGCCCGCTTCATCGAAGACACCCTCTTGAAGACCATCGCCCCGGCCGATGAAGTCGCCGCCGTGGTCATCGAACCCGTGCAGGGCGAAGGCGGCTACATCGTGCCGCCGCAAAAATTCTTCGACGAGCTGGTCCGCATCACCCGCAAGCACGGCATCCTGCTGGTCTGCGACGAGGTGCAATCGGGCATGGGCCGCACCGGCAGGATGTGGGCGTCCGAGCACTTCCAACTGGCGCCCGATATCCTGAGCGTCGCCAAGGGCATCGCCAGCGGCCTCCCCCTGGGCGCCACCGTGGCGCGCGCGGACCTGATGCACTGGCCGCCCGGCGCGCACGCTTCCACCTTCGGCGGCAATCCGGTGTCCTGCGCCGCCGCGCTGGTCACCATCGAGCTGCTCGAGCGCGAGCTGCTCGATAACGCCGCCCGCATGGGCGCCTGCCTCATGGCCCGCATGCGCGACTGGCCGGCCCGCTTCCCCATCGTCGGCGACGTCCGCGGGCTGGGCCTGATGCTGGGCGTCGAGCTGGTGCGAGACCAGGCATCCAAGACCCCGGCCCCGGAACTCCGCGACCGCGTGGTCGACCTCGCCTTCCAGCGCGGCCTCCTGATCCTCGGCGCTGGCGACAATACCCTGCGCTTCAGCCCGCCGCTGATCATTACCAGCGACCAATGCGCCTTCGCCTTGGATACTCTGGAAGAGTGCCTGACGCTGGCCATGCGCCCGGATTGAGAATCCTGGATGTCGGCTGCGGGATCCGCAAGCAGCCCGGCGCCATCGGCATCGACCGCAATCCCGCCAGCCGCGCCGACGTCCTTTGCGATCTCGACCGCCTGCCCTATCCCTTTCGCGACGATTCCTTCGATCGCCTCCTGGCCATCCACGTCGTCGAGCACCTGGCCGACGTCATCGGCGCTATGCAGGAGTTCCACCGCCTGGTGCGCCCCGGCGGCACCGTGCGCATCGAAACCCCCCACTACACCGACTTCAGCTCGTTCTGCGATCCCACCCACCGCAGCCATCTCAATAGCTTCTCCTTCCGCTACTTCGGCCAGGACCATGGCGGCTTCGGCTACTACACCCCGGTCCGCTTCCGCGAGGTCGCCGTCGAGGTCAAGCTGCTGGCCTTCTGGCGCTGGCTCGGATTCGAATTCCTGGTGAACCGCTTCCGGCGCTACCGCCTCTTCTGGGAGCACTACCTGTGCTTCGTGGTGCGCGGCAAAGTCATGCGCTTTGAATTCGAAGTCCTCAAGTGAAATGGAGAGAATCCCGCGCCCGCGCGGCTACTTCCCTTTTTCTTGTATGGCTCGAACCGCAATGCTGGCGCGCGTTGGCGGGCGCTTCCGCGCGGCCCTGTCGCTCTACCGCCTGGCGGATGCCGCGCGCCGCCGCTTCCGCCTCCGCCACGCCACCACCGAGCAGGCCCACGGCCGCCTCGGCGAGGATCTGGCGCACCGCTTTCTGCGCGCCCAGGGCCTCGCCATCGTGGCGCGCAACTTCCGCCCGCGCTCCGGCGGCGGCGAGCTGGACCTGGTCGCCTGGGATCGCCAGACCCTCGTCTTCGTGGAAGTCAAGGCCCGCGCCGGCGAGGAGTTCGGAAGCCCGGACCGCGCCGTCGGCGGCCGCAAGGAACGCGATCTGCGCCGCGCGGCCGGCGAATATCTGCACCGCCGCGGCGTCGCCCCGGAGCAGGCCCGCTTCGATATCGTCAGCGTGGTGCTCGCCGATCCGCCGCGCATCGAATGGATCAAAAATGCTTTTGCCGTGAGCCGGAAGGTATAATACTTTCTCCGCGCCACTTGCAATCCACAATTTCTCACTTTTTGCGGAGGCTGACCTACTTTGCCGGAATTACGTAAGGACCCCATTACGGGCCGCTGGGTAATCATCTCGACGGAACGCGCCCGCCGCCCTTCCGACTTCGTCCGCCAGCCGGTCCCGCCGCCTTCCGCGCGGCCCTGCCCGTTCTGCTACGGCAACGAGCAGAAGACCCCGCCCGAAGTGCTGGCCTACCGTACCGGCGGCGGCCCCAACCAGCCGGGCTGGACCGTCCGCGTGGTGCCCAATAAGTTTCCGGCCCTGGGCATCGAAGGCGAGCTCAACCGCCAGGGCGAGGGCATGTACGACAAGATGAACGGCATCGGCGCGCACGAGGTCGTCATCGAAAGCCCCGATCATTCCCTCACCATGGCCGGCATGACCGACCACCAGCTCGAGGAAGTGCTGCGCGCCTTCCGCGACCGCGTCAACGATCTTAAGAAGGATATCCGCTTCCGCTACATCGTGCTCTTCAAGAACCACGGCGAAGCCGCCGGCGCCACCCTCGAGCACCCCCATTCCCAACTGATCGCCTTGCCGGTGATCCCCAAGCGGGTCAAGGAAGAGATGGACGGCGCCAAGGTGTACTTCGATTTCAAGGAGCGCTGCGTGTATTGCGATATCCTGCGCCAGGAAAGCTCGGCCGGCGTGCGCGTGGTGGCCGAGACCGACCGCCTGCTGGTGCTCCAGCCCTGGGCCCCGCGCTTCCCGTTTGAAACCTGGATCGTGCCCAAGCGCCATGAGTCGCACTTCGAGAACACCCAGGACGCCACCCTCCAGAACCTGGCCTGGGTGCTGCGCACCACCCTGCGCAAGATCGACAAAGTGCTGGAGCATCCGCCCTTCAATTTCATCGTCCACAGCGCGCCGCTCCAGGAGAACCACCTGGCCCATTATCACTGGCACATCGAGGTGATTCCCAAGCTCACCAAGGTCGCGGGATTCGAGTGGGGCACCGGCTTCTACATCAATCCGGCGCCGCCGGAGGAGTCCGCCGCGTTTCTGCGCGAATCGGGGCCGGCATGAGCTCCGCGGCGGACGCCCGCGAAACCGCGCCCCACCGCCGCATCCTCCTCATCGTCATCGCCCTCATCCTCTACGGGTCGCTCTATCCCTGGCAATTCCACGCGCGCCACTACCAGGCCGGCCCGCTCTGGATCCTGCTGCATGCCTGGCCCGGCGTCTTCAACCGTTTCATGGTCTGGGATGTGGCCGTCAACGTGGCGCTCTATCTGCCCCTCGGCGTCTTCGGCTACCTGGCGGCCGGCCGGCGGCCATCGCCCTTGCGCATCGGCCTGCCGCTGGCCCTGGCCCTGGCGCTTTCGGCCGGGGTCGAGATGCTCCAGTTGTTCGACGATTCGCGCATGTGCAGCCTGTCCGATGTGGCCTCCAATGTGGCCGGCGCGGCCCTGGGCGTGGCCGCCGGCGCGCTCTACCAGGGAACCCTGCGCCGCCTCGTCTCCGCCCAGCCGGCCGCCTCCCTGCTGCGCCCCTCCGGCGCTCTGCTGCTGCTGTGCTGCTGGCTGGGATACCAGGTCTTTCCGCTGTTTCCCTCCTGGGGCCGCACCCACCTGATGCGGCTCATCGCCGGACTGGAACACGCTCCGGCCGTCTCGCCGGTGGAAACCCTGCTGGTGATGGCGGAATGGCTGGCGGTGGCCTGCCTGGTCTCGAGCATCGCCCGGACCGCCGCGAACCCGCTCCTCGCCGCGCTGTTGCTGGTCCTGCCCGCCCGCTTGCTGATCGCCGGCCGCACCCTGGCCTGGCCGGATATCGCCGGCGCGGCCGGCGCCTGCGCCGTCTGGCTGTGCCTGCCGCGGCGCCATGTCCGCCGCGCCGCTCCCCTGCTGCTCACCGCCGCCGTGTTCCTGGCCGAGCTCTGGCCCTTGCACTTCGCCCCCGCCCAACCCTTCAACTGGGCGCCCTTCCGCGGATTCTTCCATACCGCCTGGCAGTACGGCCTGGTGGTGCTGTTTCGCAAAAGCTTCTGGTACGGCGCGTTGCTGTGGTTGTGGCGCGATGCCGGATACAGCCGCGCCTGGACCGCGGCCGCCGCCGCCGCCGCGCTGTTGCTGCTCGAGCGCGTCCAGGTGTACCTTCCCGGGCGCACCCCCGAAATCACCGACGCCGTGCTGGCCGCGCTGATGGGCCTGCTGCTGTGGCTGTTGCGCGAGTCGTAACCGCCTTACTGCCCATGGGTCCACTGCGCGTCATCGAAATTCCAGCCGCCGCCGAGCGCCCGATAGAGCTGGACGATCGCCAGGCGCCGGTCGCGGGAAGTCTCGGAAAGCCTGATTTCGGCGGGGTACAGCAGTTGCTGCGCTTCCAGAACCTCATAATAGCTGGCCAGGCCGCCAAGATAGCGGCGTCTGGCGATCGAGACCGAATCGGCAAGAGCCGCTACTTCCCTCTTCTGTTGCTCCTCGACCGTGGATAGCTTCTGGGAAGCGATCAGGGCGTCGGAAACTTCGCGGAACGCTCTCAGTGCGCTCTGCGCATACTGGGATTTGGCCTGATCGAAAACATCCACCGCGGCCCGGTATTCGCCGCTGAGCCGTCCCCCCGTGAAGATAGGACCCGAAAAGGAGCCGGCCAGGGCCCAGATGTCCGCGGCGCCGCCGGTGAGCGAACTGAGCTCCGGGCCGACCCTCCCAAAAAGCGCCGTCAATCCAAAGCGCGGGAAGAAATTCGCGTTGGCGACGCCGATTCTCGCGGATGCGCTTCTCAGATTCTGTTCGGCCTCGCGGATGTCGGGCCGCCTCTCCAACAGTTGCGACGGGATTCCCGCTGGAACCGTTGGCGGCGGGTTCATCTCTTTGCCCGGAGCGGCTCGTTGCACGGCGCCCGGATTCCGCCCGGCCAGCACACAGATCTGATTCTCCTTCTCCGCGACCTGCCGTTCAATATCGGTCAGCGTTCCTTCCGCCGCGGACAACGCCGCTTGCGCGCGCGTCACCTGCAAGCGCGAAACGATCCCCGCTCCGTACCGTTTACTGAACAGGGTGTATGTGGATTGGAACGCATCCCGGCTGTTGCGGGCCACCACCAGCCGTCCGTCCAATTCCACCAGTTCCAGGTAGTTCTGCGCCACTTCCGTGATCAGCGCAAGCATCAGGGCGCGGCGGCCTTCTTCCGTAGCCAGGTATTCCGCGTTGGCCGCTTCTACCGATCTGCGGACGCGGCCCCACAAATCCACTTCCCACGCGGTGGACAGACCTCCCAAAAACAGGTTCGTGGTCTCCGTATGTGTGGGAAGCTTCAGATCGGGGTCGATTTTATACACGCCATGGTCGCGCTGCACCCCGGATTCCTCGCCCAGCGTGGGAAAGTACGCGGACCGGGCTACGCCACGATAGGCTTCCGCCTCTTTGGCTCGGGCGATGGCGGTTTTCAGGTCGTAGTTGTTCCGCAACGCCTCTTGGATCAGCGCGCTCAAGAAGGGATCCGAATAAACGCTCCACCATCCTTGATCGGCGAATGAGATTGGTTCCGCCGCCGGTTGTCCGCGGAACACCGCCGGGGCGGAGACCGCCGGCCGCTTGTAATTGGGACCCACCAGGCATCCGCAGAGCGTCAGGCTGAGGGCCGCAATGGCTGCCGCCGGAATCCTCACGGCGCCTTCTTTCGGGCGGCGGCTCTCTCCTTCAAATGCTCCATGGCGTAATAGTTCACGGGGATGATGAAGATCGAGAGCAAGGTTGCGGCCAGCATGCCGCCGATGACCGCCGTCCCAAGCACTTGCCGCGCCACCGCGCCCGCCCCGCTGGCCATCGCCAGCGGGATCGTGCCGAAAATAAAAGCGAATGCCGTCATTAAGATCGGTCTCAGGCGAATACGCGCCCCTTCCAGAGCCGCATCCAGCGCGGACTTGCCCTGCATGCGCTCCGTTCTGGCGAACTCCACGATCAGAATGGCGTTCTTGGCCGATAAGCCAATCAACATGACCAGGCCGATTTGAGCGTATACGTTATTCTCAAAGCCCCGGAACCAAAGAGCCAGGAACGCGCCAAACACGGCGATCGGAGTGGCTAACAGCACGCTGAACGGAAGCGTCCAGCTCTCATACTGCGCCGCCAGGATCAGGAACACCACCAGCAGGGAAAATCCGAACACGGCCGCGGGACTTACCTCCGCCTCGGCTTTCTTCTGCTGGTAGGAAAGAGCGTTCCAATCGTATCCCATGCCCTTCGGAAGAACTTGACCCGCTACCTGTTCCAGCGCATTCATCGCCTTCACCGTGCTGAAGCCGGGGGCCGGAGACCCGGTAATCTCGACCGCGCGATACTCGTTGAAGCGCGAAGTAAACTCCGGCCCCGCCCTGGTTTGCAGGGAAACCACGGAAGACAGGGGCAACATCTGCCCTTCTTTATTCCGGACGAAGAAATTCATCACGTCTTCGGCCTGGGACCGGTAGCCCCTCTCGGCGGCGATGTACACCTGCCAGGCCCGCCCGAAGCGGTTGAAGTAATTTACAAACAACGATCCCATGAACGCGCGCAGCGTGCTGTATACGTCGTCCACCTCCACGCCTTGTTTCAGAACTTTGTCCCGATCCACCTGAACCAACACCTGGGGAACCTGGGCGTTCAGGGAACTGTTGAGCCTGGTCAATTCGGGACGTTTGCGCGCGGCCTCCAGGAATCGGTTCGCATTCTCGGCGAGATAAGGGACATCTCTGCCCACCCGGTCTTCGAGCATAAAACTGAAACCGCCGGACGTTCCCACGCCGGAAATGGCGGGCGGCGAGAACGCGAAGGCGTGTCCCGCCGGCATCCTGTCCAGCCGGGCGTTGACGGATTCCATGATGGACTGTATGCTGGTCGCCCTGCTCTTCCGCTCGCCCCACGGTTTGAGCGCCACGAAAACGAAGGCGCTGTAAGTGGCGTTGGTCTGGGTGAGCAGGCTGCTGCCTACAATGGTGCTGTAATATTGCACGCCGTTGGTGTGCTTGAGGACCGCTTCCACTTCTTTGGTGAAGGCGTCCGTGCGCTGCAGCGACGCCGCGTCGGGAAGTTGGATATTCAAATAGAAAAAGCCCTGATCCTCGGTGGGAAGGAATCCGGAAGGCAGCCTATCCCCAACCAGAAGCGCGGCGCCGGCGACCGCGGCAAGCAGCACCAGGCTGACCGCCATTTTCCGTATCAGGGCGCCCGAAATCCCCACATAGTTGCTGGTCGCCTTCTCGAAGATGCGGTTGAACCCTCCGAAGAACCGCTGCAGCAGACCGCGGGATTCCCGGCGCGGCCTTAGCAGCAATGAGCAAAGCGCCGGACTCAGCGACAGCGCGTTGAAGGCCGAAATGATCACCGAGATGGCGATGGTTACGGCGAACTGCTGATACAAGCGCCCGGTAATGCCCGGAATGAACGCCGTTGGAACAAACACCGCCGCCAGGATGAGCGCGATCGCCACCACCGGACCGCCCACCTGTTCCATGGCTTTCAGCGAAGCATCCTTGGGGCTGAGGCCCGCGGCCATGTTCAGTTCAACCGCTTCCACCACGACAATGGCATCGTCAACCACCAGGCCGATGGCCAGAACCAGTCCGAAAAGAGACAGCGAATTGATGGAGAACCCCAGCATCGGAAAGAAAATGAATGTCCCCAGAAGAGATACCGGAACCGTCAACGCGGGGATCAGCGTGGTTCTGAAACTCTGCAGGAAAATGAAAACGACCAGGATCACCAGCAGCAGCGCTTCCCATAACGTGGTGACGATTTCCCTGATGCCTTCGCGCACTGAAAGCGTGGTGTCCAGAGAGACCACGTAATCCACATCGTCCGGGAATTGTTGCTTCAACTGGGCCATCATCACCCGGACGCCGTCCACGGCCGCGACGGCATTGTAGCCCGGCAACTGAAAGACATTGATAATCGCCGCGGGCGCGTCGTTCAGCCGGCCGATTACGTTGTAGGTCTGCGCTCCCAGTTCGATCCGGGCGACGTCTTTCATGCGTATCACCGAGCCATCCTTGTTCTCGCGAATGACCACGTTGCCAAAATCCTCTTGCGTGACCAGGCGGCCCTGCGCGCGCATCGTGTAGGTGAACTCCTGGCCCGGCGGGGCCGGTTCGGCTCCTACCTGGCCGGAAGGATTGACCGTGTTCTGTTGCTCGATCGCTTTCACGAGGTCCGGAACCGTAACTCCCAGGCTGGCCAACTGGTCCGGCTTGACCCATTGGCGCATGGCATAGGCGCCCGCGCCTTGCACCACCACGGAGCCGATGCCCCGGACGCGGGTCAGGGGATCGATGATATTGATGTACGCGTAGTTTGCCAGGAATTTCGCGTCGCGGGTGCCCCTCGGGGAGGAGAGGGCGATGATCATCAGCGGGCTCACGTGCGATTTCGCGATGGTGACTCCCTGGTTGCGGACCGAGGGCGGAAGCTGGGGAAGCGCCCGGTTGACCCGTATCTCGGAAAAGACCTCCGCGATATTCGGATCCAGATCCAGGTCGAAATCGATGCGCAACTTCATGGTTCCATCGTTGGCATTGAACGACCGCATGTAGAGCATGCCCTCGACCCCCGCCATGGCTTCTTCAATGGGGGTGGCCACCGCGCTTTCAATCGTAAGCGCGTCCGCTCCGATGTAGTTCGTAGTGACGACGATTTCCGGCGGGGCGATTTCCGGAAACTGGGCGATGGGAAGCCGCCTGGCCATGATGATTCCGGCAATCACGATCAGGATGGAGATCACGATTGCCGTCACCGGCCGATTGATGAAGAATTTCGACATTACGAAGGCCGGCCGGTACTGACTGGTGGACCGGCATTCACAGGAGGCATCCTGGCCGGCTTTGGATCGACCGTTTGCCCGGTCTTGATATCCTGGAGTCCCTCAATGACCACCCGGTCCGTTGGGTTCAGCCCTTCATCGATCACCCAATAGGACCCCACCCGCGGGCCGGCCTTCACCGTGCGGAAGGCCACTTTATTGTCCGGACCCACCACGGCGAGTTCGAACTCGCCTTGCAATTGCCGGACGGCGCGCTGCGGAACCAGCAGCGCGTTTTTCAATACCGAGGTGGCCGCGCGAATTCTGGAATACTGCCCGGGCCGGAGCACGTTCCCCGGATTCGAGAAGATCGCGCGAATCCGCAGCGTGCCCGTCGTGGCTTCGACCTCACGGCCGACAATGTCTATCTTGCCCTTGATGGGATAGATGCTGCCGTCGGAGAGTATCAGCTCCAACGAAGATTGCAGGGCGGCGTCTTTCGCCAGAAAGAAATCGCGCAGCCTGAGGTATTCCTGCTCGCTGATGGGAAACTGCACCAGAATAGGATCGATCTGGGACACCGTTGTCAGGATGGTTCGCTGGTCCGTTCCCACGAGATCGCCGATGTTGGCCGCGCGAATTCCCGCAATCCCGTTTACCGGAGACTTTACTCTTGTGAAATCGAGGTTCAACTGGGCGGCGTGCAAAGAACTGCGCGCAACGCCGATTTGTGCCTCCGCGGCGGTCACCGCCGCCAGGGAACGGTCGTATTTCCCTTTTGCCGACGCCACCGAAGCGAGGTTGGCGAGGTTGGATTGCACGGCGTCGTCAAGTTCCTGTTGACTTACCGTTCCATCCTTGGCAAGGGGTGAATAGCGCTTTACATCCAACTGGGTTTTGAGTTGCGCGGCTTCGGCACGGTCGATCTCGGCCTTGGCGGCGTCGACATCGGCTTTCGCCTGGGTCAGTTGCGCTTTGGCCACGTTCACTTGCGCCTCTGCCTGGTCCACCACCGCCTGGAAGGGGCGCGGGTCCACCTCGAAGAGTAGGTCACCCACTTTGACCAGCGATCCTTCCCGGTAATCCTGCGTCAGCAGATATCCGGTGACCTTCGAGTGAATCTCCGCGTCGATAAAGCCGACCGTCGTTCCGATCCATTCCGAGTAGACGGGAACATCCTGTTGGACCGGTGTCCCGACGGTGACCTCGGTAAGTCGCGGCGGCGCCGGCTTTCTAAGACAACCGCAAAGGCCCAGCGTTACGAACGCCAGCGCGAGGCAGGCCGCGAGAATCCGGGCGCCGGAAGACGGGGACACCTGTTCTCGATCTGGCGGACTGCCTCGTTCTGGTCCACAATTCGATGGCACGGATCTCTTCTTTCATCTCCTTCGCTTCAGAACCCGCCCGCGCCGGGTTCCAGTCCCATCCTATCAGGCGTTCCATGCTCGACGTCTTGGCTTGTCGTCCTCTTTGCACGAGATGGTCCAGAAAGAACTTACGCTGCCCCGGACGTCAATCGTGCAACGTCGGCGGAGCCGTCATGCAAAAGTTGCACGCGAAATGCGAGATCTGCCGATTCCGGCCCGGTGGGGAGTTCCCGGATGGCCGGTTTCCGTTCACACCTCCCCAAAATAAATCCC
>VFSW01006349.1_pt1 | contig 17394 bp, 14 predicted proteins | sample 5358111 | NCBI WGS metagenome assembly VFSW01 (sample SAMN11554181, study PRJNA540505) | mine drainage metagenome | isolation source: sediment from site ElyBrook_90M | place: USA: Ely Copper Mine, Vershire, VT | collected 2017
GTTCCTGCCGAGGCGCGGGCCGCACTTGGAATCGACACGCCGGAGCGGCTTCCGCGACGGCAACGAGATTGGATATGCCCCGCGGCGCCCGACTTCGCCCCTGGAACCCCGGCTCTCGAATACACTGAGAACCTCCCCATTCGCCCGCAAGATGGTGCTGCTTTGTTGGTGGGATTCGCAGTGACACACGTCACCCCAGCCACCTGCGTGTTTGCGGCGAATGGTCCTGGTATCCAGTTGCGCAGAGAATGGTCTTCGCATGCGCGAATGGTTGCGGCCAACTTCAGACTGTGGCAGGCACACTCGCAATGCGATTCGATTGTTTGTATTTCACCCCGGATGAGGAGCATGAAAGGCGAGAATCCTGGCGGATTCTCCTCTCCGCTGCCGACCGAATTTCACCCATCCGACTTACGCGTTCGGGGATCACGCGCATTGATGCAAAGCCTGTCTTCGACCCCTCAGGCGATCCGGAATGGCCGTCAACCTAAACCGTCCGAGACATACCTTTACGGAGACGCCGCCGCCGGCAGGCTTCGCGCGAACGCGTTTACTTCGCTGCTGCCATTTGGTCGCGCACCGACGGTTCGGGCTCCGTGGCGAAGACCGAATAGACCACGCCGGCGATGGCCGCGCCGACAATCGGCGCCACCCAGAACATCCATAACTGTTGGAGCGCCCATCCGCCCACGAATACTGCTGGGCCCGTGCTGCGCGCGGGATTCACCGACAGGTTCGTTACAGGAATCCCGATGAGATGAATCAGGGTCAACCCGAGGCCGATGGCGATCGGCGCAAATCCCTTCGGGGCTCGTGTGTCGGTGGATCCCATAATGATGATGAGAAACATGAACGTCAGCACCACTTCGGCGGTGAGGCATGCTGCCAGGCTGTAGCCGCCGGGAGAATGCGCCCCGTATCCGTTGGAGGCGAATCCGCCTGCCAGGTCGAACCCAGCTTTGCCGCTGGCGATGACGTAGAGTACGGCCGATCCGGCAATGCCTCCCAAAACCTGGGCAGCGACATAGGCCGGCAAATCAGAGAGAGCAAATCGCTTGCCCACCACCAAACCCACCGACACGGCCGGATTCAGGTGGCATCCTGAGATGTGGCCGATGGCAAACGCCATGGTGAGGACCGTGAGTCCGAACGCCAGAGCAACGCCCACGAAGCCGATTCCGAGGCCGGGGAAGGCTGCGGCCAGCACCGCACTCCCGCATCCGCCGAAGACCAGCCAAAAGGTTCCGATAAATTCCGCAAACGCTCGTTTCGACAGAGGCATACAAAAACCCTTCCTTTACGGCGTCATTTTTATACCCGTGCAGCATAACACGATCCAAGCCAGGCAGTGGAAGATTCTGAATAACTCGCTATCCGGCATCAAGTAACTCGTCGTTGGCGGTTGATGACTTACTCATCATCAGCATTGAGACGCCCAAAACAAGGGTATTTCAGGGCATTGCCGAACGGCTCACGCAATCTCCTGTTCTCGCTGACTGAGAACTCGAACCTTCGCGGTTTTGGTGGCATGCGAGTGGCCTTGAACGGTCCGTAAGCAAGCTCCGAGACACCGCCGGGCCGCCGCAGTTGTTGACTATCTACAATCGAGTAGTGTAGATAGTCATGGTATGGGAAAGCCTAACGATCTGGTGCAGGGAACGCTCGACTTGCTGATTCTCAAAACGATCTCCCTGGAACCGAAGCATGGCTGGGCAATTGCGAAGCGCATCCAGCAGATTTCGAATGAAGTGCTGCAGGTGCAGCAGGGGTCGCTGTATCCGGCGCTGCATCGACTTGAGCAACAGGGATGGATACGAGCGAAGTGGAGTGAAAGCGAGAGCGGCCGCGCGGCGAAGTTCTACTCCCTGACGGTGGCCGGTCGCGCGCAACTGGAACATGAGAAAGAAAATTGGGCGCGGCTCTCCGGTGCGATCAACCTGGTGATCGAGAGCCTGTAGCAAAGGGAAGGGGGCAGGATGCGCTTGCTGGACCAAATCAGAATAGTTGTGATGATGCTGATCCGTCGCAAGGCGGCAGCGACCCAGCTGGATGATGAACTGCAGTTCCATCTCGATGAGCAGGTGAAGGAGAACATGGCGCTTGGGTTGAGTGCGGCGGACGCGCGTGCCGCAGCGCTGCGGGCCTTTGGGAATCCCGCGCTGCTGCGCGACCAGGCAAGGTCGAACTGGAGGTGGAACTGGCTGGAGAAGTTCGGGCGCGATCTTCGCCATGGCGTGCGCAGGCTCTGGCGCTCGCCGGGATTTGCGTTGATCGCGATTGGCGTCATGGCTCTTGGGATCGGCGCAACGACTTCGTTGTTCACGATTGTGCGTTCGGTGCTTTTGAAACCGCTGCCGTTTCGCAATCCGGATAAGTTGGTGATGGTGTATGAGCGATTTCGCCATGGGGGCGGCGACGGATTCAACATGGTTTCGCCTGCCGATTTTCGTGACTGGCGCTCGCTCACACATGGCTTTGAGGATATGGCTGCGTGGCGCGGGTATGGCTTCAACCTGGCGGGCGAACATGCGGAGTTGCCTGAGGTCGTGGAGGCAGCGGCAGGTTCATGGAACCTGTTTTCGGTGCTGGGAGTGCAGCCGGTGCTGGGACGAACATTTACTGCCGCGGAAGACCAACAAGGCGGGGAACGCGTTGTTCTGCTTACGTGGAGCCTCTTTCAAAGGCGATTCGCCGGTGACCCCTCAATTCTCGGCAAACAGATTCGGCTGGATTCGACTCCTTACACCGTAATTGGCGTATTGCCGCGGTGGTTTACCTATCCGGATGCCCACGATCAGCTCTGGGTGCCCTACGCATCGACCTTCCGGGGGAACGAATATGACGCGCATGACAATCATCAGAGCGAAGTGATTGCCCGGCTGCGGAATGGAGTGAGCGCGGACGCCGCGGTGAAGCAGGTGAGCGCGCTGCAGTACCAACTGCACCTGGCGAATGCGACAAAGCCGGTGGCTGAGGATGCAGTGCTCCGCCCGATGATCGACGACCTTGTGCAGGATGTGAAGACGCCGCTTCTGGTACTGCTGGCCGCGGTGGGTTGCATGCTGTTGATCGCGTGCCTGAACGTATCAAACCTGCTGGTGGCCCGCGGAGCAGCACGCCGTAAAGAGGTTGCGGTGCGTGGTGCGCTGGGTGGCAGCCGGTTAACGCTCATCCGCGAGCAGATGGCGGAGAGCCTGTTGATCTGCATGGCCGGAGGAGCGCTGGGCGTGCTGTTGTCATTCCTGGTGACGAGTTGGCTGGCTACCCACTGGAGCGACCTGCCACGCGCGGACGCTATCCACGTCGATACCGCGGTGCTGGCCTTCTCGATCGGCGTAGTGTTTTTCACGGCATTGTTTGCAGGGCTTCTGCCGGCAATTTCCTCAACCGGGGCAGGTGTTTTCGCGGCCCTGCAGGAATCATCGAGATCCTTCGGCGGCAGTGTTTCCAAGGCCAGGCTGCGCAAGACGCTGCTGGTGGCAGAGATTGCGCTGACAGTCGTCCTGCTGGTTTCCGCCGGCCTGCTTTTCAAGAGCTTTCTGCATTTGCGTACTTCGGACCTGGGGTGCGCGACGGATCACGTACTCACGATGAAGTACGGCCTGCCCGAGGACCAATACAACACGCGGGAGAAGGTGATTGCATTCCATGAGGCTCTGCTTGAAAGGGTGCGCAGGCTGCCCGGGGTGCAGGCCGCGGGGCTTGTATCCACGCCGCCAGGCGGAGGCTATGAGGGCGACAGCGTATTCGATATTCCCGGCCACCCGGTGACCAATGCTTCCATCATTCAGAACGATGCGTTGGATCGCACCACCGATCCCGGCTATTTCAGTGCCATGCAGATACCGCTGCTGAGGGGCCGGTTCTTTACCGGCCAGGAACGCCTGACGCGGGATCACTTCATCGTAGTGAACAAGAAGTTTGCCGAGCAGTTCTTTCCCGGCGACAACCCTGTCGGAAGGCTGATCGTCTCTAGGTGGGACGATGTGAAGAGCAATTACGAGATTATCGGCGTGGTGGGAGACACACTCTGGGATGTTGCTCACCCGGTGAAAGCTACGGTCTATCACCCGATACTTTCCGGCTTGCCGAGCAGGAGCAGCAGCGCGACGATCGTGGCACGGACGTGGGGCGATCCGCTGGCGATGTCGATGCCGATTCAAAAGGAGATGGCAGCGCTCGATCCTTCAATCCCGGTCTACGATGTGCTGACAATGGAGCAAATCCTGGGTAAATCCACGGCGAGCCAGAACCTGAGTGCAACGCTGCTGCTGGCGTTTGCGGCATTGTCCCTGCTGCTGGCGGCGATTGGACTCTATGGAGTGTTGTCGTACCTGGTGACGCAGCGACTGACGGAGATTGGGATTCGCATCGCGCTTGGCGCGAAGAAATCAGAGATACTGCGGATGGTTCTGCTGGATGGGCTGCGGCCGGTGTTTATTGGACTAGGGCTAGGTTTGGCTGGTGGCGCTGGCGCGGGAATGCTGATTCGTTCGCTGCTGTTTGGCACCAGCCCGCTAGACCCGATCGTCTTTGCCGCAATGGTGGGAAGCTTGCTCGCGACGGCGGTCATAGCGTGCGCGGTGCCTGCAATTCGAGCATCGAGGATCGAGCCGATGCAAGCGCTGCGGACCGAGTAACGGCGGATGCCCTCAGGCTTCTCCTTCATCTGCGCTGCTGAGAGGGCAATCTTCTCGGAAAGCTGGAACTTCGTGCTACGCGACTCGCCGTGTCGTTGCAGGATCAATTCAGGAGGTTTAAGCCACACTGTCGAGGGACAGGGATTCACCTGCGCGCACACCTCATGCGCCGGACGCGATCAATTGCGCTGCTTGAGTGGCTACGCTGCTGCGGCGGACCGCCCCGCGGCAAACCTGATCACTGTAGGTTCGGCCAGCTTTCTGAAATCCTCCCAAGCCATTTGAACCAGCTCCCGGTGGGATCCCGCATTGAACGCAATCTCCTTGTCCTTCGTCAGGCTGTCATCGGCAAACACAGGCAGCCCGAAGAGATTTCCAAACGGCGGCATTGCACCGGTTTCGCATTGTGGAAATCGATCTTTGAACTCCTCCTCTTCAGCGAGCAGGACGGTCTTTGCGCGCGTCGCCTTCCTGAGCATCTCCAGGTTCACATGGAACATTGCAGGAAGAACGGCCATGACCAGCTTGCCATCCAGCTTGACGATCACGGTCTTTGCCAGTTCTTTCCCTGAAATATGCGCTAGGCCGGCGATGCCCTGCGCCGTATAAGCAGGCGAATGCGAAATGACAATGTACCTGATGCTGTGATTGTCGAGGTAATCCATCAAACTCGCGAGTGCCATAACTCCCTCCTTATGACGGCCCCATTTCGGTGCGAAGTGAAATGGGGCGTGTACGACTTCGATCCCATTCGCCAGCCATCCCTCAGCGAAATGGCCGGCACGCAGGCAGGCAGGCTGCGGAGACCGTCTATCGCTTGTAGCCAATCTTGCGGAGCAGATCGTGCCGCCAGGCTACATCGGCTTCCGCTTCCACTCCTTTGGGCGAGCTTCCGTCAATGACGCCAAGTACGCCGCGGCCCTGTTCGCTCCTTGCCAGTATGACCTCGATGGGGTTAGCGGTTGCACAAAAGATGGAACACACCTCCGGAATATTGCGGATCGCATTCAGAATGTTGATGGGGTATGCGTTCTGAATCATCAAAACAAACACATGCCCCGCAGCCAGGGCCTGCGCGTTCCGGATCGCGGTGCCGCGGAGGACCGGATCGTTTCCCTCTGAGCGGACCAGGCACGCTCCCGAACTCTCGTTGAATGCCAGGCCAAACCTGGCTTGCGGCGCTGTGGTTGCTACCGCCTCGTAGATGTCCTCCACGGTTTTGATGAAGTGTGACTGGCCAATGACGATGTTGGCTCCAGAGGGAATCTCCATGCGTTCTGTCAGGAAATCGAGCATGCTCACTCCTCAACTTTCGGAGTTCTCATGGTGCGGATTTCAAGTTCCGCCTCCGAACCACTTCGACGATTGGCCGAGGCGCGAGATCGATACTCACAGTGTCGTCCTGGCCGGTCACTTCTGCGCTCACGGTATTCGAGTCTGGATGGGGAAGGAGCCAGGTTGTGAACCACTTCGCTGCGGCCTGAGCGACCTGGTCCAATGCGCCGGGCTCCTCAAAGAGATGCGTTGCTCCGGGAACAATTTGTAACTCCTTCGTCTTCGATGCAAGCTGCGCCAGGGCTTGCCGATTCAACGCAAGCACAAGTTCGTCCCGGCTGCCCACCAGCAAAAGTGTCGGAGTGGAGAGGATGTCCAGAGCTTCGGAAGCCAGGTCTGGCCTGCCTCCGCGTGAGACGATTGCGCCAATCGAGTTGTGCAGTTGCGCTGCGGCCATCAGCGCCGCCGCCGCACCCGTACTTGCGCCAAAGTACCCGATCTTCAAATCTCCGGTGGACGCAGATTGCGTCACCCATTGCGTAACCCGGATGAGTCGCCGCGAGAGCAGCCCAATGTCAAACCGAAGCCCGGCGCTCCGGAGGTCAATGGATTCTTCCTCTGGCGTAAGCAGATCGAAGAGCAGAGTCGCCAATCCGCGATGCTGGAGCACTTCGGCAACATGACGGTTGCGCGGACTTTTGCGGCTGCTGCCACTGCCGTGGACGAAGAGCACGATGCCCTTCGCGTTCGGCGGAATCACGAGCGTTCCAGAGAGGTCTACGCCATCCGCGGCGATGGTGACTTCGCGCCGGCTCGCAGTCCAAAGATGCTTTATCACTTCGCCCTCCTGCTCCTCGCGCGGACAATCTTCGGAGCGGGATGCAGCAGTCTCCATCGGAAATGAATGGGCACGGCGGAGCAGGTGAATCACTTCGTCGTCTGTTACCTGCGGGAAGTGTTCGTAAAACTGCCCAACTGCATAAAAGTCTCTTGCAGTGTGCAGGCAAATCAAATCATCCACATACTTCTTGAGCCACTTGCTGGTATCGCAGGGCGCCACTGGCACGGCTACGATCAGTTTGGTCGGATTCATCTTCCGCAAGGCGGCGATGGACGCATACATGCTGGCGCCCGTCGCGATGCCGTCGTCTACCAGCAGGACCGTGCGCCCCTGAAGCATCAGCGGGGGCTTGTCCCCGCGAAAAAGAAGGGAATACTCCTGCAGCTTTTTCGTCTCTTTCCGGGCGACGCGCTCAATCTCATCCGGGGAAATGCCGACAGACTGGACGGTGCCCTGATCGAGATACCTGCAACCCCCGGGGCCGATTGCACCGAAGGCCAACTCTTCCTGGCCGGGGACACCGAGTTTCCGCGAAAGGAAGACATCAAAGGGAGCGTTCAGGGATTCGGCTATTTTGCAGGCTATGGGCACCCCACCGCGCGGGATTCCGAGCACAATGACATCCTCACGGTTGGCATACACCTGAAGCTTCTCTGCCAGTTGGGTACCCGCATCTTCACGGTTCTTGAAGATCATGGCCCCACTCCAGGATTAAGTCCATCTCCCCGGCCAAAATGCGCGGTACAAGGAGTTGATCCGGGAACTTTTTACTCTTGCGCAGGGGAGTGTGCCGTGATGGGCATCACTACAAGGGTGAAGTCCGTCCGGAAGATGTTTAGGTCATCAAAATCATTCCTGTTTGCGATTGCCCACGACGATGCGGATCACCGTACATAGCCTTCCGTTTGAGATATTGTTTAGTTGTCATAGGGCGGAAATCCTCCGTCCTGGAGGAGGCATATGTCCCGCGCCACTCCTTACACTCTGCAGGTCTCTCCCCTATTCCTTATCTGTTCGGCTTCACGCCGTTCATCCTCGTCCACTGCCGCATCGTGAGAGTCCAGTCGCGTTCCTCGCGGGTAACACCGCGATGGACGCACAGGCTTCCATTGCGCCGGATGAAAGGAGGCACGCATATGATCGACGCACGAACATTCGCAACATTGCAGGAACTTCCCGAGCCGCTGCTCACCGTTTATCTCGATACGAATCCCGGATCGCCGAGCAATTGCCGTTCGAACCCGGGGTATGTGGCATGGCTAAAAACCGAGGCCAGAGATCTGCTCGCCAGAGCCGGCCATTCACAGGAATCTTTGCTGCAAACCCAGATTCACCGCGTGGAGCAGTTTCTTCACGAGGAGCGCCCTGGATGTGCGGGAGTGGCGATCTTCGCAGGCCCGGGGGCCTGGCAAGTCATCCCACTGCACGTGGAACCATTGAATGAACTCCACTGGGGTAAGCCGCAGGCCTGGCAGCTCCGCTGCATCGCGGATCGGAATAAGCCCGCATGTGCGGTGGTCCTGGATCATTCGGGCGCGCGTTTTTATGCGCGCACTTCGGAAGGGCTGACTCAGTTTGCCGAGCAGCCGTTCAAGATTGATGTCTCGCAATGGAAACAAAAGGAACACGCACACATGGCGAGACAAGGCACGCACATGCCGCATGGAGCGCAGCGCGACCTGTTTGAACACCGCCTGGAATCGGAGTACGTGCCGCTGTTGCGGGAGGTGGCGCGATCGATTGCAGCATTCTGCGACGCTCACTCGATCGACCAGGTCTACCTGCTGGGGGCCGATCGCCTGACAAAACGTGTTCAGCTCCGTCTTCCGCAGCGCCTGAGAGAGCACGTGACCCGCATTGCGCATGTGAGCCCCGAAGAGCCCGCAGCCAAAACTCAAGCCCGCCTGGAGGCCAACATTCGGGAATACGAAACGAGCCGTAAGGAACTCACCGTTGAAGAACTGCTGGACCAAACTCACGGCGTCGTGACCGGCATGGACCCAACTCTGAGCCAACTGCAGCGCGGCCTGCTGGCTTCGCTCGTTTTGGTTGAAGCAGTGAACCCGGTACTGCAACAGTGCGAAGAATGCGGATTGGTGACGACATCTGCATTGTCACGATGCCCCGCTTGCAGTGGACTGCAATCCGCAACACGGTTGCACGAGATGCTGCCGATGTTGCTCACCCGGCATGGGTGCCGGATGGATCTGGTGGAAGGCCGTGCCGCGAGTCGTTTGCAGACCGTGGGCGGCATCGGCGGACGGCTGCGGACGCTGAAGCACAAGCCGGTGATGGCGTCAGGCACACCCGGCGAGATGCATGCAAGGGCCGGTTGACCTAGAGCCCTTCTGCAATTTTGGCGGGACTGAACAGCGATTCCAAGGATGGGAGATGTCGCTCCACGACGTGTGTTTTCAGCTCCTTGAGGAGCGTGACAAGGCGCGCGAAACCCTCAGCGCGGGCCGCTTTGTTTCCGGGGATGGAGTTGGTGGGATCTTCACCGGCGCGCATGAAGCCATGTCCAGCGCCATCGTAGGTAACGGGCTGATATGTCTTGCCGGCGGCCTTCATGGCTGCAACCGTATCCGGGACAGTAGCATTAATGCGCGCATCGTTCCCGGCATAAAAGCCGTAGACGGGAGCTGTGATGGAACGAACATCCGCGGGGCCTTGTCCATAGAAGACGAAGGCAGCGGAAAGGTCTTTGCGATGGGCGGCGAAGGCGAATGACTTGGTTCCGCCCCAGCAGAACCCAAGAACAGCGATTTTGCCATTGGCGGCGGGAAGATGCTTTCCATACTCGGCGGCCGCATCCAGGTCGGCGTTGACGACGTCCGGATCGAGACCCGAAACGGCTTTGATTGCCGCATCCTGGCTGGGGAACTCACTGGAGCCGCCACCTTTGGGGCCGAGGCCGGAAATCAGGTCGGGCGCAACAACGATAAATCCTTGTCCGGCCAATTCGTCGGCCATTTCTTTGGCCCAGTCGCTGAGGCCGAATATCTCGTGGATCATGATCACGACAGAGGCCTTTTCCTTGACCTCCGGATAGACAACGAAAGCCTGCAGAGTTCGGCTGTCATGCTTAAGCGTGACGTACTCGTGGTGACGGGGAGAGGCTTCAAGTCGAGCCTTGGCCCAGTCCTGCGCCTGGCTGGACGCAGCCGCAATGGGAAGGAGCAGAAGGACGGCGAGCCTGAGAGTTTGGGGAATCGATATCGTCATGCGAAGGAGTCTAGCCACAACGGACAACGAGTCGCAAGAGTGGCGCCTCACAAGAGCGGGCAATTTTTTGCTAAGTTGGTCACGCCTTCCCCCAAAAGGACTGCCGTCCGATCCCTCCACCCAGAGGAATGTGCGGCGGTTCACTCGCGAAGATGTCCAGACGACGAGCAGGCCGAGGGCGCCGCTACTCGACGGTCACGGACTTAGCCAGGTTTCTTGGCTGATCCACGTCGCAGCCCCGGCGCACTGCAATGTAGTAAGCGAGCAGTTGCAGCGGAACAATCTCGATCAGCGGCGACAGGAGTTCGAAGGCCGGCGGTATGTGAATCACCTGCTCGACCAGTCCGCCGATGGTCGTATCGCCCTCCGTAGCGATGGCGATGACGCGGCCGGAGCGCGCAGTAACCTCCTGAATGTTCGACAGGGTCTTTTCGTAACGCAGCTTTGAGGCGGGATCGGTCTCGTCCCGCGTGGCGAGCACCACGACAGGGAGAGTCTCATCGATCAGCGCGTTCGGCCCGTGTTTCATCTCGCCGGCGGGATAGCCTTCGGCGTGAATGTAGGAGATTTCTTTCAGCTTGAGCGCGCCCTCAAGGGCAATCGGGAAGTGGATGCCCCGGCCCAGATAGAGAAAATCACGCGCATTGCAGAAGTCCTTCGCCAGCCGTTCGCATTGCACCGCGCGGGTGCGCAGCACTTCTTCGATCTTGCCGGGAATGCGGCTGAGTTCCTCAATCAGCGCCACGGACTGCGGCTTGTCAAGCATGCCGCGGAGCTGGCCGAGTTTCAGCGCCAGAAGGAAAAGCGCGGTGAGCTGGGCAGTGAAGGCCTTGGTGGAGGCGACGCCGATCTCCGGCCCGGCATGGGTGTAGATGGCGCCGTGCGCCTCCCGGGCCACCATGGCGCCGACCACGTTGCAGATGGCCACTGTCTTGGAGCCGAGCATCACCATCTCGCGCTGCGCGGCCAGGGTATCCGCAGTTTCGCCTGATTGCGTGATAAGCAGGCCGAGGGCGTTGGCATCGGGAATCGGGTTGCGATAGCGGTATTCGCTGGCGTAGTCCACGTCGACGGGGAGCCGCGCCAAGCGCTCGATCATGTACTTGCCGGCGAGCGCGGAGTGCCAACTGGTGCCACAAGCGGCAATGTTGATGCTCGTTGCGGCGGCCAATTCCGCATCGGTCAGCTGCATTTCACCCAGAAACACCTTGCCCGAATCGAGCGAGACACGGCCGAGCGTGGTATCGCGAATGGCCCGCGGCTGCTCGAATATCTCCTTGAGCATGAAATGCTTGTAGCCACCCTTTTCCGCCTGAATCGGATCCCACTGAATGCGGGTCAGTTCGCGTTGAATGGGATTGCCTTCAAAATCCGTGAGTTTGACTCCGTCCTTCGTGAGGATAGCCATGTCGCCGTCCGCCAGAAAGTAGATATTGCGGGTGTGGTGCAGGATGCCCGGCACATCGGAAGCCACGAAGCACTCGCCTTCGCCCACGCCGATGACCACGGGAGGTCCGGAGCGGGCGGCAACGATCTTGTCCGGCTCGACCGCGGACAGAACGCCCAGCGCAAATGCGCCGGTCAGCCGTTTCACCGCGAGCCGCACAGCCGCTTCAAGCGACAGGGGATTGCCGGCAGTCGCCGCATCCTTCTGTACCTGCTCGATGAGGTGAGCGATGATTTCCGTGTCGGTTTCGGTCACGAATTTGTGACCCTGGGCGATCAGTTCGCGCTTCAATTCAAGGTAGTTTTCAACGATGCCGTTGTGCACCACCACAATGCGTCCGGTGCAGTCGCGGTGCGGGTGGGCATTCTCCTCGGTCGGCCGGCCGTGGGTAGCCCAGCGCGTATGGCCGATTCCGTATGTGCCATGGAGCGGATGTTCGCGCAGAACCTCTTCGAGGTTGTGCAGCTTGCCCGGGGCGCGGCACACCTCCAGCTTCGTGCTGGCAGGGCTGCCGACGGCGATACCCGCCGAATCGTATCCGCGGTATTCGAGGCGCCTTAGCCCCTCGATAATGACTGGAACGACTTTCTTTGGTCCGACATACCCGACAATTCCGCACATGCAACGATTCTAAGCGACCGTGCGCGAGCGGGAAGTGAGGACGGCCTCAGTTGGGATTCGTGTGGTACGCAGGCGAAGACTGCTCCGCGCGCTCTCGTCATTCCTCAATGCGGTATGTGAATTCTTCGATGACGGGGTTGGTAAGGACGTCGCGGGCGATGCGCTCCACCAAGGCCTGGGCGGCCTCGGAAGTGAGTCCATCCGCGAGCGATACCTCAAAATACTTCCCCTGCCGCACGCCTGCAACATCCACAAATCCGATCTTGCGCAGGGCGTTTTGGATCGTCTGGCCCTGTGGATCCAGGACCGATGCCTTCAAAGTGACATAGACATGCGCCTTCATTATCCCTGATTATATAGTTCCGGCAGGTGGCCGGCGGCTGCCAAGTGCATCTCACTATTTATGGGGAATCGCAGGACCGGCGGTCCCGCGATTTCCAGGCACTTTCAGATCAGCCTAAAATACAGTTCAATCCGCCGGCAGCAACTTCGTTCGATCCCCGAGCCGGATCAAGATCACATAACACCAGCCCATGCCTTACGGAGGATAGCAAGAAGATGATTAATTATTTGGAGTTGCCCATTGGCGATCGTGCCCCCGAAGTTTTTCGCGCGGTCATCGAGATCCCAAAAGACGGCACAAACAAGTTTGAATATGACAAGCAACTCCACGTGTTCAAGCTCGATAGGAACCTGCACTCCCCGGTTCACTATCCGGGAGACTACGGCTTCATCCCTTCCACTCTGAGCGACGATGGCGATCCGCTCGACGTGCTGGTGCTGGTTCCCGGGCCCAGCTTTCCCGGCTGCGTGCAGGAGGTTAGGCCCATAGGCCTACTCGAGATGCTCGACCAGGGGGTGCTGGACGAAAAGGTGCTTGCCGTGGGCAAAAACAATCCCCGCTACGCCAATGTGTGGAACTACACGGACATTTACCCCCACATGCTCAAGGAGATCACGCACTTCTTCTCGATTTACAAGGATCTTGAAGGCAAGCGCGTGGAGATCAAGGGCTGGCACGATGCAGCCTACGCACGCGATCATGTGATTCAGTCCGTCAAGCAATTTCAAGAGAGCAAGACGAAGAAGCCCGAAACCCCGCAACTGGAAGCCACAGTGAACCTGGCGAAGTAGCGAGTCGGCACAGTCAGAATCGCGAATCAACACCAGAGGCCGATCTCACATGGAGGCGGCCTCTGGTTGCATTTTGGGCTTCTTTTGGGGATCCGGCCGGGAGCGGGGCGTGCGATTGATGGGCGACACTCCTGCCCCGCGATTCGATGCATTACCCTCGTACCTGCGGGTCTATCGCCCGCACGGACACCTTTGTGCGCATCGTACTCTCGAACATCGGCACCTTCGGCGACATCAACCCCCTGATTGCCATTGCATTGGAACTCAAACGGCGAGGCCATACACCGCTGATGGCTGTGCCGGCGGTTTATGAGCCAAAGATCGCGCCGCTGGGGCTGGAATTTCATGCCATCCGGCCGGACATAGACCCCACCAACACCATCATGGTGGAGATGATCTACGACGTGCGCAAGGGCACGGAGCGGGGGCTGAGAGATTTTCTGTTTCCGGCGCTGCGCCAGACGTATGACGACCTGCTGGACGCGGCCACCCGGCCCGGGCGAGCCGACCTGTTGTTGCTGGGCGAATTGAACTATGCCGGGCCGCTGGTGGCAGAGATGACGGGGATTCCGTGGGCCAGTTATGTGCTGGCTCCGCTGTCATTTTTCTCGGCATTCGACCCGCCGGTCTTGCCCATGTATCCCCAACTGGCGAGGGCCGACAGGAGAGTGCCGGGGATGGGCCGGGCGATCAAACGGCTTGCGCGGTTCGCGAGCCGAAAGTGGTCGCAGCCGATCTATGACCTGCGCCGGGAACTCGGTTTGCCCAGGGGCACCAATCCTCTGTTTGACGCCAAACACTCCCCTCACCTGGTGCTGGCCCTGTTTTCGCGCGTGCTGGGGCAGGAGCAGAAGGACTGGCCGGCACATACGCGGATTACAGGCTTCTGCTTTTACGACGCCGACGGCGGCAACGCGGAGCTGGAGCCGCACCTTGAAAGATTTCTCGCAGCCGGTCCGCCGCCGGTTGTGTTTACGCTTGGCTCGGCCGCCGTTCTGGCCGCGGGACGATTTTACGAGTACTCCTCAAGGGCGGCCATGAAACTGGGCATCAGGGCGGTGCTGCTCATCGGCGGCGATGCGCGCAACAGGCCGCCGCTGGAGTTGCCGGAGTCGATCTGCGTGGCCGAGTATGCGCCTTACTCGGCGCTTTTTCCGCGCGCGGCGCTTGTTGTACATCAAGGCGGAGTGGGCACGACCGCGCAGTGCCTGAGCGCCGGCAAACCCATGCTGATCATGCCATACTCGCACGACCAGCCGGACAACGCGCGGCGCATGCGGCGGCTCAAGGTTGCGCGGGTGATCCGGCGCGGGAACTACACGCCGCTCCGCGTGGCGCGCAAGCTGCGTGCGATGCTGGGCGAACCGCGGTTTGCGCGGCGGGCGCAGAGCGTAGGCAGAATACTGGCGCTTGAGAACGGCGTGCAATCGGCGTGCGACGCATTGGAAGAGTTGCAAGCGACGCCAACTGAGCTTTCGCTGGGCTGAGTTTATGCGCGGCTGTTTTTTTGCGGAATGGCCTCGCCTGCGGCGATCGAACCTGAATAGCACGTGAGGACGACGGGCACACATATCTTCACTGCGCCGACGCGCGGAGCACATCGCCCCCACTGCATAGAAGCGACGCCGGCTGACCCGGATACGGGAAGTTGGGTCAGCCCGCGATTAGAGGTTGGCGCCCCGATTGCCGCTGACGAGACGCACAATCCAGGTGAGAATCACCGCGCCTATCACAGCGATAACGATGCTGATGATCAGGCCGTGCTCGCCGACTCCCCCGAAGCCGAGATGGCTCGAGATAAAGCCGCCAATGACCGCGCCGATGAGGCCGACGACCATGTCCATGATGAAGCCGAACCCCGAACCCTTCATTAGCTTTCCTGTGAGCCATCCGGCAAGCGCGCCGATGATGATCCACGCAAGAATTCCATGCCCCATTGTGCTTCCTCCTAACCGACTTGGATGCAGGCGGAAGGCGGGCAAAAGCCTTTATTTTGGTCTCACCACACGGATTCAGCAGCCGGTCCCGGCTTTTGCAAGTGCATCTTTCAGGCCCTTCATGCTCTCGCGGGTTGAGGCTTCGGGAGTGCCGGCCCCGCGCCAATGGGTCTCGAGGCTCACCGCGTAGCGATAACCGTCGTGCTGGAGAGCGCGCAGTTGCTCGGTCCAGTCCACAATGCCTGTACCCACCGGAGCCCACTCCCACTTGCCCCCCGGTTTGCGAACCACGTTTTTCGCGTGACAGTGCCCGATCCTGTTCTTGGGCAGGAGGTTGTAGCCGTCGGGATAGGGCTTGCTGCCTGGAAACGTCGCCGCATTGCCGGGGTCCCAGTTGAGCATGAAGTTCGATTCGGGCACCGCCTTGAGGGTAGCGGCAGCCTCTTCGCCAGTGGCGGTATTACACGACATCTCATTCTCGAGCACCAGGATCAGATTGCTTTTGGCGCAGCGGCGGGCGGCCTCGCCCAGTTTCCGGTTCATGGCTTCGCGATAAGGCTTGACGTCATCGAGGCGCCAGAAATCGAAACAGCGGATGCGGTCGGTGCCAAAGGCTTTGGCCAGATCGATGCAGTGCTCCAGCAGAGCATCCTGCTCCTTGAAGTCGAAGTCGGCGTGGAACTGATCGCGACGCTCGCTCTGCTTTGAGACCGGCGCGCCGGGCCAGTCGGATTTGAACAGCGGGCTGGCAATGTCGGTGACGCGAAGATTGTATTTGGCGAGAATCTTCTTTGACTGTTCGATCTCGCTGGCGTCGAGTGCGGAGATGTTCTTGTTCCACATGCCGCGGAGTTCGATCCACTGCAAACCGAAATCGTGGGCGACTACGGAGCAGGCGTGATCGAAATCCTGCGAGATTTCATCGTTGATGACCGCAACCCGGAAAGGGCAACTCGCCTGCGCCATGCCTGGCATTGCGGCCATTGCTCCTGCCGCTCCAATTCCCATCAATAACTCCCGTCGCGATAAAGACATGCACGTCTCCCGATTTCAGAACGCCCGATCGCGGGCCTTCGATTTCGCTTGCCATTCTAGAACCGCTGCCGCTTCCCCGTTCCAAGTCAAGCTATTTGCCCGCATACTCTTTGGTTTTTCCGGTGCGCGAGTTGGTGACGGAGAAACTACCGTTGGGCTGGGCCACGACCTTGAAGTATGCTCCATCCGAGCCGCTGCCTTTTGGATTGGCGATATCGTCGGAGGCGCTGTTGTGCGCCGCGTCGGAACCCTCGGCGGTATGCAACATGTAGAGATCTTCGAGCCCCGGGCTCTCATGGATGGTCTGCCACGCCTCGGGACTGCCGGCCTTGTGCGCGCCGTTGTTCATGATCGCCACGCGGGGATGAATCGCGTCCACGATGGCGGGCGAGTTGGACAGATTGAAGCCATGGTGTGTTACGAGATAAAGGTCGATGTGTCCAATGGGATCGTTGGGGCACACGAGCGCGATTTCCTTGGCCTTGGTCAGATCACCGAGATCCAGAAAACGGAATTTGCCGAAGGTCACCAGGATTCCCACCGAGCGTGCATTCTCGGAAGGATCCGCCTCCGGTTTGGGCTCGGCGGCACAGTAGCGGTTCGGGACGGGCTTGATACCGGGAATAGCCGCGACGTGCTCGCCGTCTGCCGTGAGGACGACGGTGCTGAGGCCGGGGATGGAGATGGTATCGCCGGGATGAACGATGCGGCGCGGCTTGCCTTCGATCGCCTTGAGGTAGGCTGCGAAGTCGTGGCGTGTGATGTCGGAGTCCTCGCGGTTCTCGCCGTGATCGATGAACTCACCGACGGGCACGCGCTTCGCCAGTTCCGGCACGCCGCCCACATGATCGACATGGAAATGCGTCACGAGCAGGTGGTCGATCTTTGTGATTCCCGCATCGCGCATGGCGGCCTGAACGCGGCCGGCATCGCGGCCATTATCCCCCGGCCAACCCGCATCGACCAGCAGCGATGCGCCGGAGGGCGAGACAAGCAGCGTGGACTGTCCGCCTTCCACGTCAATGGAGTAGATAAGCAGCTGCTTTGATTTTGCCTGCGCCTGGGCCGGTCTCCCGGCAGCGAAGAGCAGGGTCAGCGCGCATCCCAGCAAGGCCAAAGCGGTCAATATGCGGCCAGGCAGTGTAGCGGGAAGGGGGTACGGGGAAGGGAAACGGTCGTGAACAGCGATTCGCATTTGCGAAGAAGTGTATCTGACCCGACATGCCCCGAGGAACCGGC
>VFSW01006350.1_pt1 | contig 17391 bp, 18 predicted proteins | sample 5358111 | NCBI WGS metagenome assembly VFSW01 (sample SAMN11554181, study PRJNA540505) | mine drainage metagenome | isolation source: sediment from site ElyBrook_90M | place: USA: Ely Copper Mine, Vershire, VT | collected 2017
GTAATGGTAATGTCACCACTCGGATCAATCTGGACCTGCGCCACCTGACTGCCGGCGTTCGCCACCACGATATTCAGGTACGGCGCGGTCGCCGTGTTGTTCTCAATCTTCCACGCGCCGTTTACGTCCTGTCCCGTCAGGTCAACATGCGCGGGCGACGTACCGATCCGAATGAATGTGCCCGAAGGATGATAAAGCTCATAATTACCCTCGGCGTCGGTGGATTCGTACACGTCTGAGGCGTGCCGCGAGATGCGGTGATTGTGGTCAGGAAACAAAAACTGGTTGCCCGTGGGTGCCAGAAAGCCAATCACAACGGCGGCATGGCCAAACATCACCACCAAGGCCAGCAGGTCTCGGTTCTTTGTCAGGCCCATCGTCTGTCCATTGGGCTGGGGCGTAGGATCAGGTAGGTCAAACACCCCGGTATTGGTGCTCACGAAATCGCCGGCCACACAGGCGTCCATGAAGTAGCCGCATGTATCCAAGAAAATCAGGTCAACGGTATGCTTTTCGGGGTGAACAGCAATCACCTGCGCCATACGGATGTTAGATTCCATAGACGCCCTTCCCACGCTCTGCCAGATAAGGCGAGCGCGCGAGCTTGGTACGCTCACTGAATCCTGTGCCGCGGCACACCTGTAGCTGCGTGGTAAAGCTCTCAAACGGCACGAACGAATGCGTCACTGCATAGACATAGTGCTCGGCCTGATATGCCCCGTAATCAATGACCAGATAAGTGCCGGGCAAGATGTTTTCATTGCCGCGCACCGTCATGCTGCCGTTCTCATACATAATGTTATCGAGATTGAGCGCGATAAGCTCAGTACGGCGCCTGGTAATCCAGTTTGCCATGCTGTCAATAGAGTCTTGCTCATTTGTCCCCTGGTTGAAGCCGGACGTGGTTTCGTCCGAAGCAAGCTGCACGCTGTCCACTTCCATCTTGCGAACGCCATACAGCGCGTAGGCGCAGTTTGGATAGTTTTCGAGGAAATACCCAGTGGCGCCGGCGCTTTGGATGGCGTTGTCTATGTTGTTATCGCTAGATACAATCTGGCCGGTGGCAGCGTAACTGGCGAGCTTTTGTGTGGGGGCATCTATAAGCTGCCACTCCTTAGCGTTCACCCAAAAGTAATTTGCGACATCGGCATCGGAACGCGACAGCTCAATGCGCTTCACGTCAATCGGCGTAATAGTGGTACGACCTGGGGGGTCAACGGCGGTTCCTATCCACCTGCCGTCTAGGTATCTGAACGGGATCGGGCGATATACCAGCTCCACGCCAGATGCGGTGTCCTGAATAAAAAGCTCATTCCAATACTGATCTGAAAACGCCTTTAACAAGCCCCATAGCGGACCCGTGTAGGCTTGCCATGAATAAGGCCCAACCGTTCCCTCGGTCACGGTGATGTTGGCGCCTATCGTGAGGCTTTTGATGTCTCCGCCCTTGAGCGCGCTCGCGGCATACAGATTCCCAAGCTGCACATTCACGATTTTATCGAGCACCGACTGACAGAACGCTGCCGCAGTCATGGACGAGCCGCCGACATGGTAATTGGCGGTCAACAAAAATGCGGTCAACAGATTCTGTCCCATCCCATAATTGGCTTCATACCAGACCTGGAGCATTCCCAGTATCTTCCCGAAATCCTGTCCCTCAATGATGACGTACCGCCGTGGCGTACCATCGTCGCCCATCTCTTGCGAGCGGCGCACGGCCGACACGAAGCCACGCATAATTATTGGATAGATGCCGTTCGCGTACTGGCTGCTATCGTGGGCCATCCGTATCTCAACGTAGTCCATTGGCGAGATGGCGGCGTACAGCGTGTCCTGATTCTGTTGGTCAATGCGGTCGGCAAGCGTTATAGAAAATATCCCACATTGCTCACGAATACTTTTCGTGGTCGTCACGTTTCCTTCGGCACCTAGATAGGGCGTAAGGTCAATGATGTTGTCGGATGCCGTGTACCGCTGCGTCTCGCCCTTGTAGGGCTTGATAACCTTGTGGACGGTTACGGATATGCCAGGCTTGTAGGTTTGAATGGCGCCCATGACGCATCAGGCTCCAGCCGGGTGTGGCGTCGTTACTTCCGATGTCGTCTTTGGCGGATGTTGTAATGGGCGACCACTCCGATCCGTGTGAACATGGGTATGTGTAATATGTAGCTGCTGGCCGATGGGGCCTTGCAGCAGCGCGGCCATTCCGCCATCGCCCATGTTGGGTGGGTGTGTTCCTAAGAGCTTGAATGTTTCGCGTAGCGAGCGTAGCTCCAGAAACGGTGAACCCAGCAACTCTTGTTGCCACCCATGCGGATGAAGGGCGATTGCTTGCGCAAAACCGCCCAACCTTTTTTGCGCGCCTTTGTCGCCGCCAATAGACTTGACGATATCGCCCGTCAGAGAGGCGCTATCCCCAGCCAACTTCGCCACGTCATTGCGGATCATATTGATGGGGTTAAGCAGTGTAGAACCTACTTTAGTGAGAGCGTTCTCCAGATTCTTGATTGACTGCACGGTTTGGCTGCCCTGCGTCTGGGTGCGACCGTGCGCCGCCGCCACGCGCGTTAATTCCTCAGACAGCGCTGCCGGACCCTTGGCACCCTCAAGTTTGGCGCGCTCCGCACCACTCAGGCCCATCGTCTTGAGAAAGTCGGCGCGAATGGCGTCGAGCTTGCCCATGTTGCTGCCGGCACCCGAAATGCGGCCAATCTCCTCTAGGCCAGACACATTCACCTGGGACGGGTCAATACCCGCCTTCGCCACCAATGCTCCCATGCCATTGAGGGCCGCTGGTTTCATTGTTTCTAGCGTCAGTGCTTGATCTTTGGAAATACCCAACATATTGCTCGCGGCCTCGGCGCGCCACAGCATATTTTTCCTTCCTGGGAATTGCCGGCTCAGCCCCTCCATTATCATTTGGAAATTGGTGCGCGTATCTTTTGCATTGAGGCCATCCGTGGGCGCGCCAATCTTTTTCAGAAATGCGTACTCAGATGCCTCGCTGCCGACAATGCCCTGCTGCTCTAAAAACGTGGTGCCCATCACGCCCATGTTCGCGCGGCCATGATTCAGTGCGCGCCACATGAAGTTTTGGCTGGCCGCGCCCACGCCGCCACCGCTCTTAATAGACGAATCAATGCTCTGTAGGATTTGCGGAGCGTTTGCACGCAGCCCGGGCATCCCGCTGCTATACATAGACGCCAGCAGACTAGAGTAGGCGGCCACGTCCGGCGTATTGGTCATCGTGCGCTCACTGGCGCTCACGAATTGCAGCATCGCCTGCATGACCTGGCTGCCCTTACCGTACATGCCGCCTGAGCTGATAGCCTCAGCTATCAGCATCGCAAACTTCTTTTGCTGGCTCTCGGTTGAACCCATCGCGCCGAGAAACTGGAATTGCCCCATCATCGAGGCGGTTTGTCCTGGGTCCATACCAAAGCTGCGCGCCAGGCCAACCGCCGTTTCGGTTCCGCTGGTAACACTGGCGGCATTGGCGCGACCGGCTGCCGCCGTAAACGCGCTGGCGTAGCCCACCATCTCGTTGTAGCTCACCATTAAGCCTTTGCCGGCTTGGCGCAGCCCGTCACGGAATTGAGTGAACCCGGATGATGCGAGATTGACTTGGCGCGTCAGGGTATCAACCCCCTGCGCCTCCTGTTCGGCAGACCGCACGCCCTTGGTGACGGAGCCGATAATGCCACCCACCCCGGCAATACCCAGCCCGATCATACCGAGCTTGCCCAACATGCCCATGCCTTTGCTGGCTGCGCTCCCCATCGCGCCACCCTCTCCGGCGGCTTCAGCTTCCCCAAGCGCGCTACCGCCGCCAATACTGGGCCGCGGAGCGAATTGCGTGTTTTGGGTGATGTACGCGCCCGTGTTGCGGATAAACGCAGCTCGTTCGTTCGGGTCGGCATATTCTCGACCGCCGCGCTCCATAAATTCGAGGCTATCGCGGTATCCGCCCGCGCGTATGCCTGCCGCTGTGCGACCGCGGCCAACCCGCTTTAGCTCTTGAAAGTTTTGCTCAATCGTGCGCAAGCCATCGCTTACGTCTGATAATTCCGGGTGTCCGAGGTTTAAGGACGCAAACGCAACACCCTCTTGCTTGGCACGCCCCAATGCCTCTTTGATCTGGTTGAACGCGCCGACGATTTGGCTAGGGTCTGCTGAAATTGGTATGCGTACTGTCATGGCTTGCCCGCTGTAGAGTCAGAAAGCTCTGTCACCGTTTCCCACCCGCCCTGGTCTTTGAGCGCCGCCGCATCCGCCGCAGCCTGTGCTTCCGCCTCTATCTGCCGTATCTCTGCATCCAGATCAAAGCCTTCGTCCACCGACTCCGTTATTGGTTTACCAGCTCGTAGCTGATCGTCATACTGATAGGAAAAAAATTCCTTCAGCATGTCGAGCGCACTGCAATCGAGGTAACGCGGGTCAGTGGGGGGCAGCCGGTATGTGCGCCTAAACCAAAGCTCCACACTCCCGGCGATTTCTCGGCCGGCTCGCCTAGCCTGTGCGACTAGGCGTTTGCCGAAAAAAAGTTTCCTTTTCGCGGAGCGCGTTATATACGCTCACCAGTCGCGTATATGTCTCCGGGTCCAGCGGGTCCATATCGTCCAGCTCTGCGGGCGTCCACCCCTTCGGCGCTTCCACGCTCAATACCTTGAGCGTGGACACAATATCCGCGAATACATCGAGTGCCTTGGTCGGCGTTTCCACGCCTTCTGTCAGGCGCGAATACTCACTTGCAATCCGCATGTCATCGCGCAGCGTGCGGTGCCGAAATGCGAACTGCCCAATCCCTTCAATGCTGAGCGGAAACGTCTTGTCTGTCTTCATTGGCGGTTCTCCCGTCCAAACGGTATGTCTCAGTAATGCGGGCCATTGTCATGCGCCCGTCCCGAAAAATAATCTGCACTTCGCCCCACATCCGGCTGTTCCCGGCTGCGCGGAGCAGCGCTAAGACCTTGGCTGTATCAGCCTCGCTCACATGCCTGTACCGGACACATCCAGACAGTTAAACACTCCATTGGCAATGACGATGTGATGCTTGGTCACTTCCACATCGCCAGAGGCATAGGAACAGCCCATGTACTTGCGCAGTACGGTGCCGGTATCCTTGTCCTGTTCGATGATGTCAAACACGATGCCAGTCAGTACGGCGTCGCCGTTTTCAGCCGCGAGACCGAGCGTGCGCAGGTCGCCGGTCTTGAGCACCATGTTCGACACATTCACGGCATGGCGGGCCATCGTGGGCACCCACTCATACACGTGAATGTCGCCAATGCCAGACATCGGCTCAGGGGCGTAGTCGTCATTGGCGCGGACGCTTTGGAGGGCGCCGATCTGCTGGCCGTCAAACTTTATGACGATTCGATTGCCAGATTGGGTTAAGATATTTGTAGCGGACATTGCAGCTCCTCAGAGATTATGGCGTTATACGGTCGCCGTGCCGCTGAACGGCACCGCCGACACGCTCACGGGAATGTAATTGACCGGCTCAACTGGCGAGCACTGGAAGCTGATGCCCAGCACTTCGCCTATCAGCGAGGCCGTCAGATTGATGAAGGGGGGATTCGCGGCATCGCCTGCCAGCACGCCAGGACCCTGCGGCTCCGGCACAGACAGCGCGCGCAGCTCGCTATCCGCAACTGCCAGCGCCTCTTGCATGGTCAGCGGGTTGCCCTTGCTGCCCAGCAACTCGCCCACGGCTTCGCGCACGCTGCGCACGGTGTAGTCCACCGCCCAGCCGATGCTTTGCTCCACCTTGTCCTGTTTCGTGTCTGTCAGCCACGTGGTAATTGACTGCACCACGCGATAGCCGGTCTTGCCCTTCACAATCGGCAGCACACCGCCAGCCAACAGGATGTCTGTATCGCCCGGCACATTCAGGTTGACTTCAAGACCCTGCACATTCATGGTCTTGTTGGTCATGGCGGTGCCGGGATTGGAACCAGCGAACATGGCGCCCACAATGGCGGCCGTCATGTAGGGTGAGTACAGAGTCAGGACGCCAGTGGAATTAAAATCGTAGTAACCCGGATACACGTAGGACGTGCGGTTGCTGTTAATCGCAAACGCGCCAGCAACGGCCGTGGTATCGGTTTGGCCCAGAGCGCCACCAGTGAAGGCGCGGCGTTCCATGAACGCCACCGTGCTCATGTACTGCACATGCGCATCGGCCATTGCGATGATGGACGGGGACGAAGACAGCGGCACTACCCACTGGCAATCCACGCCCTGCAAAGCGGTGAACGAATTGGTCCAGTCTGTGTTGGATGATACGCCATCGCTACCACCTTGCAGATAGGTCCAGTTAATGTTGTACGGCGGCAACCCGGTAGAGCCGGCGGTCGCGTTCAGGAACGGCTCGCCCGTACCGTTCAGCCAATTCAGGCAGCTCGCCAGAATTGACGTGACGGCGTAATTCGCGGTCTTCACGTCCTGCGCGGTGAGCGCGTCAAAGCCACCAACCGTCGGCCAGGTTGAATTGGCGCCCGTCACGCTCGCCGCCCAGCCGGTCAGCGTATTGATGTACGCCACCAGGGCCGCGACCGTCGGATACGACGCCAGCGAGATAGTGGCAATGGGGGTGCCAGCCGGGGCATCCAGGGTCAATACGCTGCTCGCCCCGTCAATCGTGGCGGTAGCGGACGCTTGTGCGCCCGTGTACTGGATCGAGAACGGCGAATTGTAGAGGTTGTCTTGTGAGATGGTCTGCGAGCCGTACTGCACGGAAATCTTTTTGCCCTGCACGCTGCCCGCCATGACTTGCACGGCCAACTGATTTTGATTCTGGCCGTAGTCACGCGAAGTCAGATTGATGGACGGGCTGCCGGGCGTAGCGACGGACGACAACACCAAGCTCGACTGCAACGCCGGGTTGACGCGAATTGCAATCACGGAAGCGGGGCCGCCAGTCTCGTCAGAGGGCGCAAACGCCTTAACTACCGCATCACACAGCTCACCACCTTGCAGCGTAGCAAGCGCCTGTGACGGGCTGGTGAAGGTCAGCGGAGTCTTGGGCGCGCCATTCGTGGACAGACCAAGGATGGCAAGCACATTGCCCACCCCCGGATTCTGCGCGGCCAGCGCGGAGTCATTGACGGCCGACATAACCGCAGGGGTGATATACAGCCGGCCATTGAAGAAATATGAGGACATTATCGTGTGCTCCCGTTCAGAAATCTGTTATTGAGCCGGCGCCACCGCAAACTCGGCGTACCGCTTGGAAAACTCTGCGGACATATCCTTGATATGACCTTTCGCGCGCTCGCCGACCTGAAAGGCGTGCAGCAATTCCATGCGTCTGTCATGTTTCGACGTTTCCACGCACCACTCATTGAGCGTGACCGGAAACTCTGACGGCTCCACTTCAACGGGGGCCGGGCTTTCTTCGTTCAGCCGCGTAGCTTCCGCTATCGCTTCGGCGGTGCTGTATTTCTTGCCCATATCAACCCTCTGCGCTTCCGGTCGCCGTGACCGATGTAATGGAGCCTACGTTATCCGTTACCAACGACGGCGCGAGACAGGTAAACGTGCCCATCGCCTGATACACCGGCGCCGGATAGCCCGTCACCAAATCCACGTCTTCCATGCTGAAATCCACTTGCACAGCGCCCACCGCATTGAAAATTGGCAGGTTCCCAATGACAATGCGTTTCAGCGATTGCCGTAGCGCAATGCGCTCATCGGGGTTTAGCGTCCAGCCAACCACCGCGAGGGTCCAGCGCGAAAGCCAGCCTTCGCCCTCTTGCCATACACCAGCCGTATCCGTGTCCGGTATAAGCTGTTCACCAATAAAGCGCTCCTCTGGAGCATCCTTCAGCAAGTGTACGGTCACGACCGGAAAGGTCGTGGTCTCGAAAAGCGGCGGCGCATTGAGCACCGTGATGCCCTTGGTGTTGTCAGGCGGCAACGTCAGCAGCCCGCGCGCAATTTCCGCCGTCAGCGCGGCCTGGATACGGGTACGCAGGAATACCAGCATATCCACGCTTTGATCGGTATAGGTGCTGGCCGGGTCCACGGACATGACGGTCCCCGCCGTCCATACGGTGCCGTTGTACGAGAAATCGCCGTAGTAATACGTGTTGCCATTGACCAGCGCATCCGTATCCATGAATACGTTGTCTATGGTCAGATTCGAGCCTGCAAAGACCTGCGTAGCCGTAGGGTCGTTGTACGCAGAGAATATGCCCGTGGTATTGCGTAACACCACCCAGTTTTCCGCGCCGGCCGGGGGCGACAGGAACACCCGCACAGCATTGCCTATCGGCATGGCTTCCAAGAAGGTCATCATGGCGACAGATACCTTTTCATGTCATCGGTTACGGCATCCCTGAAAGCAGACTCAGCAATCGGCGTTAATATCTCCGCCGTTGACTGGGCCGGCCAGTACGCCGGGCTGCCCCTGGTAATCCAGCCGGTACTATCCTCAGTCATTACCCGGAACGTCAGATATGATGTATGGCGCTTGGTGGCGTCCTGCATCTTGACCATACCCGTCATGTGGCGAAGCTGATTACCGCTGGCACCCGCAGCCCGCAGCGAATCGGCCTTCAGCCGACCGCCCCACTTGTAGGTGTTGCGCGTGACCATCACCGGCATCCGCGAGCGCAGATCATGCGCGCCCGTCGCCGCCGGCACCGTGAGCCGCCCGGTTACGTGCGAGGGCGTAAGAGCCTTGGCGAGCGCATGGGTAGCTGGCGTCATAGTGGACCGCAGGCTTACGCTGCCAGGCGTCCCATGCTGGAACGGGATAATCAGGTAGCGCTTCCCAGCCTTACTGATCCGCACCTTGGACGACGTAGATAGCATCGTCTTGAGGTCGCGCGGGGGTCCGCCTTCCTCAAGCACCTTGGCATACGCCAAGTCTGAGTAATCCTCGGCCGAAAAGTCGCCCGTCATGCGCATCTTGATGCTGCGCGCATACGTGCCGGAGCGGGAATGTATAGATTTACCGTTTGGCAGCGGCTCGCCGCTGGCATAGGCTCGCCATATATCAAGCCCGCGCTCAGCCACGCGCGCCACGGCAGCCGCGAGAGACGGAAACACGTCCGCGCTCAAGGCGCCCCCGGATGGGAGCAAATCCTCAAGGTCAATGCCTACGCGAAAGCTGCTCATCCCGTATTCCTTCCGAACAGGTCAAAGCGCCGCAATACGACGCGGCGCGGCAGCGCCTCTCCGCCCTGATGGGCACGGTCCTGCGGGAAATTGCCGTAGCAGAAATACTCCGGGTTTTTGCGCCCAGTGATGCTGTACTGCGCGCCAGTAGGCGGTGGAATCTGGCCCGCAGGCCAGGTAAGGACACCACCCACACCCACCGTAGGGATGCCGCCTTGCGTAACGGTGACGCCATTGAGCAGCCAAAACACACTTTGGATGCTCACAATGGAGCCTTTCAGCTTGTCTGTACCGTCATGCGTGAAGGTGAAGGAAAATGGCTCGCTCGACTGTGAAAACACCACGCGATCAAACTCGCCCATCGCGTAGGCTGGAGTATCGGACGGCAACGTGACCACCACATCGCCATTCTCATACATGCCGAACTGTTCCCACTGACGCTGAATCTTTTGCGCGGAGAGCGCCATTACAGCCGCCACAGGAGCTATCCAGTATTCGCCCGTGCCTGAGCATACCGGACAACTGTAGTTTGAGGCACCCGACACCGGATCGCGGCACGGGCACGCAAAGGCAGCGCTCCATGTCACGCTCTGACCGATGCCACCGAGGAAGGCATTGAAGGCCGGCACCGACAGTTTCATAAAAAGTCTAGGCGCTGACCCTGAAGGCTCTGGCGTAGGCGCTCAATACGCTGTTGGATGATATCCCGGTACTTTTGTACGTCCACACTCATTGACTGGCTGAGGCCGTCAGCAGAAATGGAGCCTGACTGCGGTAGGTACTGGTCTTCCAGAATACGCAGCGTCGCCATTTTTTTGATGAGGTCAAGAATGTCTTGGCCATTCACTGCCTCATTGGACAGGCCAGCCGTGTATGAAATCTGGAGCATGTGCGGGATGATTTCACCCCCACTGAATATCTGTAGCAACCACGCATTGAGCGGTAGCGTGGTCGCGGTTCCAGTCGGCACCAGCCGAATACTGCCGTATTTCTGATCCATCCGTATCCACGCAGTCGGAATCGTGAACATATCCACCCCGGTTGATGGGTAGATAAATTGCATACTCTGGACGGAAATAATCGGCCGCTGGCGAAGCTGTATGTAGCCCCAATGATTGCCGCGGAAGAACTCTGGGTCCCAATCGTAAGCCGGCTCCCACTGATAAGGAACAGGCGGATTCGCCGCATCGTAGGCTTCGGTTACGGAGACATTGGTGCCTTCCGGCACCATGATGGTAGGTACAGTGAAAGTACGAATCGCGCGCTCAAGGTCGCGCTCCGCCGCAAGCACGGCGTTATAGATGTACGTCGCGCTTAGCGTTGCCGTTGGGAAATAAGCGGCGGCGACCGACACCAGCCGGTCGCTGTTCATTTCCGCAACTATCTCGCCTTGGCTAGACGTGGGGAATAGAGTCCCCAGCGCCACGACTCAGTACCCGTCAGGTAGCGCCGGCGGATTAGGCACGGCCGCATTGATGGCGGCGACGCCAAACGTGGCGCCATTGGTATTACCAATACCGGCCACGTTAGCCGCATCCAAATGCGCCAGAAGCGCATTGATGTTGGCTGCGAGCTGCGCGAGACGGTCCCCTAACTGTGCCTCAGCGGCACCGGGGCTGATAGTGTTCAGCTTGTCCTGATTCTGTGCGAGACTCTGGCCGGCTTTCGGTTGCATTGTGTACTACTCCTGAAAATTGTTTATTTCACACCAGCGCGACGGTCATGGTCGCCTTGGCCTTTTCGATGGCGGCCAACACGGACGGTCGCGGCTTCTTCCGCTGCGACTCTGCATCCGCTACCGCCGGATGCGCTGATGGGTGTTCGCTCAGCAGCGTCTCCAACTCATGCGCGCCCATCATCTTGATCGGTCTGACCTTGGGCTTCGTCGGCGCGGCCTCTTTGAGAGGCTCCGGCGCATCTAGCGGAGGGTCCACCTTGTACGCACCACCTGGGATGCTGGCGAAGTAGCGTGCCTGTTCGGCCGTCACCTTTTCCGCCACCCACTCGCCTAACAAACCCGCCACAAAGCGGGCACCCAAAATCTCGCCCGGCTTATGCCGGAGGGTGCATACCACCCTGTAAGTTTTCTCTTGTGCCATGAGGTTCTTCCTCTCGGTTGGTTGTAAAGGCCGGGGCGGATATGTACCGCCCCGGCTCAATCACTATAGCGTCACGCCTTAGACGTTGAACGGTCTCCATGAGGCGCCGGCCGGCAGCACGTTCTGGATGACCACGTGCTGATTGCGCTTGCCGATCCGCAGGAACCCGAACAGAAGCTGCGCCCACGGAATCACGGCCGCATTGGTCGGATACAGGGGGAACTTGAGCATGGGCAGCAACTGCCGCCAGTTAATCGCCTTCGCACCGGGAGCGTTGTTCAGAATGAACGCTTTGCTGGTGCCGGGGATGTACTGGTTCTGGTCCACGAAGGTCGTGGTCGCACCACCCGCATACGGGATGCGGCACATCTGGCGCAGGTCAGTCACGGCATTGGTGCCGTTCAAGCGACCGCGATAGATGACATAGCCAGTCTCGGTTTTGCTGGCGCTGGCCGTAATGGTCAGCGTAACTTGATCGCCCGCAGCGGCCACATTCTGCACAGCCGAAACCACAACCTGCGACTGACCGTTGGCATTGATGCCAGCGACGCCGTAGTAGTAGTTACCGACCTGAGCGGCGGCGAACTGGTTGCTGGCACCGCCAGCAGCCACTACGCCCGTCACCGAAGCCGGCTGGTAGGTGTTGTTGGCCTGTGCAATCGCCAGGAACGCACCGCTGTTTACCGCTTCAAACGGCATGAGCTGGTCGCTGTCACGGACGAACACATCGGGGTTGGTCTTGATGTTGCCCCAAGACGTGCGGATACCGGCAACCGGGGAACCCAACTGGATGCCGCCACCGGGCACGTCAGTCAAGGGCACGCGGAAGGCCGGGTCCAGGTTGGTATCGAAATCGGCCTGGGTCAACTGACTCATAAAGATGTCAGTCGGAGTGCCGAAGTTACCGTAGCCCGCAATGGTCGCGGACGCGGTGTTGATGAGGTTGATGCTGGCGAGCGAGGCACCGCGCGCATCCAGCATGTGTGTGGCACTGGACAGACCGTTGATCTGCGCATAGATGCCATCGAACTCAGTCGGGACCACGGTGCTGTCACCCTCGAAGCAGAGATATTCCGCATCGGTGAGCAACTGCAAGGCGCCGTTCTGCTGTTCCACAGCTTCCGCGTCAGCCAGCGCGTTCTGCAAGGTCGTCACGAACGACACTTGGCGCTGGGTCATCAGGTACTTCACCATACCCACGCGGCGGTTGTACACGCCAGTCGCGGAATTGATGACGCCGGTTTCAGAATTGGTGCTACCACCCAGGAAGCCGCCGACGCCGCTTTGTTCCGTCCACTCGTCAACGGTCGCGGTCGCATCCGACTTGGCGAGGGCGTTGAACAGACGGAAATGCTTGTTTTCCTGAATCGTGGAAAGCATGGTCATTTCCAGGGATTGAATACGCAGCGCACCGCCACCCGTCAGGGTGCTTACGTCTGTGCCGTAGCCAGCCGACAGAGCCTTACGCAGCTCCGCCACTTGGTCCACACTCATTGCACCACTTGTGGCGCTCTGCGGAATGATGATCGGGTTCATGTCTCTAGCTCCTTAAAGCTCTTGTAAAACAGGTTGTTAAATGAAAAAACGGTTGTTCAACGCTACCGCTCAGGGCAAGCCCTTACGCGGCCACCTTCTTAATCAGACCTTCCGGCAGCGGAATACCGCGGTTCAGATAGGTTTCGGCACGGGCCACTTCCTCGCCGGTAATCCGACCGGCCTTCATGGCGTCCATCGCCTTCAACATGAAATCATGCGGGTCCATGCCCGACGGTTCAGACTTGGCGAGCACGTCGGCGCCCACCACTTTGTCGGTCACACTCACAACGGCTCTGCGGCCCTTGCCAGTGTTGGCAATCGCTTCCACACGATCCGACAGGCTCTTGATGAGTTTGTCCTGCGCTTCGATGATGGCGGTTGCCTTAGCGAGCTTGTCCTCAACGGCTTTGACATTGCCGCTCACGACGCCAAAGGCTTTCGCCAGCGCGTCTTCGGAAATGTCCAGGCGCCCCATGAGCGACTTGACCAGCTCGGTGCCGTCCACAGCCTCCACTTCCTCGCCGCTGGCGAGTGTGACTTTGAGAGCTTTACCCAATACTTCCTCGTCCGGTTTACCGGCGGCAGCGTCGGTAACGGGAGCGCCAGCTTCACCAGCTTCACCCTCTTTCTTTTTACCGTCTTCGCCTTCACCTGCGGCGGCGCCATCGGCCGCAGCAGCGGCAATCTTGGCATCGTCTGCGTTGTCATTCGCGTCCACTGAGCCAGCGTCGCTGCCAGTCAGGGATTTAGCCAGTGTTTCCAGCTCACTCAGAAATGTCTTGAAGCTCACGATTTGATACTCCTGTGCATATGTTTGCTTACGTCGCGCATAAAGCGCTCTACCCACTCAGCCGCCTTGTTATGGGGTAATCCCCAAGCGTCTGAGGCGAACGCCGCCAGCGTGCGCGCCGACGGGTTCTTGATCTGTCCACCAGAAAGCGCGGAACCCATCGCCTCACGAAAATCGAAATAACTCAGCGGCACCCCGTACAGCGATTGCTTGCGCAGCGCGCCACCACCCGTCAAATCTGCGGCGTTTGTGCCGTAACCGGCCTCAAGCGCCTTTTCCAAGTCAAGCCCCGCCGTACCCCAGCATTTCGCCAGCACCCCAAAGGGCACCGTGGAAACAGTCGGCACTTCCGAATTGACCGGCGTCTTACTGAAGCCGATATTCGTCCAGCGGACTTTCGTGACCAGGCTTTTCTTGTGATACCCCTTGGGGTCCACCGCGCTTTCGCGCGCCAATACCTGCCCACCTACACTTGGATACCACCGCTGCGGAGGATTCAACTCAGTCAGCGTGGACCAAAAATTGTTAGCCTTCTCTGCGGCCTTACCTGCACCTGTAAAGACTTCGCCCTTGACGAAGGTTTTTGCCCCGTCAACCCGGACATCTACCGGGCGGCCAATCTCATACAGCTCGTACTCCGGGATGCCAGCCTTGACGCCTATTTGCGTGATATGGTCAATATCCAAATTGCCATAGCGCAAAAAGTAGTCAGACGACTCAGCCAGAGCCTTTGCCAGCACGGTTTCATTCTGCTGGTCAAGCGCTTCATTACTCGCTTCGATGTAAACGTAACGCCGGTCGCCCTCGACCAACGGCGTCGCTTTCAACATCTGCGAAATGCTTAAAAAGCGCGTTTCGTTCATGGTGCGTTCCAAAAAAAGACCGCCTCCCGATTATGGGAACGGCGGTCTATTGGCACGCGGCCAGACCCTTACGGGAGTGGCCCTACTATATTGTCACGACCTGACGGGAGCTTTCGCTAGATTTAGCGGTTGCGGAAAAACAGCACGGCCTTTTGATGTAACTGCTGCATCATTTCTGGGGAAAATGGCACATCGGAGCCACACTTGGGGCATATCGCGGCCATGCCCGATGACTTCAGCACGAGCCCGCGTGTGCGCAGCAATTTCTCGCCGCCGCCGCGCTCTTTATCCAAAGTCGCCGCGCACTTAGGACACTTCATGCGGACGAACCCAGTACGGCCAGTGCGTTTGCCACCACGGTATTCAGGCGTCCACGCTCGATAATGAGCTTTTCGTAGGCGCCGGCTGCACCATCGTCCAGCGCCACCCGTGGGCGCAGCCTATCAAGATCGGCTTGCACCACATCCAGCCGGTCGCGGCTGGCTTCCAGGATTTTTCGTTCTACGGCCTCGGTCTGAGCCTCAAGACCGCTCAGGTCTCCCAACCGCTTGCGCAATGCGCTTGTCTGGTCCATCTCGTTACCCTCAAAATAAATCGGCTTGTTCCTTGGCGGAAGCAGCCTTGTTTAAGTACCCGGCCACGCCAGTATCGTCCAATCCTTCCAGCGGCGAAGTCATAATCTCCCGGAGCGCGTACTTTTCGGCCAGCCGCTTGCGCGCCCTGCGCTCAGCCGGATGGTCTGCCACTAAATCTAGCAGCTCGATATTTGGATTCTTCTGGCCGATGCGATTGATCCGGCCCTCGCGTTGAGCGTGTATCATGGCCGTCATAGGGGTATCCGCCTGAACCAGCCAAGCGCCGCGCTGCACATTCATACCCACGGCAGCGGCATCCGAAGCCACCAGAATATCGGCTTGAGCCTCGCCCGTCTCGGGGTTGAAGGCCAGCCGCTTGCGCTCTTTATCCTTTGAGGAATCTGAGCCTGTAATACTCACCACCCGATGCCCGGCCTCGCGTAGCTGCGCTTCAATGCGCGCCACCGCAGCCCGCGAGTGCGCGAAAATGACCCCAGGTTTACCCTTGCGCTGCGCCGCAATATCCAGCACCACCTTGATTTTGGTGTTGTCGTCCTCACCGCCGTCTATGATGCGATGCACGGCGGAATCTTGCAGTATGCCGATATTTGGAGCTAGCTTGTCCGCAATCTCTTGCTCCCGGGCGGCATCCACGCCCTCGAACGAGCTTGGTGACAGTACCTTGAGCGCGGCCACATCGGTTTTGCCCGTCATGCGGGCGAGCCGTGCCTGAGCCGACGCCTTGTGTATGGCGTCAATCCGCTGGCGCTGGCCGTCCGAAAGCGCAACGTCCACCTTACTGCGGTTGACCGCAGTATCCGGGTCAATGCGCCCGGTATAGAAATAGGGCGCCATCGCCCGACGCAGCGCGTCTTTGGACGCCGAGGTATCGGCCCCATAACGCCGCATGAATTGCTCTCGATCCGCATACTTGTCCGGCGCCATCTTATGCAGGATGTCAAAGATTTCACTGCTGTCATTTTTAACGGGGTCTGCCGAGGCACTGACATAGTATTCAGTATTATCCGAGAGCGCGTCCACGACGTTTGCCAACTGCGAATTTTCCTTGCCCTGACGGTTCAAAAGGTTTTGCCCCTCATCCACGTTGAGATACTGCCAGTCAAGCCCAGCTTTATCCATGACGCCACGCATCCACGCCTTGCGCTCCGGCGGCGTCATGGTGTCCAGCTTCTTGACCATCTCGGTTTCCGTGATGTTTCCCTGGGCGGCGCCCAAGTACACCATATCGTCACGGAAAGCCTGGTGTGTGACCACGGAGAAATCGTTTGTGGGGTCTTTGTAGGCTGCAATGCGCTCATCGCGCGACGCGCCAGGCTGGATATGCCATTTGAACTTGCCAGGCTGCAAATACCGCAGCGCCTCACCGTTGAACTGGCTTTGCACGATGCTAGGCACCAGGAATAGGCCGCGCTTGGCCTTCCCCTTATCCTTCAAATTCGTGAAGGCGCTCAGACCAATGAAGCTCTTGCCAGAACCCGTACCCTGCGCCAGCACCAGCCGTTTGTTATTCTCAACCAGCTTCACCGCACGCTGCCGGTTGATATATTTGCCGTTCAGCGAGGCTTGCCATAGCCGCGTGGGCTGCCCGGCTTTGAAGTTATGCGCGACCATTGGCATCATCGCCGCTATCTGGCGCTCAGCCGCGTGCCCCAGTGTGTTGCGCTCATCGGATTGCAGCGGCGACCGACCGCCCGTATCCGGGCCGCTGGCCGCGAAAAATCCCATTTGAGATTGCTCTGCGGCTTCAATGGCGTCCCGCTGCGCGTCAATCTTGTCGCGCACCGATCCGCTCGCATAGCGCCCGGCGACGCGCTCCCGCAAACTATCCACCAAGGCGCGCTGTTCCTGCTGGCGCCGCTCGCGTGCCGAGGGGTCCACGGCGTCCAAGTGATTCAGATTGCCGCGGATGACGGAGCGGCCCAGTATCAGCGGCTTCGCCGGATTCAGGGTGTTGTACGCTTCTTGAAAGGCTTGAGACACGCGCGAGCGCACCACGTCTTGCATGGCGGCGTAGGCGTTTTCGGAACCGCCCATAATTGCAACGTACTTGGGCCAGCTCAATTCCTTGCTATTTATCGCCGCAGCGGCCGCGTCCCGGCGCTGCTTCCAGTCAGTCCATGCCGGGTTGACACCGCGCCCAAACATATCATCGGTTTCCTTTGGCGGCAGGTTCGCGTCCATGTTCGCCAGCTCGGCACGCAACTCCGTGGTAGCGGTATCAGATTTGGCAACCGAGCGCGCAAACGCATCGCGCAGCACGCGCTGGTCGGTACCGTCCAGCTCTCCGATGGGCTTATAAGCAGCTATGCCGTCCGGGTCCGCTGATAGGGCGCGATGCAGCGCCTCTACCGACGTATCATCTTGTGCGAAATTCTGACGGT
>VFSW01006351.1_pt1 | contig 17389 bp, 21 predicted proteins | sample 5358111 | NCBI WGS metagenome assembly VFSW01 (sample SAMN11554181, study PRJNA540505) | mine drainage metagenome | isolation source: sediment from site ElyBrook_90M | place: USA: Ely Copper Mine, Vershire, VT | collected 2017
GCTTCTTCACGGGACATGGACTCGAGGGTTCCGGTTATGACATAGGTCTTGCCCGCGAGGGGAAGGTTTGCTTTTTGCACCGGCGCTTTCACTTTTACGTGCTTCAAGAGCCGCTGCACGAGCGCGAGGTTTTGCTTGTCATGGAACCAATCGTGAACGGACTTCGCCACGATGTCGCCGATACCGTCGATGCGGTTTAGCTCGTCGAGGCTCGCTTTCGAAAGCTTCTCGATCGAACGGAACGTCTGCGCAAGCAGGATCGCCGTTTCCTCGCCGACGTGAGGGATGGAAAGCCCGACAATCAGACGATGGAGATCGGTCGTGGTACCGCGCCTGATGGACTCGATGAGTTTTTTTGCGGAAATTTCGGCAAAGCCTTCCAGCTCCAGGACGTCGCCTTCTTCGAGCGTGAAGATGTCGTCAAAGTTCTGCACCAGACCCTGGTCGAGCAAGAGGTCAGCGGTCTTTTTGCCCAACCCTTCGATATCGAGCGCGCTTTTACCGGCGAAATTATAGAAGCGTCGGCGAACGATCGCGAAGGAATTGCGGTCCACGCAGCGCCAGGCAGCCTGCCCCGGCACGCGCTCGATGCGCCCGTCGCCCCCGCATTCGGGAATGCGGCTGGGCCATTTGAACGGCCTGGACTTCTTGTTGCGCAACTCTGGTAGCGCTCTCACGATATCGGGAATGACGTCGCCCGCCTTTTGCAAAATGACCGTGTCGCCAACGCGCACGTCGAGCCTTTTGATCTCATCCTCATTATGGAGCGTCGCGCGCGATACGGTCGTGCCGGCGACCTGCACTGGCTTCAAATGCGCGACCGGCGTGATGACGCCTGTACGCCCGACCTGGAATTGGATGTCTTCGACGATGGTCGTCACCTGCTCCGCCGGGAATTTAAACGCGATAGCAAAACGCGGCGCCTTGCCGGTATAGCCGAGCGCATCCTCGTACCGCTTCTCGTTGACCTTCAGGACGACGCCATCTACCCAATATTCCTGGTGGCGGCCCTTCTTTTTCCACTCTTCCCAAAACTTGATAGCCTCATCGATACTTTTCGCGAGGCGATGGTGCGGATTCACTTTAAATCCGAGTTCTCGCAAATAATCAAGCTCTTCCATCTGCGTCCCAGGGAACTTCTCGCTCGTCTTCGCGACATCGTAGATGAACACGTCGAGCTTGCGGCTCGCGGCGATCTTCGGGTCGAGCTGGCGGATGGAGCCTGCCGCAACATTGCGCGGATTGGCATACAAGGGCTTGCCGGCTTTCCCTTGCGCCTTATTCAGAAGTTCAAGGTTCTTCGAACTCATCCACACTTCCCCTTCGACGATGATGTCTATCGGCCGCTCGAGCTTGAGCGGCACGCTTTCGATCGTACGGATGTTGTGGGTGACATCCTCGCCGATCACGCCGTCGCCGCGGGTCGCCGCGGTCTTGAGCGATCCTTTCTCGTAGGTGAATACGATCTTAAGGCCGTCTATCTTGAGCTCGCATGCATAGCTCGGTTGCACGTCGCCAAAGCGGGGCTTCAGCAGGCGCTTCACGCGCGCATCGAACTCGCGCAGATCCCCCGGCGAGAACGCGTCATTGAACGACCACTGCTCTACCACATGAGCAACTTTCTTGAACTGCGGCAGCGGCGTCCCCGCCACGCGCTGCGATGGCGAATCCGGCGTGACGAGTTGCGGGTACTCTTTCTCGATCTCCACGAGTTCGTGCATCAGGGAGTCGCGCGCCTCCTCGGATATCTCCTCTTTATCGTAAACATGGAAAAGCCGGCGGTACCGGTCTATCGAGGCTTTCAGTTTTTCGTAACGCTCTATGACGTCTTTGGGAACGGCCATGGGCACAGCATATAGCTTCGTGGCGCCGGAGCAACCGTTAGTATTGCAGCTCGACGGTGCGCTGGAGTACGTTCGGAGCCGTATTTATGGTCGAACACGGAACGTTGTAACCGTTCGCGATCACGTCGGTCGTTATAACATTGGCATTCTCGCTTTTCTGAACCAAGACGTCGGCGCAATAACCGCCAGCGCCGCCGACTTCAAAAAGGTTCGCGATTTCAAACGTTGTGGTCGCCGCAGTCGGAGTGGCCCCGCTTTGGATGGTCAGTGGCGCGATTATGTTATCGCAGGTCACGGACGAAGCGGTTCCCTGTGAGAGGCTCGACGTGGCGAACGTATTCGGGTGTACGTCGGTACGCGCATCCCAGTACAAGGCGCATTCGGCGGCGCTGTCGGCAGCATAGAACGCATATTCGGAATTCTGTCCTATGGACGAGAGGCTAAGTTCCCTCAGGACGATGTCATAGATGGATGAGCCGAGCGAAAGCGCGATGGAAGCGACGAGCGCGGCGAGCAAAAGCGTGAAGCCGCGCCGGTTCGCTCGCGCAGAAGCACGGAGCTTTCCGAAACTCTGCCTACTGCGCGGACCGACATTGAGAAAGAGGTTTTTCATACGATCAGTTGTTTACCCACCGGTAGAGGTCTTCGTTGATGGTAACGCTCTGGTTCTGGAATAGGCCCTGTTTCCAGACCACCGTAACGCTTACCCGCAATTCATCCTGATTGCTGCTATTGAGGAGATATGCCTTGATGCTGCGCGTGAAGTTGGTGTCCGTCCAACCGCTTGAATTCGATCCGGGAGCGCAATCGGTCGTTGTCCATATGCCATAACCGTTGCCCCCGGGGCTTGGTTCGCAACTGGGCCAATACGCGTATACGGTGCCATTGGTCTGCAATGGAGGACAGACATTGTTCTGGCATTCATCAATGGCGCTTGTGGTCACTTGGGTCGAATCCACGGTAAAGAGGGGTGCGTTCGCCGCCGTCGTGCCATAGGGAATATGATCGAAGATATTTACGCTGCTGTTCCCTTGCGCGATCGCTATGATGTTGCCGTCGCGCACCGCGCGCACGATCTCGATCCCTTCCTGCGCGAGGTATGAAGCGGTGATCTGGTCGCGGGAATAGTATGCCGCCGTGAGCGATTGCGAGGCCAGTTCCATCGGCGGCAAGATGGCGAGCATGAGAAGCGCGATCGCAGCCATCGTTTCAATGAGCGTAAAGCCGGCCCGGAGAAAGCGGAGGCGGGCACTGCAGCGCTGAATGAGTTCACGCATGGTCATAGGTTGAGGACGCGCTGCACGGCGCTCGCTTGGATGTCGAACGTGGAAACAGTGTTGTTCTGCGTCCCTGCCTGGCCCTTGAGGATAAAGATCACCTTAGGCTGTTGCGTGCCGCCCTGGCTCGCCGGCTTGGTACCGACGACGTAGAACGTGAGGCTTTGTATCTGGACTTCCGGCGACGTGATCGGGATCCACGGGCCACCGTACTCGCTTTCGCAAATGCGATCCGTTCCGCAGTACGAGCCGTTGGTGTCGTATACGTACCCCCAGTCGTCCTTCGGCTGATCGTCCGTTGCATAGCCAAACGGCGTGAAATAGATGAGCGTGCCGCCGGTCGTGCAGTCGCCGTACGAAGACGCTTCCCCGCCGCAACGATAATTCTGGCCTTCTCGCATGTTGCGCACCATCCCGTCGAGCGACACGTTCAGGTTATTGATGACGGACTGGAGCGACTGCGCCTTGCGGTTGGCATAGACGAGCGACAGGAGCGTTGCGGAGGCGATCAGCATCACGACGGCGAACAGAGCGACCGAAACGATCATCTCGATCAACGTAAATCCTCCTTGCGTGCGGCGTCGCTCCATACTATTGCAGTTGCACCGATATCTGGCCGGTCGCATCCACGACGACGTCACGGGTATCTCCCTTAGGGGAGGTCAGCGTGATGTGCGCCTCGTAGTAACAAGCAGTGTTCCGATTCTTAATGCAAGAAACGGGAGCCCCGCCGCCCTGGCCGATACTGATGTACGCGTCAGGCTCAGGCCGTACGTACACGATGTCGATCTCGGTCGCCGGCGTGCAAGTTGTACCGTTGACGTCCGGGATCGCGCAAAGCGCGGTGATCGCGTAGCCCGTTTGTATGGTATTTGACTGGACGATCTCGCTCGGCGTTGCGCTTACGTCGTATACGCCGGTCCCGTTCTCGTCGGCAAAGAGAAGGTAGGTGTTGGGATTCGCGAGCGTGAATTGCATACCGTATCCGGTATTGAATGTATTGGTGCCGAAACGCTCGACGGCGATCCCATACACCTGCGTCTGCCGGAGCGAAAGCGCCACGTCATATGCGAAATTCTCAAGCGTCACGGTGCCGCCGAACTTGTTGTTGTTGACGAGGATGATCGCGGTGATGATGATGATGATCGCGCACACGACGAGCAACTCGATCAAGGTGAAACCTGCCTGCGCAGGCAGGGCACCCGGTGCGCTCAAACTGACATCACGCTGAGATACGCGAGCGGGTCGTGTCCAAAGAGAAGCATTAGCCATATGACGGCACATCCGACCGCCAAAAAGGGGCCAAATGCGACTTCGCTCTTCATTGTAAACCCCCACCGGGACTTCTGCGATGCGCCTTTGGGGGTAAACCGCTCCAGAGCGGCCCAGACCCGCGGGGAAGAGAGCGGCAAGAGTATGAATACGGAGATGATTGCGCCCAGTATGAAAGAAAGTGGGATGGCGACGAACGCGTAGAGAGGTCCCAAGAGCCATCCGACTCCCCAGGCAAGTTTCGCGTCACCTAGCCCCATCCACCTGCCGCCCGAGACAAGCCAAAGTGCAGCGAACGGTAGCGCACTTCCCGGTCCCGCGAAGAATACGAGCGGGAATGACGAAAGCTGGTGTGTAGAGGTGAGGTACGCTAGCGAGAATATGAGTGAGAATCCCGCAAAGCCGGCTGCCCACCCGTCGGGAATGATGCCGTGGAGCACGTCATATGCTGATATCGCCACCAGGAGCGCCGCGATAGGAAGCGCAAGGAGCTGGAGCTGGAGCTGGAGCGGAGCAGCGCCGATGAATGCAAAAAGGATCGCTGTCGTCGCCTCCACCAGCGGGTACTGGATGGATATGCGCGACCCGCAAAAGCGGCACCTCCCCCGCAGCGCGAGCCACGATATAATCGGCACAAGATCGGCCGCCACAAGTTCGTGCCCGCACGATGCGCACGCGCTCCTTCCGAAGAGCGTCTTTACGCCATGCCGCAGGACGAACACATTGAGGAAACTCCCGATGATCGCACCGAAGACCCCGAAGATTGTCGCGTAGAGGAGCATTGGGGAAAGTATATCGCCGATTACGGGACTATGTCATACACATAGCTGCCATTTGCAAGCGTTCTTCCACCGTTGAAGTCCCAATTGACCGCACCGAGGGTGTCTCTGCCATTTGAACTCAACCCATTGTAGGCATTGCCGCTTCCCCCGCATACCGAGGCGGTACCTTGAGAGCCCTGCCCTGCCCCGTTGAAGATCCCCCGTATTTCCAGTACCGCCGCTAGATGGTAGCCCGTGCAGAGCGTTGAACCGTTCGAGCCATAGGGTGTGTACGCGTAATTAGTACCCGACGATGGATCGGTCGGGAGGCTCGATATGTCGCCGTCGGTCACTAAGCCGCTAAGGGCCGTCGGATAATTATTGTGCTTGACCGAATAGAGCGTGAGGGCTTCTTCGATATTCTGGATATCGGAGACGCGCCGCGCATCGCGGCCCTTGCTGTTAGCGCTATTGAGCGACGAAAGGATGATCGAAGCGAGCAAACCGATGATGGCGATGACAACCAAGAGTTCGATCAACGTGAATCCTTGGCGTTCACTTGTACGAGCATTACTGAAGCCTGCCTGCGCAGACAGGCCACGAGTCCGTTTCATCGCTCTAGTATAAACGAGAATTACGGGCAACCTTGAAGGACAGCTCCTGCAGTACTGGATGCAACGTAGATCGCGCCTTTCGTGAGCGTACCACTCCCGGTCTCTAGGACCGCGCATACTTCGTAATTCCTCGTGGTCGCAGTACCGGTGTAGTAGACCGTATAGTTGCAAGTTTGGGTCGAAGCGACCGTCGGTTTCGTAGTACCGCAAGCGGCGGGTGCCGATGGGTCATTGTAGCCAGAAAGGCTCAACCCCGTGCCGGTGCATCCGGAAATAAGCCCGGTGCCAGTACCGGAAGTGCAGGTGAGCGCAGTACCTGTGCTGCTGTCATTGATGAGCATCGCCTGGCCGATCTGCTGCATGTCCGTAACGCGCCGCGCATCTCGGCCCTTTTGTTGCGCCGTATTCAAGGACGCCAAGATGATCGACGCAAGCAAACCGATGATGGCGATGACCACTAAGAGTTCGATCAAAGTGAACCCTTGGTGTTCACTTGTTCGAGCTTGGATGGAGCCTGCCTGCGCAGTCTTTTTCATATGACCTGGCAATGAACGTTACGTATTAATTATGTACGCAATAATCGTAGGGGGCGCTGGAAGGCTGGGTCGTCGGACAAAGCGTATTGAAGCCGCCGGTCGTCAAGCTTGTGCTCCAGGAAGAGAGGTTCGCGCCTGCTTCAAGGTGCGTAACGAGAACGTACTCCGGACAGGTACCAGAACTGCAGGCCGTTACGCCGTCGGAGGCGAGCGATTCATACTGGTAGTAGTAGGGTGAGGCACTGCCGTCCGAAGGTTGTTTTGGATCGAGCGGAGTGGTCGAGATATAGGTCGGCGCGAGGCCGAAAGCGTTGCTTGAGGTAGTAATTACGCTTCCGCTCGAAGCGGTCGGTGTCGCCGAAATCGCAGTGCCCTGGATCGGATAATTGTTGTTGGCATCGTAGTATAGTTCGAGCGCAAGTTGGAATTCCTTCATGTCGGCAATACGTCGCGCGTCGCGGCCCTTTTGCTGCGCCGTGTTGAGCGACGCAAGAATGATCGAAGCCAAAAGCCCGATGATAGCAATAACTACCAAAAGCTCGATCAAAGTAAAACCTCTGGAGCGAAGCATTATCGCCCATTATACGCCCGTGTTGCAACGAGTCGTTTCAAGGGAGAATGATTCCTGTTGATAACTAAAAGAAAACTCCGGCATTGCCGGAGTTTTCTTCATCCTGCAATGAGGATTACGGGCATCCCGCGAGAACTGATCCCGCCGTGCTGGAGGCGATGTAGATCGGGCCCTTCGGAAGCGTGCCGCTGCCGTTTTCTAGGACGTCGCACATCTCGTAGTTTTGAGTGGATGCAGTACCAGAGTAGTAGATCGTGTAGTTACAAACTCCAGAAGAAGACGTCGGTTTTGTGGCACCGCAGGGTGTCGCAGTCGACGGGTCGACGTAACCGGTGAGCGTCGCACCGGTCAAGACACAAGTGCTAACTGCCGTGTCGTTCGCACAACCAGTAATTGCGACGCCAGTCCCACCACTGTCTGCAGTGACGATAGCCTGGCCGATCTCCTGCAGGTCGGAGACACGTCGAGCGTCGCGACCCTTTTGTTGCGCCGTATTCAAGGACGCCAAGATGATCGACGCAAGCAAACCGATGATGGCGATGACCACCAAGAGTTCGATGAGTGTAAAGCCCCTAGTAATACGAGTAAGTCCTTTAGGATGGATCATATCCGGTAAGTATACCGTTCACTTCATGACCAAAGTGGCTCTTATTGCTGGACCTGTTCATAACTAAGTATGCCCACCAAAAAGAAAACTCCGGTATCACCGGAGTTTTCTTCATCCTGCAATGAGGATTACGGGCATCCCGCGAGAACTGATCCCGCCGTGCTGGAGGCGATGTAGATCGGGCCCTTCGGGAGCGTGCCGCTGCCGTTTTCGAGGACGGCGCAGATCTCGTAGTCCTGTGTAGTCGGAGCAGCATTGATCATCGTGTAGTTACACGGTGCGGACGACGAAGTCGGTTTGGCTGCACAAGCTACAGCGGTTGACGGGTCGACGTAACCGCTGAGGGTTGCACCAGTCAACGTACACGTGGAAACAGCCGCAAATCCCGCTGTACAACCACCGAACGTGACGCCCGTTCCACCACTGTCTGCAGTGACGATAGCCTGGCCGATCTCCTGCAGGTCGGAGACACGTCGAGCGTCGCGACCCTTTTGTTGCGCCGTATTCAAGGACGCCAAGATGATCGACGCAAGCAAACCGATGATGGCGATGACCACCAAGAGTTCGATGAGGGTGAAGCCTCGTGAACGAATTGATTTCATGTGAATTAAATACATTTAATAACCTCTTATAAATAGCCCCTGATTACAAGGTTTACTCCACTATTATACAATCACGATACATACGCTCTCGCATACATCTCACCCGCTGTGGATATCGAAAGTGATACGTACGCTACTTCGCGCTAGAAACTCGATGCGAGATTGTAGATAGGAACAAGCACGGACGCGAGCAAGAAGCCGACGCCGACGGCAAGTACGACGATCATGAGCGGTTCGATGAGCGAAACGAGCGTGTCGACGGAGTTGTTGACCTCGCGGCGGTAGAACTTCGCGATCGTCTGGAGGATCTCGCCCATGTTGCCGGTCTCCTCGCCGATCTTCATCATGGCGATCATAATGCCCGGCATTTCTGGGTACTTGCGGAGCGCTTCCGACACTGAAAGGCCTGACTTCACGTCCTCTGCGGCTTGCGCAAGGATCTTTTCGTACGTCGGGTCGCCGACGACGGTGCCCGTGATCTCGAGCGCGCGCAGGATCTGCACGCCGCTACCGAGCATGGTCGCAAGGTTGTCGGCGATGCGGGAAAGGTAGAGCTGGCGGAACACATTACCAACGACGGGAACCTGCATCTTCGCGCGCGACATCACTTCGGAGCCGGTCGGCGTAAGCGAGTACCTATAGAGGAAGAACCCGACCGCGACCGTCCCGAGTCCGAGGAGGACCCAATACTTGACCATGAAGTTACTCAGCGCGATGATGACCTGCGTATAGAGCGGGATCCCCTGGTTGACCTGGCTCAACATGCCCGAAATGTTCGGGATGATGACTGTGAGCATGAGCACCATGACGCCGACGAAAGTCGCCATGATGAATGCCGGGTAAATGAGGGCGTTGCGGGTCTTCGAGGTGATCTCATAGTTGCGGTCGAGGTAATCGGCGAGGAAGGAGAATACCTCGTCGAGCTTACCAGACTCTTCGCCGGCCTTGACCATGTTGACGTAGAAGTTCGAGAAGACGTCCGGGTGCTTGCCGAGCGCGGCAGAGATCGTGGAGCCGCTTTGGATATCGTTGCCGATCTCCGTGAGCCGCTCCCCTAGCTTGGGTGTGCGCGCCTCCGATGCCAAGAGCCGGAACGCGCGCAAGGCGGAGACCTGCGCCTCGAAGAGCGACGTGATCTGGCGCGAGATCATCACGACGTCCTCGTTGGTGATGCGGTCGAAGAAGTCTATGCGGAACGAAAGCCCAGAGCCTTTCGCCTTCTCCTCGTCGATCGAGGAAATGATGAGCCCGCGGCGCTGGAGCGCGCTGATCGCGAGGTCTGCGTTCACCGCGTCAATGGTGCCTTCCCGCGCGTTCCCCTGCTGGTCGATGGCCTTATATACGTAAACAGCCATAGCCTAGAGCAATTTCTGAAGCACGTTGGGGTTGAGCGACGCTTGGTATGCCGCTTCGACGCTGATCTCCCCTCGCGCAACAAGTTCCGCAAGCGACCGGTTCATGTCGATCATGCCTTCCGAGGAACCCGTCTCGATGATGGTCGGAATCTCATGCGTGCGCTTCTCGCGGATGAGGTTGGCGACGGCCTTGTTGTTGACGAGGAGCTCGTAGGTCGGGAAGAGGCCGCCCGAGATCCGCGGCACGAGGCGCTGCGAGAAGATCCCGGTGAGCGACGCGGCCAATTGGAGGCGGATCTGGTCCTGCTGCGTCGAGGGGAAGCTGTCGATGATGCGGTCCACCGTCTGCGCGGCGTCGTTCGTGTGCATGGTCGAGAAGACCAGGTGACCGGTCTCCGCGGCAGTGACGGCGGCGGCCATCGTTTCCGGGTCGCGCATTTCGCCTACCAGCAGGACGTCGATGTCTTGGCGGAACGCGGCCGTGAGAGCCGTGAAGAAGTCCCTCGTGTCTATCTTTATCTCGCGCTGGTCGATGAGTGATTGCTTGGGCGTGAAAATGTACTCGATCGGGTCCTCGATCGTAACGATGTGCTCCATGCGTTCCGCGTTGATGAGGTCGATGAGTGAGGCGAGCGTCGTTGTTTTGCCTTGCCCGACCGGGCCCACGACAAGGAAGAACCCCTGCGATTTGCGTGCGAACGAGGTGAGAATGTCGGGCAAGTTGAGTTCCGTCACCGTTTTGATCTCTTTCGGGATGAGACGAAGCGCTATGGCGATCGCGCCGCGCTCGAAGAAGGCGTTGCCGCGGAAGCGGAAACCGTCCGCGCTTTCATAGGCGAAGTCGATCTCGTGCGTTTCCAAGAATATCTTCTCCTGCTCGGGCCTAAGAAGGACCTTTGAGAAGCCGAGTGAATCTTCCGGCGAAAGCACGTCCTCTTTCAGCATCGGCGCGAGCTGCCCGGAAACGCGGATCGTCGGGTGCGCGCCGCTCGAGAGGTGGAGGTCGGACCCACCTTCGTGCGAAAGCACGTTGATATATTTCTTGAGCGTGGCGGCGTACTCCGTCATGTCGTCCTATTGTATCGCATATTCGCAACACTTCTCGCACAAAATGTGCAAAACCGCATCCGTCACATATACCGAGGACTCCCCTCTGCAAAGCTAGGTGATATGATTTGGCTACCCCGGGGTCATGGATCGAAAAGTCCCGTTTTTAATCGGAGAAACGTATCACGTATATACGCGCGGAGTAGAGAAGCGTGTCGTTTTCGAGACGAACGCTGATCACGAGCACATGCAACTATTGCTCTACTTGTGCAATGGCGCCGAGGCCGTTCACATGCGCACCTACCGAGGACTCCCCTCGGCAGAAGTGTTCGAGCGTGGAAAGCGATGTGATCCGTTGGTCGATATTCTCGCCTACGCGCTTATGCCGAATCATTTTCACCTTCTTTTACGAGAGAGAATTCAGGGAGGTATCTCTCGTTTTATGCTCAAACTTATGACTGCATATTCGATGTACTTCAACGCTAAACGCGAGCGTAGCGGACCACTCTTTACTCGTCCATTTCGGTCGCGACACGTCGACAATGACGCATATCTTCGTTGGATATTCGCGTACATATTACTTAATCCGCTTGAACTTCATCAAAGCGACTGGAAAGAGATCGGTATTCGAGACATCGTGGCGGCTCGAACATTCATGCAGGAATACCGGTACGGGAGCCTTAGAGACCACATGACCATTCGGCCGTCTTGTCGCATTCTGGCGGCAGACGGGCGTGTTCCGAATAAGCTCGAATTCGATGCCCTTCTTGAATTGTTTGCGGATACTCCCAACCGAGGGGAATCCTTGACGCGTTGGTAAAGAAATAGAAAAGCCGAGGGGAGTCCTCGGCAGGAGTCCTCGGCAGGACAGTTTTCTTATCAAATATGATGCCACGACGTTACTTCCCCTTTTTTTTCGCGATCTCATCGCCGACGGCCGCTACGACCTCCGACGGGATCATGCTCGCTTTCACGAGGTAACGGTCCGCACCGAGTTGCATCGCCTTCTCGCGTTCGCTGTCGTCGCTTTGGTTGGTGAGCGCGATCTTCACCGCATGCTCGGCGAGCTTGCTGCTTTTCATGAACTCGAGGAACGCGAACCCGTCCGTGCCCGGCATAACGATATCGAAGATCACTGCGTCGGGCTCGAACCCCTTTTGTATCGCGGTGACCGCATCGCCCGCCGAGAGGCACGCGGTAACCTCGTACCCGCTTTGGGTGAATTTCATCGCGTACATGTCTGTCAGGAACTTATCGTCGTCCAGAAGGATTATCTTGCCTTTCGTGTCGGTCATACGTTCTGTTCTTCGGTGGTCGGTTCGTTCCCGGTCGGGGCCTTCGTCGTGAGCGTATCCACCACCTCGTCCACGGTCACGGTCGAGAGGTTGTTCACCTCCGAGAAAGGTATCTTCTTTGTGAAGGCCTTCATGATAGCATCTTCGCGGATCGTAAGCATACCCTGCGCACGGGAGGCCTCCCACAGCTTGCTTTCGGATGGGTGGTCGAGAATTATCTTTTCGATCTGCGGGTTCATCTCCATAATCTCGAAGACGGCCATGCGGCCTCGCAGTCCGGTAGGCGAGGTCGGGGTCTTTTGCGGCTCCCAGATCTGCTTCTGGACGGGAAAGTGATATTTCTCCGGCAACGATTTCAGATCGTCCTCGATACGCTTGATCTCGCTTTCTCGCAATTCGCTCTCCTTCTCAGCTCCCTCGCTGAACGTGCGGGTAAGGCGCTGTGCGACCGATGCGATCAAGACCGGCGGGATGAGGTACGGCTCAACGCCCATGTCCACGAGACGTGTAATGGTACCGACCGCATCGTTAGTGTGGATGGTCGAGAGCACGAGGTGGCCGGTAAGCGCCGCCTGGATGGCAAGCTGCGCCGTCTCGCTGTCACGGATCTCACCGACCATGATGACGTCCGGGTCCTGACGCAGCGTGGTGCGCAAGCCGGTCGCGAACGAATACCCGATCTCGGGCCGCACCTGCGATTGTGTCACGCCGTCAATGAAGTATTCGATCGGATCTTCGAGCGAGAGCACGTTTTTGGTCTCTCGGTCGAGCTCGGAGAGCAACGAATAGAGCGTCGTTGATTTTCCGGAACCCGTCGGGCCGGAAACGAGGATGAGCCCGTGCGGCGCCTGCACCGCCCTGCGCAAGATCCCCAGGTTCCGTTCGGTGAGGCCGATCTGATCAAGCGGGATGAACCCCTGTTTGCGGTCGAGGATACGTATCACGATCTTCTCGCCATAGTAGGACGGGAAGGTAGAGACGCGGAAGTCGATGCCGCGCCCGTCAATGGAAGCCGAGAAGCGGCCGTCTTGCGGCTTACGGCGTTCGTCGAGGCGGATCGAGGCGAGCACCTTGATACGCGCCGTGAGCGCGCGGTGCGTGGAGAGCGGCAAGATGACGGACGTGTGCAGCTCGCCGTCCACGCGGTAGCGAACGCGAACGCCGGAAGCTTGCGGCTCGATGTGGATGTCGGACGCGCGGCCGTCGATCGCGAAGCGCAAAATGGTCGAGGTGATCTTGATGGTCGGGGCGTCCTCTTGGATCGGACGGTTATCTTCCGATTGCGGCGCGTGGCCGATCGACGGGTCGTCGAGGTCGAGGTAGGTCGCTTCCTGATCGGAGCCGGCGGTCGGCGTGTTCTCGACTTTCTGTTCGGTCTGCAGGTCGGATACCGCGCGGTCGACCTCACCGCCGAGGCCCTTGTACATTTCGAGCACTTTTTCGAAATCCTCCTCGGTGATCGAGAATATCTTGAACGGCATGCCTGTGGACTTCGCGATGAAGTTCAGCGCGTCGTACGCGCCAAGGTCTTCCGCGTCCACCATGCCGATCTCGAGGACGCCGTCGGTGACCGACAGCGGCGCGATCTTGTAGTGTTCCGCGCTCTCCTGCGGGATGAACTTCAGCACGTCGTACGCGATCTTTTCGCCTCCCAGTTCGCGCGAAGGAATATCGGGTCGGATCTCCGACGTCGCCGTGCGTGTCGCTGGTGCGGGCGCGGCCATCCGCTTAAGGCTTCGCTGGCGCGAAGAGGTTCGGGTTCACGGAACCGCTAGTGGTCTGTGACGCCGAGGGAATGGTGATGGGTGCGAACGGGTTCGGGCGTCCGATCGGTTCGGAAATGACCTGCGTCGTGAAGTCCTGGAGCGACATGAAGCCCGGGTCGTTGAAAATGGTGCCGCTTAGGGTGACGGCCTGCAGCTGGAGAAGCGTAGAAACGATCTGGGCCGATTCGGTATCGGTCGCACTGCCCGCGGTGTTGACTACGACGACCGACGAAGTCCCGGACGAGCTTCCGCTGAACTCCCACCACGCCGCGCCGATAAGGAGTACGACGATCGCGCCGGAGATGAGTTTATGTTGTTGGATGTAGTCCATCATAAGGGATTATCGTAGCCAATAGGTTTGCAAGGTGAGGCCATAGGCATAGGCCGCGGTAGTGGATTGCGCGGCGCCCGTAGCGCCTCCGGGCGAGAGCGTGATGTTCTGTATATCGACGAGACGCAAGGAAGATTGGAGCGCGCTTAGGAACTGCAAGAACTGCTGGTATGTGCCGTGCGTCGAAAATTGGATCGTGAGCGAGTCATACGGTTGCGCTGCGCTCGAAATGGAACTGACGACGCTCCCGCTTTGGGTATCGGGCGAGGAGATATTGACGTTCTGGATCGCCATGCCGAAGCGGCCCGCGAGGTTGTCGAGGTCGAGGATCAGGCGGATGTTGTCCACTTGATCGGGAAGCATCGTGCTAAGGCGGCTCAACGAGTTCGGATCGAACGAGTTGTACTTCTGGAGGAGCGTTTGTTTCAGCGACTGGAGTTGCGCCGCCTTATCGAGCGCCGCATTGTACTGCGCGTTCTGCGCTTCTAGGGATTGCATGCCGTCATACGATGGCGATGTATAGAGGAAGAAGATCCCAACGGCCCCGCAGAAGAAAAGTATGGTGAATAGGTTTCGCATAGTTTTTATCGGGTAGGAGGCTTCGTCGGCGAGGTCGAAGAACCGACGAAGGGCGATGCGGGTGTGGTGGTCGCGGAGGTTTGGGTCTGCGTTTGCGCCGGCTGCCCCGCCGAGCCGCTGACGTAATTCTCATATGAGAGCGAGGTTGGGTTCACAAGAGCGGTGAAATTGAAGTTCACGCCGGTCGGTCCCGCATTGATGCCGGAAAAGATCGGGTCGGTGATGACGCTGCTTTGCGAGAACACCTGCGCCTGAAGCGCGATCGAGTTCACGCTTCCAGCGACTCCGGTCATGGTAAGCGTGATCTGCTGCGGGTTTGCCGCATTATACGTGAAGGAGGTGAACGCGATGTCCTGCACCGTGGATTGCTCGAGTGCCGTGAAGATCTGCGTGGGCGCCAAGTGCGCGTTGATGAGCGTTTGCGCCGTGTTCATGCGCGTATCGAGACGCGTGAGCTGCTCTATGAGGGTCGGATCAAAGGCCGCCTGCGCGGCATTCAGCTGGCCCAACTTGCTCTGGTTCGAGCTTTGTAGGTATTGCGTATAAAGAAAGACACCGGCCCCTAGCGCTCCCGAAATGATGAAAAGAACGATCGAAACGAGGAACGCGAGCTCCGCAAGCCCTCCGCTGGAGCGTTTGATGGGCGTAGAACTCACCGCTTCGTGCGGGATAAAGCTCGGCTGTGTGGGCGAATCCATAGAATGGTGTTTGAAAATTACTTGCCGCGCAGCTTGCGCAATGCCAGACCTGCTGAAACCGCGAACCCGGGACCGATGTCACGCAAGACCGAGCCGAGGAATGCCGGCGCTTCCGTCCGCGAGAACGGGTCGGCTATCTCCACCTCGGCATTGAGCGATCGCTTGGCCTCGGCCGAGAGTCCGGGCAGGGACGCGCCGCCTCCTGTGAGAACTACCCGCGATACGTTCTTGTTGTACCGCTGCCCGTAGCTCAATAGTACCTTATTCACTTCCGAAAATATCCTCGTCAGTGTTGATAACAACGCTTCGTTGATGCGCTCGTTCTCTTCGGCGGAATACGCCTTGTCGGGAAGCAGGCCCCGTTCGCGCTTCACGCGCTCGGATTTCTCGAATTCCCAGTTCATCGAACGCGAAAGGACATCCGTCATCTGCGCGCCGCCGGCCGTGACGAGGTGCGTGAGGCGTACGATCCCCCGTTCGACGATGTACATCTTGCTGGACGAGGCACCGACATCGACGACCAAGACCGGCGCGAGGCCGTGCGAGAGCGACGAGCGGACAGCGCTGAATATCTCGATCTCGAAGAAATCCACATGCACCTTTGCTTCGGACGTGATCGCCTGGAAATTGGTGAGTGTCCCATTCTGGATGGCGACGAGCAGGACCTCTTGCGTCGGCGCCTTTTGCTGTTTGGGCTTCAGCTGGTCGAATGCGCTGTCACTCGCCTCTTCTTTGGGGAGCGCGAACCAGTCGAGCGAGACTTCGGAGATCGGGACAGGGATATATTTGCGCGCTTCGATCGGGACGACCTGTTTGAGCGTCGCGGCATCGACTTTGGGGAGTTCGAGGATGGTCACGAGGCTCGAGGAGAACGGGATGGAGATGCCGCCTTGCTTTGCGGTCACGTTGGCCTGCTTCATGAGGTCCGTGATAGCGGCGCCGACGACTTCTGGAGGCAGCTTCACGGGCTTGCCGATCGGTTCTTTGCCGTACGGGCCGAGCGCGATCTCGCCGTACGTCTCAAGGATCGCCGCGCCGCGGCTCGGGCGCAGCTGCACGATCTTCACGCTGGAAGAACCGATATCAATGCCAAGCACGGACCCGCTTTCAGTGCTCGCCGTAAGGTTCCTGAAGACGTCGCCTAGAGAAAAGGCCATTGTAAAAGTATAGCACCTGGCTACCTATAAGGGCTTACAGCTTATCTATCTTGGCCGCCACGATGAAGTCGTTCTCCGAAAGTCCTTTGATCGCGTGCGTCGTGAGTTCGACGAGCACTTTGCCCCATGAAAGCCTGATGTCAGGATGATGTCCTTCCCCTTCAGCGATCGCACCGACTTTGTCCACGAAAGCGAGTGCTTGAGCAAAATCCTTGAACGTGAACTCCTTTGAAAGCACTTTCGCGTCCTCACGTAACGTCCAACCATTCACCTGCTTGAGGAGAACCTCCGCTTCGACCCTGTTGAACGGCGCTACAGTACCTTCGCAGGCGATGCATTTCTTTTGTGCCAGGTCGGTCATGGGAAAATTCTAGCACGCGGGCGTTATACTTATAGACATGGACGTACTTGGGGTCGTACGCCGGCTTTTTTTCTTCGCGTTCGATGCGGTCTTGCCGCCGCGGGAGCGTTCTCTACGCACAAAAGAGAGAACTATCGAAGATATCCTGCTCATGCCGACCACGCACGAGCTTCTGGGCGTCCGCATCACGACGATCATGAACTACCGGGACTTGGCGACCCAAGACCTCGTGCGTGCGCTCAAGTATGACGGCTCAAGAGCGGCCTCGATGCTCGCCGCAGCGGCACTCGCCGACTATTTGCGCGAGGAATTTGCGAACGAGAGGCAGTTTTCTCCCCGCGAACTCCTGCTCGTGCCGATCCCGCTGCACCCTAGCCGGCAACGCGAGCGTGGGTTCAACCAGATCGGCATCGTCTTGAATGCGTTACCGAAAGAATTCCGCGACGGCACGCTCTCGTCGGTCGCGCCGGATATTCTCGTTCGCGTGAAAGCGACGAAACAACAGACAAAGCTCCCGCGCAGCGAGCGCATCAAGAACATGAACGGCGCGTTCGAGGTGCGCGACCCGCGTCGCGTGCAACATGCGCACGTCTTCCTTATCGACGACGTCGCAACGACCGGCGCGACGCTCAAGTGCGCGGCATCGCCACTTCGAATGCACGGGGCAACTGTTTCCCTTATTGCACTAGCTCGTGCGTGACCGGCCAGTCCTCTCC
>VFSW01006352.1_pt1 | contig 17387 bp, 21 predicted proteins | sample 5358111 | NCBI WGS metagenome assembly VFSW01 (sample SAMN11554181, study PRJNA540505) | mine drainage metagenome | isolation source: sediment from site ElyBrook_90M | place: USA: Ely Copper Mine, Vershire, VT | collected 2017
CCCATTACCGTGGGTTCCGAAACGAGTTTGTGAGTAGCCGGATTCGTGGACTTGAGGGCGTCCCAGTCCGGCTCCGTGTCCGCCTTCTGCACGTCCGGCAGATTCGCCAGCGCGTAGTTCGGGTCAATGCCCCGGCGCTTGGAGATATCCAGCGCCTTTGCTACGTGGTCCGGGTTCGCCTGGGAAGCGGCGTGGTAGTTGTCGGACAGCGAAGGCGCGGCAGGAGGGATGTCCGGCGGCAATGCGCTGGTCGTGGACGTGTCGCTGTCCGTAGCGGCGGGGATATCGTCTGGGAGTTTTGCCATGTTTTATTTCAGGAGGTCCGGATGCTTTTCGATCATCGTGCGGATGGTTTCTGGCGATATTTTCCCGTGATTTGCGTGCAGGAACATGATCGCCTTGCTCTCGTTGGTGTCGGGGGCAAGCTTGTCCGTGCCGCCCAAAGCCTGCGCCAACTTTTCGGCCTGCGTGAGTCCGCCCACAGCCTGCACCAGCACGCGGTTGGTCTGCAACAGTTCGTCAACTTTGTAGGGCGGCAACTGCTGTTTGCCCATGCCCAGGAATCGCGGAGCGCCCGTCGGTGTGTTCTTGATCTGATCCGCGAACAACTGGTTGATCGCGCTGGCCGGAAGATGCTGCTCCACGATCTTCTGTTTCATGGTGTTCAAGAACTCTTTTTGATCCTGAGCGTAGGGGAACTTATCCAGAAACGGCTTGCTGGTCTGGATTGCGGTGAGCGCGGCCTGCTGAGACGGCCCAATCTTCACGGCGTCCAACGCCTGCGGATCGCGCTGGTAAATTTTCGTGTAGATGTTCTCCGCTTTGCCGCGCTCAATGGCGTTGTCGAACTTCCCCTGTTTGATGAACTTGTCGTACGCCTCTTGCGGCGGCATCCCGCTTTTCTGAGCGTTCCAGATATCGTCCGACGCTTTCTCCAGGACGATCTGTTGGTGCTGAGCTACGGCCTTGTTGTGGATCACGACGGCCGACTGGAGCTTCGCGGCAATGGCGTCGGCATGGCCCGGAGGCAACGGTGTTCCGCTTTTCTCCTGCATGTCGATCTTGTCATTGACGAACTTCTGCGCCGCAATCTCGTCGATCTGGCCGCTGGGCGTACGCATTGCCGGATCGTTCAAGACCGCCTTCGTCAACGTCTCCGTATACTGGTCAGTCCGCGCGCCGTTGATGGTGTGTTGGAGCGCAACTTTCGCCGTCGGCGAAGCGCTGCTGGCGTCCAGCACTTTCTTCGCCGCTTCCCAATTTTTCCCCACGTTCGCGTCCACGGCAACCTTGGCGATCTGATCCACATGCGCCTGCGCCTTCTGCTCAAGAACTTCCTGCGGCGTCCCCTTCATCTTCTCGTTGACATCGTTCAAGACCGCATCCCGCGCGCTCTTTTCGGCCAGCGCAATTGGGGCGATGAGCTTGCCCTTGTTTTCAGGATCGTCCGTCATCGTCGGCGTGATGAGTCCGGCCTGTTTGACCTGGGCTTCCAGGCGCGCGTTGGAAATTGCGTCGTCGGCGGCGTTCTTTTCCGCAAGGGCGTGGTTCATCAACTTCCCACGGAACATGCTATCGGCAGTGTCAAAATCTCGCTCAAGACGCATCGAAGCGTACTCGGACGGATCGACGCCGAGTTTCTGCAAGACCTGCGCGCGCAGAGGGAGTTGTGCTGGTTGCCCCGGAGCGGCCGGAACGCCATGGATCAGGGCGTCGAATGCTGTAACGGCATTCGGTGCATTTACCCCCCGGTATTTTGCCGCGATCCCGTTGTCCGGGTCCTCAATCTTATTTTGTAGTGCGCTCCGGTACGCCTCATTGATCGCGGCCACCTTCTGTTGCGCGGCGAGCTTGTTTTGCATGACCATGTGCATTTCCAGACGCGAACCAACGTCCGTCATTTCCTTGCCAAGGCCTGCGGCGGCTTGGTAGACGGGCGCGCGCGAGATTGCGGGCGTCATCGGCTGAACGCCAACGTCCGGCACTCCCGGGTTCTGGATAGGCGTCGGCGCGACCGGCAACAGGGGCACTTGGGCCATGTTAGATTCTCCCGGACAGAAGCGTCTGGAAATTTGCAGTCAGTGGAGCTATACTTTTCGCATGAGATACGCGATTGTCGTTCTGATGGCAACGATGGCGCTTGGCGCTGCCGGTTGCGAAACCCTCAACTACGATGACGTTGAAGACGCCCGCGACAATTACATGGAAACACAGCGCGAGATTGACGCTTCGTGGGCAGAACAAGCTGCCGACCAACGCGCGGCGCAAGCCCACCAGGATTCGCTCGACACCCAGGCCGCTATCAGAAGCGCCGCGCCCCAGTGAACAAGAGCGGCCGTCTTCTCGCGTATTCTTACGCCGTGTCCGGTTGGTTGACATTTGGTTTTCTTCTTTTTTTCGACGGGTATTCTTATACGTGGTGGAACTGGCCTTTCAATCTTGCCTACTCTGCGTATTTTTCCGCTGTCTGGCCCGCATACTGGTTAATTTTTCGTTGGATGCGTGGGCCAATCTCTTTCATCCTCGGATGCCTGTTACCGCCAGTTCTGTTCATAGGATTTTCTATGTTTCTGAATGGAGTCAAGCGTACAGAAAATTCCTAGAACCGTACATATTCCCCATGTAGTACGAGTTCGCCACGCTCCCCGCCGCTCCAAGCAAACTGCTCCCAATGCCGAAATTCGCCTGCGTCCTGGCGTTGCCTCCGGCGATGTTGTAACCGGCTCCCTGGCTCATGTAGTTCATGGCGCTGCTCATCGAACCAACGGCCGCGCTCTTGGCGGCAAGGTCGGAATTCAGGCGCAGGGCCATTTCGTCCAGGTTGCCCTTGTTGAGCGTGTCGCCCACAATGTCCTGCGCGGACCGGGACGAGTTTCCAACGCCGCGCGTCATCGCGGTTTTCTGAGCGCCCACGGCTTGATTGATGGTGTTCGTCAAGCCGATCTGCTGCTGGTTTTCCTGCGCGCCGATCTGCTGCTGCGCCGCCACCCCGCGAGATTTCGCCAGCCCCGCGTTCATGGCGGAGACGCCGGACAAGTAGTTGTAGTAGGACGCCTGAGCGGCACCCTCCTGTCCCTGCGCGTAGGCGGAGTAGATTCCACCGGCCGCGCCAAGTCCGCCCGCTGCAATGGCTGCTCCGCCCATATTACGCCCTCCTGATGACGAACCGCAAGAAATCGACGCCGTTGTAGCGGACCGGCGTCGGAAAGAAGTGCGCGCCGTTGGACTTGAGCCAGCGGACAGCGGACGTGTAGCGAGAGTCAACGTCGTTCCAGAGGATCGGGTACATCGCCAGGAATTCGCGGATCATGACGCGGCTGAGGCGCACGAACGCTTTCTTGATGCGGCTCATTTCATTCGATCCCAAAAACCAAACACTTGCGCTTGTTCCCAGAAGGCAGTCCGGCACGACTCCGAATAGCGCCGCCGGATGCCCGTCGATGTCCACACAAAGACAAAGGGTTGATCGTTCGTAGGACTGGGTGAGCGCGGCTTCAGCCGATGGATTACCCGCCGCAAGAACTTCTTCACGGTCAGCCTCCCGAAGAGCGTCTTTGAGAGCGGCAATGTCGGAGCGTTTGGCTTCACGAATCTTGATCTCCATTTATTCGCCTCCCGGAACCACGGAGACGATCACGTCAAGCAGGGTGAACGGAAGCGGGTCGATGCCGCGAATGCAGACGTGTGACGAGTACGAGTAGTCGCCGGGGAAGTCTGCGTCTACCAGGCCGGTGGTCAACGGCAGGGGCGTGTCCAGGTTTACGGACGGATCGCGCTGCATCAAGTCCGCGATGGCGTCAAAGGAACCGCCGTTGACCGTGGCAAGCCCAGAGGGAGCGGCCGGATCGGACAGGGATATATAGCCGCCGCGAGAGTTCCAGCACCGGATTTTGCCGCGTGGCTGGCTCACGCGCCTGCCCTGAAGAGAGCCCATCTGGCTGGAACTCATGAAGACCGACTCCGCGTCAAGCAAGCCAATGTCCCAGACGATAGGCAGACCCACCGTCACCACGGACGCGGGGACGGCAAGCGTGATTGAACCGCCTTGCACGATGATCGGCGCGGCGTCGTTGACACCGTTCGCCACCACGTTCCCGTCGGCCAGCACGGCGACTGCTTGACCGTTCAAGAACGACGGGATTCCAGAGATAACAGTCGCGGGCGCTCCGTTGTACTGGGTCCCGCAGTCCACGAACCACTGCTGAGAGGGGACGGTTCCCTGGTCGCGGGTCTTGAGTACTTCAACGGTGCGCGTTCCGCCGCGATTGACCACGAACCAAATCTCGTTGAATCCCAGCGTGGGATTGGGGATGCAGGCCACGCTCTCGAACGTGCCGCCAAGCGTGTCGTGGTGCGTCCAGGCGTTCATCTGCTGGGCGCGGTCGTAGGTGCAGGACAGCAGAACGCCGTCGTTGCGGACCGCCCAAATGATCGTGTCCGGCTCCTGCTGGTAGGCCATCTGCACCAGGCTGTAGTTCGTGAACAGGTGCTGAGACGCCACGCTGATGTCGTCGCCCATGAACCCGTTTACGGCAAGCTGGTAGATCAAGTTGCGGACAATGGTGCCCATCTGCTGGATCAGGATGATCTCGTTGCCGATGACCACGGGGTCCAAGTTGAAGCTGCCCCGATGATCGAAAACAAGCTGCTGGATGTCCGTGGCCGAGTAGCCGCCGTCAGCGCCCGGTGCCAGGCCGAACGCCGAATCGCCGGTCAGCACAATCATGGCCTGCGGCATGGGCATCAACGCCACCACGTTGTTGAGTTGCCGCGACGCCAGCACCACGCTGAACGCGTCGGAGGATTGAAGCGGCTCGCTCACGCCGAAGTCGCCGTAGGAGGCCGTCTTGCTGTGCCAGACCGTGCTTGGCTCGCTCGCCGTTGACGCCCACACCGCACGATCCTGGTAGAAGCTCACGCACGTCGGCCAGCCGCGATAGTTCGACCAGGAGCCTTCCGACCACTGGAACTTGGCGCTGTTGTTCGCCAGGCCTTGCGGCGTCAAGATGACCGCCTGTGCGGAAGTGGGACTTTCTACCCACTGTATTTGTACCACGCCAACCCAATCGAATGAGTTTGCCGTCAAGTCGATGGTGAGCGTCCCAGACCACGCCACGGTGCTGTCGGCCGCGACACGCAATAGGCATTGCGAAACGCCCGTGCTTCCAGACACCTGGTAATTGTTTGTCCCGGAAGATTGGAGCGTTTGGACCGTCTGCCAGGTGCTGCCGGTGTCCGACGAAATCTGAACCAGGATTTTCCCGGTCCAGGTTCCCATCGTGATAAGGCTCCACGTCGCGCCGCACGGAATCGACGATGAGATATGCGTGTTGACGGTGAACAATGCGTCGGAGATCGTTTGCGCCACAAGCGTATCGACGAGTTGGAACAGCGCTCCGGCTTGCAACTGATCGAATATATTGCTGGAGGCCGTTAAGGTGATTGAGCCAGGGCTCGATCCGGATATTTTCGGGTACAAACTCGCAGTGGACTGTGCATATGAACCTGCTGTCATGCTCGCATTCACTGTGAACTGTGTAGAAGAAATCACCGATGCCACGGTTAAAGTGATGCCGTCCAGAGCGTAAGGCAATCCGCTAAGACTAACCATCACGAATGTGCTTCCGACTCCAATACCTGCATCAGATATTGGTGACAAAACGGTGATTGTCAGCAAATTCCCGGAACTGACGACGTTAGTTACAGGGATAGAACCACTACCCGGATTAAAAGCGGAGGACGGCGTTATCGTGGTGGCTTGGACAGAATTCTGCAACATGAACGGCCCATTGGCGAAGACGTAAGGAGCGAGCGACCAACTCGCGCCACCGTTCCAACGCAGAGATTGCGGCGTATAGCTGGGGTGCGCCAAGTACATCACGTCGGCGGACTGCGTGAATCGGAGTTGGAAAAGATCGCCTGCGGCCCATGGCGTCGGAATCCGGTACGCAGTCTCAGGCGTCCAGTAACCTGCGGCTAGGTCTGCGGCGAAAGTTCCGGACACGTTGGCTGTCACGCAGTAATACTGAACGCCGGAGTTGGTGACATACGTCCCTGGTGCATAATACGTCGCCGTGACCCAGGCGCTTACACCTGTTGCTTGGACTTGGCCGTCGTTCGTGTAGAACCGCGCATAAAAATTTCCTAGCTCGATGATGTATGCCTGATTAACGGCCGCGATAAACGGGATGAGGCGGACGGCGCTGGTGCCAACGCCAACCGTGGCGATAAACTCCGTGCCGGGCCGGTTGCGCGCGCCGCCCTGCGGGATGATGTTGACGTTTCGGCCGGTCTTGAGGCCGGTCTTGTACTTCTGGATGTCCGTCCTGCCCCAGAGGGCAGGCGTCATTTCTCCGCCCGCGAAGGTTGCCTGAACGTCTCGCAGAGTGGGCATCGTTACATCCCCCGCGTGTCCTCGTAGACGCTGGACGAGGGGCCTTTCTCCGGGTTCTCGCTGAGGTTGAGGCGCATCGCGTCATCAAGAGCCATCCGCAGGTCGGCGTCCACCTGCTGTTTGAGTTGCGGGTCGCCGGTCAACGGGATGCAGATTTTCTGCGCGATCTTTAGCGACAGCGCCGTGACGAACTTGGAGCTAAACTGGCTGCTGTCGGTCATGTCGTAGGTGTACTTGCAGATCGCGTCTTGGATGTTGCAGGCGATGGCGTACTCGTTTGTGATGCGGGAGCGCACAAGCTCCCATCCGCCCTTCTGCGCTTCCAGCCACGTCCTGAACTGCGTGCCCGCGTAGCCAGACCACTCCGTCAGGCCGGAAGGCGAATGGACGTTGTAGACCTTGTGGACGAAGCGGACATTCGGCGGGTACTGGTAGATGTAGGCCCACGGGAACACGAAGTTGTCAGCGGTGACGCCAGCAGGCAACGGGCTCCCGGACGCGGCCCAGTCCGGGAAATCGGCAACGCCGGTCGCCTCGCCGATGAGGTTCAGCTTCACCACCTTCCGCGCGAACGTCCAGTCGCACTCTTCAAGAAGTTCGCGGCGCATGTGGTCGTACCACCGGCTCACCATGCGCGCGCTCTCTATCTGATCGGCAAACGAAAGGATCGGCCGCTTGTTGACCGTCGCAAGCGCCAGGTTCGCCACGTCTACCGGAGAAAGTGTCTGGGGCATCGTTGCCTCCGACTCACGCCGCGCCCCGAAGCGCAAGGGCGCGGCGTTCGTCAATCATCAGCGCATCGTCTGGAACTGGGTGGCGTGGATTCCATTGCCGGGCGAGGTCCCGCGCGCGATGGGGTTGCCCTGCGGCGGGTAGAGGATCGCGCCGGATTCCAGGGCGCGCGCGTCCAGGCCTTCGATCTCCGACTCCTTGGCCTTGACCAGGTTCTTGTTGCCCACCTTGATCTTGGCATTGGATTTCGGATCGCGGCGGAGCGCCTTCTGATCCGGGATTTCCTGGACGAACTTGCCGACCTTCAGTTCGCGCTCCTGGTCCTCGTTGAGGCCGATGTACGCGCCCGCCTCGTAGCTGGAACCGAACAGTTCGCACGTGTTCACGATCTTGTAGACGGTCATGTCGTTTCTCCTGTGAGTTCAAGATTGCCGCTTCGGGGGACCCTCTCCCACAGGAAAGAGAGAGCCCCCCAAAGCGGGTAAGTCTTACTGGCCGAGGATGCCCTGAGCCACGGCCTCGCTCAACTGGCCGCTCTGCGTCACGTACGAAGCCGCCTCACGCAGGGCGATGTCCACCACTTCGGTGTCCAGCGTGAAGAACGACTGCACGGTGCCCGCCGTCATCACGGCCGTGCCGATCCGGTAGACAACCCGGATGTAGCGCGCCAGAGACGGAGGGATGCGGTTCACGAACAGGTACGCGTTGATGGACGGAGCCGGAGAACCGCCCACGGTGAACACCGGCCCCAACACGCGATCCGTCCAGGTCGCAGGACCCGTCGGCGTCATCGTGGTGGAAGGCTCCGGCGCATCCTGGAGAACCACCTGGATGGTCGCCGATCCGCCGGACGTGAACGCCGCGCGCGCCTGCACGATCATCCACGGCGCGACGTACGCGCCGCCGCCGGGAGCCGAGAAGTTCAAGCCCCCCTGCATCTGATCGTAGTAGTAGGCCGATGCGTTGTCGCCGGTTGCCGTCGGGGAATCCCCGTTGGCGAGGTTGCTCAACGTCGCTTGTGCGTCAAGGATCATGACTTTGCCTCCTCCCCTAGGGGATTTACGAGCCGAACAGCAAGGACGCCGGAAGCCGGACAAAGGCGATGACGGCTCCGCCCGTGCCCGGCGCTGCGCTGACGTTGATGGTGAACGACGTGCCCGCAGTGATGGTGACGCCCACCACGTAGCACGCCGTCGCCCCCGCCGTCAGGACGCTCGCGAAGATGAGGTCGCCCGCTTTCACGTTGGCATCGGTGACGACAACGCTTGTCGCCGCCGCAAGAACCGTCGCGGTTCCCATGTTGCCCAACGTTCCAAGCAGGCGCTGGAGATAACCCCATCCCCCGTTTTGCGAACCGCGCATCGTCAAGAAGCGCGGAATCATCCGATTCGGTGCAGGCATGGTCTAGCTCACCTGCGCTTCGGTGTTCAGAATCGCGTCGCACCGATGGATGGGAATTCCCGCGAAGCTCGTCAACGTCTCACCGTTCTCCAGCGTCTTGGTGGTGAGCATGTTGTTGAACTTGTTCATGGCCTTGATCTCCAGGTAGGTCTTGACCACGCGGTTGCAGTACCAGAACGCGCGCCCCTTGTTCAGGTCCTGGACGTAGTTCTTCGCCTGAATCATGTTCTTGAGCAGGTTCGCGGACTGGTCGTTGTCGTCACCGGCGGACTGGAGCGCCACCGTGTCGATGTTCGCGATGCGCGCGGCCTGACGCCAGTCGCGCGGCGCGAGTCCCACGTTGGCGCGGTAGATGTCCACCCACGCCAGATACTGCGCGCCGGTGCCCCGGCCATCGTCGGTCAGCCAGCGGCCCAAGTCCTCGTGGCTCACGCCCGCCTTGGAGCCCTTGGGGAAGAAGCCGGTGATGCCGCCCTCGCCCCAGCAGACCAGCCACAGAGACGTGTTCTGGCCGTTGGAAGGCGTCCCGAACGTCTCGCCCTCCGAGTTGCTGGACGCGTCGAACACGTTGCGGCCGGAGTCCGGCTGGCCGGTCGTGGACGGGTTCAACAGAGCTTCCGGGTTGGCCTGGTAGCTCGGGTTGAGGTTCGCGTAGTACGCGCTGAGGCCCGTGAACCGATCCGGGTTGACGCGCACGTCGCCATAGAACATCGTGGACGCGATGGTCTGGCCCATCGACTCCATGAACGGCGACACTTCGCTGAGGCGCAAGCCCGGACCATCGGACGACATGGACACCAGGCGTTCGTCCACCTTGCCCAATCCCTCCATCCACGCGGCGGTGAAGTGGATTTGCTTGGTCGTGGACTTGCTGGGCTGAATTCCGGCGTTGAGTTGCCGGAACGCGACCGCCGGAAGACCGGTGCGGAGGGTCGTCAGGTGGCCGGTGTTGGTGTTGCCCTCGATGAACGACGCATCTTGCACGATGGCGTTCTCGCGGTTGAGGATTTCGACGATGGGCAAGCTTCCGATCTTCCCGTCCGGGTCCACGCGTTTGGCCCAGTCGAGAAGGGTAAGCTGGCCGTTTCCGATTGCCGATGCAGCCATGTTATGCCTCCCTTATGGTCATTGGATTTTTTACTTGGGTCCGCCGATGTAGTTTCCCGACGCGTCGTACATCTTCGGGAACATCTGGCGGTTGCTCGCTTCCTTCGGGTCGGTGATTCCCGCCCTGGAACCTTCTCCAGGTTTCGTCTCGGACATGCGCTTGCCCAATTCGACAAGCCCCTTCGCCATCAAGGGATGATCCCCGAGTCCGCTTGCGGTCAGCATCTGTCTGAACTCCGGCGGCCAGAAGGCATCCAACGCTTTGGCTGCGTAGCCGAGTTCCTTTTGCCACTCAGCGCCGAGAGATTTTTTCGTCTCGGCCTGCCACGCGGAAATCTGCGCCGCGCGCTGCTGTTCGGCTTGGGAAACCAGGGTTTCCGCTGTGCTTTTCGCGTGTTCCGCCTGTAGCGACACGAGCTTCTGAGCGGCGTCCTGCGAGAGGCCCAGTTCCTTCGCCGTCGCCTTGAACGAATCCATCAGCTTGGCGTCGGGACTGATACCCTCCGGCAGGGTGAAGTCCGTGTACGATTCGGGTGCGCCAGCCTTCGCGGCCACGTCTCCCGGCTTTGCGGCTTCTCCGGGCTTGGGAGCTTCGCCGGACGCGGCTTGCTCCAAGAGCGATCCTGTTTGCGCTGCGGGCGCGGCGGCTCCGGCCGCAGGTGCGGCGGCTTGGCCGGAGGCTCCCGGCGCGGGGGCTGCGGGTGCCGCCGCCGGTGCGCTGGGGGCAACGGCGGGAGCCGCCGGAGCGGCGGCAGGTGCGGCGGCTGACGGTGCGGCGAGGACTTCGGCCATGTTCTTGTCTCCTGTGCGTGTTTTGGAAATAAAAAAGGCCACCGTCCCCGCGTGGGGATCAGTGGCCTATCCGTTTACGGATTCGGCGAACTATTCCGGCTTGGCTTTTTCGGTCTTCTTCTCGATCATGACGAGGTGGTCGACCTTGTGCTTGTCCACGGCGTACTCCCCACACCAGCCATCGGTGTACACGGTCGGATGCCCGTTGTAGTTCGGCGGCGGCGGCATCCTGCGGCAGTCGCCAGTGACGTGCGCGCCTTTGCCGCCCGTCTCGTGGCATTTGGGCGTGGGAAAGAAAAAGCGGCACGTCGCGCAGGACTCGATGGTCGCGCGCTTGTCGGCGTGAGGATCATTCAGCATTGGCAATCTCCTTGGACTTCAAATCGGATGCGTGCTCGCGCTCCATCTGCCAGTACACTCCCGGATCGACTTTCTTGATTGCGTTGTAGAGATCGAGCGCCAGAGAGCGCCGACCGGCGTGGTGAGCCATGATCGTGGGGTTTGGGTCGCTGTCGGATTCCAGCAGGCCGCCCAGTTTGAAAATCCGGTAGAACACGCGCCGCACTTCCGGCCGCGCGAGAGCCTGACGCATGTCGCCCGCTTCGCCTTCCTGGACGATTTTGTCAGACGCCGGGCTCTGGGGAGTCAGCGCCAGCGGATCAGCGCCGGATGCCTCGCGCTCTTCGCGCGCGATAAGCGCCTCGACCACGGCCAGGCGTTCGGTGACGGTCGGGGCCTTTGGTTCTTTGGGCATTATGCGTTCCCCTGCGTGGGCTGGACGCCGGTAAGATGGCTGAGCGCGTTGCTGTCGCCCATCGGCGACTGAGCCAGGTTCTTGGCGGCGACGGTCGCGGCCATGGCGTTCTGCTGCGCCTCAATCTGCGCTTGCTTCTGCGCCTTGGCCTTGCGGATCGAATCGACGACTTCCGGCGCGTTCATGCAACGCTCAGAGACGCCCAACGCGTTCATTTCCTCTCGGGTCATTTCGTCGAAGTTGATAACGTCCAGCGCGTCAGGCTTGATCGCGGCCATGTTGCCCAGGAACGACAGACCCTTTTCGTTCGCGGCCGTGGCGACCATCTGCTGAGCCTGCGCCAGCAGAGAGACGTACTTCGGGACCAGTTGCATCCCCATGATCTCCGGCGGAGGCGGGGGGATCAGACCGGCGCGCATGCAGATCGCAAAGGAGCGGTCAATCGTCGGGTCGAACATTTCCGTGAAGACGCGCTCAAGAACTGGGCCAAGCAACAACAGTTTCTCCTCATGACGCGCGGCAATCTCCGCTGCCGTCTTCTGAGTTGCGTCTGTTGAAAGCATGGCCGCAAATAGGTCGGTGTAGAATTCCTCTTCCAGGTCGCGGTAGAAGCTCTCCAAGAACGACGCGCCGTCCTTGATGTCGATGTCCACCTGGTAGGCCGCTTGCGCGCCGGGGTTGGGTGTCTGCGAACTGGAGCGTGTGATGCCGCCGGGGTTCATGTTCGCGTGGCCCTGCACGGAGCCGTTGACGATGACGGGAGGGTCCACCTTTTTGTTGATGCCCAGCAGCAGGTCTTTCTTTAGGCGATAGGTGGATTTCACATCGCCAATCGCGTACATGCCGGGACCAACGCCGTTGGTGTCGGCCGTCGTCACGGTGTCCCAGCGCGGCGCGATCTTCGGGAACTCGTTATAGCCGCCCTTCGCCAGAAGCTGATCGCTTTGCGCGTCGGCCTCCATCGTGACCTGACGCCACTTCATGCCGTCGAAGCCGATCTTGCCCTCAATGCGCGTGGTGTTCGGCTCGCACAACTCGTAGAGCATGATGAACGTATCGCGCTGTCCAGCCTTGTAAGCAAGCTGCACTTTCTTGGAGCAGTTCTTCCAGCCATACTCCTGCACCGTCGCGTCGATGGTCTTCCAAAACTGCCGCGCGAACGCGTTGACTTTCCCGCGCCCATTGGTCGCCAGGTAGTACTCGCCTGCCGTGTAGGACCCAGCCCACAGCACCGTCTCGTAGTCCTCGTAGATGCCAAAGCAGCCGGTCCCGAACTGGCCCAACTCCTCGTAGGTGTGGTGGAACGCGTGGTAGATCGTGGAGCGGCTGAACACGCGCATCATCACGTCGCGCACAATCTCAAGCCACTCTTTGACGGGGCCGAACTTTTCTAGGTCGCGATCCGGAAGGCCCATCGTGAACCATGGACGGCTCGGGGTGCTGAGTCCGGACTGCATACCAGCGGCCAGCGTGCGGATGCAGCGGCGCGGCTTGCCGGACAAAATCAGCTTGTGGTCGATCTGCGCGTTCCAGTTCGGGACGTAGCCTTCGAAGAAGCCGCGCTTGGGATTGATGAACCGCGACACGTCGCGCTGTTGCTGATACCACTTGCTCATGTACTCCAAGCGCATGGATGACCAGCGCATTCGGTACGGCTGCGTGTCCTCGCGCGGGACGACGTGGTAGTCGTCTTTGTCCCACACTTCGACGGGTGGTCCGCCGAAGTTCGTTGACTGCGCGCCGTTCTGTGGTGCGATCACTCGCTACCCCAGTTCTCGTAGGACTTCGGCCGTGGATTGGTCATGTCCCCAGTTTGCTCTTGCCGGGATAGGAGCCCATCAGCGAGTTGGAGCCAAGGACCGGCGGCGGTGCGCCGCCAGCGCCCTTGATCGTGCTGGCAAGTCCCAGACGCAGGTTCGCCAGTTGCGCCGATTTTTGCGCCAGGAAATTGTCAGGCGAGATCGTCTTCGGCTGGGTGAGCAATGTCTGATTGAGTTGCGCGGCCTGCGCTTGCTGTGCGGCCATCGCGGCCGACTGCTGACCCGCCGCATAATGCGCGCCGCCGATGTCGGTGAACGGGGAATTTTTGCCCAGGGACGCAAACAGCCCACCGGCACGGTTGCCCATGACTTCGGATAGGCCCATGGTCGGCACAGCCAACGCGGCCGAAAGAGCCTGCCCGATTCCCTGCGAGACGCTTGCGCCGCCCATCTACTTGCCCCGTCCGTGCTTGGCGAACATCAAGCGCTCTTGAGCCTTTGACTTGAAGGGCGGCATGTTGCCTCCTGGTACCGGGAAATAAAAAAAGCACCCCCCGCCTTTAGCGGTGGGGTGCCTATCCGTTTACGGACTTGGCGCGTTACGCGATCTTGTGGGTCATGGTCTGATTGACCAAGGTGATCTCCCGTTGCACGATTTTCCCGCCGAACTCTCCGTAGCCATTGCCCGAGCGCTTAATCTCTTGGACGAGCTTGATAAGCTCACGCTCATCGGGCGGCAATTCAGCGGCGACCATGGCGATCATGATATCTCGTAAACACAAAAGTGTCAAGACGCATATTGCACATGAGATAGTAAATTTGCTTGCTAATACTTACCGGCTTGTTTAATCTCGTTGTCGCTATCAGCGCCCGAAGATCGGTCAAGATCGGCAAACGGGTCCCACGGTTTAGACGCGCTGGCGGACTCCTGGTAAACGGGGCCGTCTACAAGCGAAAGATGTTTGACCACGGGAAACGCAAACGTGAGCGCCAAAGCATCGCCAATATCGGGCGAACGTCCCAAGCGCTCTTTGATGTCCTCTTTGCTTTCCAGGCGCATCCGGTTGGCCGCGTCAAAGTCGTAGGTCGGTGTCGTGAGGTCGGCCTTGATCTCCTGGAGCTTCGGCAAGACGCCACCTTGCTCAAGCCACGCGCGCAACTTGTCCCACATTTCGGTGCGCTTGTTGTGATACATCCCCGACTCGGTTGGCTTTCCGCCGAAGTTGACCTCTTGGACTTTGTGCCCGACCTGGCGCAATCTGTCGATGACTCCCTCGCCGCGCCCAGCGTCGATGAACACGGCGTCCGGCTTCCAGCGGTTAATTTCGGCCGCGACCATCCCCGCCAGAGTCATGTTGTCGGTCTTGCTGACGATCTTGGGCATGTAGCAGCCAAGGCCAGCGCGCTTGACGATAACGCTTCGGTCGTCGCCAAAGCGCGCCACGTCCACTCCCAGTACACGCGGAGCGCCAAGCAGTTCGTCCTCACGGATCGTGCGCGCGCACGCGGCGCTCACAAGGTCAATCGGGATCAGCACGTTGTCGGCTTCGGCGGAAAAGTCGCACAAGAACTCCTGGCGATAGATGCGATCCGAGAGCGTGGCCTTGAGTTGGAGCAGTTCGTCGGCGGAGATCACGCCGGTTTCGTCCGCACGGTAGAGCCCCGTCCACCATTCGGTGTTGCCGCTCGCCACGGCGCGCAACGCTTGTTCGCGGATGTCGTAAAACTCATTCAAGCCCTTGGGCGTGCCGCCAAAGATCGCCCAGCCCTTGCGGTCCACGAGTGTGGGCCGTATGATCTCGGCAAAGACGCCCTTCTTGAACTGCCCGTACTCGTCCAGGACAACGCCGTCAAAGTACGTGCCGCGCATCGCCTCGGGGTTGTCCGCGCCGAACAGCGAAATCTTGGCCTTGTTCGGGAGCATGACCGAAAGCTCCGACTCGTTCATTGTCGTGCCGGGAATCGGTGACGCGTAGCGCTTGAGGTAGTCCCACGCGATCATCTTGGCCTGCTTCAGGAACGGCGCGATGAACGCGTAGCGCGGGCTCCTGAGACGATTCTGAGTGGCTTTCTTGAGCGTGTGATTCAAGAACATCACGCTCTTGCCCATGCGCCGATGCGCGACGAAAACGCAGAAGCGGTGCGACTCAAGTTGCGCGTGGACTTGATCTTGCGGGAAGCGCGGCTTGTACGGGATGTTGACGATGCGCGGCTCAGGTTTCGGCATTCGTGTCTCCGGCCCAGCGCAGTTCGATGGGGCCTCCATCAGCGCCGGAAACCTCCAGCTTGTCGTTGAGCAGTTTTAGATGCTTCATGGCCTGCGTCAGGTTGTGATTGGAGTCGTGAAACAGAATGTCTACGCCGTGCTGAGTGTGCTTGAATCCTGCGATGCACCGCGCCTGATCGTCGCTCAATTCACTCAATGGTTTTCTTTGGCCGGGTTGCGTCTCGTTGCCGTCGCTGTCCAGTTCACCGGGAGCCCAAAAGAAGTCTTTTAGATTGAGCCTGGCACGGTGAGCGTTGATCGCGAGCGCTTCATCGGCAGTCATGTGCGCCCGCTTGAACGCCTCCGAATCCAGCCTGTCTATTTCCTGGGAAATCCTGTCTTCGGAAAGCAAGCGCGGACCTTCGCTGTCTGCCGTGTTCGGGCTCGCGTGAGGGTAGACTTGCAGGTACGCTCTTGTGGCGTTCCGTAAATTCCTATATGCCGCAACGAAGCGCCGATGTTGGCGGCTGAACTTTTTAACCGGACGTTTTTTCTTCAATGTGGACCGGTCAACTCATCCTCGGCTTGAACTTGATTCGCTCGACGGCCTCGCGCTCGCGGTCGTTGGCGCGATGGTGCGCGAGCTTCTTGTCGCGGGCGGCGGTCATCAGAGGCACGAGGATGTGCCAGCCGATCTCCAAGTGCCAGTCTGGCCGACGGCGCGGCCAAATCTCGTCGAGCATCCGGCGCAAGGGTCCATGCGGCAGGGCGCTGATCGTTCGGCGGCAGAACTTTGCGGCGACGGCCTTGATCTTCGGGCCGCAGTAAGGGCAGCACTTCAAGATCGCCAACTTGCCGGTGTCGTTGAAGACTCCATCGCGGATGATTGGTTCGCCCTGGACGTTGCACCCAGCGTAGAACGCGACAATGAAGTTCGCCATGTCTTTGAGTTCGAGAGCCGGTTTGCCGCAGGCGTAGCAATGGACGGTTGAGACAAGATGGGCATTGCCTGGGTCAACGATGTCCAGAACTTTATCTGGGCTCATACTTTGACTCCAGGTATTCGACGACGGCCTCAAGTTTTTTGATCTTCTCGTTTGCCGCAGTTAGGGCCTTTTCGTTGGCGACCTTCGCGTGTTCTAATTCCACGCGGGCGCTTGCCTCTGGATTTTTGACGCATGATCCACAATTGCGAGGCGGCACCATGTCCATGTCGTGGCCGTGGATGCACTTCGGATGTTGACCGAAGTTCGGCATATTCGGCTTACACATCAGCGCCACATATTTTCTTTGCAATTCGTTCAGTGCACTCTTGAGTTCTAGGTAACTCAGACGCTTCTGATTATCCTGCTGGTTTTCGTCGTTCACGCTTTGGCCTCCTGCTTGCGGGGCCAGATCATCGTGAGGCGTCCTCGATTTTTCGGGGCTCCCGTTTGTGCGACCGACATGCCGTCCTCGGTGTTCGCCACCATCTGCAACGCGTAGGGCTCCAGCGGCACGTCTGGATGCGCGGCTTGCCAGGCCTGAGACGCGGCGCGCTGGCCCATTTTTTTGCAAAACTGGTCGAACTCCTGAGTGGCGCGGGGGAACATGAACTGGCACTTACGCAGGTGCGCGGTGAGGCAGCGCGACCGCTGTGGGCAGTCCTTGGCGCAATAGCTGTCTGCGCCGTGTAGCGTTTCGGTCAGGGCCACATTCGCGCGGCCCCACACGTGACCGGACCCGAAGCCGTAAAGACCGAAGCATCCCAACTCATCTTCAAGCCGCATTAGTCCTCCAGGATACTACGAACAAGTGTACGAGTCAAGACGCTTATAAATGTGCACCAGGAAATTTGCTATTCCACTGGCGCATAAATGCTTGCACGAGTTCGATCTTAGACAGGCTGCGGGGGCCCGATGTATGGCGCACTACGTCCGACACGTCCATGGTCCGTAGGCACTCCAGGACCATTGGCAATTGCGCCTCCCGCAGAGGACGCAAAAAATAATGGGTCGTGGACGCCAGCCGGTCGAAGTCCTCCCCAACGGCAACGCCAGCGCGGCCCCCAACACGTCGAACAGCGACGGTCGCCGCACCGCGCCCCACGAACTCGAATACAGGATTAAGCGACGTGACGCGCGACAACTCCCGCGACTTAAGACGGCGTTCCCAAATCTGGAAGCACGCCGGGACATGATACGGCTTACCGTCAAGCTCAAACGATTCGCGCGGTAGCTCGATGTCATCAACGAGATGAAA
>VFSW01006353.1_pt1 | contig 17387 bp, 17 predicted proteins | sample 5358111 | NCBI WGS metagenome assembly VFSW01 (sample SAMN11554181, study PRJNA540505) | mine drainage metagenome | isolation source: sediment from site ElyBrook_90M | place: USA: Ely Copper Mine, Vershire, VT | collected 2017
CACGGCGGGCTGCTCTAGGCCGGGCGGCGTCGCCCTGTGGCTAAAGCACTTATACGCTACTGAGCGTCGGGCGGCGGGCATGGGGCCGCCGTCTTCATTACTTTCGCAGCAACGGGCGCAGCGCCGGCCAGACGTTGGCGAGCAGCAGGGGCTGACCCAGTCGGTTCGGGTGTAAGCCGTCGGCCTGCATCAGTTCCGGGCGCAGCGCAATGCCGTGCAGCAGGAACGGTACGAACGCGAGCTTGTCCCGGCGGGCAAGGTCGACGAAGGCGCGATGGAATTCCCGGGTGTACCGGGGGCCATAATTTGGCGGTATGCGCATACCGAGCAACAGCACCCTGGCGCGGGCTGCGCGCGCAAGCGCCACCATTCGCTCAAGATTGGCCCGCATCCGGGTGGCCGGCAACGCCCGCAGACCGTCGTTGCCGCCCAGTTCCAGGATGAGGATGTCCGGATGATGCAGGGCGAGGGCGCGTGGCAGGCGCTCGAGTCCGCCGGCGGTCGTTTCGCCGCTGACGCTGGCGTTGATGACCCGGTATCCGTACCCTCGCTTGTCGAGCTTGGCCTGCAGCAACGCGACCCAGCCGGCATCGACATTGATGCCGTACCCCGCGCTGATGCTGTCTCCGAACACGAGAATGGGGCGCCGGGTTTGCGCGCAGGCCGATGCGGCGACGAGCAGAGCGAGTATCAACCAAGGTTTCACGGACTTCTCCCATGCAAGACGGATCGACCGATCAAGTCAACCTTCTCGAGGCCCGCTCGCTCTCGAAAACGGTTGCGAGTCCTGAAGGGCCGTTGACGATTCTCGCCGATGTGAGCTTGCAAGTGCGAGCCGGGGAAACGATGGCGATCGTCGGCGCCTCCGGCTCGGGCAAGTCGACGCTGTTGGCGCTGCTCGCGGGCCTCGATTCACCCTCGAGCGGCAGTGTGGCGATCGCCGGCATCGAACTGGGTGCTCTCGACGAGGACGGGCGGGCCACGGTGCGCGGTGCGCATGTGGGTTTCGTGTTCCAGTCCTTCCATCTGATCCCATCGCTGAGCGCGCTCGAAAACGTGATGTTGCCGCTCGAACTGACAGATCGGCCGGATGCGCGCGAGGCCGCCGCGAAGGCTCTGGAGGAGGTCGGTCTGGCCGCCCGCCGTGCGCATTATCCGCGGCAGCTTTCCGGTGGCGAGCAGCAGCGCGTCGCCATCGCGCGTGCGTTCGTCGCCCGCCCGCGGTTGCTGTTCGCCGACGAACCCACGGGCAACCTGGACGCCGCCACCGGAGAGCGCGTCGCCGATTTGTTGTTCGGACTGAACCGCAATGCCGGCAGCACCCTCGTTCTGGTCACGCATGACCGGGCGCTCGCCGTGCGCAGCCAGCGTGTCCTTGAACTCGACGCCGGCCGCAGGGTCCGCTGACCGCGATGCGGCTGCTGCGCTTCGCCTTGCGGAATTGGTATCGAGACATCAAGTCGGGTGAGTCGCTGGTGTTGCTCGCGGCCCTGACGGTGACGGTCACCTCATTGACCGCGGTCGGATTCTTTACCGACCGCATCGCCCGGGACATTGCCCGGCAGGCAAGCTCGGTGCTCGCCGCCGATCTGCGCCTCGAGTCGGCGAACCCCCTGCCCGCAGGCTATTTCGCACTGGCGCGCACCGATCGCTTGCGCACCGCCGAGGAGATCTCCTTTCCGACCGCGCTGTTCCACCGTGGGCGAAGCCAGTTGGTCGGCGTGACCGCCGTGTCTCGCGGCTATCCCCTGCGCGGCAGCGTGCGCGTCGCCGATGCACCCTATCGGCCCGGCCGCGTCACGCACGCGATACCGCCCCGCGGCAGCGTCTGGCTCGAGGCGCGCATCGTGGCACAACTGGGTCTGAAGCCCGGCGCCACGCTGCACGTCGGTGCGGCGAGCCTTCGCTTCACACGGGTGCTCGACTACCGGCCTGATCAGGGCAGTGGCTTCGTGAGCCTCGCGCCGACCGTCCTGATGAACGTTGAGGACCTCGCCTCGACAGGGCTGATCCAGCCGGGCAGCCGCGTGACCTATGCCGGATTGTTCGCCGGTCGCCGGGCCGCGGTCGCAACCTTCAAGGCCTATCTGCTCGCGCACAAGGGTCCCGGCGAGCGCTTGCGCAGTGTTGGCGACGCCAGCCGGCAATTGAATTTTGCGATCGTGCGGGCGGGGCGCTTCTTGAACCTGGCGAGCCTGGCCTCGGTACTGCTCGCCGCGGTGGCGGTCGCCATGGGCGCGCGGCGCTACGTGACCCGCCATCTCGACACGGCGGCGCTCATGAAGTGCATGGGAGCCTCGCAGCGCTTCGTGCTGTCGCTTGCGGTCGTCGAGTTGACCGCGCTCGCGCTCTGCGCGGTGATCGTTGGCGCGGCGCTGGGGCTTGGTGGTGAGTCGGCGATCGTTTGGTTGTTGCGCGGACTGATCGATCGGTCGCTGCCGCGAGCATCGCCGTTACCCATCGCCGTTGCGCTGGCCACGGTGCTCGTGATGCTGCTCGGCTTCGCATTGCCGCCGCTGCTGCGCTTGAAGCGTACGCCGCCGGTGCGCGTTCTGCGGCGCACCGCCGAGGCGCCGTCAGTCGCTCAGGGCCTATCCTATCTGTTCGCGACCGCGGCGCTCGCCGCGATTCTCTGGCTGATGGTCCGGGATCCGCGCCTGGTCGGCGATCTGCTGGTGGGTGTCGTCGGCACCGCTTTGGCACTCACCGCGGCCGGCTACCTGCTCGTGCGCTCGACCAGCCGGTTGCGCGGTGCGGTCGGTGTCGCCTGGCGGTACGGGCTCGCGAACGTCTCACGCCGTGGTGCCGCGAGCGTCGTCCAGGTCGTCGCCTTCGGGCTCGGGCTGATGGTGCTGTTGCTGCTCGCCATCGTCCGCACGGACTTGCTCGCGGACTGGCGCTCGAGCATCGGCGCGCACGCGCCCAACAATTTTCTGATCAACATTCGCCCACAGGATGTGGTTCCGCTGCGCCACTATTTGCTCGCCCACGGCATCGGCCCGACCCCGATGTATCCCGTGATCCGTGCCCGCATCACCGCGATCGATTCGCGGCCGGTGGCGTCGCTGAAGCTCGCGAGTGGGCGGGCACGCGCCTTCGCCGCGCGCGAGCAGAACCTGACCTGGTCTGCGAGCCTGATGCCGGGCAACCGGCTGGTCGCGGGCCGTTGGTGGTCGGCAGAGGATGCCGGCAGGCCCTTGGTGTCCATTTCCACCGAATATCGCGATGCGTTGAACTTGAAGATCGGCGATGAATTGTCGCTAGACATCGCCGGCGAATCGCTCACGGTCAGGGTCGCCAGCGTGCGCAAGGTGCGCTGGGACAGCTTCCACCCGAATTTCTTCCTGGTTTTCCCCCCACGCCTGCTGGATCACGCGGCCGGGACGTACATGACCAGTCTGTATCTGAACGCCCGCCAGCGCCCTGCCCTGGTTGGCCTGGTGAGGCGCTTTCCGAGCGTTTCGGTGTTCGACGTTGAGGCGATTCTCGAGCAGATCCGCATGATCATGGATCGTGCGTCGCTCGCGGTGCAGTACGTCTTCCTGTTCACACTCTTCGCCGGTGTGGTCGTGCTGCTCGCCGCAGTGCAGGCGACCCGCGATGAGCGCCGCTATGAGAGCGCCATCCTGCGCACCCTCGGTGCCAGCCGTCTCACCGTTCTTCGAGGCGTCGCCGCCGAGTTCACCGTCCTCGGGCTTCTGGCCGGGCTGCTCGCGGCCTGCGGCGCCACGGCGATCGGCTGGGTGCTCGCGCGCCGGCTGTTCTCGCTCCACTACACGTGGGATCCGAAAGTTTGGCTGATCGGCGTGGCCTGCGGGACGGTGCTGGTCGGGGTGAGCGGCACGCTCGCGGCGCTGCGCGTGGTCAGCGCGCCGCCGATCGCGAGTCTGCGCGAGGACCAGTGAGCGGCCGGCGTGCGAATTCAGCGCACACGCATGTTCAACCAGCCGTCGGTGACCGGCGCGCCGAACAGCGGCATCGCCGCGATGCGAATCGGGTACCGGCCGGCTGCGAGAGCCGAGGTGTTGAACGCGAGCCGCAGATCGCCGTTCGAGTCCTTGGAGAGGTTTCTGATCACCAGCACCCGCCCCTGGTGACCCTTGTCGATCGAGACACGGAATCGATCCTCGCGGACGTAAGCCATGTGGATCCGCAGGTCGAGGAGCGTCGGCACCCGGTGGTTGACGGTGAATCGTGCCTGGTCGATTCCCGGTGAGCGGTCCGGCGTGATCCGCAGTGTTTGCTTCGACGCCGGAGGCTGCATCGCCCCATGTGCAAGGCGCACCTGTGCGTTCCTCAAGTTCTCGCGCAGCAGCTGATTGTTTGCGAGCAGCGCCCAGAATCCGATCAGGCTCAACAAGGCGGTTGCGCCGAGTCCGATCAAGAACCAGGGCGTCTGCCACCAAGGCAGGCGCGGCTCGGCCAGCTCCGGCGGGCGCCCGCATGCCTCCAGCAGCTTCAGACTCGCCTGCGTGCGGCCGGCGAGATTCAGTTCCTCGAGATACTCAGGATGTTGCGCACACCAGCGCTCGAACTCGCCCGCACCCTTGAAGGGTAGCTTGCCGTCGAGATAACGCTCGAGCAGTCCGTGTGTTTCGATGAACGCGCGGTCGAAGCGCGGCACATCGCCGGTACGAGTCGGTGCAGGGGTGGGTGCTTCGCTCACGGGCTGGGTTCTCGAGGCGCTTCAGGTCTTGGCGCTCAGCGTCTGGGCGATGATGTGGCAGAGCTCGCGAATGGCCACTGTGCGGGTGGTGGACTTGCGCCAAACCGCGCCGACGCGCCGGCTTGGCGCCGGCTTGGCAAAATGCCGGATCGCCAGACCGCGCTGCGATCCGAAGGGCGAGTCCACCGCGAGTTCCGGCAGCAGCGTGATGCCGAGGTCGGCGACCACCATCTGGCGAAGCGTCTCCAGGCTGGTCGCGCGAAAATCCTCGGCTTCGCGCGCCCCGATGCGGTTGCACACCTCGAGCGCCTGGTCGCGCAGGCAGTGCCCATCCTCGAGCAGCAGCAGCGTGTGTCCGCGCAGGTCCTGCGCCTTGATCGTGTGCTTCGCGGCGAGGGCATGGTTGCTCGGCAGCGCGACGGTGAACGCCTCCTGGTACAGCTCGCAGGACTCCAGTCCGTCCTGCGGCGCAGGCAGGGCCATGATGCCGAGATCGATCTCGCCGTCACGCAGGCCCTTCAACAAGGCCTCGGTCAGGTGTTCGTAGAGCATCAAGCCGAGATCCGGCAAAGCTTTGCGAATCCTCTTCATGACCCGCGGCAGCAGGTACGGCCCGATCGTCGGGATCAACGCGATCTTGATCTTGCCCGCCAGGGGGTCGGCGCTGTTGCGTGCCAGTGCGATGATCTCCTCGCCCTCGTCGAGCATGCGACGGGCGCGGGCGACGATCTGGCGGCCGATTTCCGTGAGCTGCACCTGCTTGGGGCGGCGTTCGACCAGCTTGACCCCGAGATAATCCTCCAGCTTCTTGAGCTGCGCGGACAGCGTCGGCTGGCTGACGAAGGATTTCTCGGCCGCTTTGCCGAAATGGCCCGTGTCGGCGAGAGCCACGAGATACTTGAGGTCTTTCAGATTCATCTTTGCAGATGATAACAGCACCCCCTGCGGCGGCGGCGTGGGCAAGGACCGCGTTGCACGGGTAGAATACAGCCCCCTAACCGCTTACCCAGGCCCCGGTCCCAAAAGCGCGTCCATGGTTGCCCAGCAAAGTTCCACGCGACTGTCAGCCGGTGCCGTCATCGTCAGCTTGGTCGAGCGCAAGTTGAAGTTCCTGTTGCTGCGGTCCTATCGAAACTGGGATTTCCCGAAGGGTATCGTCGAGTGCGGCGAGGAGCCGATCGACGCGGCAATGCGCGAGGTGCGCGAGGAGACCACTCTCGACGACATTTCCTTCGATTGGGGCCTCGTTTTCATGGAGACAGGGCCCTACAAGCGCGGCAAGATCGCCCGTTACTACATCGCGCGCAGCAAGGAGCGGCTCGTGCGTCTGCCGGTCAATCCGCAGATCGGCCGGCCCGAGCACCAGGAGGCGATCTGGGTTAGTTACGAACAGGCGCTCTGCATGGTCTCATCGCGCCTGCATCCGGTGGTGTGCTGGGCCCATTCGGTCGTCAACCACGCCCAGCCGCCTCCCCGCTAGCTCAAGTCAGGCGAGCGTGTGGAAGACTTTTTGCACATCCTCGTCTTGTTCGAGCTTGTCGATCAATGCGAGGACTTCGCCGGCCTGCTCCTCGGGCAATTCGACCGGTACGGCACAGATGTATTCGTGTTCGGCTGACAGCGGCGTGATGCTGCGCCCTTCGAGCGCCTCCTGGAGCCTGCCGAAATCGTTGAATGCGCAACGGATCACCAATTGCGGCTCGCCCTTCTCGCCACTACTCTCGCCCATCTCCTCGAGGCCATGGTCGATCAGATCCAGTTCGAGTTCGTCCTGGTCCTTGACGCCCGCCAGATCGAGCCGGAAGACGCCCATTTTCTTGAATTGAAAACTGACGCTGCCGGTATTGCCGAGATTGCCGTTACCCTTCGCGAGCAGGTTGCGCACGCTCGCCACGGTGCGGGTCGGATTGTCGGTGGCCGTCTCGACGAGCAGCGCGACGCCGTGCGGCGCGTAGCCTTCGTAGAGGATTTCCTGGTAATTGGCCGCTTCCTTGCCCGAGGCGCGGCGGATCGCCGCGTCGGTCTTGTCCTTCGGCATGTTCACCGCGCGGGCGTTTTGCAGCACGCGGCGCAAGACCGGATTGGCCGCCGGGTCCGGACCGCCCGAACGCACGGCGATCGTGATGTCCTTGGCGATCCGGGTGAATTGCTTCGCCATGCGGTTCCAGCGGGCGAACATGGCGTGTTTTCTAACTTCGAATATGCGTCCCATGGCGCCAATGGTAGCAATACTCCGTCAAACAGCTAGACTTGACGGCCGTCTCAGCGAGAGATTTCCGATGAAGGCACATCCTCCGTCCGCGTCCGAACCGGTGGCGATTGACCGTCCGGCGGTAGGTTTCGGCGAGTTGGGCCTCGCCGAGGCCGTGGTGGCCGCCGTGGCCGATGTCGGCTACGAGGCTCCCTCGCCGATCCAGGCGGCGACGATTCCCGTGCTGTTGTCCGGCGCCGACATGCTCGGACAGGCCCAGACCGGCACCGGCAAGACCGCGGCGTTCGCGCTGCCTGCCCTGTCACGGCTGGATCTGGGCTTGCGCGAACCGCAGGTCCTGGTGCTCGTGCCGACGCGCGAGCTAGCGCTACAGGTCGCCGAGGCGTTTCAGCGTTACGCGGTGCGCCTGCCGGGATTTCACGTGCTGCCGATCTACGGCGGCCAGAGCTATCAACCGCAGCTGACGGCGTTGCGCCGCGGTGTGCATGTGATCGTGGGCACGCCCGGCCGGGTGATCGATCACATCGAACGCGGCACGCTGAAGCTCGAGCGGCTAACGCTGTTGGTGCTCGACGAGGCCGACGAGATGCTGCAGATGGGCTTCGTCGACGCGGTCGAAAGCATCCTCGAGAAGACCCCCCCAGGTCGCCAGGTCGCATTGTTTTCGGCGACGATGCCGGCGGCAATCCGTCGGATCGCAGCGCGGCACCTGCCGGCCGCGATTGCGGTGACGATCGAAAGCAAGACCCGCACCGCGACCACGATCCGGCAGCGCTACTGGCTGGTCAGCGGCGTTCACAAGCTCGATGCGCTGACGCGAATCCTGGAGGCGGAGACTTTCGACGGCCTGCTCGTCTTCACGCGCACCAAGCAGTCCACGGTGGAGCTTGCCGAAAGGCTGCAGGCGCGAGGTTTCGCGGCCGAGGCGCTCAACGGAGACATCATTCAGTCACAGCGTGAGCGCACCGTGCTGCGCTTCAAATCCGGGGACATCGACATCCTGGTCGCGACCGACGTCGCGGCACGCGGGCTGGATGTCGAGCGTATTTCGCACGTGATCAACTACGACGTGCCCTACGACAGCGAGTCCTATGTGCATCGGATCGGCCGCACCGGGCGGGCCGGGCGCAGCGGCGAGGCGATCCTGTTCATCGCGCCGCGCGAACGCAACATGTTGCGCACCATCGAGCGGGCGACCCGGCAGCCGGTCGAGCAGATGAATCTGCCGAGCGTCGAATCGGTCAATCTGCGCCGCCTGGAGAAGTTCAAACAGCGCATCCTCGAGACCATCGCGTCGCCGCAGACGCAGGCGTATCGGCCGATCCTCGCCCGCATCGAGGAGGTGAGCGGCGCGCCGCTCGGCGACATCGCCGCGGCGCTCGCGGTGCTTGCCCAGGGCGCCGAGCCGTTGTTTCTCGAGCCGCGCCAGGCCGAGGCGCCGGTGGCGCCGCAGCCCGCGGCCGCCGCGCAAGAGCCGTCCGCGCCGGCGCGCGAGCCGGGACGTCGACGCGAGGCCTTCGCCGAACGCGAGACGTACCGGCTGGAAGTCGGTGCAACTCACGGTGTGAAGCCGGGAAACATCGTCGGCGCGATCGCGAACGAGGCGGGTATCGACGGCGCGCACATCGGCCGCATCGACATCCGCGACGACCATAGTTTCGTCGATCTGCCCGCGGGGATGCCGGCGCCGATCTTCAAGCGGCTGCAGCGGGCACGGGTCGGCGGCCGGGCGCTCGCGATTTCGCGCGTCGCCGAGAAGCCGCCGAAACCGCGTCGCGATCCGGCGCAGCGCCACCTCGTACGCAAGGGTCCGCCACGCGGGGCCTAAAACGGCCCGCGTGCGCCCCGCAATACGCTCAGACCACGCGCCCGAGGCGGCCGCCGGCGAGAAAGTCGCGCACGTTCGCGGCCATCATGTCGATGCAGCGCTGCCGCGACTCGCGCGCCGCCCAGGCGACGTGCGGTGTGACCAATAGGTTGGGAATCGCCCGCTCTAGCAGCGGGTCGCCGTCGACCGGCGGCTCCTTGGGCAGCACATCGATACCGGCGCCGCCGAGCCGGCCCGCTCTGAGCGCGGCGGCGAGCGCCCGGCCGTCGACCAGACCGCCGCGCGCGGTGTTGATCAGCAGCGCATCCGGCTTCATGCGGGCGAGTTCCGCGGCGCCGATCATGCCGCGTGTCGCATCGGTCAATGGACAGTGCAGCGAGAGGATGTCGACGCTTGCGAGCAGTTCGTCCAGATCGACACGCCCCGGCTCACGCTTCCCGCCCGCCCGGTTCGCGATCAATACCGACATTCCGAAGGCATCGGCGATGCGGGCCACGGCGCGGCCGAGTTCGCCGTAGCCGACGATGCCGAGCTTGCGCCCGCTCAGCTCGCGGATCGGGTGCGCGAGCATCGTGAACTGTGTGCTGCCCGCCCAGGAACCGTCGAGCGCCAGGCGCTGATATTCGCGCAGGCGCTGGGTCAGGCACAAAATCATGCCCCAGACATGTTGAGCGACCGACGTGTTGCCGTAGGCGCGCACGTTGCAGACCGCGATGCCGGACTCACGCGCGGCCTCGAGGTCGATGTTGTCCGTGCCGGTCGCGGCGAGCGCGATCAAGCGCAGGCGGCCCGCCCGCCGCAGGCGCGCCCGATCGAGCCTGAGCTTGTTGAGCAGCACGAACTCGGCATCGGCGAGCGCGGCCTCGAGGTCCGCATCCGCCGTGGCTTCCCGCAGCACCAGGTCGGGCAGCACCGCCCGCAACGACGTGGTGTCGAGATCATCGGACGAGACCGTGCCGTAATCGAGGAATATGGCGCGCATGGGACGCTAGAATACCCGCGCCGTCAGAAAAACCAAGGCTGTGCACTTGCCATGAGATTCACCGCCGTCAGGGCATTGATTGTCGCGAACGTCGCCATCTACCTGCTGGAACTGGCCTCGCATGGCGCGATTGAATACTGGTTTGCGCTGTGGCCGCTGCAACCGATCGACGGCGTCGTGTATTTTCACCTCTGGCAGATCGTGACCTATGCGTTCCTGCACAGCACACAGACCATATTCCATCTGTTGCTCAACATGCTCGGATTGTGGATGTTCGGCGCCGAAGTCGAACGTTACGTCGGGCCGCGCCGGCTGCTCACCGTGTACTTCGCCTCGGTGGTTGCCGCGGCGGCCACGCAGCTGTTCGTGCCGGCGTTGTTCGGCGCCGCGCCCGAAGCGACCATCGGGGCTTCAGGCGGCGTTTTTGGACTGCTGCTGGTCTACGCGTATCTGTTCCCGCGGCGCAAGGTGATTCCGCTGATCCCGCCGATTCCGATGCCCGCGTGGTTGTTCGCGGCACTGTACGCCGGCGTCGAACTCGTGCTCGGGGTCACTCGCACCGAGACCGGCGTCGCCCATTTCGCGCATCTCGGCGGCATGATCGGCGCGGCGCTGGTGCTTGCCGGCTGGCGCGCCCGGCGGGCTTGAAGGCGGCGCGGCTGCGCGCGAGGGACTCAATCGCGGAAATTGTCGAACTGCAGCGGAATGCCGAGATCCGACTTGCGCAGCAGTCCGATCGCCTCCTGCAAATCGTCGCGCTTCTTGCCGTTGATGCGGACCTTGTCGCCCTGGATTTGCGCTTGAACCTTGAGCCGCGAGTCCTTGACGAGCCGCGCCACCTTGCGACCCGTGTCGGCGTCGATGCCGTGCTTCAGTACGACCTTCTGGGCGGCGCGCGCGAGATTCACATCGGGAGCCTGGGCATCGAGACAAGTGATGTCGATGCCGCGTTTGGCAAGCTTCAATTTCAGGATCTCGAGCATTTGCTTGAGCTGGAATTCACCCGGCGCGGTCATCGTCACGGTGGTTTCGAGCAGATCGTAGCCGGCTTCGACGCCCTTGAAGTCGAAGCGCTGCGCGAGCTCGCGCGTCGCCTGGTCGACCGCATTGGTCAATTCGTGTAGATCGATCTCGGAAACGACGTCGAAAGATGGCATTGCGTATGCACCTCATGGTCTTGCCGCTCAACGATACCCGCGTGCCTGCAGGGTGAACAGTTTCGCATAGCGCCCATCGGCGGCCATCAGGGCTTGATGCGAGCCGTGCTCGACGATGCGGCCGTCGTCGAGCACGAGGATCTGGTCGGCCATGCGCACCGTCGAGAAGCGGTGCGAAATGACGATGGCGATGCGGTGCGCGGTCAGCTCACGGAAATGCTCGAAGACCCGCGCCTCGGCGCCGGCATCGATCGAGGCCGTCGGCTCGTCGAGCACGAGAATGTCGGCATCGCGGCGCATGAAGGCGCGCGCCAGGGCGATCTTTTGCCACTGCCCACCGGACAATTCCCGCCCGTCCTGGAACCACTTGCCGAGCTGGGTCTGGTAGCCCGAGGGCAGCTGATCGACGAATTCATCCGCCAGTCCTTGCGCCGCCGCGTCGCGCCAGCGGCCCTCGTCATCGAATGCCTGTTCGTCGCCGACGCCGATGTTCTCGCCGACGAGCATTTGGTAGCGGGCGAAATCCTGGAATATGACGCCGATCCGGCGACGCAGCGTCTGTTCGTCCCACTCTTCGAGGTCCAGGCCGTCGAGCAGGATGCGACCGTGGGTCGGCCGGTACAATCGGGTCAGCAACTTGATCAGGGTGGTCTTGCCGGAGCCGTTCTCACCCACCAGCGCGAGACTCTCGCCCGGCCGCACGTGCAGGTCGATGCCGGTGAGCGCCGGTGCGCCCGCCCCCGGGTAGAGAAAATCCACACCCTCGAAGCGAATCCCGTCCCCGGGGAGGGTTCCCTCAAGAGCATGGCCGGTTGCCCGTCCGACGGGCTGTTCGAGGTATTCGTAGAGGGTCGACAGATACAGATTATCCTCGTACATGCCGCCGATCGCCCGCAGTGCGGAACTGACCGCGCCCTGACCCTGCCGGAACAGTCCCAGGTACATCGTCATCTGGCCGAGCGTGATGGCCCCGGCGACGGTCTCGGCCGCGATCCAGGCATAGCCGCCGTAAAGGGCCACGGTGCCGAGCAAGCCGAGGCCGAGGCCCCAGGCGTCACGGCGGATCGACAGATCCCGGTCTTCGGCATACAGACGTTTGAAGATGTCGCGGTACCGATCGAGGAAACGCGCCCCGAGGCCGAACAGCTTGACCTCCTTGGCGTGATCCTCGCGCGCGAGCACCGACTCGATGTACATCTGCATGCGCGATTCGGGCGCCCGCCAGCGGAACAGCCGAAACGCTTCGCCGGAGAAGCGGGTTTCGGCGAAGAAAGCCGGCAGACCGGCCGCGGCGAGCAGCAACACGGCCCACGGCGAGAACTTGATCAAAAGGCCGACGAAGGATAGCAGCGAGACGCCGTTTTGCAGCAACCCGAAGGTGCGAATCACGAGGCTCAACGGCCGGGTCGAGGCCTCGCGTCGCGCGCGTGTCAGCTTGTCGTAGAACTCCGAATCCTCGAACTGCGCCAGATCCAGAGTCAGCGCCTTGTCTAGAATCATCACGTTGACGCGCTGGCCGAGCTGCGCGCGCAACAGCGATTGGGCGAGCGACAATCCGCGGGCGGCAGCGGCGGTGAGCGCGACGAAGAGCGCCTCCAAGCCGACCAGCGACCAGACGGGCGTGAGTTCGAATGCGCCGGTGTGCCGGTGCCACTCGGCTGCATGGACGACGGCATCGACGATCAGCGAACCGACGTAGGCGACCGCGGCGGGCAGCAAACCGGCGAGCAGGGTCAGGGCCACCATCGCAATCGACAAGCGTCGATCCGTCGTCCAGACGAGCTCCAGAGCGCGGCGGCTGTAGGCGAATACCCCGAGAAAGCCGCGTTGCAGTGAGCCGCTGCCGTCCTCCGGGGCCGGCGCCTTCATCCTTGCCATCTTGTAGGAGATCGCTGCGCCCTCGAGCGCCTTGCTCCAGGCAAGCCGCGGCTGTCACCGCGCGACGCCGCGCGGGCCAATTACGAAACTGCAACGCGCGGCCCAGGCGCCGGCATCGGCCTATAATATCGGCATATCCCCTCAAGATGGCGGAGTGCCGGTGAAATTCAAGCCCCTGCTCGATCGCTGGAAGAAGGAGTCCGCGCCGCTGCGGACCGCGGAGGAGTACGCGGTGCGCCTGCCACTCGATGATGCATCGAGCCTGCACGCGCTGGCGGAGTTGTTTCCCGGCTGTACGCGCGAGCGCATCATCACCGATCTGCTGCATGCCGCGCTCGGCGAGATTGCCGCGTCGATGCCCTATGAACCCGGCCCGAAGGTGATCTCCCGCGACGATCAGGGCGATCCGGTCTATGAGGATGTCGGAATGACGCCGCGTTTCGTGGAGGCGAGCCGCAGAATCAAGCGTGACCTCGAGGCGGCGGCGAAGAAACCGGCGCCTTGACGCTGACCGCCGATCGCGGCGATACTCCGCAGACCATGACGAGCCCCTCGCGCAAGATTGCCGATCACTGCTGGTGGCCCAATCCGACCTGAGGAGAGGGGCGCTGGCCGGTTTTGTCTGAAGTTTTCCGTCGATTACCAGAACCCATCTCCGATTCAACCGGTCATGGGTTTTTTGTTGTCCGCAACTTTCGTCGATCGAAACGAACATGAGAACAGCATTCGACATCGCCGCCGATCTGGATACGCCGGTTTCGGCGTATCTGAAGCTGGCGCCGTTCAAGCCCCGATTCCTGCTCGAGAGCGTCGAGGGAGGGGAGCGGCTCGCGCGCTATTCGTTCATCGGTTTCGGCGATTGCCTGGAGGTCCGTGTGGACGCCGCGGGCGCCACGATCGGCACCAAGCACCTGCCGCGTCCGACCTCGCGCGAGGAATTTCTCGATGTCTTGCGCAAGGCGCTGGCGCTCGCGCCGCAGCCGCTGCCGGCCCTGCCCGGCGTGCCGCTGCTCGGCGGACTCGTCGGCTATACCGCCTATGACGCCGTGCGCTACTTCGAGCGGCTGCCGGCCCGCAGCCTCGAGCGCACCGAGACGCCGCATGCGCACTACGTGGCGCCGAAGTCGCTGCTGGTCTTCGACCATCTGACGCGCGGTGTCGCCCTGTTGCACGACGGCAGCGAGGCGGAGCGGCAGGCGCTTCGCGCCGAGGTCGTGCGCGCGTTGCGCGGCGCCGTGCCGCCGGCGCGTCGCGCGGCGAGTTTCTCGCCGGCGACACCGTCATTGTCGGCGGATGCGCACGCGCACGGCGTACGCCGTGCGCAGGAGTACATCGCCTCCGGCGACGTCTACCAGCTGGTGCTTTCCTCGCGCTTCGATGGTCTGCACGCGCTCTCGCCGTTCGAAGTCTACCGGGCATTGCGGCTGCTCAATCCATCGCCCTATATGTTCTTCTGCGAGCTCGGCGAACTCACCGTGGTCGGCTCCTCGCCCGAGGCGCTCGTCAAGCTGCACGGCGAACGGGCGCAGCTGCGGCCGATCGCGGGCTCGCGTCCACGCGGCGCCGATGCCGGAGGCGACGCCGCCTTGCAGGCGGAACTGCTCGCGGACCCGAAGGAGAACGCCGAGCACGTGATGCTCGTCGACCTGGCGCGCAACGATCTTGGCCGGGTCGCGGTCGCCGGCTCGGTCGCGGTGGATCCGTACCGGGTGATCGAACGCTACAGCCACGTGATGCACATGGTGAGCGGCGTCAACGGCCGCCTCGCGCCCGGACGCGACGCCTTCGACCTGTTTGCCGCGACGTTCCCGGCCGGGACCCTGGTCGGGGCGCCGAAAGTGCGCGCGATGCAGATCATCGATGAGCTCGAGCCGGTCGGACGCCAGCTGTACGGCGGCACGGTCGGCTATTTCGGCCGGCAGGGCGACATGGATCAGGCGATCACGATTCGCACCCTGGTGTTCCGTGGCGATCGGTACAGTTATCAGGCCGGCGGCGGCATCGTCGCCGACAGCTCGGCGGGCGCCGAGTACGCCGAGCTGCTCGCCAAGAGCGCGGTGTTGCGCAGTGCGCTTGCGCTCGCCGCGGAGGGTTTGTAGAACATGCCGACGCCGAAGATCCTGCTGATCGACAACTACGATTCCTTCACCTACAACCTCGTCCAGGCGTTCCTCGTCCTCGGCGCCGAGGTCGACGTGCGCCGCAACGACGCGATCAGCGTCGCCGAAGCCCTCGCGATGGATCACTCGCATCTGGTGATCTCACCGGGTCCCGGTACGCCGCGCGATGCCGGGGTGTCGCTCGCGATGATCACGGCCTTTGCGGGGCGGCTGCCGATTTTCGGCGTCTGCCTCGGCCACCAAGCCCTCGTCGAGGCTTTCGGCGGCCGGGTCGTGCGTGCCGGCCGTCTGATGCACGGCAAGGTGTCGAGCGTCGCGCACGACGGGCGCGGCGTGTTCGCAGGAGTCGGCCAGGATTTTGCCGCCGGCCGCTATCATTCCTTGATTGCCGAGCCGCAGACACTACCGCCCGTACTCGAGGTCAGCGCGCGCACCGCCGAGGGCGAAATCATGGGGGTGCGTCACAAACAGCTGCCCGTCGAGGGCGTGCAGTTCCATCCGGAGAGCGTGCTCACGCCCGAGGGGCCCGCGATGATGGCGAATTTCCTCAAGAGTTGAACGTGCCGAGCCCCCGCGAACTGCTCGAACGACTGCTGCGCGGCGCTCATCTCGCCGAGGACGAGGCGGCCGCGCTGCTCGCGACCCTGAGCGCGGCGGACACGGCACCGGCGTTCGCCGGTGCCGTGCTCGCGGCGCTGCGCGCCAAGGGAACCACGGCGGCCGAGGTTCGCGGCTTCGCCGGCGCGATGCGCGCCTTGGCGCGCCGGCCGAACTGGCCCTCCCCGGTCGATGCGATCGACATCGTCGGCACCGGCGGCGATGCCTCGGGGAGCCTGAATTTGTCGACCGGCGCGGCGCTGCTGACCGCGGCCTGCGGCACGGCGGTCGTCAAACACGGCAATCGCTCCATCTCAAGCCGGTGCGGCAGCGCGGATCTCCTTGAAGCACTCGGGCTGCGTTTGCCGCTCGACGAAGATGCCGCCGCGCGTTGTCTGCAGGCGACTGGATTCACGTTCTTGTTCGCGCCTTACTATCATCCGGCGATGAAGGCGCTCGCGCCCGTGCGTGCCGCGCTCGGCGTGCGTACGGTGTTCAATCTGCTCGGACCGCTGACCAATCCTGCCGCGCCGCGGTTCCGGTTGATCGGCGCCTACGATGCCGCGAGCGCGCGGCTGATCGCCGAATCGATCGCCGGCATGGACATCGAACGTGCCTGGGTCGTGCATGGTGCCGCCGGTTGGGACGAGGCGACGCCGATCGGGCCCTTTCTCGCCCATGAGGTTGCGAACGGCGAGGTCGTCGATCGCCATCTGGACCCACGGAACTTCGGCATGCCGATTTGCCTGCCCGGTGATCTGGCCGGCGGTGACGCGCGTGCCAACGCCGCGGCGTTGTGCGCGGTTTTCGAGCGCAGCGATCGCGGCCCGCATCTGGCGGCGCTGACCTTGCAGTGCGGAATCGCCTTGCATGTCGCAGGGCGCGCCGAGACCGTCGCCTTGGGCATCGAGCGGGCGCGTGAGACGGTCGAGAGCGGCCGCGCCGGCGAATGGTTCGCGAATTTCCGGCGCGTGGCCGCAGCGCTCGTGGCCGCTCCGGCGGGATCGGCGTGACGGGCTTCCTGGAGGAGATGGCCACCGCGAGCGGCGCGCGCGTCGCCGCCGCGCGCGCGCGCGAATCCGCCGTGGCGCTCGAACGGCGTGCGCTCGCGACGCCGCCGGCGCCGCGGCTCGCGCTCCGCCCGCAGGGCCTGGACGTGATCGCCGAGATCAAGCTGCGCTCGCCCGCCGCCGGCGTGCTTGGAGACGCGGGTGGGGACTGGCTCGAGCGGGCGAAGCTGTACGCGCGTGCCGGCGCGGCGGCGGTGTCGGTGCTGACCGAGCCGACGCGCTTCGACGGCGCGCTCGAACATCTCGCCGCCGCCGCCGCCGCGCTGCGCGCGTTCGACGTGCCGGTCATGCGCAAGGACTTCCTGGTTGATCCCTACCAGGTGTTCGAGGCGCGCGCCAACGGTGCGGGCGGTGTGCTGTTGATTCTCAGAATGCTCTCCGCCATGCAGTACGGGGAGCTGATCGAGGCTGCCTGTGCGCAGGGCTTGTTCGTGCTGCTCGAGGCCTTCGACGCGCCGGAACTCGAGCTCGCGGGCGAACTCTCTCGCGCCCACGCCGCCCGCGGCACGCTGCTCGCCGGCTTGAACTGTCGCGACCTGCAGAGTCTCGCGGTCGTGCCCGAGCGCTTCGCGCAGCTGGCCCCGGTACTGCCCGCAGGCGTGACGACCGTTGCCGAGAGCGGCGTCGATACACCGGCGGACGCCTTGCGCTTGCAACGGCAGGGCTACCGCGTCGTCCTGGTCGGCTCGGCGCTGATGGCGTGCGCGGATCCGGCGGGCTGGATCGGCGAGGCGTTGCGTGCCTCGCGAACCGGCCGGACGCAAACCGGCTAGACTTGCTGCCATGTGGATCAAGATTTGCGGAATCACCAGTGCAGATGCCGTCGCCGCGGGCGTCGATGCCATCGGCTTCGTGTTTGCACCGAGCCCTCGTCAAG
>VFSW01006354.1_pt1 | contig 17385 bp, 15 predicted proteins | sample 5358111 | NCBI WGS metagenome assembly VFSW01 (sample SAMN11554181, study PRJNA540505) | mine drainage metagenome | isolation source: sediment from site ElyBrook_90M | place: USA: Ely Copper Mine, Vershire, VT | collected 2017
GACGTAATCTGCACTAGCAACAACCGCGTTACGTCGGGATGCTCGCCTTCCGCTATGCGCCGCGAAGCGATAAGCCGCGCGTGCACAGACCCCAAACCGCCGGGCGATATTCTGGACATGCGCGCCGGCGGCCGTTGCTTCAGTCACCACACGCCCCCGCAACCCGGCATCATGGGCACGACGCCGTTTACGATGAGGGCGACCATCGGCACGCAGCATGCGGCCATCCAGAGCCATGCCTTCGAACGGCTTTTCTTTTCGTCGCCCGAGTCGTGCTGCATGACGCACGCGCTCCCTAGGCGCGAACTCTTGGCGCAGGCGTGCTCCAGCCGAGTAGATTATATAGCGGACAGTAGCCGCGGATGCCGGTAACGACCAAATCAACGCCCAGCGCGATAAACGCCACATAGGCCAACAGCCATATCAAATTTTCAGCGCCGAAGAGCAGCATCACCGCCCAGATGGCCAGCGAGGCGCCCAACACCACGCGCACCACCCGTTCGGCCGTTCCGACATTCTTCGTTTTCATAACTGCTCCCTGTCACTCGCAATTTGGGCCAGCAACTTCACCAGTAAAGTGGGCCCTTCGGTTGGACAGGAATCGGAGTGCCTTAAGAGAGAGCCCCGCCGTGTGCGCGATCCTCGCTCCGCGACCTTTTATTCGGTTGGACCGGCTTAAGGTCCTGACCGTGAAACGGCCATGCGCTTCAGAAGCGAAGCTCGGGGGCAACGGGCACATTCTAACGAGCGGCACGATGACCGTGTTCTGGCCTGGGTCACCGCCAGCTCGGATCGTCTTCAGCATTGAGCGAGGAGTTTGCCCCATAGCTTCTAACAAACTGGCCTCGTGAGACGCATAAGAGCACAAAGTGTGAACGCAAACGGCCTTAAAATGTCGCGAACTTCCGTTCGATCTGGGTGTCCGCCGTGGCCGTTGCCTCAACTCGCGCCTTGTTTTCCGCGACGAGCAGAGACGGGCGACTTACCCACCGCTCCTACACCACGCCCTGGGACACGACCCCGAATAATGAATGGCTCATCAATATTCTCCCGCCGTCGCCGGAACCGAGAAGCATACGCGAAGCCCTGCCAATCCCAACGGAGAGGCGTTCCATAACGCGATGGCGCGAACCTCGGGGTGGCCCGGCCTGTGGCCTAGAACACTCAGCGACGCCGGGCCGAGCGAGAAATGCTGTCCTTTCACCGGCGGCAACGCGATCCAGCGGGAGGCGAGGACGGAGCCGAATTCGCCGTGCGAGAACAGCGCTATGTTACCCTCGGTGTCGGACAGCGCCGCGATAAGGCGGTCTGCGCGGCCGGCAACCTGTGCCGCTGACTCGCCGCCGGGGCAGCCGTCGCGAAAGACGTTCCATCCGGGCCTCTCGTGGCGGATGTCCGCGGAGCGCAGCCCCTCGTATGCGCCGTAGTCCCACTCGGCCAGGTTCGGCTCGATTTCGGACGCGGCGCCAAGTCCAGCTAGCTCGCATGTCCGCCGCGCGCGTTGGCGCGGGCTGGTCAGCACGCGAGTAAACCTCATGCCATCGAGCCAGGGCGCAAGCGCGCGGGCCTGTTGTTCGCCGTCGGCAGTCAAAGGCACGTCCGTGACACCGGTGTGCCGGCCGGACATCGACCACTCGGTCTCGCCGTGGCGAATGAGATACAGGCTCGGCAACTCGTTGGCCGACGCACTCACGCGGCCTCCATCGCTGGGCTGTATTCGCCACGAAGCGCCGCACGGTTGCACTTCGCGCGATGGAGCAGAGCCTGTTGCGAGATTCGGACGTTAGCCGGCTCGCCGTGCCATATCTCGAGGGCAGGATGCTGTATCGCGCGTGCAAACGAGAACGACAGCGACCATGGCAGTCGGGCTGGACGCGTCCTGAACCGGAGGTTCATCGCGTTCAACCGAGCGGTCGCGAATTCGCCGGACTGACCGCCGGAGAGGAACGCGATTCCTGGAACCGCGGCGGGCACGACACGCAGCAGACGCGTCACCGTCGCGTCGGCTACCTCGTCGACGGTCGCCTGCTCCTGGCACGTCGATCCCGGTAGCACCATGCTCGGTTTGAGGATCATGCCCTCCAGCAACACACGCTGGCCAAACAAAGCATCGAAGACGGCTCGCATCACCTCTTCGGTGGTCTGGCCGCTTTGCTCAAGCGTGTGGGCGCCGTCCATGAGCACTTCAGGCTCGACAATTGGGACAAGGCCGGCCTCTTGGCACAGCGCCGCGTAGCGGGCCAAAGCCTGCGCGTTCGCCTCGACACAGCCCCGGGTTGGAATGCCGTCGCCGATCGCGATAACGGCGCGCCACTTGGCAAAGCGCGCCCCCATCTCGGTATATTCCTCGAGGCGGTCGCGCAAGCCGTCCAGCCCTTCCGTGATCGTCTCGCGCGGGTGCAACGACAAGTCCTTCGCGCCAACGTCGACCTTGATGCCGGGGAGGATGTCCGCGTCGGCCAGGACCTTGACGAAGGGCATTCCGTCCTTGGTCGCCTGTCGGATCGTCTCGTCGAAGAGAATCGCGCCGCTGATGCATTTGTTCAGGTCGGGGGTGGTGATGATCAACTCACGCCAGGCGCGGCGGGCCGTCTCGGTCTGGGGGATGCCCACCGCGAGGAACCGCTTGTTGCAAGTTGGCGTGCTTTCATCCATCGCCAGCAGGCCACGCCCACCGCACACCAGCTTGCGCGCGGTGGCGACGAGCGTGTCGGCGCTCACTAGACTGCGCCCCATTTCCAGTCGCGGATTTCCGGCATGTCCTGGCCGTGCTTGTCGATGTAGTGCTTGTGTTCGACGAGCTTGTCCTTGACCGTCTGCTTCAGGTAGTCGCCGGCCGCGCCCAAATGCGGCAGACGGTCCACCACGTCCTGCACCAGATGGAAGCGATCCAGCCTGTTCTGCACCCGGATATCGAAGGCCGTGGTGATGGTGCCCTCCTCGACATAGCCCCGAACATGGAGGTTGCGGTTCGTGCGGCGGTAAGTCAGCCGATGGACCAGCGACGGATATCCGTGGAACGCGAAGATGATGTGCCTGTCAGTGGTGAACAGCGCGTCGTAATCGGTCTCGCTCAGTCCGTGTGGGTGCTCGCTGCACGACTGAAGCTTCATCAGGTCGACGACGTTGACGACACGTATCTTCAGTTGTGGCAGATGCTGCCGCAGGATCGAGACCGCGGCCAGGATCTCAAGTGTCGGCGTGTCGCCGCAGCACGCCATCACTACGTCCGGCTCGCCGTCCTGGTCGTTGCTGGCCCATTGCCAGATGCCGACACCTTGCGTGCAGTGCACGACGGCCGCGTCCATGGAAAGCCATTGCGGTAGCGCGTGTTTGCCGGCGATGACGACATTGACGTAGTGTCGGCTACGCAGGCAGTGGTCGAATGTTGAAAGAAGGCAATTGGCGTCCGGCGGAAGATAGACGCGGACGATGTCGGCCTTCTTGTTGATCACATGGTCTATGAACCCGGGGTCTTGGTGGGTGAACCCATTATGGTCTTGCTGCCAGACATGCGAGGCGAGCAGGTAGTTCAGCGAGGCGATCTTGCGACGCCACGGAAGTTCCGACGTTACCTTCAGCCACTTGGCGTGCTGGGTAAACATCGAGTCCACGATGCGAATGAACGCCTCGTAGCTGTTGAATAGACCGTGCCGTCCAGTCAGCAGATAACCTTCCAGCCAGCCCTCGCACTGATGCTCGCTGAGCATCGAGTCCAACACCCGTCCGGCTGGTGCCAGGAACTCGTCGCCTGCGACTTTCGTGCTGTCCCACTGCCGGTTGGTGACCTCGAAGACGGCGCCGAGCAGGTTCGACAGGGTCTCGTCGGGTCCGAAAATCCGGAAGTTCCTTTGCGGCTCGTTCAGCGCCACCACGTCGCGCAGGAACTTCCCCAGCACCGAGGTGTCGGAAGCACTCACGGCTCCCGGCGCAGGGATATCCATTGCGTGCGCGCGGAAGTCCGGCATCCGAAGATCGCGCAGCAGAAGACCGCCGTTGGCGTGCGGATTGGCGCCCATTCGGCTCGCGCCCTGCGGCGCCAGTTCGGCGAGCTCCGGGATCAGGCGGCCGTTCGCGTCGAACAGCTCCTCGGCCTTGTAGCTCTTCATCCAGACCTCGAGCTGGGCCACATGCTCCGGATGCTCGTGATCGACGATCAACGGCACCTGATGCGCTCGAAAGGTGCCTTCGACGGGCAGACCGTCGACGACCTTGGGTCCGGTCCAGCCCTTCGGCGACCGCAGGACGATCATCGGCCAGCGCGGACGCGTGGCGTCCCCGCCGCCGCGCGCGGCTGCCTGGAAGGTGCGGATGTCCTCCACGGCCCTGTCAACGGTCGTGGCCATCAATTCGTGCATCAGCTCGGGGTCGTCACCCTCCACGAAATACGGGTTCCAGCCGCAGCCTTTCAGGAACTGCTCGAGCTCCTCGTGCTCGATGCGTGCGAGCACAGTAGGGTTGCTGATCTTGAAGCCGTTGAGGTGCAGGATCGGCAACACCGCGCCGTCGGTGATCGGATCAAGAAACTTGTTGGACTGCCACGCGGTGGCAAGCGGAGCGGTCTCCGCCTCGCCGTCGCCGATGACGCAGGCCACGATCAGGCCCGGATTGTCGAATGCGGCGCCGAATGCGTGGCTGAGCGAATAGCCGAGTTCGCCGCCCTCATGGATCGAGCCCGGCGTCGTTGGTGCCACGTGGCTGGAGATGCCGCCGGGGAACGAGAACTGCTTGAATAGCGCCTTCAGCCCGGCCTCGTCCTGGCTGACGTTCGGATATACCTCGCTCCAGGTGCCTTCGAGGTAGACGTTGCTCACCAGCGCCGGGCCGCCGTGGCCGGGGCCGGAGACGTAAAACATGTCGAGGCTATATTTCTTGATCACGCGGTTCAGGTGCACATAGATGAAGTTCTGGCCCGGCGTCGTGCCCCAGTGGCCGACGACCAACGGCTTGACGTGCGCCAGCTTGAGGGGCTCGCGGAGCAGCGGATTGTCGTAGAGATAGATCTGTCCGACGGAGAGATAGTTCGCGGCTCGCCAGTAGGCGTCCATCTTGCGCGACTCGTCAGCGCGCAGCGTTCGTCGACCAGCCGACGCGTCCGGTCGATGGTCCACGGGATCCCGTGCCGATAGAATCGTATCCATCTTTGCGTCCCTCGGGAGTGATCAGAACGGCGCGCTTACCCGCCGGTCCTCGTGACAATAGCGCGCTGCCCGCGGCATGGGGCAGGTTCGGAAACTACGCACGACGGCGGACTGAGCTTGGGCGGCAGTCACGCAGAGAATTCGCGCGCCGCTCGCTCCTGAGTGGTTCCGGCGCTTCTATCCTCGCTTCATGGACTGCCGCTGGACGATCAGCGGACGCTGGTCCCGGCGATGGCACGTCTCTTCAAATCCTGCGTCGGCGCGGTTCCAACGCTGACGGGCGCCCCGCGACACCGTCGCCATCGCAAAGGGTGGATATGAACATTCTGGCACGTCGGTGATCTCCGTATTTAACTACGCTGCCTCTGTGCGGTTGGCTGAGATCAAGAGCGGCGGCCCCTGGCAGAGCTCGTGTAACGTCCCTGCGAACACGAGGGTCATTCGTTCGCCGGATTGCAAGGTCGCCTCGACGACCGGCTCAGCCTGCCTGACGGTGATCTTCACCGCGCGGCCGTGCCACTGGACCCTGAACGAAAGGGCCTGCCAATCCTTAGGCAATTGTGGATTCAACGCCAAACCATCCGCGCGCAACGACAGCCCGGCGAAGCCAAGCACCGCCGTCATCCAGATTCCGCCGAGTGCCGCGATATGCACGCCGCCATCGATGGCCGCGTGGGTGTCGGCGAGATCGATCGCCGAGGTCTGTAGAAAGAAATCCAGCGCCATCTCGCCACGTCCCAGCCGGGCGGCGACGAGGCCGTGCATGGCGCGGCTAAGCGAACTGCCGTGGCTGCAGCGAGGCTCGTAATACGCGAAGTTCACGGCCCCCGTTTGGCCTGGGAAATCCTCGGGCAGCAGCCCCAGGAGCGCGACGACATCTGCCTGCTTGACAACCTGGGACGCCCGCGTGCGCTCACGCCCGAGCACGACGTCCATTGGCACGGACCGACCTTCGTATTTCGTCAGATCGATGTCCTCGAGCGCGAAGTATCCCTCGAATTGCTCGAACAACCCGGTTTGCGGGTCGAGCCCCGTCGCCATCTTATCCGCGACGCCAGCCCAATCTTGCAATTCGGTGTCGTTCAGTCCGATGCGGCGGGAAAGATCGCTCCAGCGCACCGGCCAGTGCTCGCGCATCAGCGCCACGACGTCGATCGCGCGCCGGATGTTCCAGCGGGCCATCACGTTGGTGAACGCATTGTCATCGATGGTCTCGTGGTATTCGTCCGGCCCGATCACGCCACGGATATGGTGCAGGCTGTCTGCTTCCAACACGGCGCGGCTGGCCCAGAACCGAGCGGTCTCCAGCAGAATCTCGGCGCCGGCGTCGAGCAGGAAATTCTCGTCTCCGGTCGCCGACCAGTACTGCCAAACGGCGTAGGCGATATCGGCGCTAATATGTTGCTCCTGCGTGCCGCACAGAATGTCAACGACCTTGCGATCTGGGCCAATCGCATGTTCCGGCGTCGTCTCCGCGCCGGTGTCGGCGGACTCCCACGCGTACATCGCGCCGCGCCAACCCATGCGAGATGCCTTCGCCCGCGCGCCGTCCAGGGTATGAAAACGATACATTAGCAAAGCCCGGGCCGCCTCCGGCCAAGTCAGGGTGTAGAATGGCAGCAGGAAGATCTCGGTGTCCCAGAACACGTGCCCACGGTAATCGGATCCGGTCAGCGCCCTTGCCCCGATTGAGACGCGTTCGTCGAGCGGATTGGCCGCACCATTCAAGTGATAGGCCGCGAAGCGCAGCGCCTGCTGGGCAGCCACGTCACCGTCGACCTCGACATCGCTGCAATCCCAACGATCGATCCAGGCAGCCTTGTGTCGGGTAAGAACGTCGCGCCAGCCGAGCGCGCGTGCAACGCCGAGTATGTCGCGGGCATCGCTTCCAGAATCTCGGTCTGACGTGTCGCTCCGGACGATCGCGACCGTTCGCTCGAACCAGCCTACCTGTCCAGGGTGCATCGTCCAGGTCCACGCCTGCTTGAACGGGCCCAGCGCGTTAGCCACCAGTAGTTCGCCATCGACCCGCAGCGACACCGCCGCAGCCATTGCGAGGCGCTTTCCTGAAGCGTTTGTGCGCCAGACGCCAAGGTCCTGATCGAGTTGCTCTGTGACCAGGCCGAACGCGAGCCAATCGAACGACGCCTCGAACGTGACCTCCGTCTCGCCGGCTTCGACCCCTATGCGGATGAGCTGAACGCCCACTGCGCGGTCGTCGAGTGACACGAGACGCAGCACGCGCCAGCGGATCGCGACGCCCGGATCGCGGGCCAGAAGGCATTCGGTGAGGAGCACACCACGCCTGAGGTCCAGCGTACGGGAATGGAACGACATGTTGTCCGGATGCGGAGACAGAGGGCCTCCAGCCGGAGAGACTTGTATCCGGAGCCAGTCTGCCGCCGGCACGAGCCCGGGAAGAGGTTGTTCCGCCCCAAGCGCATCGAAGAGTCCGGCCACATAGGTGGGGGGTGGCACCACGTTACAGCCACCTCGATTGATGGCCCGGCCACCCGGCACACCCAGAAAGCCATTGCTAATCGCGAAGCGCGACTGTCGGCTCGCATCGCGAAGCGGATCGAAACCATGCTGATGGATGATCCAAGCCGGATCGGCGGTCGGCTCCAGCTCCTGTCGCATCGCATCCGGATGGCTCATGCTGGCTTCTCCTTGAGTTTTCCGCACGCGAGCCCGCTGATCGAGACGTCGTCGAGGCTGCTCACAACCAAATCAGCATGGGCGGTTCGTAGCAGTTCGGCGTCGTTCAATCGCGCGACCCCGAGTGCTGTCATGCCACCGCTTCGGGCGGCCTGGATGCCGGCCGGCGCGTCCTCGGCGACGAAGCAATGCCCGGCGGTGACTCTCAGTTCTGAGGCGGCGAGCAGGAAAATCTCCGGGTCCGGCTTGCCATGGCTCAGATCCCGCCCGCAGACGTTGGCGCGGAACGCGTCCAGCAGGTTCACGCCATTGACGAGGCGGATCGGCTGCATCATGGCGTTGGCGTTCTTCGAGGAAGATGCAACGGCCATCGGCCACCCTATCGTCATGAGCGCCTGGACGAGGCGGAGCGCGTCAGGGAACGCCTGGACGGCGCCTGTTCGGATCAAGGCTTCCAGCCGTTCCTGTTTCCGCTCGGCATAGCCCGTGGCCTGCCGTTCGGCGTCGGGCACCATCAACGCGCGCAGGGCCGCCAGGGCGCCGTCGGCGCGCGGCTTGCCCGCCACCTGCGCCTGATACATCGCCGTCGTGAAGCGCTCGGGATCGGCCAAGCCTGTCAGCGCCTCGCGCCAGGCGCGCTCATGCGGCGACGCGAGCAGGACACCGTCCACGTCGAAGATCGCGGCGGTAAGTTGCGCGCGGGGAGTCAATTCGTGGTTCGTGCGCTCAAACATCAACATTTCCATGTCGGTTCCGGTTCAGATATTGCTTCAGGCAATCTGCAGCCGGGAGAAGACGGCTCTCTTCAAGACGTCCAAAAGGAAGGCGAAGGCGGCGGCAGCGGCGAGCGTATAGGCGACGACGCGGACCGGCAGCGGCACCATTGCGAGGCCGAGGATCGCCAGGACCGAGGCGATCAGCACGTCGGCCACGGACGATGCGAGAACCCAATTGCTCGGACGCGAGTCCCACAGGCGCCCGCGCTCCCGCAGCGCGTAGATCAGCGCCTGGCTGCCAAACACCAGTGCCACGAAAGTCAATGCTCGCAGCGCCTCGGTCCCGAAACCGAGTACATATTTGCCAACCACCAGCGCGCACACGCAGAACGCAAGCAGCGCAAGGCCCATGAGCACGCCGGCGATCGTCAGTTCGCGGACCCGCCATGAATTCGGGCGCGACGAGGGCCGGACGTTGTCCGTGGTCAGCGACATTGCGAGGAAGTCGCCGGCGATCAGCAGGATCACCATGAGCAAGGGGTTCAGGATCGCATGCCCTGTCATGACGAGGCCCACGATCAGCAAGAGCACCGTGACGATCTTCTTTGTAATCGAATTTAGGGTGTAGGTCAGGATGCGCTGGAACGTTACGCGACCCTCGCGGACGGCAGCCACGATGCCGGCAAGGCCTGGTTCCGTCAGCACCATGCCGGCCGCGGACTTGGCAACGTCGGTGGCAGTCGAAACGGCAATTCCGATCTGCGCCTGCCGTAATGCCGGGGCGTCGTCGGCGCCGTCGCCGCACATGCCGACGGTATGGCCGATCTCCTGGAACGCCTTAACGAGCTTGTATTTGTCTTCCGGAAGGACACCCGCGAAGACGGCGAACGCGCGCGCCCGGACCCCCGGCGGGATCGGCCCGGGCGGGCAGACCGCGCCGTCCAGGCCGACCGCATGGGCTACGATTTCGGCCGTGGCCGCCGCGTCGCCGGTCACCATCACGGTGCGAACACCCAGATCGCGAAGCGCGGTGACAAGCGCCGCGGAATCGGCGCGCGGCGGATCGCTGAGCGCGATGAAACCCGCCAGCTTAACGGCCGCATCAGGTCCGGCGGCAACGGCCAGTACCCGGTAACCCTGGGCTTCCAGATCGCTCAACGCGGTGCCAACGGCCGTGCCGGGCTGTGCCCGCCCAATGACGACCGCCGGGGCACCTTTCAGGATGCGCCACATCTCTCCACCCAAGGCCTTGGCGGTCGCTTCGGACATCTTCGACGCGGGATCGAACGGCACGAATGTCACGAGATTTGGCGTGTCGGCGATCGGCTTGTCCTTGGCGGCGAGGCGAATGGCGGCATCGATCGGATCCTGGCCACCGTCCGAGCTGGCGAGCGCGGCGAAAGCAAGAACTTGCGCCGCGACGAAGCCCGGCATCGGACGCACGCTGGCGACGGTCATCGCATTGCATGTCAGCGTGCCTGTCTTATCGGCACACAGCACGTCCATCGTCGCCGCCTCGTCCACCGCCGACAGCCGGCTCGGCAGAACGCCCTGCTTCGCCAAGGCCCGGGCACCAATCGCGGAGGCCAGGGTGAAGGTGGCCGGGAGCGCGACGGGAATCGACGCCAGGATTGCGGTGAGGACGAGGGGGATGATCTCGTCGAGCGGGAGTTTCAGGACGAGCGCGTAGATCACCAGTACGACGATCACGGCCGCGCTGAACGCCGCGAGATTGCGCACGACTTGCAGCACCGCCTTTTGCTGCGAGCTGACGACGTGCGCGGTGCGCACCAGTTCCGCCGTGCGGCCGAACTTCGTATGCTCGCCGGTCGTAGTAACCTCCGCGACGGCCTCGCCGCGTCGCACCAGAGCGCCGGCATAGGTTTGCAGGCCGGGGCCCGCCTCGATCGGCGCCGACTCGCCCGTCAGCATGGAGTTGTCGAGCAGCACTTCTCCGGCGGTGAGGCGCGCATCGGCGGCGACCACGCCCCCGAGCGAGAGCTTCACCACGTCGCCCGGCACAAGATCGGACGCGGGGACGATCGCCCAAACTCCGTCCCGTCGTACCGACGCGTTCATCGCCAACCGGGATTTCAGCGCGGCCAGGGTTGTCTGGGCGCGGCTCTCCTGGAAAAGCCCGAGGGCGGCGTTGAATATCAAGAGGCCGGCGATGATTACAGCTTCGGGATAGTCGCCCAGCACGACCTGGAGGACGATGGCCGCCTCCAGCATCCATGGCACCGGCGCCCACAGTGTGCTGAACGCGAGACGCCAAGGATGCGCCGTCGTGTCGGGCATCGCGTTTGGGCCAACGGCTGTCAGCCGTCTCCGGGCTTCAGCGGCCGTCAGGCCGGAAGGGGCGCTGGCTGCCGACCCGGCGCCGGACTTCGCATTCGGATCGTCGACCGGGAACAATCGGGCAATCGCGGCCAACGTGCACTCCTCGTTTGACAAAGCGGACGCACCGCCCGTCAGTGACGTCGACCCGCGGGTAGTGGCTCTGCAATGCCGGCTGAGCTGCAAGACCGATGCCGCCCACGCTACATTGCGTTGGCATTGAGATGGCAGGGTCGGAAACTACTCATCCCGTTGCCCGTCTTGCCGAAGGCTTGGTGTATCTTTCACCCGTGCAGGTCCTCCAGCATCGGACGGTCGAAGACCCAAAAGGCTGGTCTGGTTGGGTGGCCCCTCGAGTGCAGAAGCATCCGGGTAACGTCCGATTACGCTGTGCTGAGTAGTTTCCGATCCTGCCCTGGCGCCGGCAGCTCGGCTAATTTCCCATAATCGCGGTTTCTGGCTGTATGCATTAGTGACCCCGCGATCGCGCCGCCTGGGTCAGTGGGTCCGCCCAAGGAGATAGTCGTGAACAGCCGATCCGTTGTCGCCGCAAACGTCCCCCGGGTGCGGCGGTAGTCAAGCCGTAGGCGCTGCGCCCTACACCGCTGCGGCCGCGTTGCGAGCAGACGAGTCGGCAAGACTTTCTAAGCCTTCATCCGAACAGGAGCCTGAAATGACGAACAACGACGCCATTGTTGCCGTGTTCCAAGACCACTCGTCCGCCGAAGCTGCGGTGCGTCGACTTGCCGCGGGCGGGCTGGATATCAAGCACTTCAGTATCATTGGCAAAGGCTACCACACCGAAGAGAAGGTAACGGGGTTCTATAACACAGGGGACCGTGTGCAGTTCTGGGGTCGCAACGGGGCGATGTGGGGCGGACTCTGGGGTTTGTTCTTCGGCGGCATCTTTATGACTGTGCCCGTCATTGGCCCTGTCGTCGTTCTCGGCCATCTAGCTGCGATGTTTTTCGCGGCGGCTGAGGGTGCTGTGGTCGTCGGTGGCCTGAGCGCGCTCGGTGCGGCGATCGTCAGTATCGGCATCCCGAAGGACAGTGTGCTCGACTATGAGGAGGCGCTGCATGCCGACGGATTCCTGATCGTGGCGAGCGGCCCGCAATCGGAGATGGCGCGCGCGCGGACGATGCTAGAGACAATGGCCCCGTCACGTCTGGATCTGCATAACGATCTGCCCCCGGTAGCGACGCCGGCCTCGTCTCCTGCCGCATACGCCGCGACAGTGTGACGGCACCGGAAAAGGTGACGCCGAACATGCCGGCGAGCGAGGCGGACCACGCCGACCTGAAGCGGGCAGAAAAGGCCGCGCTGCACGCGGCGCAGATCGAGTTGGTCAAACTGCAGCGCCATGTCATTGAGGCGGGAGAGAAAATCCTCGTTCTTCTGGAGGGGCGTGACGCCGCGGGCAAGGACGGCACAATCAAACGCGTTGTCCAGCATCTGTCGCCGCGAGAGACGCGCGTAGTCGCCCTGGGCGTGCCGTCGGATCGGGACCGAAAAGCGTGGTATTTCCAGCGCTACGTCGAACACCTTCCGGTCGCCGGCGAAATCGTACTTTTCAATCGCAGCTGGTACAATCGCGCTGGAGTAGAGCGTGTAATGAAGTTCTGCTCTCAGGAAGAATATGACATGTTCCTGAAGACAGTGCCCGTCTTCGAGGACCTGCTGGTTCATTGCGGGGTGACGCTAATAAAGTACTATCTCGATATCTCGAAAGGGGAGCAGAAGAGGCGGCTCAAGGACCGACACGAGGATCCGCTCAGCCAGTGGAAATTGAGCCCGATCGACGCGGAGGCAGTCAAGCGCTGGGAGGAATACAGCGAAGCCCGCAACGAGATGCTGGTGCGGACCCACTCGATGGTTGCTCCCTGGACCGTGATCCGGGCTGACCACAAGCCCTCTGCCAGGATCGGTCTCATCCGGGATTTGCTCACCAGGTCGGAGTTCCCGAGGAAAGACCGCCAAGCCGATCTCCCGGATCCGGACATTGTGTTCAGGTTCCATGAGGAGGCAATCAAGAACGGTTTGCTAGCGGAATAGGGCGAACAGACGGTCGGCGCACTGAGGTCGAACGGGCGTCGACGCCCTTGCCGCATCCGTCTAGGCGAACGGGTTGCTTCATTCCCTGGTGCTCCGGCCCTGAAGCTAGACGGCGAGAGACATCACGCCGCCGTGATCTCCCGGGAGCCCTGACAAAAAGCACCAAGGGTGCATTGGTCCATATGCTCCCAATTGACGGCACTTCCACGGAACCGCGGCGGCACCATGACGGCGTCAGCACGGCACTGTTTTGCCGCTAGGCGATCGTCAAGCGGCAAAAGTCATTCGCATCGAATTGCGCAAGCATCGACGCATGAGCGATGAACCTACCCCTCTACGGATTCGCAAGCGGCGTTTGGTCGACTATCGGAACCGAGGTGCGATCTACAGTTGGCTGCGCGCGCATCACGCGCGCGTGAAATCCTTGCTGAATACGGGTGAGGCCACCTGGCCACGTCTGTGTGCCGAGATGGCGCGCCATGGTGTCCTCGATCGAATGGGAGCGGCGCCGACGCCCAACCCCGCGATCAAAGTCTGGCGCCGGCTATGTGACGAGCTGGGCGACTCGCCAGCCGCCTACCGCTTCAAAAATTACCCCTCCCGCATACCCAAGGACTGGAAACCAGAGGTTGTCCCTCCGCCCACAGTGGAGCCGGCGCCACGTGGCCAGTTGACCCCGGGTATCCACCCCCTGGGCACCAGCCTCATTCGCACGCCTCCATCCGAGAATGCGGTCACCGGCAGAAAGCTGACCGGGGAGGAGAAGCTTGCTCGGCTTGAGGCAGAATTGGCCAGCCGGCGGAGCGGTTAGCACAAAGGAGAATGCATCCATGGACGGTGATGTTGAAATCGGGGCTGGGCCCCTCCCGCGGTCGGTTCCGGACAGTTCGCCGGGCAGGATCGACCTGATTGTTCGCGAAGGCCGGGGGCGGCTCGGCGGAACCATGTTTCTTGATCTGCTGATACAGCGGGCCCGTGCGAACGGGCGCCGGGTCAAGCCGATGGACGGGGACTTGAAGAGCCGAACGCTCAGCACGCTCTATCCTTCGAAGGATCCCAGGGGCCGAGCGATCGAGGATGGGGCGAGTAGCCCTGTAAGCGACGACATCGCACACCAGAAGGACTGGATACAGGAGCAACTCAACCAGATGACGGAGGACCGGGTGTCACGGATCCTCGATCTAAGTGGGGGCGACCGGGTCATGCAGGAGCTGGTGCTCGACCTGATGCTGAAGGACTTCTGAGGCGATTTCGGGATCGGTTTGACGAACATCGTCATGCTCGGTCCCGACGTCGAAGACTTCAATCACGCAATGGAGAGGTTCAAGGCCGAGGACTCGCGCGGCGATCGGGTGATCTTCGTCCTGAACGAGGGCGTGATCCGGCAGGGCCAGACGACGGAGGGTGCGTTCACCACCATCATCAAACATCCCGACTTTGTCGCTGCGCTGAAGGGGGGCGCTCAGTATATCCTGCTTCGCCGATTGAGTTGCATGCATGTCCTGCGCGAGCGCGGTATCGGCTTTTACGATGCGGCGGCTGGGCGGCCGGATCGGAGTGGGGCGAAGGTCCCGCCGACCGTTCAGCATATGACCAAGGTGTGGCTGGGGGCGTTCGAGCGGTCCTCGGAGGACATCGCCGAGTGGCTTCCGTGACGGATGAAGTGGCGGCGCTCCGCGAGAGCGTCGTTCGCCTGATCGAGGGTGCCCGTCGCGATGGCATCGAGCCAGACGGCCCATTGGGCCGCTGGCTCGCCGCGCAAGCCGGCGCGCTGGAGAGCCTGGCCTTTGTGCTGCAATCGCAGGCCGACCGTGCGGACGCGCTGTTGAGTGGCATCGACGTGGCCGCGAAGGCCGAGCTTGCGAAGGCCGCTGCAACCCTGGAACAGGGCAAGAAGGCGATCGCGCAGGGCGAGGTTGTCCTCGCCCAGGCGCGCGCTGCGCAATATCATCTGCACCTCTCGGAACAGACGTTGGTCAGCCGGCTGGTGAACGACACGTTGCCACTGTTCGCGCAGCACATGAAGGAAGCGCTGGTCATTCGCGAGCGGCGTTGGAACCAGGACAAGGGCCGTCAGCGCATGGCGCTGGCCGGCGCGATGACGCTCGCTGTGTTTCTGTCGGGCTTTGTCATTCGCACGGCGGTCGATTGGGATCGGCTGGGGCTGGCGGAACGCTGTGCCGCGCACCCGATTTCGGAGGGGTCGCGCGTCGTGTGTGAGATCAGCGCGAGTGCCGCGCCGTGACTGTCAGGCCGGTAATCTCATTCACAACGGATTGCGCGAACGTCGGCCTCCTATCGAAAGGAGGCGTCATGTCGAGGAGAGACAAACAGATCCCTTGGATGGGCCAGAGTGCTCGGCTGCTGGGGACGAGCATGACGGGGGTCCTGGTCCTGGCGCTTGTTGATGCGGCGGTTGCGCAACAGGCGCAGAGCCTGAATGGTCCGCCGGTGCAAGTGGTCCCGTATGCTTCGGAGCCGGGTGTGCCGATGATCACGATCAATCGAGGAACGCCGAGCCCTTTCCCTACTGGCGGCGGGTCGGGGACTGGTGGCAGTGGCGGCAGCAACACGGGCGATAGTGACGCCCTGACCACCTTACTTGGAACATCGTGGGGATCGCAGGCGGTCCAGAACGCCGAAGCTCTCGGCGTCAACCCATCCGCTTTGGCGGCGACGTGTGTGCTGGAGAGCGGGTGCAGCCAGCCTTCGGGCGGCGGCGGCGCACAGGGTGTTTTCCAGATGTTCCCCGCAGCATATCAGGAGGGGTTGGCGACCGCCCTGGCGGCAAATTCGGGTCTCGCATCTCAGATCGTGCAAGGTTCTGCTGGAATGAACGATCCGACAACAGAGGCGATTGCCGCAGCTGGTTACCTGATGCAGGCGAACCAGACGCTCCAGTCCGCCGGTATTTCCAACCCAACAGTGTTGGACGCGCGGAGTTATTACGAGTTCGGCCCGACCTATGGTGCAGCGGTGGCGCAAGCGCCGCCCGGCGCGACAATGGCATCACTGCTACCTGCGAGTTTCCTTTCGAATAATGGGATCTCATCCACGGAGACGGTCGCGCAATGGCAGGCGTCAGTTTCAGCGAAAGTCGGCAATGCCTCCGGTCAATCCGTTCTTGGTTAGGAGACGAAGAATGCGTTCGAGGTTCTTTACACTTACTGTCTGCGGGCTTGCGTGGACCACTGCTTCCTGGGCTTCACCGCGCTATCCGGTGTCAGCCGTCCCTACTCTGAGCTGCATGTCGCTTAAGGTTACTGATCAACAGGCTATGGATCCAAGTTTTGTTGTGCCGTTCTACAAAGGTCCATCCGAGCGTACGCCAGTGGTCGGCCGTGCTTCGTCTGTCGTTCTCGTAAAAAAGCCAGTCGTTGAAAAAGATGGCTTCATCGCCGCTGTCCTATTCAATGGCGTTCCAGGATGGGTCTCAGCAACTACTCTGGGGCCCTGGCACACTATGGACGGGTCATCAGGGAGGTGCATTCCGTCTCGGATGTCAGACGGTAGTATCGGCTTTGACATAAAGTAGGCGTGGCGTCAGACCGGTTGCCGAACAGCACGATTATGTCGCGATCCCCTATACGGCCTACTTCGGGCATCATTTGGCTTATCGCAGCCGCCCTGCTTTTCCTGATTGGTGCGGTGGCCAACGGCGCGTCCGGCTCCCGCGAACTGACTGAGCTGGGTGTGATTGGCGCGGTCGTGGCTATCGCGTTCGTAGCGGCGTTCATGGGCTGACGGGAACGCGCGTCAACAGGCATGCATCCGGGCGAGGCCGGGTTGCGACTGACGCGGACCGCTTGGGGTCTGCGGCTGGCGCGACCCGGCTTTGCATCCGGATGCGTGCCCGGGCGGGGCGGTGCCGACCCGTGGTTGCGCGTCTGGTGTGTACATGACGATAGGGCCGACCCGTGTGGGCCGGCCCGTTTCGCTGGGTGGGTCAGAAGGGCAGGTCTGCTTCGGTAATTGCGGGGGCGTCCCAGACGATGCAGCTCATGTCGGTGTCGCGGTGGTAGGTTTCGATGTGGCGTATCGTGTAGCCTTGGGCGCTGAGTGCGGCATTGTCGTCGTGGGCGTCGATGTCCGTGGCCACGGTACCGTCCGAGAGATGTGTCATTGCGATATTCCCTTTCTGCATCAGCTCGATTGCTGATGAGCAGCGGGAAGGCCGGGCTTCGTGTCGGCTCTACCTCCGCGGAGGGAGGACCGGAGCCACGCGCAGCCACGCGCAGGCGCCTCTTCGCGCCGAGCATGGCGAGCATGGCGAGGACCGAACTGGAGCGGCCGCGCAGCGGCGCCGAAGGCGGGGTTGAACCGGCGCGACCTTGCCCGGCCTTAGACTGGAAGATCAGCAGGTGAGCGCTTTTCCTCCCCGACCGTAACGGGTGTCGCAGGATCGGGACCGCCGAAGATCCGTCCTCCTGTTACTTCCCTCGGGGAAGGGCGTCGGCGGGAGGGAGGGGTGGTGGGAC
>VFSW01006355.1_pt1 | contig 17383 bp, 16 predicted proteins | sample 5358111 | NCBI WGS metagenome assembly VFSW01 (sample SAMN11554181, study PRJNA540505) | mine drainage metagenome | isolation source: sediment from site ElyBrook_90M | place: USA: Ely Copper Mine, Vershire, VT | collected 2017
GTGGCCATCGGCACGGTCGTCGGCTTATCGAGTGCCAGCCCGGCGCGGCCATGAACAAGCGGAAGGGAACTCGCTTCTCCGGAGAAAATCGCGATGGGCTCTGACTCGACCAGGCTGGTCAGCTTTTCCGGCATCGACGGCGCCGGGAAAAGCACGCAGATTGACGCTCTCCGCACCTGGCTTGAGGCGGCTGGGCTCCGCGTGCGCGTGCTGAACTTCTGGGATGACATCGCCTGCTTCACCAGCATGCGCGAGACCGCAGGCCACAGGCTGTTCAAGGGTGAAAAAGGCGTTGGAACACCCGAGAAGCCGGTCGATCGACGGGACAAGAACATGCGTTCCCGATCCATGACGATCGTCCGCTGGTGCCTCTACTTCGCCGACGCGGTTTCCCTGCGCTTCGTCATCCGTCGCGCGCTGCGATCGGGCGTCGACTTTGTTATCTGCGATCGCTACGCGTGGGATGAACTCGCGAATTTGAACATCCGTCGATGGCACGCACGCATGTATGCGCGCCTCATCGCCCGCATCGTTCCTCGGCCCGACGTCAGCTATCTGCTCGACGCCGACCCGATCCAGGCGCAGGCGCGCAAACCGGAATACCCGCTCGATTTCCTCTACCAGTGTCGGGAGTCCTACCTGACGCTGAGCGACCTGGTGGGAAGAATCACCATCATCCCTCCGGGGCCCGTGGGCGAGGTGGCGGATCAGATTCTGGCAGCGATCTCAGTCGAGCAACGGACGAGCACAGTGAAGGTAGCGCACCGGTTCTGACGGAGCAGCTTACGTCTGATAACGGATATTCTGTTAACTAAACCTCAGGCGCCGCCGACTTAAGGCCTCTTCTCGCCCCACGCGCCGCTGGCTGCCTGCACCGAAAGCGCGATCCGGTTCCCCACTCCCACTTTGCGCATCAGCCGCGCCACGTAGGACTTCACCGTTTGCTCGCGAATGCTGAGCGCCTGCGCGATTTCGCGGTTCGACCGCGCCAGCACCAGCTGCTGCAGCACTTCTTCCTCGCGCTCGGTGAACCGTGGGTTGGAGCGCTTGCGCCGCGCAGCGGAGCCTTCGATCGCCCGGTCAACGAACGTGGACAGAACCCGCCGTGGCGCCCAGATCGACCCATCGAGCACGGCGTACGCCGCCTGCAACACCTGCTCCGGCGTGGCAGTATCTTCCAGCCAGCCTTTGGCCCCGGCGCTGATGGCGTCGAGGATCTTGTCCGGCTCGGAGCCCGCCCCGATCACCAGCACCTTCAGTTCCGGATGCCGGGAGCGGAGCCTTGCCAGCAGCGCGAGCGAGAACGCCTGATCCCGCAGGACGACGACCACCAGATCGAACGACGATTCCCGGAAGGCCATCGCCCAGTCGGTCGCTGCCACCTGGAAATCCGGCTGCTCCGCAAAGATTCCCCTCAATCCGGCGATGCGCAGCGGCTCGAAATCCAGCAGTCCTACTTTCAGCTTCCGGGCGGGCTGAGTATTTGTATCCATAATTTCCTGCAATTTCACCACAACAACTTTCTACAATTTCGGCAGCACAATTCCCTGCTGTTTCTGGTACTTTCCCTTCCGGTCGGCGTAGCTGATCTCGCACGGCTCGTCCGACTGGAAAAACAAAATCTGGCACAGACCTTCGTTCGCGTACACGCGCGCCGGGAGCGGCGTGGTGTTGGAGATCTCCAGCGTCACGAACCCTTCCCATTCGGGCTCGAAAGGGGTGACGTTGACGATGATTCCACACCGAGCGTACGTGGATTTTCCCACGCAAATCGTCAAGACGTCACGGGGAATCCGAAAATATTCCACCGATCGTGCTAAAGCGAAGCTGTTCGGTGGCACCAGAATGGATTCCGACTGGACCGTGACAAATGATCGCTCGTCGAAATGCTTCGGATCGACGACGGCGCTGTTGACGTTGGTGAAGATACGGAACTCGTCGGAAACCCGCAGGTCGTATCCGTACGAGGACAGTCCATACGAAACGACCCCCTCCCGGACCTGCTTCTCGCTGAATGGCTCGATCATGCCCTTGAGGGCCTGCTCCCGGATCCAGCGATCGCTCTTGATTGCCATGTCCCTCCCCGCCATCCTCTCGGGATGGCCCTTTCGTCATTCCGCCCTCGGTTCGGACCGGCTTTGGCTGCCGAATCCGGTCCAGGGGGGTATCACATCCTGCAAATGCCCTAAAAATTGCATCTTACGAGACACGCGCCTCATTGACAATGCCATGAAACATTTCTAGGATCAGCCTTGAGACGGACACTTCGCCTGACGGGGGAAAACCTTGATAAAACAGGACATCATTCACCAGGTGATCGAGCGCACCGGTCTGCAGCGCAACAAAGCCGAGGCCGCTGTGGACACCGTATTTGAGACCCTCAAGCGCGCCCTGGCTGCAGGCGAGCGCATCGAACTGCGCGGCTTTGGTGTCTTCAACGTCCGCCCCCGCAAAACCGGGATCGGCCGCAATCCCCGTACCGGCGCCGAAGTCAGCATTGCGCCGGGCAAGGCGGTACGATTCAAGCCCGGCAAGGAACTCCACCTCCTCGACGGACAATAAAGTACTGTTGTCACTCCGGACTCCCGGTACACTGTTGGCGTCTGGTGATCCCTTCTGCCAGGACTGCTGCGCATGGGTCAACCCGCCATCCAGCTCCCGGTCCCTGATCGTCCGCACCGTCCGGGCGCATCCCTCACGACCGTCCCCATCCGCCAGCCTTCGCAAATGGAAGGCGCCGGCGTCGCGCTTTGCCTTCTCGGCCTGAGCATTTTCACCACGCTCAGCACCGGTGCCGTGCTCATGTACAACTTCCATCGTGGCGCGCCACCGTTCGCGGTCAATGCCGGGTTCTTCCCTTTTGCCTGGATCGTTCGCCACCCCGGACAGCTCTCCGGCGGATGGCCCTTCGCCCTGACCCTGCTCGGCATTCTTTCTGCCCACGAACTCGGCCACTACCTCGCCTGCCGGATCCATCGCGTGAGTTCGTCTCTGCCGTGGGTGCTGCCGGCCCCTACACTGATCGGCACCTTCGGGGCGTTCATTCGTCTTCGCTCCCGCGTCCCCACCCGCACCGCTCTGCTCGATATCGGCGTAGCAGGACCTCTGGCCGGAATGACTGTTGCCATCCCGGCCCTGATCAGCGGGCTGCTTCTCTCTCAGCACATGGCGGCTCCCGGATTCCAGTCCTCCGCCAGCATCAGCGTCAGCGTGCCACTGGCACTGTCGATCGTGCATGGCATCCTCCGCTGGTTTCATCCCGGGTTGCCGCCACTCGACGCATCGTTCAATCCGCATCCTGTTCTGGTTGCGGCGTGGATCGGCCTCTTCATCACGTCGGTCAACCTGATGCCCGCGGGCCAGCTCGATGGCGGACACGTTCTTTACGCGGTCTCGCCCCGCGCGCACCGCCTGGCGACCAACACCCTCGTCTTCCTGCTGTTTTTTGCCGGGACCATGTTCTGGATCGGATGGCTGGTGTGGGGATGCTTCCTGCTCCCCAGTCAGCGTCACCCGTCGGTGCCCGAGGAGCCGCACCTCACCCCGGGACGCGGCTGGCTCGCGATCGCCGGCCTGGTGCTCTTTCTGCTGACCTTTACGCTGGAGCCGTTTGCGGGCGGCAGCCTGATGAACCTGCTGCACTAGTGTCGCAACCTTTTCCAGACCCGGCTCTTCCCTGCCTCACTCAGCCGGCTTCACATGCACAATCGTGCAGTCCACCTTGGCCATGCCAGTCGCGGTTGCGCCGAGCGAAATATTGCTGAAGGTGCTCTCTGTTCCCGCGTGGGTGGGACCGTTGAGCGTCACGCGATACTCTGACAGATCTGTCCCCGCAGCGTTGTACTGCCGGCACTGCAAAGTAGCTGCAGTGATGTTCGTGTCGGAGTTGTTGGTCCAGGTTGCGGTTGTCAGTATCAGCATGCCGCTCTGATTCTGCCACTGCGCATTGAAGGTCTGCAGCTTGACCACCGCCGCGTTGGCCTGGCCCCCACTCCCGGATGGCGGGCTGCTCGGCGTGGCCGGCTGCGTCGGCGGGTTGCTGGCGGGAGCGGCGGATGCTGAATGTTGGGACCGGTTGTAGTAGTACCAGGCGACCGCGGCAACGATCAGGATCACCACCACCGTGGACAACCTGCCCTTCCTGCTCGCAGGTTGCGCCGGAAGAGGCACAGGTATGACAACGGGGACGGATCCCGCCGGGTAGGGCGCTGGCGCCGTCGCAACCGGCTCCGCTGGTGGCGGCGGAACGTTCGGCGGAGGCGCAGATGCGGCAGCCGTCGCGTTGGAAATCTTTGCCGAGACAGCAGCTCCGCACTGTGCGCAAAACTTCTGGGTGCCTGTGATCGGGTTGCCGCAATTGCTGCAGAATGCCATCGACGTTCCTTCTCCTCCGTTCCGGTGATTTGGCAGCAACCGCTCAACGCGCCTAAGAAACGGCGACTGAACCCGCCGGCTGCATCGCGGTTTCCACCCGCTGCAGCGTCTGTTCGAGGTGCGCCTTCTGTTCTTCTTTCACCTGGCGCAGACCCTGCTGCACGAGCCCGAACACAACGTACCAGCTCACCACCGCTGAGATAATCGCGTTGCCCTCAAACGGCAGCTGCCAGGGACAATCCCAGACGGTGTGCAGGACCACGGGAATCAGAAACGCCTTCAGGAAGCGGGTGTCGAGGAACATCGCCGCCCTCAGCGGCTGGGCACCCTTAACCCGCCACAGCGCGGCCGCCGCGATCGCCGTCCACGCCACATGGCCCCACGGCGTGAGGAAGGCTCGGACCGAAAGCACCTGGATCATGGCAACGACGCCGGAACTCAGATCGGAACCCGTCAGCAGGCCCTTATTGAGCGCGTACCCGGCCGTCTCGAAGGCCGCAAAACCCGCGCCGACCGTAGCCCCGAACAAGAGTCCGTTGAGAATGTACTTGTACTTCACTCCGCGGATCACGATCACGACGGTTAGCAGCTTGGCGACTTCTTCCACGATTCCGGCGGCCATCGCCCCCATCGAACCCAGGACCGGCAGCGTGTAGCCGATCAGCGCGAAGATCAACGACACCACCGCGCCGTACAGGAACAGCGTGACGATGCGGTGGACCGAGACGTTGCGCGGACTGTTCATCTCAAAGAAGAACGTGAGCGTCGTCAGCGGTACGGCGAAGGCCCCCACAAACAAGACCGCCGGAATCAAATTACCCGCGTCCGGCAAATGGAACAGCGTGAAAGTGAAAACTATGTAAGTGATGGCCAGAACCGCGAGCACGCGGAAGAAGAGCCATGGCTTCGGCCAACCGGTCTGGACAACGTCGATAGGCGGCGTCGTCTTGCTGGTGCCCACCAACAGGTAGTCTTCAATCTCGTCTTCGCTGCGCTTCCTGAAGACCTCCGAGAACATCTGTTTCAGGCTGAACCCTTCCAGATCCTCGGTCGATGCCAGTTTCTGCACCCGGGCCTGCAGACCGTGCAGGAGACTCATCTGGTGTCCCGCGTGAGGCTGCGGCTGTGCCGGAGCCGCCACGTAGTAGACAGACTGCCCGCCGGGCTGCACCCAGACCGCCTGCGCCGGCGGCTGCGCGTACGCAGGATGCGCCATCGGAGCCGACGCCAGGCTCTGAAGTCCCGAAGCCGCGACAAGCGGAAGGCCAGCAGAGGATGACGAAGCCGCTCCCTCTACAGGAGCTCCACAATTCACGCAGAATTTGTCTTCCGGGGAGAACGCCGCCCCACACTGAACGCAGTACACCTGAATTTCTCCACTTCGCTGGGTTGGGGGATTGGTATGGAACGTAGCATGGACGTGTTTTCGAAGTAAAGATAAAGATTGCACCCCGCAGGGAACCACTCCCGGCGCCCGCGCGTAGCTCACGCATCTGCTCATTCGGAGTGACTGTGCGCGCATCGGCTCCTGCTGTTTCGGCGAACGCATCCGCAAGGAACCACCGCTGGATTACCTCCGGCAGCGCGATCGTTACTGTGATCGCGTTCCTCAAATTACTCCTCCAGTTCCTCGCCGCCCCGCACTACGGCATCTTTCGCGACGAGATGTATTACGTCGCCTGTGGACAGCATCTCGGCTGGGGCTACGTCGACCATCCACCGCTCTGGCCCTTCGTTGCCTGGCTGCTCAGCCACACGATTGGGACTTCGCTTCTCGCGCTTCGTCTGATCCCCGCCCTTTGCGGCGCGGCGCTGGTCGTGCTCACCGGCGCGATGGCTCGCCGGATGGGCGGCGGCAGGATGGCTCAGGCTCTTGCCGCGCTGGCGATTCTCGTCGCGCCGATCTACATGCTGATGCAGCATCTCTTCACCATGAATGCTGCCGAGCCGCTGCTCTGGATGCTCTGCGCCTGGTGCGTCCTTCGCTACCTCGACGACGCCAATCCGCGCTGGTGGCTCTGGATCGGCATCCTCTGCGGCATTGGCCTGCTGCTGAAATACAGCATCGTGTTTTTCGCAGTGGGTCTGATGGTCGGTTTAGTTCTCACGCCGCATCGTCGTGTCTTCGCATCGAAATGGTTCTGGTTCGGATGTCTCGCAGCTGTCCTCATCTTTCTGCCCCACCTCGTCTGGCTCGTGCGCCACCACTTCCCTTTTCTGGAGTACGAACACAACGTGCGCATGACCACGCGCGATGTCCGCCGCGGGCCTTTGGCTTTCTCACTCGATCAGGCAGTCATTCTGAACCCGCTCTCCGTGTTCCTTTGGATCAGCGGTTTGATCTGGATTTTCTTTACCCGTGTCGGTTCGAAGTATCGGGTCCTCGGGTGGACCTTCGTCGTGGTCTACGGTGTGTTCATGATCACCGAAGGCAAGAATTACTACGTCGCACCGATCTATCCCATGATTTTTGCCGCCGGCGGCGTCGCCTTCACGCAGTGGATTCGCAACGGCTGGATGCGCGGGGCCTACGTCGCACTGCTCGCCGTCTCCGGAGTTGTCCTGGCGCCCCTGGCGATCCCCCTGCTGCGTCCGGAGACCTTCCTGCGCTACGAGAACGCTCTGCACCTGGCGCCGCCGAAGTTTGAGAACCAGAGGACCGGGCCGCTGCCCCAAATCTTCGCTGACGAATTCGGCTGGGAGGATATGGTGCGCAAAACCGCCGCTGTCTATCAGAGCCTGCCGCCGGCCGAGCGGGCCCGCACCGCGATCTTCGCCAACGACTGGGGCGAGGCGGCGGCCATCGACTACTTCGGTCCGAAGTATGGCCTGCCCCACGCTGTCAGTAACCACAACTCGTACTGGCTCTGGGGTCCCGGCAACTACGACGGCAGTACCGTCATCGTCCTCGGCAGCGACGGCTCCGGCGACCGCGAACACTTCCAGAGCGTTGTCGCCGCCGGCCAGGTGGACAACCCCTGGTCGCGCGAGGACGAGCACTTCACGATCTGGCTCTGCCGCGGTCTGAAATCGAACCTCAGCACGATGTGGCCTCAGATGAAGAAGTGGGGCTAGAGGCGGGCGGAGGCCTCAGACTTCAGTTCGCATGGCCGTGACGGTGCAGCAGGCGCGCGTCGACATCTGGCCAGAACTCGCGGAACACGTCGGTGAGGGCGTCGCGCCCGACCGCCCAGCCATACTTCTGTGCAAAGGCTCCCAGGGTCTGCGTTTCTGAAGGGTAATAGCTGAGCGAGATCGCCTGCGCAACGCCGGTCCCCAGGATATCCGCGCCGTTAAAGGTGTTCTTTCCCTGGTAATTCGGGGTGATCAGGACCCGCGTCGCAGCATAGACAGCGCGATGGAAGTAGGTACCGTGGCCCGCCCCCTTCGCATAGTAGCGCTCGTCTTCGCGCAGAAGTGAGGGGAAGACAAAATCCACCATGTAGTTGCCGTCGGCCTTGTCGACAAAGCCGCGCCAGTAATATCGCCCGTAGCCCGCGATTCCCTTTCCCAACTGCGGATGGGAAGCATCCCCCTCGGCCAGCAGGGACGTAATGCCGGTGAAGACAAACGCGGAATAGTCGAAGCTGTTCTCGGTGGCGACCATGAACGACTCCTTCGCCGTCGGCGGAGGAGGCAGGGCGCCCGCGCTGACCGCACGATAATTCGGCATAACTCCGAGGATGCGCTTAGGCTGCTGGTCCACCCGCGGCACGCCCACGTTGGAGTTGGCCGGCGAAGTTGGCGTGACTTGCTTTGAGTTCAACCTCTGGCCGCCCGATGGGTTGGTTTGATTCTGCTGGAACGCGGCGTCGTCAGTTGCGGAGGCGATCGCCAATTGGGGAGCGGGTGCGCTGGGGAACTGCTGCGCGCAACAGGAAACAGCACTGGCGACAACCGCCAGAGCTGCAAGAACTCGAATCAACAAAGCAGCCCTCCAGGGCGGGTTGGTGCCAGAGAATTAGACGTATGGAAGTCGAGGAAAGATATTCCGGGGACCGCTAGTCCAGCTTCTCCGCTTCGATCCCAATGTTCTTCTCGCCCGCGGCCTTCTTCTCCCAGTACTTGCGTACCCAGGCGTCGAAGGTTTTGCCCGCGGCGTTATCGCGTCCGGTGAATGCCAGCGCCGCAATCTCCGCGTAAGAAATTGTCAGCTTGGTGCGCTGATCCGACGGCATCACCCGCACGGCAGAGTCCTGCAGGTTGGTGCCGGTCCGGCGATCGAAGATGTATCCGTGCACCACGTTTCCATCTTTCAGAGTGAGTGTCACGTCGCCGCGATAATCGAAGGCCTTCTCCAGCGCCTGTCGAATCTCCGCATCGCTCGCCAGCGACGGAATCCACCCTTCGAGCTGCTCGCGCTGGCGTCCCTCCATCACCTCGACGGAGTTCGGATCGACTGTCGGATTCGCTGCGCCGCTGCTCATGCGTGAGTTCCCTCTTCGACGCGCACCTTCGTCTCAATCTGAGACGAAATTTGCACCAGCGGATTGATGCTGTGCGCCGGCTTCGCCGGCTCGTTCAGCAGATCCAGCGCGCCTTTGTCCTCGTAGCGATTCATCATCGCCTTCGCTGTCTCCCACAGTCCCTTCAGCGACCCGAAGGTGTAGTTGACCGCCGTTCCCTCATAACCCGAGTGAACCATGCAGTTCGCGCACTTGGGATTGCCGCTCTCGGTCCCGTAGTTGTCCCAGTTCGTCGAGTCAATCAGTTCCTGGAAGGTGTCCGCGTAACCGTCCTGGAGCAGGTAGCACGGTTTCTGCCAGCCGAAGATGCTATAGGTCGGCATCGCCCACGGCGTGCAGTGGAAGTCGCGCTTGCCCATGATGAATTCCAGATACAGGTAGTTTGCGTTGAACTTCCAGCTCTTCTTCCGGTTCGACAGGATGGCCCGAAACAGCCGCCGCGACCGCGCGCGCCCCAGGAAGTGCTTCTGATCCGGCGCCTTCTCGTAGGTGTATCCAGGCGCCACCATCATCGCCTCGACACCGACATTCATCAGGTCGTCGAAGTGCCCGCGCACGGAGTTCGGATCGGCTCCGTCGAACAGCGTCGTATTCGTCGTCACGCGGAACCCGGCCGCTACTGCCGCCTTGATCCCCTCCAGCGCGATGTCGTAACCGCCCTCGCGGCACACCGAGAAGTCGTGGTGCTCGCGCTGCCCGTCGAGGTGCACCGAGAACGACAGATACTTGCTGGGCTTGAAGAGGTGAAGTTTTTCTTTCAGCAGCAGCGCGTTAGTGCACAAATACACATACTTCTTCCGCGCCACGAGGCCCTCGACGATCTTGTCGATCTGCGGATGAAGCAACGGCTCGCCGCCGGGGATCGACACCATCGGCGTGCCCGCCTCGTCGATCGCGCGGAAGCACTCCTCGGGCGTCAACTCCTGCTTCAGGATGTGCGGTGGGTACTGGATCTTGCCACATCCCGCGCACGCCAGGTTGCAGCGGAAGAGCGGCTCCAGCATCGTCACCAGCGGAAACCGCTTCCGGCCCTTCAGCTTCTGTCCGAGGACGTAGGTTGCAACCGTCCATGCTTGCGATACAGGTACAGCCATTCAGAAAACCTCTCTCCGAATCAAACTTAGTAATTGCGTACTACTCGGCTTTCTCCATCGCGCGCCGATACGTCGACAGGGCGAGCAGCGCGAAATAATCCCGGTAGAGCGGGTACGCCAGGTAGAACACCCGCGGGAATCCGGTGCCCGTATAGATCGCCTGCCGCGTCTTTCCCTGCCCGGTGCTCTCATCCCACGAGCCATCGGTCCGCTGCCGGGACAGCAGCCATTTGATGCCCTTCGCTACTGAATCGCTGCGCGTGTCGCCAGCCGCCAGCAGACCCAGAATCCCCCACGCTGTCTGCGATGGCGTGCTGACGCCCACGCCCCGCGTCGTCGGATCGTCGTAGCTGTGGCAGCTCTCGCCCCATCCGCCGTCGGCGTTCTGCACCATGCGAATCCACTCCGCCGCCTGCTGAATCTCGGGCTCGTGGTTCCACACGCCCATGGCTTCGAGGCCGCGCAGGACAAGGAACGTCCCGTAGAGATAATTCACGCCCCAGCGCCCGAACCAGCTGCCGTCCGGCTCCTGCTCGGAGTAGATGAACTTGATGGCCTTCTCCACACGCCGGTCCTTGCGCGTATAGCCGTACGTCGCCAGCATCTCCAGAATGCGCCCGGTGATGTCCACGGTCGGGGGATCGAGCATGGCATTGTGATCCGCGAACGGGATTTGCTCGAAGATCATTTTCGTGTTGTCTTTGTCGAAGCTCGCCCAGCCGCCGCTTTTGCACTGCATCGAGAAGACCCACTCGATGGCACGCTGGCACACGTCATACTGATATCGCTCGCGGGAGTTGTCGACCTTGTTCAACGCCAGAAGAACCTGCCCGGTATCATCGACATCCGGGTAAAACTCATTGTTGTACTCGAAGTACCATCCGCCCGGGGCCGCGCGCCGGCTCTTGACCGACCAGTCGCCCTTGTGGCGCACTTCCTTCGACAGCATCCAGTCGGCCGCCCGGAGGAGCCGCGGATCTTTCCGGTCCAGGCCCGCCTCGCCCAGAACAAACATCGCCTGCGCCGTATCCCACACCGGTGACATGCAGGGCTGCATCCGGAAGGTCGGCACCGGATAATCCTTCGTGCCGTTCGGCTCGTCGATCCCCAGCTTCTCGAACTCATCCAGGGCCCGGATCACCTGAGGATCGTCGAGGGAGTATCCGAGGCAGCGAAGCGCGATGATCGAGTTCAGGATCGCCGGGTAGATCGCGCCCAGGCCATCGGACATCTCCAGCCGCTCCAGCATCCACTTCTGCGCCTTCTTCAGCGCCAGCGAGCGCAGCGGCCGGATATGGATGCGCTCGAACCAGTGGATCATCCGATCGATGAAGATGAAGAAATTCCGCCAGCTGACGGTATGCTCTTTATCCCACTTCAGCCGTTGATCGGCATTCTCGCGGCCGCCGACAAACAGCTCGCTGATGCCGTGCTCCGGTGGAATCTTCTTGTACGGCTTCTTGGCGTACGCAATCGAGAGCGGAACCAGAATGCCGCGGGACCAGGAAGAGATCTCGTAAATATTGAAGTAAAACCACTTCGGAAACAGCACGATTTCCGGGGGAATCGCCGGCACCGAGTTGTACTCGTACTGCCCCAGCGCGCACAGATAGATCTTGGTGAAGGTGTTGCAGGCCACCACGCCGCCATGCGCCAGAATCCAATCGCGCGTCTGGACCATGTGCGGCTCTTCGGAAGACACTTCCATGAGCTTGTTCGCGAAGTAGCACTTGACGCTGAGACTGATATTTCCGGGGCCGCCCGGATAGAGCGACCAGCTGCCGTCGTCGTTGCGGTAGCGCATGATCTCGTTCAGCGCCCGCTGCATCTTCCCGTGATCGCCGGTGCCCAGCAGTACATGGAGGAAGATGTAGTCCGCCTCCAGCATCGAGTCGCCTTCCAGCTCCCCGCTCCAGTGGCCTTCCGGACGCTGCAGGGCGAGCAGCGAGTCGCGCGAGCGCTCAATGGCCCGCGCCACTTCCTCCGCGGCGGCATCGATCCGGCCAAATTTCACTTGTGCTGGAGAGTTCCTGCCAGGCTCCTCGACGCCGCCTTCCAACGTCGAAGTAAGCTTCGGCCGGGGGCTTTGCAGTGGTGTACTCATGCCGTTCCTCTGGACCCGGTACTGCCAGGTGCTCTTCGCACCTTTTGAGTTAGACGCCAGCTACACACTCGCCGCAGTTGTGGGCGGAGCCGATTGGATGGCCTGGACGATTTCCGGAGGAAGCCCAAACCGGACGTTTTCCGGCATGACCTCAACTTCCTCGACGGTTCCAAAGCCATTATTCTTCAGATAGTCAATGACGCCTTCGACCAGAATTTCCGGTGCCGACGCCCCTGCCGTGACCGCGACATTCTGTACGCTTTTCAGCCATGCCGGATCGATCGCCTCAGCGTTATCAATCAGATAGCCCTGCGTGCCCAGGTTCCGCGAAACTTCGACCAGCCGGTTCGAGTTCGAGCTGTTGTTCGACCCCACCACCAGCACCAGATCCGCACTGTGAGCCACGTTCTTGACCGCAACCTGCCTGTTTTCTGTGGCATAGCAAATATCCTGCGAATGCGGCCCTACCATGTTGGGGAACCTGATCTTCAGTGCCTGGATGATGTCCCGCGACTCATCCAGTGAAAGCGTGGTCTGGGTTAGATACGCCACATGGTCCGGATCCGGAACCTCCAGGGTCCGCACCTCTTCCACGCTTGAAACGACCTGCGTCACGTCCGGCGCCTCGCCCAGCGTGCCTTCGATCTCGTCATGGTCGCGGTGCCCGATCAGCACCAGCGAATAGCCCTGCTTCGCGAACTTCACCGCTTCGACATGGACCTTGGTCACCAGCGGGCAGGTCGCGTCAATGACCTTCAGCTTGCGCTCCTTCGACTGCTCGCGGACCGCCGGGGAAACACCGTGCGCGGAATAGATCACGCGCGCGCCTTCCGGCACCTGGTGGATGTCGTCGACAAAGATCGCGCCCTTTTCCGCCAGCTCATTCACCACAAAGCGGTTGTGGACGATCTCTTTGCGGACATAGATGGGCGCGCCAAAGGTCTCCAGCGCAATCCGGACAATATCGATCGCCCGCACCACGCCTGCGCAGAAACCGCGAGGTTTGAGGAGCAGAACATGCTTTTCCCCGGGTCCGGACGCCGCGCGCAGGGGAGCAACTGGTGTCTCCGTAATGATGGTACTCACGTTCTTTATTATACCGTGAATAGCGCACCCCTCCCGGTTGCAGGGCTGGCAGTTACCCCAGCAGGTTCTTCAGCATCGATGCCGTAAACTCGGAGGCGGTCGCCATTTATTTGCTCCAGGGCCTCACCCATGACCATTCATCTCTCCCCCATTGAAGCGCGCGTCCTCGGCTCCCTCATCGAGAAAGCAGCCACCACGCCGGAGTACTATCCGCTCTCGCTCAACGCGCTCGTGAATGCCTGCAACCAGAAGAACAACCGCGAGCCGGTGACACAGCTCAACGAGGACGAGGTGCGCCAGGGGCTCCACCGCCTGCAGGACCAGAACCTCGCCGCCGCTGTCCACGACAGCCGCGTCACCAAATACGAGCATCATCTGCAGGAAATCCTGAACCTCACGCGCGGCGAGACGGCCGTCTTCTGCGTCCTCCTTCTGCGCGGGCCGCAAACGCCGGGCGAACTCAGGAGCCGCACCGAGCGCATGCATCGTTTCGAGGAGCTTGCCGACGTCACCTCGGTTCTCGACAAGCTGGCCCAGCGCGACCCGCCGCTGGTCACGGCACTTCCCCGCCAGCCCGGCTCGCGCGAGATTCGCTACGCGCACCTGCTTTCCGGACCGCCCGACCTTTCGCAATTTGCCGCGTCCACGATCGAACCGGGTGCCTCGGGCCGCCAGTCTCAGGACCACGACCGCCTCACCCAACTCGAAGCTGAGGTGGCGTCCCTGCGCGAAGAGATCGCGGAAATGAAAGCCCAACTCGCCGCCCTCTCGATCTCACGTTCCTGAAGATTAGCCCCACTTCTATTCCCTATTGGCTACCGGCTATTCCCTGTTGCCGATCAGGCCGTTGTGACTCCCATCACATCCGCCCCCGCCCGCTCCCTGCCACCCTGTTTCCATGGACATCGCCCAGGCCATGACAAAGCTCGACTACAATCGCGCGCCATTTCTCGCGATTTGGGAAACCACCCAGGCATGCGACCTCACCTGCAAGCACTGCCGCGCCTCCGCGCAGCCCCAGGCGCACCCGAGCCAGCTCAACACTGAGGAGGCCACGAACCTCATCGACCAGATTGCCGACCTTGAGGTTCCGCTCTTCGTCTTCACTGGCGGAGACCCCCTCAAGCGCCCCGACATCTTCCAGCTCATCCGCCATGCGGCTTCGAAAGGCGTGCACGCAGCGCTCACGCCCAGCGCCACCCCACTGCTCACGCGCGAAGCCATCTTCCGCATGAAGGACTCCGGCCTCGCGCGCCTCGCCGTCTCGCTCGACGGCTCGGTCCCCGCGATTCACGACTCCATCCGCGGCATTCCCGGCACCTGGGAGCGCACCGTCCAGGCCATCCAGTGGGCCAACGAGGCAAAGCTCCCCATCCAGGTCCACACCGTCGTCAGCCGCCTGAACATCGGCGACCTCGACAACCTCTCCCTCCTGCTCACCGTGAAGCAGATCGTGATGTGGAGCTTCTTCTTCCTCGTTCCTGTCGGCCGCGGCAAAACCGACGATCTCCTTACCGGCCAGGAATTTGAGGACGTCTTCGCGAAGATGTGGGACCTGACCAAGCGCGTCCCCTTCGCCATCAAGACTACCGAAGCGATGCATTACCGCCGCTACCTCATTCAGCAGCGGATGAAAGAAGGCCTCGCCACTACCGGCGTCCACGACGATGCCGGCGCCCGGCCCACCCGCCATCCCGGCTGGACGGTCAGCGACGGCCATCCCGGGAGCGGCTCCGAAGCCAAGGCCGTCGGCTGGGCCACCAAGCGCGTCAACGACGGACGCGGCTTTGTTTTCATCTCCCACATCGGCAAGGTTTTCCCCAGCGGTTTCCTGCCCATTGAAGGCGGCGACCTCCACAACGACACCCTGGCACACATCTACCAGGAGTCGCCCATCTTCGTGAAACTGCGCGATTCCAGCCAGCTCCACGGCAAGTGCGGCGCCTGCGAATTCCGCAACATCTGCGGTGGCTCCCGCGCCCGCGCCTACGCTGTCACCGGCGATGTAATGGCCGAGGAGCCCTGCTGCATCTACGAGCCGCGCGGCTACCACGCCGACCAGCATCAGAAGTCAGCCTCTTCCCCTGGATGCGAGGCGCATGATCTGATTCAGGTAGAGGTGGCCCATTCTTGAAGAAAATCGCCGTCATCGGCGGAGGCATCGCGGGCCTCAGCGCAGCCTGGACGCTGGAGAAGGCGCGCCGCGCAGGCGAGCCCACCGAGTATCACCTGTATGAAGCCGCCGACCGCCTGGGCGGCGTCATCAGCTCGGAGATCGTGGATGGCTGCATCGTCGAAGGCGGCCCCGACTCTTTCCTGACGGAGAAACCCGCCGCCGCGGCCCTCTGCCGTGAGCTCGGGCTGGCAGATCAGCTTCTCCCCTCCAACGACCTCGAGCGCAAAACCTACATCGTCGTCCGCAATCGTCTGATCCCCTTGCCCGACGGCCTGATGTTCATGATCCCGACGAAGCTGATCCCCACCGCGCTGACCCCACTCTTCTCCTGGTCCACCAAGTTGCGCATGGCGCGGGAATTTCTCTTCCCGCCCACCCCCGCGACCGACGACGAGTCCGTCGCCGCCATGACGCGACGCCACTTCGGCCAGGAAACTGTCGATCGCCTCGTCTCGCCACTGCTCTCCGGCGTGTACGGCGGCGACGCTTCACAACTCAGTGTCCGCGCCGTTCTCCCGCGCATGGTCACCATGGAGAAGGAGCATCGCAGCCTCACGCGCGCGATGCTCGCCGCGCGCAAAAAGGCTCGGGTGCCCCAATCCGGCTCCGCAACACCACCGTCGACGGCTGGCTCGAACCCCGGCAGCAGGCCGCTGGGTCCACGTTCTCTCTTCACCACGCTGCGCGGCGGGATGAAGCTGATGGTCGATGGCATCGCCGCGCAGCTCGCTCCCGGATCGATTCACCTCAGCACGCCGGTTCATTCGATCGCCCCGTCGCACACTGGTCACAGCGACGGCTGGCTCCTCGAAACCGCCCACGGCCAGGCGCGATTCGATGGCATCATCCTCGCCCTTCCCGCCCAGGTTGCCGGCAGCCTGATTCGTCCGATCCACAGCGCGCTCGGCGAGGCTCTTGCCGGAGTCACCTACAGTTCATCGATCACCGTCACCATGGGCTTCCACCGCGACGACCTGGAAATCCTTCCACCGGGGTTCGGCTATCTCGTTCCACCCACCGAGCGCCGCGGCATGCTCGCCTGCACCTTCGTTCATGCTAAGTTTGCCGGACGCACTCCTCCGGACAAAGGCGTTCTCCGCTGCTTCCTCGGCGGAAGCGGCAACGAGAATCTCCTCGACGCGACCGACGCGCTGCTGACGGAAACTGTGCTGATGGAGTTGTCAGAAATCCTCGGTCTGCAGGCGCAGCCGACGTTCGTTCGCATCACGCGTTCGCGGCGCGCGATGGCCCAGTACGGCGTGGGCCACCTCGACCGCATGCAGTTCGTGCGTGAAGCGATCGCAGCAATTCCCGGGCTTGCCCTCGCCGGCAATGCCTATGAAGGCATCGGCGTCCCCGACTGCATCCGCACCGGCCACCAGGCGGCCGAGAGCGTGCTGGGCGCGCTGAAGGATCAGACCGCTGCTGTTAGCGCATAGACCCGAGCAATGATCTTGTTGGTCCGAATGCCTCCTCTTGCCGTTGCTCGAAATAGCGGAGATGCAATGAGACATTTCAAGCGCGCTATTCTGATTGTCGTGTTATCAACGGTACATCTTTGTTTATGTGCTTACGTGGCTGTATCGCACGATGCTTGGAATTGGATATTGCTCTCGCTAATCGATTTTCCTCTTGGGTATGCAGAAATGTTTGTACATAAGTACATATGGGCTGGGTTCCATTATGTGCTGATCAGTCCTTGGGGGTTGACCATATTTGGAACGATGTGGTGGCTGTGTGTCGGTATCGCGTTGTCATACATTTTCCCATGGTTTGTGCGCATGTTTAGGTGGTTAGTGCACAATGGTTGAGGATGCTAAATAGGGGGGGGCGGATGGCTCAGATCTCGATTTGTTAGACTTGGGATACTTCTCGATTCGAGGTCAACGGATATGACGGTCTCCGCGATATATGCAATCGGCGAAGTGTCGCACAGTCCATCGTATTACCGGGCCAGATACTACAACCCAAGCAGGTCGGTTCTTGAGCGAAGACCCGATGGGTTTTGCAGGTAACGATGACCTACCATTCTAGGAACTTGTTGAAATAGGTACACCGCCTGCGGCGTTGCACCGGGCCTGAT
>VFSW01006356.1_pt1 | contig 17382 bp, 13 predicted proteins | sample 5358111 | NCBI WGS metagenome assembly VFSW01 (sample SAMN11554181, study PRJNA540505) | mine drainage metagenome | isolation source: sediment from site ElyBrook_90M | place: USA: Ely Copper Mine, Vershire, VT | collected 2017
CTGATCGCCCATTCTGGCTGCGGGAAGAAAATTGACGAAGACGCCCGACGAGCCTCGCACGATCACGTCCGGCGGCCCAACACAGGTCGCCATCGTCGTCACGTTTGCAGCCGGCAAAAAATCGATCAGCACCGTGGGGGCGCCCGGCGGTAGAATCGGACCTCCCACATGAGGCACGATGCCCGTTACCATCGGGCAGACATGCATGTCGGTTACTCGTGCTGCCGGCGGCATTACGATTCCTCCGCAGCAAAGATGAAACCAACCAGCTTCATGAAACGATCCAGTTCGGCCCGAACGATGAGTAACTCGGACTCCAGAGTCGTGGGGGTCGCAATTCCACCCCACCTTCCCCCGCGGACGTAATGTTGCACCTGAAACACGGTTCCCGCTTCTACCGCCCGATGCTTCAGAATCAGGAGTGCCGCTTCCATTGCTCCCGGGAAGGTAAGTGGCGCGGGTCCGGCAATCCGCGGAGCTATCAGGCTTCCCGTCATTAACTCCATCTGGCGCCGGACATAATCATTCAACGATTCCTCTTCCGGTAACTCATCCTCCCGCAGATAAATGTTGCTGGGAACCGATCCCGAAACATTCTTCTGAATGCCAAACCCCGGAAGCCATACCCATCCGGACGGAATTGCCTGAATCACCCATCTCCCGATGCGCGCGGGCTCCACCTGCCGTTCGACTTGTGCCGGATTCGTGCTCATCACTCTCTGACTGCAAAAGTCTGGATTCTCCCTGCTACCCTTGCCTGATCACTTCTTCGCCTGGGAGTAGGGATCGTCGCCCGGGAATGTTGGCGCTTTCGGTGCCTGCGGAGCCTGCGGCCCCTCGGGGCTTTGGGGGGTTCCCGGCATTCCAGGAATCGGCGCTCCTCCGCTGTTAATCAATACCATCGTTCCCGAAATCACTACCCCCTCCGGTCCGATGGAGATGAATCCCCCCGGACCCGACAAACACACTCCCATTCCGCCCTCCAGAACGACACTCATACCGCCATTGAGATAGACCTGAGTTCCCGCCTTGATGTCGTAGTTCATTCCTGCTTCGCTGTACTGATTCATGCCGACCTTCGACGAGTAGTTCATCCCTACCTTTTCATTCAGGTTCATCCCCACGTCGATGCTGGAATCCATTCCGATCTTCTCTTTCAGATTCCCACCTACTTTATGCTGGCGATCTCCGCCAACGCTCGCCGTCTGGTTTCCACCAATGTTGCTGTCGGCGTTGGCGCCTATCTTCTCAATTCCATTTCCCTTAACCTGAAGGTGGGAGTCGCCACCCACCTCTTCAAATTGATTCGACTTGATCGTCGTATGCTGCTCGTTCCCCACCAGCGTGTGCCAGTCGTGTTCGACGTGGACGTCATAATCGCGCTCGGCATTCATGTAGATCTGTTCCTTGCCCTTCAGATCCTCAAATCGCAGCTCGTTGGCATTGGCTTCTCCGCCGCCTTTCGAGCTGCGCGTCAGAACTCCCGACAACGTGTATTGCCCCGCCGGATCGTACTTCGGCATATTAACGCCGTTGTACAGCGAACCCACTACGATCGGCTGATCCGGATCGCCCTCCAGAAAATCGATCAGCACTTCGTCACCGGTGCGCGGCCAGAAGTAAGTCCCCCATCCTTTGCCCGCCCACGTCTGCGCCACGCGCAGCAGCGTGTTGTCCGGACTGTGACTGTTCGGCTTCCGCTGCCGGTCCCACCAGAACTGCACGCAAATTCGTCCGTACTTATCCACGAAAGAGTCTTCGCCCGACATCGTCACGACCTGACCGGTATGCATCCCGTGCACCACTGGTTTGTCCGTCTTCAACGGCGGGCGATATGGAATCGAAGCGGGCACCGCGACAAATCGATTCGTGTACGGAGAAGCCGGATACGCAGTCCGCGTGCGATAAGGAGGTAACTGCTGTACGTTGTGCTCCACGCGCGTCAACAGATATTTTGTATTCAGCGCATCCTGCGGAAATTCGCTGATCGTAAAGGTGGCCCCGGTCGCCATCGGGATAGCATTCGACCCACCATCCACCACCACCGTTCCCGCATCACTCGCATCGCGGCGCGTGTTTAAGAACAACTTTGTCAGATTTGCGATTTTCGAATCGGAATCGCTCTTTTTTAGGTACGCGGCCGCACTGTCGGCGTAGTCGTATTGCTCATTGCCGTTAACTCCCAGCGGCCCTTTGCTCGAGGACTGGTTGTCATCTCCGACGCGGCTATAGCGAATGAAACTGTAATCCCAGGTGCTAAATTCTCCGGTGACCAACGTCGATCGCGAGTTAAACTCCTGAATAACGAAGTCGTAGAAGCCTTCGGAGTCGCCTGGCTCAGGAGCGTAGCGAAACTCATTCTGGATTTCGCAGTCGCCGAGCTTACTGGAGTCATCCTGCAGCGTGAAGACATGATCCTCGTCGCTGTGTTTAAAGTAGTAGAGGATGCCGTGCTGCTCCATGAGCCGCGAGATGAAGTGAAAGTCGGTTTCACGATACTGCGTGCAGTACTCGATGGGCGTGTAATCCGCGGAAGTATCGATTTTAGGGCTGATCTTGTAGGGACTGAGGACCGCCTTGATGACATCGGTCACGGTCTGGTTCTGAAACACGCGCGTGTTTGTATTCAGTGTCAGCGCCCACAGGGCCGGCACGATCCAGGCGCGATAATTGTTGAACTCCTCGTCGCCCCCCGTCATCTCAAAACTCGCGACAACTCCATTGATGTACCGCTCGGTCCCCTGGTCGTCGGCCAGGATGCCGATGGTCACGGTCTTTCCCACAATCGACTTTGCATCGATCGTCACATGCTTCTCAGCCACCATCTCCAGACGGTAATTGAATAGATCTGAGATAGCCTCGAAACCCGCGACCCCCTCAGGCAGAAGCACGTCCTTGCCCAGAGGAGTGGCAAGGCGGATAAGTCGATCGTCCTGTCCAAAAGCAGGCATAGCGTTCGCCGTAACTTTCCCATCGGTTCCGGGCCGCGCGAGCCGCGCCGTCCAAAGATCACCGATGAAGTGTTTACTCCGTCAGCCTACCAGGCATAGGTGAAACGTCCTTCGGGAGATACGCCGATCTGCACGCGCTCCGTGGGCCGTTCTTCCGCCATGCGCGATAACACAGCGCGCGATATCTCCGGCAACATCGTATTTGACAGGATATTGTCCACATTGCGCGCGCCGCTCTCCACCTCGGTGCAGCGCTTCGCCACCTCCTCGAGCAACTGATCGTCATAGCTCATCGCGATTTTGTGATTCTCCTGAATGCGCCGCTGAATCTTTCCGAGTTTGAGCCGGATGATCTGTTTCAACGCCTCATCGCGAACCGGGAAATACGGCACCACCATCATCCGGCCCAGAAACGCAGGCTTGAAGATCTTGTTCAGTTCCGGCTTGATGGCCAGCGCCAGACCTTCGCTGTCCGGCATCGTCTCCGCATCGGCCGTCAGCTTCATCAGCGTATCCGTCGCCGCGTTGCTGGTGAGAATGATGATCGTATTCTTGAAATCGATCGACCGCCCCTCGCCGTCTTCCAGATTCCCCTTATCGAATACCTGATAAAACAGCTCCAGCACATCCGGGTGCGCTTTCTCAATCTCATCCAGCAGCACCACCGAATAGGGCCGCCGGCGCACCGCTTCCGTCAGGACGCCCCCCTCACCATAACCCACATATCCCGGCGGCGATCCCTTCAGCGTGGAAACGGTGTGCGCTTCCTGAAACTCCGACATATTGATCGTGATGAGATTGCGCTCTCCTCCATAGAGGAGATCCGAGAGCGCCAGCGCGGTCTCGGTCTTTCCCACCCCGCTCGGCCCCACCAGCATGAACACGCCTACCGGTTTGCCGGGATCGTCCATGCGCGCCCGCGAGGTGATGATGCGCTGAGCAATCGCCGCCAGCGCGTGATCCTGGCCGATCACGCGCTTGCGCAGATGCCCGTCCAGTTCCAGCAGCGCAGCGATTTCGTCCTTGACCATTTTGCCGAGAGGAATCCCGGTCCAGGCGGAAATAACCTCGCCCACGATGCGCTCGTTCACACAAACATGCAGGAGCGGATTCTCACCCTGGATCGTGGCCAGTTGGTTTTCGAGCGCCTGCAGCGCCGCCAGCGACGGTGTCTCGCCGGCCTCGCCGTCTCCAGCGGCGGTAGTCTTCGCACCCGTCTCCAGCGCTTCGCGCATCGTGCGAATCCGTCCCACAACGTCGACTTCCTTTTCCCATTGAGCCTTCAGTTCGGTTACCGTCACCTCCGCAGCGGCGATTTGTTCTTCGATCGCACTCAGGCGCTCTGCGTGATTTTCGCCGACGGTCGACTCTCGCTCCAGAATCTGCTTCTGTACCTTCAGATCGTCGATGCGGCGCATCGCATCTTCAAGAGCCGGCGGCGTCGTATTCTGCCCCAGGGCGAGCCGTGCACATGCGGTGTCGAGCACGCTCACTGCCTTATCCGGCAGTTGTCGCCCGGCCAGATAACGATGCGAAAGTCGCACCGTTGCGGTGATGGCCTCGTCCAGAATGCGAAGCTGGTGATGTTTCTCCAGCGCCCCTACCATGCCTCGCAGCATAGTGTCGCACTGGGTTTCGCTGGGCTCCTCCACCTTCACCACCTGGAAGCGCCGCGCCAGCGCCGCATCCTTCTCGAAGAACTTCTTGTATTCCGACCAGGTCGTCGCCGCAATGGTGCGCAGTTCGCCGCGCGCCAGCGCCGGCTTCAACAGGTTGGCCGCATCGTTCTGTCCTGCCTGACCGCCGGCGCCGATCATCGTGTGCGCTTCGTCGATGAAAAGTACGATCGGATGTGGCGATGATTTGACTTCGTTGATGAGCCCCTTCAGGCGATTTTCGAATTCTCCTTTAACGCCGGCACCCGCCTGCAGCAGCGCCAAATCGAGACTGTGCAGCTGCACCTTGCGCAGCGCCGGTGGCACCTCGCCTGTTGCCAGACGAAGAGCAAACCCCTCGACCACCGCGGTCTTGCCCACTCCCGCTTCGCCCGTCAGGATGGGGTTATTCTGCCGCCGCCGCATCAGGATATCCACCACCTGCCGGATTTCCTGGTCGCGTCCCAGCACAGGATCGATCTTGCCCGCCTTCGCGTTCGCCGTAAGGTTGACCGTGTACTGATCGAGGTGGGGCGTCTTGCCCGAAACAGCGGGCCTCCCATCTTCAGTCGCGCCCGGCTCCGCGCCTGGCTCCATCGCCGCCGCTGTTTCCCGCGACTTTTCGGTAACTGCAAAGAAGTCCTTGCGCAGAGCCTCTGCCGGAATCAGCTGCAGTTCCTTGCTCACATCGCGGATCACGCGCGAAAGCTCTTCGTTAGAGAGCAGCGCAAGCAGCGTGTAGCCCGTGCGAATCTGCATCGTGTCGTACTCGATGGTCGCCACCGTCCAGGCTTCGGTGAGCATCTTCACCAGCAGCGGGCTGAAGGCGGGACTACGGGCATTGCCGCTCTTCAGCCGGTCCAGACTGCGCTGCAGCTCTGTGGTGAGCCGCGATCGATCGACGCCGTACTGTTTAAGAATCAGGGCCACGTCGTTATCCGAACTGTCGATGGTCTTGAGCAGATAGTGCTCGATCTCGATGTCGTAGTGGGTGCGCGAAACACACAGGCCGGCCGCAGCTTCCAGCGAACTGCGCACGGCGTCGTCTAATTTGCCGATCAAAGACTTCAGGTTCAGGCTCATGCAAGTGGCTCCAGGGTAAATACGATTTTCCCTACGATAACCGATACGCGGCTTCATCCGGATCGCGGTCCAGAGGCCGATTCCTGACCCAGCTCACCAGCCCCAGACGGGCGGCCTCATCCCCGCCTGCGCCCACCTGCGTAGGCGGCGTCTGCTCCCGTTGCAGCACGAGCTGAACGATAAAGTCGAATTCCCGATTTGTATACAACCGCAGCCAGCCATGCAACTCCACGCTCGCAGGCGCCCCGGGGAGAAACTCCTGGTACCGGGCAAAGTTCATGGGGCCAAGACGAATGGTGATTGTGCCATGCTGATCGAAAATTTCATCGCCGACAATGGTACCCATCCCTAGGCGTTCGCAAAATGCTCCGCTGTCGCGCAGGAAGCTCAGGTTATCCGGCGGCAACCGATTCCACGTTCCCGTGAACTGGTCCACAACCACCGGTACTTCAAAGTAGTCTTCGAGCAGTTGCCTGAGCCCCTGGGCCGTAGGACGACGCTGGGAAAGCAGGCCCGCGTAATAAAGGCACGCTTCGTCTGCAATATTCATCCGGCTCTTCAGGCCTTTGGTCCCGAGGCCGATCAGATCCAGAAGCTTCTCGCTGACGATGTCGTCGCCGGCTCCGGTCCGCTCGTACGCGATATAGAACCGGTACTTCTGCCATCCGCGATAGAAGAGCGAAATAATGCGATGGTTGAAAATGTCGAAGAACTCGCCGGGCCCGCGGTCCTTCGCCCGCGCTCTTTCCAGCAGGAACTGGGTATAAGGATCGGGAAGCGCGCCGATCGCGGCGCTGAGACCCATAAAGTTCACGCGCAGCTCCGGCGGTTCGCCCTCGACAGCCCGAAACCCGGCGATCTCGCTCGGTGGAAACGAGAACGTCGGCACCGACCTGAAGCGCACAATCTCCGCCGACGGAGTCACGAACAGCCCTACCGGGTTCCGCTCCGGATAGAGCCGCTCCAGCAGGCGCACGGCCTGGAAGAACTGGATGCAGTAAGGCTCCTCTTCCAGCAAAGACCGGAGCGCCTGGAACTTCAGATCAGCGGTTTGTATCCCGCTTTCGGTGGCCATTCCCCAAGCATCTCCTTTCTTTGATTGGTGCGCGCAGCGAGCTGGCAGAAGCTGTTGATGGAGGTATAACAGCCGAGAAACCGATCGAGAACGTTGGCAAAAAGATACGCGCCACCACCGACAAACTGCCGCTCGTCCAGCTCAATTTCCACCCGCGTCCCGCGCGCGGGCAGGCTGCCGTAGATTGACGTCATGATGGAGAAATGCGGCTGGGAACTCAGCTTTGTAATACCGCCGATCTGATTCTCCATATAAGTCGAATCCGTGAAGTTATGCAGCCGCAGTATCTCCTGTAACGAACCGACTCCTTCCTCTGCAATCGACAGGTAATTCAACGACAGCTGAGAAACCAGCCGCCATAACTGACCCTTCGCATCGGGCGGATGATAGGTTGGCGTTGGGCGCCGCAGAGCGGTGATGCGGCTGAGCACGGGAAACTCCTCGGCAACGAAGTCGCCCCCCTCCGAGCCAAAGGGCAGCCGTGAAGGAAGATCGAAATTGGATACCGAGCAGCGCACCGTCAGGACTTCTGCATTCGGTTCCGTCAGCACGCCATCGACATCGACCAGCGACAGATACATCGACGACGGCTCCCGCTCTCCCAGCGGGCTCATGCGCCGCATTCCATGCCAGTAAACATGGGTGTTGTCATTGCGCGCACGGTAGCGATAAGCATAAAGGGGCTCCAGCGGGATGCTGTCGCGGCGCGCTGTGTTCGATGCGGTCACTTCGTCGATCGAGAATATCTCGGTTGTGTCCTGATGCCGTACGTCCGGAATCACGCGGTACTCGTGCCTTGTATGGCTGATCAGGATCGGCTCGGCGACCTGGGAGTGCAGGTTGATCACTGGAGTGCAGCCCAGCCGGAAAGTACGTGCCGTGACTCCGTTCTCGAGATCCTGATGCCGCTCCGGACGGTCGAACTTTGAGACACACAGCAGAATTTCCGCGTGCCCCGTACATCCCGCCTTCGCAATCGCTTCCAGTCCGCTCAGTTCGAAGAAGAGAAACTTCTCTGAAAAGGTGAAGTACTCCTGCAGCAGGCGATATCCATCGAAAGATCGCTTCGGGAAAGGCAGGAGCGCCTCGTCTTCCTCAAAACCAAGGGCGCGCAGCTGCGTTGGCGGAATTCTGACCGACTGGCTGCCGCGCCTCTCCGGATTGCGGACCAGCACCGACATGCAGTTTCGCGCAAGCAGTTCGTACAATGTGTGGACGACGTTCGTCTCCCCGGTCAGGTGAAACACCAGCCGCTCCATCCCCAGTTGCTGGAAACTTACATCGCGACCGCATTCCAGGTGGATGCGCACCACACCGGCCGCGCCCGGCACACGCAGCGGATCATTAAGCCGCTCCGGCTGGCGCCACTCACACTCTGCCGCCTTGACCGGCCATATCTCCACAGGGTAAGCCGTTCGGAAGCGGCAAGGTTGTCCATCCACGGTATGTCGAGTCACCAGCGACGTGCCCGCCGGCATGACCATGCCTGCCGTTTGCTTCCCCTGTTCCGGATCCGCCTGGCATTCAACGACGGACATCGAGGGAATAGGTCGCAGGTAGTGCGGCGAAACCAGCCCCAGCAGCGCCGACGTAATCTCCGGAAAATCGTCATCGATGCGCAGATGGACCCGCGCAGCCATGAAGGCGAACCCCTCCAGCAGCCGTTCCACATGGGGATCGTCGCAGCGGTCAGGCTCAAGCAGCAGGCGGCTGGCAACGCGCGGATATCTTTTGGCGAACTGGCCCCCCAGTTGCCGAAGATACGCGAGTTCTCGTTCGTAATACTCCAGCAACTCTTCCCGCATGGTTCACTTCACCTTGTACTCACCGCTGGAAAGCTCAAGCACAGTATCGAAAGCGATCTCCTCGGGAGCGGGATCCATCTTGATGATCGCCTCGATATGAAAGCACAGCCGCCGATCGAGCTTGTCGGATTCCTCGAGAGTCACGCGCGCATTCATCAGCCGAGGCTCGTAATTGCGCACGCAAGCCTCCATGGCAATGCGCAGTTGACGATGGTCCGACGCCGATGTCAGGCCCAGAGAACTGATATCCGGCAATCCATAATCGACAATAGTTCCCCTGGCTCCCGGATATGCCTCCAGTTCGCGGACAGGAGACCGTCGGGTATTCAGCAGCCACTCCAGATCCCGCTTCAGCGACTCCTTGAAAAACCGGATGGACTGCGCCCGTGTCTGCGGCCACTCTTCCACGGCCATGAGCCGATCCAGCACGGATTGCGTCACCAGCGCTTCTGTAGTCGAACGAGCCAATCAGCTCCCCCTTCACTTCACTAAGAGATATTCATCGCAGCAATTGGATCAATGCGACATAGACGGGAAAACAGAGCCTCTCGCTGGCCATTATCGCTTCCCGCTTCCAGACAACGGAGCAGCAGCGCCAGCGGTGGCGACAACACTTCGACGGCTTCCCATTCCTCCAGCCGCCGCACTTCAATTTCCTTCACCAGTTCCTCCAGAACCGGATGCGCGATCCTCGCCTGTCCGGCGTTCATGCAGAACTGGGCAATCTGCAGTCGACGCTGGAATCTCGCCCGCCCGCTCGGCTGCTGCGCGGCATCGCGCATCAGAATCTGCAGAGCCTGAGATAACTGCCCGCGCCGGATGAAGTCTCGCGCCAGTTCGAGAACGTCGGGCGGAGCCGATTCCGCATCTTCCCCCGGGGTGCGCGAATCCGGCAGCGACGAAGCCGGCTCGGCGGGCGCACTCTCGGCCACTAACTCAACGGGCTTCGGGAGGACGATCTCCTCCAGCCACTTCTGCGTCTCGGGATTCGCCGTCGGCGTGTCGTCGTTCAGCGTCCACGTCGGGATCTCCGGAACATCCTTCAACAGCGACTGCATGGTAGCAACCACGGTGGATGCAATCGCGGAGTTACTGCTCTCGTAAGCTGCCTTCCAGATATAACGATGGACATCCAGCCAGGCCCGCCCGCAGGGCTGTCCGGCCGCGGCTATACCCGCTTTCAGTAATTCCTCCCAGTTGGATTCCATCGCCAGCCGCTTGAGATTCTGCCGCGTCTCGGCGCTGGGCGACACCAGAAAATCGTACGAAGCCCAGCTTCCCTGCTCCCGCATCTCACCAAGACGTATCGACGTCTGCAATAAATACGCAATCGGACTCGATGCTTTCTCTTTCAGCAGAAATTGCGCGCACGCCTGAATACGCCGAATCGCGTCATCCCAATCGGCCGGCTCTGCCGACCCGCCACTCCTGCGTGGAGTCGCGGCGGTTTGCGCGGGCTGCCCATCTCCGGCCGCCGTCTCCTCCGGCTCTGGTTCATGTTCCTGTTCAACTTCTTCCACGGCCGGCTTATCCGGTTCGAGCTTGAGCTTCTCATTGAGCAGGCCGGTGATAACCTGGCCCACCTGCTCCATGCTCTCGCGCAGCTTGCCAAAGCCAGGCGCGTCATCCTTGTAGCGCTGCTCGCAGAAAACCTGCATCTCATCGAGCGTTTCGCCGGCTGACTTCAGTGAGTTATCCAGGTCGCAGTAAAAAGCTTTGGGGGTCGCTGTAAATGACTTATCGAATTCTTCGCCAGTCAGCTTTCCGTCGGCGATGGCCTGTTCGCGAATCTGGCGTTTGGCATCGCTCGCGGCCGCATCGGCTTCATAGCCGATCGACCGCGATTCTCTGTAGTCGTGGAAACTGAAACCGTCCCGCGTAATCGCGGACTCGCGAAGACTGGCGGCCAGACGGTTCGCCACCCATTCCAGGGGAACAGCCCGCATCCCCGCGTCGCCTTCATCGATTTCCGGATAAATGGTGTCCCAGAACTTCTCCTGCAGATCCTGAAGCAATTTCAAACATGGCTGCAAAAGAGCCAGCCCCTCGCGCCGCACACAGGCTTCCGTGAGCCATGCCGCGAGCTGCAGATCCTTGCTTTTGTTGGCCAGGGCATCGCCCGCCAGCTTGATCACCAGCGCATAATCGGCCTTCTTGACCGCTCTCTCCCACCCTCCGCTGGGGATCGAGTCATCGTCTTCGGTGCGCGCTTCCTTAATCTGATCGTAGATGCGCTCATAGCGCAGGCTGGCTCCCGCAGGTTTATCGCCCGGGATCGGATTCAGCAGATCATCACGTAATGGCACTTGCGGCCGTCTCCCCGGCGTGATGGAAATTCAGCTCCCGAACTTCCAGCAGCGGCCCCTCTTCATCGGTCAGCAGCGTCTTTTGCCCGCTTGGAATGGCTCCATATTGGGAGTCGTCCTCCCAAATGGTGATCCGTCCCAGACGAACAGCATCGTCGCTGTTGCGCCAGGAAAGCGGCGCAAGGACAGGCAACAGAACTTCTCCGAGATCCTGCAGCCTAAACTCCGGCGTCGTGCGCACAATGGCCGGCATCCATATCAGGTCCCGCAGCCTCTTCGGCGCCTGCGTCTTCACCGACTCGATATATGCGAAAGGAATCCAGTTATAACTGCCTGCGATAAATACTTCAAGGTTCGCCCCGATTCGCGGATCGGCATCTGCAATCTCTGAGAATTCCCTGCCATTCAGGTTTCCTGTAGAAGCCGGATGCGCACTGGACAGCGGCAATTCGTCTTTGGCGAACATCTCCTGCCGGATTCGCTCGGCGTGCAAAGCCGAACGATAGAGCAGCGCACCCGCCGCCGCTTCCTTACTGGTGTCGGAAAGGACATCCAACTGCTTGCCGGCGCGGTCGTATTCTCCGGCAAAACACAATAATTCGAACAAAAAAGTGCGGCGCCTGGTGTCGAGCGGCTGCTTCTTCAGCTCGCCACCAAGCGCGTCAATGGCCTCCCGTAACTGGCCGGCCTGGTACAGAGAAAGCGCATCCATATGCAGCTTTACTACGACGCTTTGTTTTCCTTCAGGTTGTAGGAGACCGGCCCGGTGCTGGTCAGGTTCCCCTGTTCGTTCTGGGTCGAGTAATCGATCTTGATCTCGTTGTAGGTAAACGAAACACTGACCGTCGGAATCTCACTCGATGCTGAGATCTGCAGGCTGGTGACAAACATCTCTTTAAAATCAACCTTAAGATACGGTTTGCCCTCCGCGCCCGATTTGACAGCACTCATCGTAGCCGTCTTGATGTGCTGTCCGGTAACAATGGATTTAAAAAACTTCGGGGTTGCTTTGTCGAAGTTTGCCATGACGCTGAAGTCGGACAAATCTGCCTTCCCGGCGCCGGATCCTCCTGTGCCCGCAACTGAGGACACCTGCGAAGCGCCCCAGCTCCAGCTCAGAATCTGGATTTGATTCTTAAAACTGGCGTCGGCGGATTCACCTTCGATACCGTCGAGTTTCAGATAGTAATCAACAGCCATCCTTGTCTCCTTTCGAGGCACTTCTCCTGCGGTCCGCCCTCTCCGCAGCGATGGCGGAAAGCGCGGGCTAAAGATTAGGATCTATCCCCGCGCCGACTGAGGCAGTTCGGCCACAAGGCGAAGCGAAATTGACAACTCGTCCAGCTGGAAATGCGGTTTCAGGAATGCCACTGCACGATAAGCCCCCGGCTTCCCCGGTATTTCTGAAACTTCGATGGAGGCTTCGCGCAACGGTAGTTTCGCCTTCGCTGCCTGTGAGGCGTTATCGTCAGCGCAGACGTAACCACTGATCCATTGATTCAGGAATTTCTCGCAGTCCTGGCGCGACATGAAGCTGCCGATCTTATCCCGCATGATGGCCTTCAGGTAGTGAGCGAACCGGGACATTGCCAGAATGTACGGCAGCTGAGCCGACAGCCGCGCATTGGCGTTGGCTGCCTCCTTGTCGTACACCTTCGGCCGGTTCGTGGTCTGCACGCTGAAGAACGCCGCATAGTCGGTGCCCTTGCAGTGAACCAGCGGAACCAGCCCCTGATCCGCCAGCTCCTTTTCACGCCGGTCGGTGACGGCAACTTCCGTGGGACATTTCAGCGCGACGTCTCCCTCGTCCGTGCGGAAGGTATGTGCGGGAAGACCTTCCACCAGACCCCCGCCTTCCACGCCGCGGATTGCAGCACACCATCCATACTTCGCAAAGGAGTTAGTCAGGCGCGCGGCCAGCGCGTACGCCGCGTTGCTCCACAGGTACTTGGAATGATCGGACCCGTCGACCGATTCCTCGTAGTCAAACGCCTCCAGCGGCTTTGTATCCTTGCCATAGGGCAGGCGCGTCAGAATGTGCGGCAGGGTAAGAGCCACATAGCGCGAATCGTCGGATTGCCGGAAGGATTTCCACTTGACATACTCCGTCGAGTCGAAGATCTTGGCGATGTCGCGCGGGGCGCCTAACTGGGTGTAGCTGCTCAGATTCAGCAGATCGGAACCGGCAGCGCTCAGGAAGGGCGCGTGTGCAGCCGACGCTACCTGAGATACCCGCTCCAGTAACTCCATATCTTCGGGTCCGCGGCCGAATTCGTAGTCGCCGAGCAGCGAGGAAAACGGAGCTCCGCCAAACACGCCGAATTCTTCTTCGTACACTTTTTTCCAGAGCGCGCTCTGATCGAACTCCGGCGCCCTCTGCAGATCCTTCAGCAGTTCTTTCTTCGAGACGTTCAGAACCTTGATCTTCAGCATCTCGCCCGTCTCGGACTGGTCAAGAACATACTTGATGCCGCGCCAGGTGGATTCCAGTTTCTGAAAAGTCGGATGGTGCATGACTTCGTTCAGCTGCAGGGAAATCAGCCGGTCGATCTGTGCGATGCGCGCCTGGATGGAGGCTTCCGCGTCGCGCGTCAGGGTCATCTGCCCTTCAAGAACCTGGGAGACGAACTCCTTGACCATGTCCCGGCCTCTCTCCAGCGTCGCGGAATCGCGATTGAAGCGGCCCTGAGCAACGATCTGATCGAGCAGCCCCTGTTCCGAGGTCTGCTCGACAGCGGCTGGCGCCGCAGCGCTTGCGGCTTTCTGCGCACTCATTGCTCACCTCCGGTCTTCCCCAGTTCGGCGCGAAGTTTTTCGCGCGTTTCCGTATTCGAGACAGCCTCGAAGAGCGCCTCATCCAGCTTGTCGTTGCCCTGCAGACTGCCGCGCAGGTCCGACAGCCGCGTGCGCAGATCCAGCAGTTCCTTCAGCGGGCCAACCTGCTGCGCGACCTTATCGGGAGAGAAATCGTCCAGGCTTTCGAATTTCAGATTGACCGGGATCTGTCCTGCATCGTCGCTCAGCTTGTTGGCGACAGAAAAAACCAGATGCGGCGTCATGCCCTTCAGGACAGTGTCGAAATTGTCGGGAGTGATCTCGACGAACTTGCGATCCTTCAGCGCGGCCAGCGGCTGCTCCGGCTGCCCGCTCAGATCTCCCAGAATGCCCATGACGAAAGGCAGTTCCTTCACTTCAATCGCGTCGCCTACTTCGACGTCGTAGGTGATATGCACGCGTGGCGACCGAACACGGTCCAGTTTGTGCTGTGTACTCTCTCGTGCCATGCCATCTCATCCAGTCATGAGCAGCCGGCCATCGGCCGGCCACACTTTCCCTGTCCCGCCAGGAGTGATGCACTCCGCTGCTGGTGATCGATCCCGCCAGGATAATCGGACACAAGCCTCGGGGCGCTCGTGCCAGGGGAGGACTGATTATTGCCGCTGTCACAGGTCCTGTCAAGACACCCACATAGTGCGTTTGCAGGCCCATGCGTTTCCTGATTCCAACACTCTTCGCCGCCGATTGCGAATGCTATACTCAACCCCCTGGCGGGAGTGCAAGCATGCGGCAGTTACAGCCTGTGGTCTGGTCCAAGGGCGTTTTTTTGTCGCCCCAGCATCTGCAGTCACAGGACCGATTCTTCGAGGACAGCCTTCGCTTTATCGCGGACGCCCTGTCCTTCCGTAACTGGGGTTTCTCCTCGCTGCAGATCGATACGGCCGGTCTGAGCGAGGGCCGGCTGGCCGTCCTTGCCGGTACCGGCGCCTTTCCCGATGGCCTGCTGCTCGACATGCCGGACTCCGATGCTCCGCCTCGCGCTCGTACCCTCGACGAGTGTTTTCATCCCGGCCAGGACACCTGCAGCTTTTGGCTCGCGGTACCTCAGGAACGCCCCGGCGGCATCAACGTCGCACTCCAGCGCGGCAGCGTCAGCACCCGCTTCTATGCCGACCTGCAGATGATTCGCGATGAAAACAGCTCTGGCGTTGAAAAGCCTGTCTCTCTGGCGCGCAAAAATCTGCATATCCTGGCGGAGGGAGAAAACCTGGAGGGCTCGGTCCTTCTGCCGCTGGCCCGCGTGCAGCGTACAGAAGCGGGAACCTATCGCCTCGACCCACAGTTTGTGCCGCCGCTGCTCAACACTAAAGGCAGCGACCTCATCACCGGCATCCTCCGCGGTTTGCTGGAGTCCCTCATCTCCCGCAGCAGCCAGCTCGCCGGCACGCGGCGCCAGCGTACCGAGGCGCTTGCCGACTTCAGCGCTTCCGACATCGCCAATTTCTGGCTGCTCTACACCATCAACTCGCATCTGCCCGTGGTCCGGCATCTCATGGACTCCGATCACGTTCACCCCGAGGCCCTCTTCCTCGAGATGCTTTCGCTGGCCGGATCGCTCACCACCTTCTCCACCCGCATCGAACCCCGCGATCTGCCGCAGTACGATCACGACCAGCTGGGCGCCTGCTTTACAGCGCTCGACCTGACCATCGCGGAGTTGCTCGAAACTGTGGTGCCAAGCAATTTTGTGGCTCTGCCTCTCAGGCAGGTTCGCGACTCGATCTACGCCGCCGCCATCGACAAGGATCAATACTTCCAGAATTCGCGTCCCTACCTGGCCATCTCCTCTGACCTGCGCGACGCCGACCTCATCAGCCGCACCCCCGCGCTCATCAAGACCTGCTCGGCGACGCACATCGAGCAACTGATTCGCCAGGCTCTGCCCGGCCTGAAGATGACTCACGTCCCCCGGCCCCCGCGCGCCATTCCCGTCAAGCTTCGCTACCAGTACTTCAGTCTCGATCCCAGCGGTCCGGTGTGGGAGTCGATTCTGCGCGCGCGCAACTTCGCCGCCTATGTGCCGGGTGACATTCCTAACCCTGAGATGGAGCTGATTTTCCTGTTCGCCAATCCTGAGTGACGATCTGCCCGCTTAGCGGTGCCGCAGCACGAAGAACAGGACCAGAAGAATCGCCAGCATCAGAAAGACGTTCACCATCAGAATGAGCGGCAGATATTTCTGCAGTCCGCTCGGCTGAGGTGCGGGCGCCGGCGGAGCCGGCGGGGGAGCGGCCGGCGGAAATGAGAACGCCTGTGGCGACATCCCGGCAGGCATTTGCGGAGGAGCCGCGTGTGCGCCGGCCATTGGCATCGGCATCGCCGGAGGCACAGGCATTGGCGGCATCGCGGCTGGCATAGGCGCACGCATCGCCGGTGCTTGCGCCGGAACCACCGGAGTCGGCGCAGCCGGCATCCGCGCCTGGCTTTCGCGCAGCGCCGAAGCAGAGATGACGCGCGTGAATTCTCCCGGCCCCGCAGCAGATAGCGCAGGTGGAGCAGCCGCAACCGGCGGCGCAGACGGGAACGTTGGCAGAGGAGCAGAAGCAGCCTGCGATTCCTGTGGAGACAGGCTCTGCAGTAACTGTGTGAAACCTCCCCCTGCCGGAGAGCTGGGCGCCGGCGCCATCGGCGGCAATTCTGCAGGCTTTGCTGGAGTTGCCGGAGCCTGATTCAGTGACTGGAACAACTGTGTGAATCCGCCCTGCGCAGGCAGAGCTTCCTCCCTGCGCGGCGGCGTCGCCGGAAACGAAGCCTCGAAATTCGGCGCAGGCGTCCACGGTTTCCCAGGGGCCTCAGCTGCGGGGGTGCTCCTGGCAAACAGCTGTGTGAGCGACTCGGGGCTGCTGCCGGCCGGTGGAGACGGCTGTGGTGCTGCCAGCGCAGGTGGCTGCACATAGGGTGGATCCGGCCGATAACTGCTCGGCTGCGGCGGAGCCTGCACCGATTGAAACAGTTTCGTGAATTCGCCCTGGCCCGCCGGTTCGGATTTCGGCGCAACCGGCGCCGGTGTCGCTGGGCCGGCGGCGGACTTCGCGGAAAGCTCGCGGAACGCCTGGGTAAAGCTGCCCGCCGAACCGCCCGAAGCCGGCTGGCGGCTCGGCTCTGGAATCATCGGACCCGCCGTCGGCTCTGGCGGTTTCGGCGAGGGCGGCTTCTCAATCGAAACCTGCTTGATCACGCCCGCGAGATCTGGCTTCGCTGCCGAGGGCTTCACCCTCTGCAGAATGCGCGTGACCTCACCAGAGCTGGCGGGTTTCGCATCCGCAGCGGGCGCCTGCATCGGAGCGGCAGCGACCGGTGCAGCGAAAATCGATGTCGGCGAGGTGGCCGGAGATTCCTGAATCGGCGAAGCGGAAGGCGCGGAGACGGGGGTCGGCGGCACACTCGACTGGCGCAACAGAGACGCAAGCAAATCTTCCTCGCCCCCGGGATGTGGCGGAATGGTCTCCCTGCCAAAAATCCCCGTGGCGCTGCTGGACTCCTGACTCTCCGGGGCATTCTGGCCGGGAGTCCCCTTCTCTTCAGAGGGTTTCCTGAATTCATCCATGGAAGGCGTCGCCGCTGCAAAAACACAGCCGCTCTAGCTGATCAGCGTACATGGCTGATGCTGCCGGTAGCAATTGGAAAGATGCCGCCGAACCCGCCGCGCCACCCACGCGGCGAACCGCT
>VFSW01006357.1_pt1 | contig 17382 bp, 19 predicted proteins | sample 5358111 | NCBI WGS metagenome assembly VFSW01 (sample SAMN11554181, study PRJNA540505) | mine drainage metagenome | isolation source: sediment from site ElyBrook_90M | place: USA: Ely Copper Mine, Vershire, VT | collected 2017
CTGCCCACCTGGCTCTGCGCGATCAGCCTGGGTGGAGCGGGGCAGCGAGGCGAGAAGGCGCCAGAGAGCGGCGAGCTAGCGCGTCGGCTGCGCACGCCCGCGCCACCCGCGCTGCCGGTGGTGGCTCGCGTCTCGCGCGAGCGCCTGCTGCTCGACCCGCGCACCGTCTTCCCAGAGCAGGACGAGGCGCTGCTGGCGACGCTCCGCGCGGCGCTGGCGGCGGACTAGAATCAGCTAAGCTAGCGGCGTGTTCGCCTCTTCGTGCGCTCGCCTCTTCGAGATCGCGCAGAAACATCGTGAGGGCGCGGCGAAACGTTTCATCTACATCCTGTGGCATGCCGAAGCCACCACCCAGCTCCAGCGTCGCCGCGCCGTGCGCGATGATGCGGCAGATGCGCTTGTCATCGTTATGATCACCACTGAGCAATGGCGCTGGCAAGCGCCGCCCGGAAGGGCGCCCCACTCACAACTTCCCACACAGGCCAGAATGCCAGTACACCGTGCGCCTGGCTCTCAGTGAGTGCGGTGACAAGGGGAGCGCATGCGTTGGCGCGGGGAGGATGGCGCGGTGGTACACGCGCTGGGGGCTCTGCCCCTCGCGCGGTCTGCCGTTTGGGTGGGCGGCGCTTGCGCTCCACGCGCACAACTCGTTGGAGGCTCCGCATGAGGAGCGCATCATCCTGCAGATTCCCCAACAGATTTTGGGCTTCGACCAGGGAAGCCAGCACATCGGTGAGATCGTGTGGCGGGGTGAGAGTTGTCTGAAGACACTCAAGGCTATAGCGGAACCGTTTACAGGCGCGCCGCAGCCGATGTCGCTCCTAGGGGCCGGCTCGCGATCGGAGGGCGATATCCCCCTCACGCAGCAGTTCCTCGAATTGGGTCCACAGATAACTTCCCGCCCTATGACGAACCCGCACCACTTCAGGGGACAAGGCGCGCGCTACCGCCTTGTCCTGCTTGTCCTGGGTGGCTTCAGCAGTCGCGAACGCCAGGTGATCGCAGTGATCCAACCAACGCGCAAGCTGGCGCAGGTCAGTCGCGAGCGCCTTAACGACCTTGTGCTTCAACAGCGCCTCTAGGCGCCTCCGCGCTCCCTGTTGGTCTCGTTCGACCAATCGCTGTGCTTCGTCAAACACCGTGATGAGACGCTGTCCCTGTCCCGCCTCCTCGCTCCCTGGCTGGCCCGAAGCCCCCCCTTGAATGGAAGCCATAGCAGCCACAGCAGCGACCGCTGGTGGTTCCAGGCGCAGCCGTAACTGTGTGAGTCGCTCTTGGACGATCTCAGCGTCGCGCACCGCGCCCAGAACCTGCCCCACTGCGCGTAACCGGCGTTGAACGCGGTGTAGCGATCTGGTTGGCTGTCCCGGGCTTTCTTGGATCAGTTCGGCAAGTTGCAACGCGCTCCGGAGGCGCCGAATCGTCACCCGAAAGGCGTGAATCCGCTCGGATACGTCCGCCGGGGCGTCCACAACGTTCGCGCGCCGTTGCTCGTGGCCAGGTCTACGCTCGTCTTGGGAATGCCTGTGCAGGTCATGCAGATCACGCCACAGGCGTTTCCCATGTTTCCGCAGTTTTACCCGATCGTGGTTGATGAGGCGCTGGACGAGGATCGACAAGGGGATGAATCCTCCCTGGGAGGCCTTGGCGCCCTCACCCTCCTCCAGCAACGCCATCCCGCGCGCAAACTTGCTGGTGGACAACGCCGATACTGGTAGCTGTTGGCGCAGACGCCGATCAAGTTTCCGGAGATCGGTGGCCGTCCCCGCTTCTTTTAGCTCAACCTCCAGTTCGTGAATGTCAGCCGTTCCTGCGCCTGCGCGTACTGTTCCGCGATCCAGGGCCACTTCTGCAACCACTCGCCCAGCGCGCTCCACACACCAGGTTCGTCGTTGGATGTCAAGGTTCACCATTGGCCCCACGGGGGTTTCACCACTCAACGCCTGGATCGACGAGACAATTGCGGCAGGCCACTGCCCAGGAGACCCAACCGCCGCACTGCTGATGGGCGCTTCCACCTCCTCGCGGCGATGGACACTCCCTGTCACCGAACCAGGACGTTTCAGCGTCAAGACGTGACGATGACCCACGCTCCGTACGCGGAGCACATAGCCTAGATGGTAGAAGCGATGATCGGGCGTATCGAAGAGCAGGTCATGGCGCAGGATGGCCTGCGGATCCCGCAGCACATAGGGCTTGAGGGAGAGCGCGGTGATCGCTGAGGCAACAAGCGGCCCCTGAATGGCATATTTGGCTTCGATTTCCATGTTGTCGCCCTCCTGTTCAGCGCTGCCACGACATCGCTGTCACATCGCTGTTCATCGAGCGATGACGGCGCATCGGCGATCTCCACCGACAATTCACCAGAGCGGGCGATTTCCTGGCGGGCGCTCCTGTGAGGGGGCGCCCTGTGCGTTGTCCAAGAGGCCTTCGGCATTCAGTGGTGTGGAACTTGTCTCCTGCGGCGCAACGGGCGCAAGTGACAGCAGAACATATCCCTTGCTGTCGCCCGACACGCAGAGCGCACTGTAATGCGCCTGAACCGGAATTTCGCGCCCATCCTTGAGCGTGATTGCATAATGAGCCGTCTGGTGGCTGGATCGATGGAAGGCGCCGATCTGCAAAACGCACTGTTCATGACAGAGCAATGCGCCATCGGAATCGTGGCATCCGAGCAAGCTGTAGCATTTCGCCTGGCCAACGACTTCCTCCGTGGCCCAGCCGCAAAGTTCTCTGGCGGCCTCGTTGTAGAGGACAATCGTCCGATCTCTGTCCAGGACGAGGAGGGGGGTCGGCGTGCGCTCAAAGGCAGCCAGCGCAAGCCGATCTCCTCGTTCCATCGTCGGCGCCGACGCAACGGCAGGCGCCTCACCCCCCGGCGCGGACAGCCGATAGCCCACGCCACGCACAGCCTCGATGGGAACCGCTTCTCCCAGCGCTTTGCGGAGTTTGCGCCGAAGATTACTGATATGGATGTCCACCGCGCGATCGAGCGGATTGCTCCGCTGAAAGCCGGGAAGCTGAGCGAGCAGTTGTTCACGCGAGAACACCCGCCCAGGGGCGCGCATCAGCGCCGCCAGTAGCTCGTATTCCAGCGCAGTCAGCTCGATAACCTGACCAGCCGCACGCGCCTGTCGCTGTTCGCTATCCACCTCTATTGTCCCGCAACGCAGCACAGATTGGCTTGTCTCCTGGTGTGGTTTCGTTCGCCGTAACACCGCGTGTGCGCGCGCCAGGAGTTCGCGGGGATGCACGGGAAGCGTCAGGTACTCATCCGCTCCGGCGGAAAAGGCAAGCAGCTTGCCAAATTCATCCGCTCGGTCGCTGAGCAGAAAGATCACAGGATCGTCGCTCTCGTGGCGTAGGATGCGGCAGAGTTCCAACCCATCGAGCAGGGGTAAATCGAGGTCGAAGAGCAGCAACGCCGGGTGATGCTGGTGAACATACTGCAAGGCGGCGCGACCGGTATAGGCGCACAGCACGGTGAACCCTTCACGCTCCAGTAATACTTTGAGTAACTCGACCGTGTCGCGCGCACGGTGAGCGACCAGCGCCAAGGGGAGTTGAACAGGCGCTTGCGCTGACATTGGTTGCCTCGCCTTCCGGGGGAATCATCAAGCGCCGCCTCAAGAACCGTTTGTCGCCACCGTCGAGACGGGCTTGCGTCTTCCCCCCTTACTCCCCATTATACCCCCTGTCACGAGCGGTTTCCACGAAGCGCCTGCGGCGCCATCACGGGCGTTCGGGTTGGCGAATAATCTTCATCATCTCAGGAACCGTCGTGACTTTCACTCGTGGCCGACCTTGAAGTTCTCCTTGTGCGCGCTCATAGCGATCCAACTTTCGCCAGTCAGAAGAGGTCACCAGGGCGCAGCCGCGATCCCGCAGAACGCGCTCAACCTGGTATGGATCGCGCCGATCATGCGCGATTCCTTGCAGCGCAGGAAGATCAGCCAGCATGGCTCCAACTGTAGCGACCGCATCAGGTTTATTATTGCCAATCAGGCCGGTAGGGCCACGTTTTGCCCACCCGACGGCGTATTCCCCAGGTATGGGTTCGCCGGTGTCCGGGCGCGTGATACGTCCTGCCACGTTGCTCAACGTCTGACGCATGTCATCAAATGGCACTTGCTCGATGGGGGTACTACGGTATCCGACGGCGCGCACAACCAGGCCCGCTTGAATCGTCTCCTGATCGCCTGTTCCGCGCGCTTGCAGCGTAGCGCCCGCGCTGGGAACGAGCGCATTCCGCTCAATCACCACAGCAGCCAGTTTTCCTTGGTCGGCGATGATCTCCTTCGGCGAAGCCAGGAACCGCAAGACGATGCGGCGGGACGCTGTACGTTCAGTGTGCGCCGCATACGCAGACAGCGCCTCCAGGTTTTGCGCCGCCTCCCGATTGGTTTCCACGGCGACGGCGCTGGCGGAGTCTATGTTCAGATCGCGAGGATCAACCACGACCTCTACATCGCGCAGTTTCCCCAGTTCCTTCAATTCGGCGGGAGTAAAGGCCGCTTGCGCAGGCCCGCGCCGCCCAAGCAGGATCACTTCGCGGATGTGGCTTGCCCGCAACCGCTCCAGCGCATGATCCGCAATATCCGTCCGCGCCAGGTCTTCGGGCACGCTGACGAGCATACGCGCGATATCAATGGCGACATTGCCATTCCCCACCACAAGAGCGCGCTCACAGGAGAGATCCAGGGGAAGCTGACAGAACTCTGGATGACCATTGTACCACCCAACAAACGCGGGCGCGGCCAGACTATTCGCTGTGTCTTCCCCTGGGATACCCATACGACGATCAGCCTCGGCGCCGACGGCATAGACGATCTGATCGTACCATTGCTTCAGTTCCTCATGATGGATGTCTATCCCGTAGGCCACATGGCCATAAAAACGAACACGCGGATCGGCCAACGTCTTCTCGAAGACACGGCTCACCGCCTTGATCGAGGGATGATCTGGCGCTACGCCGTAGCGTACCAATCCATAGGGCGTGGGGAAGCGATCAAAGAGGTCAATCGCTATTGTTCTCTCTGCCTGTTTTAAGAGAGCCTCAACGGTGTAAAACCCTGACGGTCCCGCCCCAATGACAGCAACGCGAAGCGGACGTAGCGGATCGTCCAACAATTCCACAAAACCCTCCTAAACTGAGATGAGAGGGAGAACTAGCTCGACGGGAGTAGCTTGCCCCTCTCTTCTGCGCGGAACAAAGGTAGACCAACGGCGAGCAACCGTTTCGCCGGTTGCACTGTCGCCGCCAGGGGCAGGTATCTCATGGCCCTCGGCTCGCAGTCGCTCCACACGTCGCAATCCCAACAGAGCGGCGCCAAATGCGCCATTCAGTTGGCCCAGGCGATTGGGCGGCAAATGCAAGGGCGCTCCTAACTTTGCCTCCAATGCCTTGACCATCGCGGCGTTCTGGGTCATGCCGCCCGCCAGCGCGAAATCGGCCTCCAGACCTACCCGCCGCATCAGTTGTACAGCGCGCCCACCCAGCGCCGTAATCGCACCCTCCATGATGTCTTCTGGCGCAACACCGGTGGATAGATGATTGATGACCTCCGATTCCGCAAAGACGGCGCAGACGCTGCTAATCTCCACTGGCTTGGTAGCCCGGAGCGCGTAGGGGCCAATGTCATCGGTTGTCAGGCCAAGGTAACGCGCTGACTTCTCCAGGAAAGCGCCCGTACCCGCCGCGCATTTATCGTTCAGGCGAAACGCGCGCACGCGCCCACGCTCGTCAATGCGAATCGCTTTAACATCCTGGCCCCCGATATCCAGAATCGTGCGAACAGTTGGAAAGTGGTGAATGGTCGCCAGCGCATGGCAGGTCAACTCGGTGATCTGGGTATGGCGGAATGGGATCATATAGCGCCCATAGCCAGTTGCCGCAATGTACGTCACATCCTGTCGGGCGACTCCGGCATTGGTGAGCAGGTCTTCATAGAGGCCCGCTGTCGCTGCGGCGGGCTTGAAGCCGCTCCGGCGAAGCGCAGTCGCCACGACGCACTTTTCTTCATCCAGCATGATCGCTTTGGTGTACGTCGAGCCAATGTCAATGCCGACCACCAGCGTCATAACACCACCTCCTGCTCCTGGATATGAGCGGATCGGTGTCCCGCACGAACCTGATCGAGCGCATACAGCCCGGCGCCCAAAGCGCCCATAAACTGGGCGCGCTCGCTCACATTCAAGGGCGCCCCCAGCACTTCCTGAAGAAGCGAAACCATCGCAACGTTCCGCGAGACGCCCCCAGTAAAGGTAATTTCGCTGGCCAAGCCAACCCGCCGAACCAATGAGGCGCAGCGCGTGGCGATGGCGTGGTGCATGCCCATCAACACATCCTCTGGCCGATGACCCTTTGCCAGATGGCCAATGATCTCCGACTCAGCAAAGACGGTGCAGGTCGTCGTGATCTTGACGGGCGCGGTGGCCTGCATCGCCAGCGGCCCCAGTTCGGAGAGAGGCAATTCGAGCGCAAACGAGGCCGCGCCCAAAAAACGCCCAGTTCCAGCGGCGCACTTATCATTCATAGCGAAGTCCGTTACCTCGCCTGAGTCGCCGATCCGAATCGCTTTCGTATCTTGCCCGCCAATGTCCAGCACGGTATGTGTCGCCGGGAACTCCGCCAGGGCGCCGCGAGCATGGCAGCTAATCTCCGTGACCTGAAGATCGCCGAACGTGACCCGATAGCGCCCATAGCCGGTGGCGACGGTGAACGCGACCTCCTCTGGGCGAAGCTGCGCGTCGGCTAGCGCAAGGTGGAAGACGTCCGACGCCGCCGTGCTCATATTTTGTTCCATGTTTAGGATAGCCTGGCTGACAAGGCGCCCATCCTCATCAAGAATGACCCCTTTAGCCTGTGTTGAGCCAATGTCAATGCCTGCAACGTACTCCATATTCAACGCTCCTTTGCCAGCAGCGCCCGCTGTTCCAACACTTCAAAGAAGGCGTCCACGCGATTCTTGATCTGCGCGTCCGACCAATAACGCGGATCGATCAGATCGGATTCGATATACAGGGTGGGCAACCCATAGCGAGAGGTCAGATACTCGCGGTTATCGGCCATACTGGTTGCCACAGTGCGGCAGCTTTTAATCCCGTGATACACCAGGCCGTCGGCGGCGAAGTCTTTCACCTGCTGCGCCAGCGCGTGATGCGAGAAGAAATGATTGGAGAGGCCCATCTGCGCCGCCAGCGTACTGACCTCGGCCAGACTTTCCAGGGGGCGTGAGGGATCATAAAACAATTCGGCGCTGTCTAATCCCCCAGCTGCGTAGGTGAGATAGTCCGCTGCGGCGAAGACTCCGCCGCGACTCTCGAAGAGTTCAATCATGCGCCGCATGTTCACATAGCAGGGCGTTCCGCTGAAGATCAGCCGAAAACGCTCGTCTGGCACACGTCCTTCGCCACGCGCTACCTTGCCCGCCACCTCCGCGTGGAGCAAACGCATAAACTCCACGCCCTCGCGGGTACCACGATAGGCGTTGAGAACCCCCATGTAGGTGAGACCATCCAGCATTGCGTTATAGGGAGATGGGCGTGACCGATTGAAGGCGAGAATTTCGATCCAGAGGCGCAGCATCTCGTTTACATTCACTTCGATCTCGGCCAGCCGATCAGGATCGAACCGCTGCCCGGTGATCGCCTCGCACTGCGTGATCAGATCGCGGAATTGTCCTTCTACCCAGCGAGTATCGGCGATGCGAGTGGCGCTATCCGGCGCCGTTCTCCATTCGGCATGGCGTTTGCCGGGAATATCGAGCACAAACGCAGGGGTTCCAAAGTGGCGCTCCCATATCTCCGCCCATTTGATGTAGACATTGCAGAGATTGGACGCGATGGCGAGGTCAGGCGGCGGCATCCGCACGCCAGAGGGATGCTGCATGTTACTGAGCATCAATCCAACGTCCGCCTTCACATAGCTGCACACATCGGGCGAGAAGCCAAAGTCCTCGGCCTTGGCTAAGAAATCTGGCGCGGCCTTGCGTACCCCTGTTTGCAACGAGTTGATCTCCGGGAAGACCAGCGCAAAGCCAAAGGATTGCAGAATCTCGATGGCGTTACCCATCACAAACACGTAGGCTACCGGCTGCCCTCGCTCACGAGCGGTACCCAGCGATGCCAGCCATTGATTGATCAGGCGTTGACCGGAGACACGAGCGTCGGCCTCGATGGGAGAAGTTTGCGGAGAGACCATTGTCCCCTCCTTTTCCTGCTGAATCTGGAACTATCCGGGAATCGTCTCAACGAAAGAGCAAGGACTCGGCAAAGGTTTCGACCTGCATAGCCATCTGTTCGAAGCTGGTCATCTTCTCCTCAAACTCCAGCACCAGGAAGGGAATCTTCTGGGCGTCAAGATGGCGTAAAAGAGCCAGTTGGTCATCCAGGCCGGGTTCGCAAAACTTCGCGGCGGCGAGGATTGCCGCTTCGGCTCGCGACTCCTGGAGCATGCGCATCAGCATCCCCTCCTTGGGTTTGCGCGCGTCGTATTGCACTGGGCTGGACGCCGAACGCTCGATATAACTTTCCGCCAACGCCCAGATGGGATCGCCTTCCTCCGGCACATCCTCGGTGATCCAGCGTTGGCCCAGCAGCAGATCATCGGCGACGATAAAACAGGCGTCTTCGATAACTTCGATCATGCCCAGCGGGGGCTGTTCGCAAAAGCCACCCAGGAAGACAACGCGCGGCTTATCGCGTGGGCGATCAGGGCGCTCTCGCAGGGTATCCAGCGCCTCGCGTAAGAGGGCGTTATGCTGCTCTTTGCGTAACCGCGCGCCTGCCCGGATCAGCAGATACACTTCGGTGGTTGAGACACGCGCCGGTTCATCGCGTTTCATGTTGGTGAGTTCGCGTTGCAGCCGACGGTTTTCGTTGTAGATGCGAATGCTGGCTCGCACGGCCTCATCGGTGATTTCCCGCCCTGTCCACTCAACGACAACAGAACGCAGGCGCTGATATTCGTCATAGATATAGCGCACTGCGGCGGCGGAGTTCGCATTTTGTGGCAACGCCAGCAACTGTGAAGGCTGTTGAGGGAAGTTTCGCCCCCAGATGCCCGCCATATGTTTGGCCACATCACAGATGGGTTGCACGAAAAAGCCCCTCATGGGACGCATGGTTCCGTTCAGACCCAACTCGGTCGTGCTGCGGCAGATCGAACATACAAATGAGCCAATGCGCGCGTCCGCCAGGCGCACCTCGGTCGTGGAGCCGCCGCCCAACAGCGCATGGGGGCGGAGTCCTGCCGCGTGGACGATCTCTTCAGGAAAATAGACCGGGAAATACCCGATAACCCCCGGCTGATCTTCCTCTTGGCCCTCCTCTGGCATGTCCGCATACGCCAGTTCAAAGCAGCGTTCCAAGACGTTTATCATCGAGGATTCGACGGTGGTCAACATGGAGACGGCTCCTCTCGCGCAGCGTCTCGCGCGCAAGCTCAACAATCCTGCCAGACGGGCTGGCGCTTTTCAAGGAACGCCTGAATGCCTTCGTGGGCATCAGCGGTCGCCATCAAATCACCTAGATAGAGGTTCTCAATATGCGGGAGGGCGAGTTCCGCCCCCAGCTCAACGCCAAGGAGCAGCGCGCGTTTGGTCAGGCGTAACGCCGCCGCGCTCATGGCTCCGAGGCGTTTCAGCAGGTTCGCTAAGGTCTCGTCAATCTCATCATCGGGCGCGACGGACGTTACTAGCCCCAGGCGTGCGGCCACCTCCGCAGAGATCGTCTCGCCAGTCAAGAGCAGGCGGGCCGCCTGCTGGTAGCCGATCAACTGGGGGAAAAGCGCGGCTGCGATGGGAGGAAAGACCCCCAGCTTGATCTCTGGCTGGCCAAAGCGGGCCGATGCCCCTGCGAACACGAGATCACAGCCGAGCGCCAGCTCCGTTCCCCCACCGAGCGCCGCCCCCTTCACCAGCGCAATGGTTGGCATGGGCAGCGCGCGCAGGCGGGTAAACAGGCGCCCAAATCCGCGAATCATGCGCTCGACGCGCTCCGGCGCATGATCGGCTACGTCCACGCCTGCGCAGAAGGCCTTTCCGTTTCCGGTCAGCACCACAGCTTTCACATTGGTCTGCTCTGCGAGCGTGTCGAGAGCCGCGTGCAGTTCGGCGATCATCGTGATGGTTAAGATGTTGAGTGGAGGGCGGTTGAGGGTCAGCCAGGCGACACCTTCATCGCTCGCCAGCGTGCAAAACTCTCCGGTTGAGGGCATCGCGATCACCCTTCCCCTTCCATGACGACGACAGAGCGGATACCCGCCCCACTCCGCAAGGTATCCAGACCGGCGTTAATCTCGGCCAGGGGGAAACGCGCCGTCACCAACGGATTAATCGCAATGCGTCCCGTGCGCGCCAATTCAATCACACGTGGGTAATCCACCGGGCGGCATCCCAGGCTCCCGCGTATCTCCATCTCACGGTACATGATGCGGCCAGCGTTCAGCGCGACCTCACGATCGCTATAGCCCACCACGACTAGGCGCCCACCTGGCCGTAGGGCGCTGAAAGCCATCTGCATCGTGCGAGGATTCCCGATGGCCTCGATTGCGATGTCGGCGCCGCCATCGGTGAGCTTGCGGATGGCGCGGCTCACGTCGGGCGCCTGTTTCGGGTTAATGGTCTCGCTGGCGCCAAAGCGGCGCGCCCATTCCAACTTCTCCTCGGCGATGTCCACCGCGATGACTATGCCCCCTGCCAGGTGGGCAAACTGAACCACGTTCAACCCTACGCCGCCACAGCCATAGACGACGACAGTATCGCCGGGGCGCACCTCGGCGCGGTTCCTGACCGCGTGATAGGGGGTGGTGACGGCGTCGGCGATGACGCACCCTTCGATCAGTGGAATCTCATCGGGCAGGATGAAGACATCTTTGGCGGGCGCCGTCACATACTCCGCAAAAGCGCCATCAATGTCGTTGCCAAACATCACCAGCCGCTGGCAGATATTCTCGCGTCCGCTGCGACAGGCCGGGCAACGCCCGCAGGTGAGGATCGCCGGGAGCAGCACACGATCGCCAAGCTTGAAGCCCTGCGCTTCGCCGCCAATCTGAACGACACGCCCTGACGCCTCGTGCCCCAGAATAACGGGGGGCTGTTTCGCCGTAGGGACATCATGATCGATATAATGGAGATCGGTGTGGCAGAGACCGCACGCGGCAACCTTCACCAAAATCTCGCCCGCCTTCGGTTCTGGGATGGGTACCGCTTCGACCCTCAGGGGGGTATGCGGCTCATAGAAAACAGCAGCCTGCATCGTATCCTCCACTCCCTTGTCGCTCGTTTATCGCTCGTTCTCAATCGGCGCGTTCTACTCAATCGGCGCGTTCTGGATGTTCGGCCAGGGTCGCGCCGCATTGTCCACAAAATGCGAACTGCTTTGGCAGCCCTTTTGCGCCGCAAGCCGGGCACGTTTGAGCGTATGCCCCCCACAGGAACTCGCTGGATTGGTCATTCGTCGCCCGCTCCCGTATGCCGAGATGATCGGGTCGGCGCTTCTCGACGAAGGCGCTCATGCCCTCATATGGCTCCAGCGAGGAGTAATGCAAGGCCAGCCAGTCGCGGGCGTGGCCGATGGTTTGGTGCCAGGCCAAGTCCTTCCAGAAGTTGGTCTGCTGTTTGGTGTAGCGCAAGCATTCGGGGAACTTATCCACAAGTTTGGCCGCTAGTGTGGCGACGGCGTCGTCTAATCCGGCGGCGGGTACCACCTGATTCACTAACCCCCACTCCAAGGCGGTCTGCGCATCTACCCACTCGCAGAGCATGAGCATCTGCCGCGCCCGGCGATCACCGATGACGATAGGCAGCCACTGGGTCGCGCCACCCGCAGGGACGCTGCCCACCTCCGCGCCCACCTGGCGAATGCGAACATGGTCAGCGGCAATCGCCAGATCGCACGCCAGGTTGAATTCATTGCCCCCACCAACGACCATGCCATTCAGGCGGGCAATCGTGGGCTTACCGACGTTCCGCAGCATGTCAAGGCAATCACCGAACAACCCCATCCATTTCCAGTAATCGTGTGGCCGCTGGGTGTAGTTGGTAGCATATTCTTTCACGTCACCGCCAGTGCAGAAGGCTTTCTCGCCTGCGCCTGTCAGCACGACGACTGCGACGTGGTCATCCCAGGCGGCGTCCCGGAACGCCTGTGTCAGCTCCTGCAAAGTCAACCAGGAGTAGGCGTTGTAACTCTCCGGGCGATTGAACGTGACGGTCGCCACCCAATCCCGTTTGCTGTACAAGATTTCCTGGAAGTCAAAACTCTCTGGGTTTTTACCCTCGAAGTTGGTCATGAGATCACTCCTTTCCTGATGTTTCGGGCTGTCGCTCTTTCGGTAGTCGTGTGTAGATGGCGCGCGCTTGGGTCGTCACCATACAGTGTCTGCACGCCTCAACATCGCGTTGTTCCGAAGGGAGGTCGGCAGGCTCCAGGTAGACTTCATAGCCAAGCTGGCGATACAGCTCGACCGCCTCGCGCAGTCGAAGCCCGATGGCGGTGAAACGGAGTGTCCAGCCCTGTTCTTGCGATGCGGTTGACGGCGTCATTGCCATCACCCCCTTCCTGTTGATAACTCTTGCTCATTCACATCTGAGATTGGTCAACCAATCTGCCGTTCTAGAGGAACGGTTGCAGCCATTGAGAACCCCAACGCATGAAACACTTTGAGCAGTTCCCAGTTTTCCCAGGGCACCAGTGTGCTGGCTACCCTGGCGCCAAGGCTGGCTCCCTGCTTGAGAAAGGATTCGATCAATTGCTGGCCAATATGCCGCCGTTGATAGTGCGGGTGAACTGCGATGGAGTCTATGATGGCTGTCACGTCGGCGAGTCCAAATTCGCCGGAGGCGAGCGACCCCATGATGAATCCGATGGGGTTGCCCTGATAGTCAGCCACGAGAAAAATACGGGGGTCGCCTGTTTCGGAATGCTCCAGCGCCGACAGTCGTCGCTCGAAGTACACAGGGCGTGGCTTCCTATACACCTGCGCATCCAGCTCGATCACCACGGGCAGATCCGAACTCCGCATCGGTCGTATGGCAACGTCTTGACGGTTGAAATGCGAATTGGCAGGAAGATTGTCATTCATTGGCGTGCATCCTCGCTGCTGTAGCCAACCAAACTCGATAAAAACTCGTTAGCAACAGGATGCCATGACTCTGTATGGATTGATAATGAAAGAGTGTGTGGTTTTTGTATGTGAACTAAACCCTTGTCACCGGTTTCTGGGTACTCACTTTCACAATGATTCCCGTTCAGCGCACGAACAGCTCGGTCGAGCAGTGGCCATCGCGCACTTGGGGCACGAGCAAGGGCAAGGCGCCGACCCGCATGGTGAGCTGGCGCGGTTTGTAGCCATTGCGACACCCCAGCCGATGCTCACTGCGCTCGTAGGGCGCCACCTGCAACTGCTCCGTAACCTGCGCGTTCAAGACCTGGTTCAAGACGTCCTCCACCAAGCGGCCCAACTGGCCGTCTCCGGTCAACAGGCGTTGCACGCCGTCACCATCTAGGGTAAGCTGGTACTGGGTTATGCGCTTCCTCTCTGTCTCAGGCAGATCGATCGTCTAACAATCAGTTTACCAGAGAGGCGCTGCCCAATCTACGGATGATATCGGACTCAATACCCTAACGGCGCAGTGAAAGGAAATACAGTATGTCACCAGTAGTTGTTACGGCAATTGCTTTTGGGGCGCTGCTGGTGATGGACATCGGCTGCTGGATCGGCTTTGCCCACACGTCGCGTCCCAGCCGCAAACGCAATCAGATGGCGCTCGTTTCGAGCCTGATCCTCGTCGCGGTCGCCGTCTGGGGGGTCGCGTTCGCGCAGGCGCTGGCTGGGCGCTAACCGCTCTGCTCTTTGGTCTGACCGCCAATAAACGCCCGATCTGTGGTATACTTACTGGAGAGTATGCGTCTGCGAACGTACACGCCAAAAGTGAGGAATGGGCGAGGTCATGGATAAAAAGGGACACATTCGTCTCAGCACAATGGAGATCGTCTTGCTGCTGACCCTGGGCGCCTCGCTGGTGTTAGGGCTGCTTCAGGCCTACCAGCAGACTCGGCTGGATGACGCCCAGGAGCGCCAGTCGCACGCAAGCGACGACGCCGAGCCAATGCCCGGCGAGCAGTAGCTACCCCGCGCCAACGCCCCGTCTATCAGGACGGCGAACTCGCTGCGCTTGTGCGATACTTTCGCGCGCCAAGCGTTCAGCAAAGGGTTCACCAGATGGATGGGGCGTCAGTGTGTCCAATGCTCGCTGGGCTGACGACTTGGACGCGCGCCAACAGCCGCCAATTCGATACACCAGTTCGATACACCAGTTGAGACACAGATTAACGTTGAGGGGAGCCACTACACAATGGGTGTCACCACATTTGACCGGAAGTTGCAAACGCTCGAAGAACGGTTTACCGAGCTACAAACACTGATGGCCCAGCCAGAGACGGCGAGCGATCCCGATCTGCTGCAACGCTATGGCCGCGAATATTCCAGCTTGGAGCATGTCGTCCAGACCTACCAGCAGTTACTCGTGGTGCGCCAGCAGATCGCCGAGACCGAGCAGATGGTGGAGGACGGCCTCGACGCCGAGATGAAGGCGCTGGCCCAGGAGGAGCTTGAGCAACTGCGCGCCAGCGAGACCGACCTGCTCAAAGATGTGCAGGTGGCCTTGTTACCAAAGGACGTGATGGACGAACGTGACGCCATCGTGACGATCCAGGCGGGCGCTGGTGGCGACGAAGCGGGCCTCTTCGCCGCCGAACTGTATCGCATGTATCTGCGCTACGCCGACGCGCGCCGCTGGTCGGTCGAGGAACTCGATAGCAACGAGAGTGGCATCGGCGGTTACAAAGAGGTGGTCTTCCAGGTACACGGTCGCGGGGCATATGCGCGGCTGAAGTATGAGGGCGGAACGCATCGCGTGCAGCGCGTGCCAGCCACCGAATCGCAGGGGCGCATCCACACTTCAACCGTCAAGGTGATCGTGCTGCCGGAGGCGGAGGATGTGGAGATCGAGATCCGCCCCGAAGACATCCGCGTGGATGTCTATCGTTCGACCGGCCACGGCGGCCAGAGCGTCAACACCACCGACTCCGCCGTGCGCATCACCCACCTACCCAGCGGCTTGGTCGTCACCTGCCAGGACGAGAAGTCGCAGATCAAGAACAAGGCCAAGGCGCTGGGTGTGCTGCGCTCGCGGCTCTGGTATTTGGAGCAGCAGAAGCGCGCGGCGGAGCAGGGGGCGGCGCGACGCTCGCAGGTGCAGACGGGCGACCGCAGCGAGAAGATACGCACGTATAACTTCCCGCAGGATCGCATCACCGACCATCGCATCAACCTAACGACGCACAACCTGCCGCGCGTCTTGGCGGGCGAACTCGACCCAATCATTGACGCGCTGATCTCATCCGATCAGGCAGAGAAGCTCGCCGCGTCGTTTGACGACAACAGCGACCGACGGAACTGACGGCGCCCTGCCGCCGCCCACCGACGGGAGGCTTGTGATTGCGTGCGCAGGCGAACTGCCTTGAATATGTGGGTTGCGAGACGGGAAGGCTGGGGGGCGTGATGGGGCAGGCGCAACGGCTGACGCAGCCGCAGGCGATCAGGGCAATCTTCTTCGATGTGGGCTACACGCTGCTGGATGTGTCTCCACCGATCCCGGAGTTGCTGGCGGCGGTCTGTGTGAGACAAGGCGCGCCCGTCACGGCGGCGCAACTGGCGGCGGCGCTACCTCTGGGGGAGCAGCATTTTGCGCAGGCGGCGGTGGCATGGCCAGAGACATGGGGCGACGACGCTGCGATTACCAGCTTCTGGCGGCAGTACTTCGCCGTCTTATTGCGGCCCTGCCTGCCGGAGGCCAGCGATGCGAAGATTGCGGCGCTGGCCGAGGCGGCGCAGATGGCGTTTGATAGCGGCGAGAGCTACGCGCTCTTCCCCGATGTGATCCCGACCCTGGATGCGCTCCAAGCGCGGGGGCTGACGCTCGGCGTCGTCTCGGATTGGGGCGCCGGGCTGGCGGCGATCCTGCGCCACCATGACCTCATACGCTACTTCGATTTTGCCGTCGTCTCCGCCACCGCCCGGCTCGCCAAGCCCAACCCTGGCCTCTATCAGCTTGCGCTGCAACGCGCCGACGCCATACCCGACTACGCCCTACACGTTGGCGACTCGTATGTACGCGACGTGTTGGGCGCGCGAGCCGCCGGTGTGCAGGCCGCGCTGCTCGACCGCGCCCGCGCCATCCGCCCTGAGCAGGTAGATTGCCCGCTCATCTACGACCTCCGCGAGTTGCTGCCACTGCTCGATCAAACTTGATCGGCTACGGCGTTTCGCGCCGTAGCCGATCCGCTTCATTGCAAAGGGAGCTAGCTATCTGGCGATCTGGAAGACCCAATCGCCCACTAGGAGTGTACTGGCGCCGTTGACACGCTCAATTTGCAGGTTGTGCAGCGTGAGTGTTAGGGCGGCGGGGGAGATTGGCTCCGAGGCCAGGAAACTTATCCCTACCTCCAACACTCCATTGATCGCCGTTTGTACCCGAAGGGTATAGGCAATGCCTTGATGTTGAAACGGCGGATTGATTGGGTAGACGAACGCTGGGGTCAAGGAGCCTCCGTTGGCAAGCGCGAGCGTGGCTGTAGCGGGTGATGGTGTGGTGGTTGTGGTTGAGCTATTCGTGTAGTTGGTTTGTATCCCAATCGGACTGACAGCGTCGAGCGGAAGGCCGCTGATGCGCAATACGACGCTTGCGATGTCGTAGTTGGTGTCGGCTTGCGCGGGGAATGGTGAGGCCGCCGCCCACAAGACCTCTTCCACCTGCACATTCACTCCCAGATAGGTGACGGAAAGAACCAGGGCAGAAATGGTCGGCCCGAGTGGAAGCGCGCCGCCGCCCGGAACGAGCGCAGAAACGCCTCCTGGGTGACGTCTTCCGCGTGGGCGCGGTCGCCCGTCAGCAGGTAGGCCACGCGCAGAGCAGGTGTATGGTAGCGCGTGACCAGCGGCGCCAACCCGGCGATCTCCCCGCGCTGACATCGCTCGATAGCGCGATCATCATCGAGTTGGTCGCCGCTTGCAGGTGGATCAGGTATCTCGATGGGATTCTGCTGCACACTCTCATCCTTCACCCTTGCTGTTCAACAAACGTCTCACTGAAACACCTCAACGACCGCCACGCCGCGCCCGGCGCTCATCTGCGCCATTGAGCGTTTCGGCGTCGTTTGCGTCTCTAGTTGGTCTATGCCGCAACCCTGCGATTTGTCAGCTTTGCCTGGAAAATTGCATTCGTTGGTTAGGCGCCAGGGGTGGCGAAAGATGAAGGGGTGGTTATACCACAAAACAAGTAAAAACACCCCAAAAAACCACAAACAACAACAAAC
>VFSW01006358.1_pt1 | contig 17379 bp, 22 predicted proteins | sample 5358111 | NCBI WGS metagenome assembly VFSW01 (sample SAMN11554181, study PRJNA540505) | mine drainage metagenome | isolation source: sediment from site ElyBrook_90M | place: USA: Ely Copper Mine, Vershire, VT | collected 2017
CTTTTAGGTATTGCTATTAATATTCTATTATGTTATAATAATGCGGTCGGAGGATTATCTGTTATGACTAAAATAATGTTCCCACCTATTGATAATATACCCTTTTGGGTAGCTTTCATGTGGTACATCATGACCCATAAAGGCTATGGGTATAAGAAGGGAGTTACCAATCGCTATACAGGAATTGGAGAAGATAGGCGTCCGGATAAACTAGATGGAACACCTAAACTACTTAGGGCTTATAAGTCCAGATACACTAAGTCATTGAATAAAAAGGAATTATATGCCTTACAAGAAGGTATATGTAGAGAAAAAGAAGCCGGGGAAGGGCCATTGGTCTGAGGAGAAGAAGCTGGAGGTCATGCAAGCCTTTCTGGCCCTGGGTCAGTTACGAATGGCGGCAGCTTCCTGTAACGTCCCAGAGATCACAGCAAGGCAATGGAAGGCTAGCCAGTGGTGGAGAAACATGGAGGCCGAACTAAGGCGTTCGGGGCATATTCAGCTTTCCACGAAGTTACAGGGTATCGTCAATAAGACCATTACCCAATTGGAGGACCGGGTGGAGAACGGGGACTTTATCCTCAAGAAGAACGGGGAGGTAGTCCGAAAAGGCATCTCCGCGGAGCATGCCAATAAGATCGTTACCCAGTTGATAGACCGCCGGTTGGTGCTGGAAAAGGCGGCTGCAAGGGAAAAGGAAGATGATGTGGGCATAGAAGCCCGTCTGCTGCAAATCAAGCAGGAGTTAGTGCAACTAGCAAAGAAACCTCTTTTAAATCAACGGGTTATTGAAAGTGAGGTTATTGATGTCCCAAGTTCTAGCGAGATTGAAGGAACTGTTCCAACGACTAGTACAGAAGATTCGGGACCTGGTTTCCCGATTGCGGTCAAATAATCCTTAAGGATTTCCCCATAAGGGGAAATCTGATAAAATTAAGAAAGTCACACAAGATATGGCTCGTTTGGAGAAACCACAGCAATTGAAGTCTGATCCTAAAAGGAAACAATTAATGACAAATTCAACTCGACCGCAGTATACCGGCCCGACTGTACCGGCGTCCGTGATGCTTGATGCTCAAGGCCAGCCAACAGATGACGGGTTCTACCTGTTTCGTAATCTAGCTGGGAAGACTAATAACATGTCTCCCGTTGTGACTGGTGATGCTCGTCCTGCGATGAGTCAAGCCGACACAGGCGGCACTCGCGGTGTCGGCGGGGCCTATGTTCGTTATAACCCAGAGGACGCCGGTCTAGCTGGACCTGACGCTCAATGGCGAGTGGATCATCCGTCGCCGGAAGTAGTGCGGGCGGTGCAGGCATATCTTCAATTCCTACGGGACTCCGATCCGTTTAAGGGTTTGACTGGTAAGGAACGCAAGGACGCCAAGAAGGCGAAGCAACATACCCCAGAACATTCCTGATCTTTTGATGCCATCTAGTCCGAATTATAAACGCAATTACCAGCAAGAGAATAAGTACAAGGCTCAACCCAAGCAGATCAAGGCTCGGGTTGAACGCAATGCTGCCAGGAGAGATGCTCTAAAAGAAGGCCGGGTTCGGAAAGGGGATAACAAGCAGGTAGATCATATCCGTCCCCTGTCTAAGGGTGGTTCGAATAAGCGTAGTAACCTGCGGGTTATCTCCGCGCGCCTTAATGATTCCTTCCCTAGGAACGCCCTTGGGGCGCTGGTGAATCAGAACTTTCAGTTGTCCAAACGGAGGAAGAAAAAGAGATGAAACAGTCAGCAAAACATCCGGGATTCAAAGCCTTAGTTAAACAGGGTGTCCCTCCAGCGGCTTTAGCCGCTACTAGTCGGAATGCTTCCCCAGCCGCTAAGAAGAAGAATCCCCGTCTAAAGAGGGTCAAATAATGAAAGGCCACAATCCCGATATGTCCGGGCTAAAGGAAGGCTCTGCCAAGAAGTACCCTAGAGCATATGATCTGGTTTCCCAACCGGGTAATGCCTATGGTAAAACCAGGTCTGGTCTACAACCTGTTAAGGCCCGTGCCCAAAGCTATAACCCAGATACATCTGTCTCAAAAAGATAGGTCCTTGAAAAGAAGGAAAGATCAACAGTTTTTTTAGTGGAAAAAAACCATGAAGAAATACCTCGCCGTACTCGCAATATTCAGTATGCTGGTTGGGTCTACCCAAGCTTGGGAAAAGCCAGCAAAGCCAGAAGTACAGAAGGTTGATCCGGAAACAGTTAAGGTAGTACGGTGGGAAGGTGAGACAGATTACGAGATGCTAAAAACAGCCCGTAATGATATTGATACAGCTACAGTAAAAGACTCTAAAATCAAGACCTTAAAGGTTCTCCTAGCTTCTCCAGGGGGTCCTGTTATTACTTCTCTGGAGATTGCCCGTCTGGTTCGGGATGCTTATGATAAGAAGGGTCTGGTTATCGAAATCCATGCTTCTATGCTTTGTACGTCGGGCTGTACGTTTATCCTAGCGGCGGGTACTCCTGGTTATAGGTACATCAGTTCATGGGCTTTATTCCTCGTCCATGGACCTCAAGCCGGCTCGATGTTTGGTCCAATGGAATGCATCTCATATCGAGAAGAGGAAAAGACGCAGGAAGATAAATTGGTTAATACCCTCCTTAACCTGATGCGAGATTCTTTGTTACGTTATATTGAAGGGTCAAAACCCAGTGATGTGGAAAATTGGATTACCTGTGGATATGAGAAGGTAGGACGTGGTGAAGTAGCCCTTAAGTTGGGGTTCGTTGATAAAGTTGAGTAATAATGGCTGGTATTACAGCCGAGATAGTAGAGGGTTTATCCAACGCTTTCTTATGCCGTAGTTATGATTCCCCTGCACCTACCCCGGAATTTCACCGGGAGATGTGGGGAATGTGTTGTAGTGAGTACAAATTTGTAGCTATCGCCGCTCCTCGCGGTTTTGCCAAATCAACCGCTATAACACATGCGTATACCCTAGCCAATGTGCTACTTAGGGAACGCAGATTTGTACTGATCGTAGCGGATACCGAAACCCAGGCTGGTTTCTTCCTTGATGATATCAAGAAGGAACTCCAGTCTAATGAGCAGTTGATTAAAGTCTTTGGAATCAAGGGCTTTATCAAGGATTCCGTTACCGACATCATAGTAGAGTTCACAGATGGGGCACTCTTCCGGATCATGGCAAAAGGCTCAGGTCAAAGCCTTCGGGGGGTTAAGTGGGACAATATGCGTCCCGATCTCATAGTCTGTGACGATCTGGAGAACGATGAACTGGTCTTGAATAAAGAAAGACGGGATACCTTCCGTCGTTGGTTCCTCGGTACTCTGATCCCCTCACGTAGTAAGACCGGCATCATCCGGGTAGTTGGTACGATCCTTCACATGGATAGCCAACTAAACCGTCTGATGCCACGCCTGGGACGTAAAGATCGTCTTTGTGTCGTTACCCCCTTTAAGGAGGTAGCCAATCCCAAGGATATATGGCACTCCGCGCGATACCGCGCTCATGATGTAAAGATCGAACACTCCCTATGGCCGGAGCATCGATCGATTGAATGGCTCAAAGCTGAGCGTGAAGTTTATCTTAAAGATGGTCATGGTGACCTCTGGGCACAGGAAATGCTTAATGTGCCTTACGACGAGGAGAATGCTCCTTTCAAACGTCGTATGTTCCGGGAGATGACCCCCGAAGACCATCAGTTAACCATGAACTACTATATCTCCTGTGACTTCGCTACTACCGAAAAACAAAAAGCCGACTATACCGTGTTTATGGTGTCGGGTGTTGATCCAGATGGGATAGTATATATTCTGGATGTAGTCCGAGAGCGGATGGAATCCATCGAGATTGGTGAGATGTTCATGCTCTTGTGCAACAAGTGGGACCCACATCTGGTCTTTGTTGAAAAGGGCTCGATCTGGAACATGCTTAAACCCCTTATTGTACGGGAAATGATGACTCGGGATGAGTTTTACCTTATAGAGGAGTTAGCCTCGTCTACGGATAAGCGTTCCAGAAGTGCCGTGATACGAGCTAGAATGGCTGCCGGACGGGTTTTTTTTGATAAGGGCAGGGACTGGTGGTTGGATTTTGAAGAAGAGTGCCTTAGATTTACAGGTAAAGGTAATGTACACGATGACCAAGTTGATGCTCTCTCACTTCTAGGCATCGCTCTGAACAAGTTTGTGGAAGCCCCGACCCCAGACGAAGAATTACAAGAACGAGAAGAAGAAGAAAAATGGGAATCGGGCCTATATGAGTTAGGTCGTAGTGAAGTAACAGGTTATTAACAGGGGGTTTAATGACTATAGTAAAGAAACCGGAGAAGATTCTTCGAGTAGCAGTAGGAACTCCCACAGCGGGTTTGATTCATGCAGCTTATGCAATGTCTATTACTAAAATGATATTGTATTTTCTGCAAGTACCAGTACTAACACAAGAATATACTGCCAAAAATATCCTAACCCAGATGCAAGTAGGGGCTAATATAGGGCAAGCACGAGATAATATGGCAGATGAGGCAATTGCTAAGGATTGTAGTCATCTTCTTTTCATTGATGACGATATGGGGTTTCATGAAGACTGTTTAAATTTGGCTTTATCCAGGCAAATGCCGATTGTCTTAGCGAATTATCGTCGAAAGATACCTCCGGGTCAATTTACAGCCGCTAAACTTGATAAAGATGAGAATGTACTACCCCTTATTACTACTGAAGAGAGTACTAGTCTTGAAGAATGCTATTATGGTGGGTTTGGTTTCTGCCTAATTGAAACTGAGGTATTAAAGGCTTTAAAAAAACCCCGGTTCATGATGGAGTGGGACCCAAGAATAGAGGGGTATACCACAGAGGATTGGCCCTTTTACAGGGAAGCCCGCAAAGCAGGTTATCCGGCTTATGTAGATCATGAGTTAAGTAAACGGGTATGGCATAATGGTAGTTTTTCCTATTGTTTTGACCAGGATTTACAAGCAAAATGGGCATCGCCTTGGATCGAACGTAACCTTATAAAGAGTACATGATAAATGGTTGACATGCAATCTCAGATGGCTCCGGAACAACAACCCATGAGTCAACCCGGAGGGATGCAAATGGACGGGATGCCACAAGCAATGCCCGGTCCTACTCCTACAGGAGGTCCTGCCGCAATGTCGCCACAACCCGAGGGTCAAACCTTTGGGGCGGATCAAGCTACCGATCCTATGGTTCAGATGGAGAACATGATAGATTACGCATTGATGAGTGCGAATCTAGCCAAGGAAATGCGTAATAAGAAACAAGAACTTTTGGATACTATTGGTGTTGAAATTGTTACAGCGTATGAAGAAGATGAGGCGTCGCGCTCCGACTGGTTAAGACGTAACGAAGAATGGATGAAGTTGTCTATGCTCATCCGGGATAACAAGACATGGCCGTGGCCGAAAGCCTCCAATGTCAAGTATCCGCTCTTAGCTACCGCCGCTATGCAGTTTAGTGCCCGGGCCTATCCGGCCCTAGTTCCAGCAGATGGAAACATAGTTAGAACCAAGGTAGTTCCGCAAGACCCCACCGATCAGGTGTGGCAAGCCGCAGAACGTGTCAGTAAGCATATGTCGTGGCAGATTTTACAGCAGATTCCCAATTGGGAAGAGGACATGGATAAGCTTCTAATGACGATGGCTATCAGTGGCATCTGCTTTAAGAAGACTTACTATGACGAAGCCATAGAAAAACATTGTAGTCATATTGTCTACCCCGAGAATTTATGTATCAATTATTGGGCTAAGAATCTGGAAGATGCATATCGCAAAACCGAGATTCTCTATTACACCGATAATGATATCAAGGAGAAAGTCAACAATGACGAGTTATTCCTGGATTTAGACTTCCCACCGCCTACTATTGGTGTTTCTGACCAAAAGAAGAAGCCCGATGTGGCAAGGGTGGCTCCTCCTCCACCCGGGAAGTCTACTCCTCATGTATTCCTCGCTTGTCATACATTCTATGACTTGGACGAGGATGGGTACGAGGAACCCTACATTATTACCGTCCACAAGGCCAGCAAGCAGGTAGTGCGGATTGTGGCTCGTTGGACCAAAAAGGGGGTTATTAAGGATTCAGAAGGTAAGATTAAACAGATCATACCCCTCGAATACTTTACGGACTTCCCGTTTATTCCAAATCCTGATGGGTCTATTTATGCCCTTGGCTTTGGTCTATTGCTAGGCCCTCTCAATGAATCTACCAATACGATTATCAATCAATTGGTAGATGCGGGTACTTTAGCAAACATGCCGTCTGGTTTTATCGGAAAGGGACTTCGTCTGAGAATTGGGCAGACTTCCTTGTCTCCGGGTGAGTTTAAGGTAGTGAATGCCACAGGTGAGGATTTACAGAAGAGTGTGTGGACCCTTCCTATTAGGGAACCGTCCCAAGTTCTGTTTAATCTGTTGAACATGCTGATTACATCGGGGAATCAACTTGCGTCAATTGCAGAAATCTTTGTGGGCAAAATGCCGGGACAGAATACTCCGGCTACTACTACCCAGGAAACTGTCAGACAGGGAATGGCGGTCTTTACAGCTATATATAAACGCGTGTATCGATCTCTCGGAAAAGAGTTCCGGAAAATCTATTTCCTCAACAAGGTCTGTCCCGATATTGTGCAGGAAGAATCCAAAATCTCGGGAATTCAGTTACAAGCGTCTGATTATGATCTTCCGGAATGGACGATAATTCCAGCCGCTGATCCAACAGGTGATAGTCGTACAGAGAAACAGGCTAAGTTGCAGCAAGTAGGGCAATTCCTTCAGATGGGTACAGTCGATCCTATGATTTATACCCGGATGACTTTAGATGCCCTGGAGATTCAGAATGCTCAACAGTTAATTAAGCAACCCGTACAACCACCCCCGCCACCGCCTGATCCTAGGCTAGAGACGGAGAAGCTGAAACAACAGACCCTTCAACAGAAGGCTCAGTTGGATTCCAAGGCTGCTCAACAAGAGATGTCCCTGAAGGAACGGGAAGCCGCTCTCAAGGAACGCGAATCTGAACAGAAGTTACAGTATGAGCAGATGATGCAAGCAATAAAGATGCAGGGTCAAAAGATGGATCAGCATTCCAAGATGGTTGAAGATCATATGAATGCCATGATGACCCACGCGATGAATCAACAGAAGTTGCGTCATACGGAAGTAGAAGGCAGGCAGAAGTTGCACTTGAATCAGAAAGCATTTGAGCAGAAACAGGCACAGAATCCGGCAAAAAAAGAGTAAGGATTTTCCCTTATGGAAAATCTGATAGGGAGGTAGTCAATGTTTCTTAAAAGCGATTACGTCGATTGGCGTAATCATGCTCTTACCCAAGCTTTTCTTAAGGATTTAGCTCAAGCCTATACGGCAATGGCTAATGAGATTGTAGAACGACCAGATGTAAATGTGCCTAGGGATCAATATCTCAAAGGTGTAATGTCTGGATTATCTCTCGCATCAGGTTGGAAACCTGTTATTACGACCGATGATGAGGAAGATGGTAACCCTAATAAGGAGGAAGATGATGCGGATTAAACCCCTTGGTTGGCGGGTTCTAGTTGAACCTAACAAAGGTGAAGAAGGTGTAGTAATCCCGGGAGAACTTCAGAAGCTCGGGTTTGAAGTAAAGCAAGGTATGGATGCCGACGAAGTTCGTCGCAGTATCCTGTCTTTAGAAGTAGGTGTAATTGTCGATATAGGGCCGTTGGCGTGGATGCGTCAGGACATGCAAGGAATGCGTAGTCCGGATCATTGGTTGCCATGGGCTAAGATTGGTGATCGGGTTATCTTTAGTCGCTATGCCGGTAAACTAGTCCGCGATCCCGATGTTGCCGATTACTATATGTTAATGAACGATGAAGATATCATCATGGTTATTGAAGGAGCCTAATATGGAAATTGAAGTTAAGTCCTCACCAGAAGTTGACAAAACAGAGGAACCAAAAGTTGCTGAGCAGGTAGAAACTCCTGAAAGTGATGGGGTTGAAACGTCTCCTATAGAACAGAAAGCCCTCGATAGGGGCTGGCGTCCAAAGGAAGAGTGGACGGGCGATCCGGAGCAGTGGCGTAGTGCCAAGGAATTCATGGATCGTGGTGAACTTCTCGATAAGATTAGTTCCCAATCTCGTGAGTTGAAGCAGATTACAGCTATTGTATCTCAACTGTCGGAACAAAACCGGCAGGTATATAAAGCTGGATACCAGAAAGCCTTAAATGAACTACGTGGATTTAAAGCCAAAGCTGTTACCGATCAAGATGGTGCAGCCGTAGTTAAGATCGATGATGCAATTGATGCTACTAAGGAAGCTATCCGTAAGATTGATGATGCTCCCTCCCCGACTCAAGCTGTACAGGAAACAGATGCTTTTATCCGTTTTAAGGAGAACAATTCCTGGTATAACGAATCAGAGGCAATGCGTCATTGGGCTCATGGTATGGGATTGACTTTTGCCAATCGCAATCCACAAGTTTCCGAAGAAAAGGTTTATGAGTTTATTGAAAAAGAATATCGTAAGGAATTCCCACACAAGGTTCGCGGACAAAGAGAATTGCCGTCAAGCCCTGAGGGTGGTAGTCGTAGAAGTGAGGGTGGTAAAGGTGCGCCAAGTGGCAAAGCCGCGTTCGACAAACTCTTGGCTGGAATGCCTGAAGATCAGGCCCGAGTTGCTAAAGACATGGTTCGGCGTGGAATCGTCACCGCTGAGAAATATGTAGAAGATTACAACGCCGTAGTGGTGGGGAGATAATTATGCCTAAAGTTAGACAAGAAAGACCGGAATCGGTACGTGCGGAAGGGGAGAGAATTCCCGTTTCGAGTAATCGCTCACCGCTACTCTACCGTAACCTCGATACTAAGAACTACTTTCATAAGTGGGTAATTGACAAAGATGATCGTATTGCTAAGTTTCTTGAAGGCGGTTACGAATTCGTAGAAGCCGTAAACAAGAAAGTCGGGGAATCAACCGTCGAATCACAATCACAAGACCTCCAAGGAACGCGAGTTTCTAAAGCTGCTGGTTATGGTGGATTACGTCTGTACCTGATGCGTATCAAGAAAGAATGGTACGACGAGGATCAGGCCGTTAAGCAACGGGAGATCGATGAACTAGAAGCAACAATGCGACCGGCTAAGTCTGGTTCTGCTAGTATAGACTATGGTAAGGTGAGTTTTTCTCGTAAGAATACGCCTTATGGAGTCGATGTAGAAAAGGAATAAACTGTTATCGTCATTGTTGTTATAACAAAAATAAGGGTAACTTGAAATGGCGAATGTTTCTAGAATTAGGGGTTTCCGCCCCGTTCGACAGCTGACTGGTGCGCCTTATAATGGTCAAGGTACGCCAATGCTGTGTATTGGTGCCAACGAATCTACGGCTCTCTTTATTGGAGACGTAGTTGTGTATGGTGGTACCGCTGGTGCGGCTGGTGCAATTGTATCGGGTATGGATGTGGAAGGTATGGCTTCCGTTCTGCACTCGACTGCAACCACTACCGGCAACGGCGTAGCTGGGGTCATTGTAGGGTTCATTCAGGATCAAACGCTTCCTAAGAAATATAATCCGGCTTCTACAGATCGGGTTGTTTTGGTGGAAACGGCTTGGGATGTCGTTTATGAAGTACAAGAAGATGGTGTTGGTAACAACCTCGCTGCAACAGCGATTGGTGCTAACATTGCAATGGTTACTGGTGCGGGTAGTACAGTTACGGGTGCGTCGGCTTATGCGATTGACTCGTCTGATACCGCTACCACTCTTACCTATCCTTTGAGGCTACTCGGATTGGTGAAGCGTCCTGATAACGCGCTTGGTCTGGCATCAACGGACCTTGCTAAGTTTGAAGTCGTCTTCAACAATGGCGCAGCTGCCTCAGTTGGTGTCGCCTAAGCCTAAGGGGAATATAACATGCCTCTTAACACTGGTTCGTTTGGGCGTGCCGTATGGCCGGGCGTCAATGCTTGGTTCGGTAAGGCCTATGCCGAGTATTCAACGGAGTATGACAAGATTTTTACTAAGTATACTTCGAAGAAATCTCGGGAAGAAGATGTAAGTATCTCTTCGTTTAGTCTGGCTATCCAGACTGGTGAAAATCAAGCGGTGAGTTATGACACCGAAGAACAAGGCTTTACTGACGTGTATCAACACGCTAAGTATACCTTGGGCTTTATTATCACCAAGGAAATGTACGAAGATGACTTGTATGATATTGTGGGAGAACGTAAAGCCAAAGGCCTTGCCTTTGCTATGCGTCAAACCCGTGAAACCGTTGCAGCCAATGTGCTGAACCGTGCTTTCAATACGTCATACACGTTTGGTGATGGTAAGCGACTTTGCGCTTCAGACCATCCGAATATCAAGGGCGGAACGTGGTCTAACACGCCTTCGGTTGCTGCTGATATTTCGGAAACGGCTTTAGAACAAGCGGTTATCGACATCGCCAAGTACACCGATGATGCGGGTAAGAGGATTCAAGTTATGGTGGAAAGGCTTATCGTTCCGACTGACTTGGACTTCGAAACGGGTAAGATTCTGAGGACGGAGTACGAAGTTGGAACTACCTCGAATACGGTTAATCTGGTTCGTGGTCGTTTCAAGGCTGGTTACGAAGTTAACCACTATCTGACGGACCCTGATGCATGGTTCATTATCACCAATGTTCAGAATGGTATGAAGTACTTTGAACGCAGGCCTGATACGTTCACGATGGACGACGATTTCGATACAGACAATGCGAAGTACAAGGCTACTACACGGTACTCGTTTGGATGTTCGGATAAGCGTGCCATTTACGGTTCACCTGGTGCTTAATAAATAGTGTCCGGGGACTCCTAGCTGAGTTCCCGGCATTATCCCTCTTAAAGGAGCTATAATGGCTGGTGTAAATAATTATCCCGGTGGGTTTGCTACCGGCATTACCATTCGTGGTATGCCTCTGGCGGTCCTGCATCCGGGTAAAGTGTTTTGGGTTTCTAACGCTACCACGTTGTCGGATCGTCAAATTAATGGTTCGGATAACAACAAGGGTACGTTTGACCAACCCTTTGCTACGATCGCTGGAGCGCTTAAACAGTGCGTAGCGAATCGTGGTGATATCATTATGGTCAAACCGGGTCATGCGGAAACGTATAGTGCGGCTGGTGGTTTGGTTCTAAATGTGGCGGGTGTAGCTATCGTTGGTATGGGTCAGGGTTCTTCTCGTCCTACTCTTACCCTCGGTACGGCAGCTACTGCTTCAATTTCCGTGAAGGCTAATAACGTTTCAGTAGTCAATATTCTGCACTTGGCTAATTTTCTAGATATCGTGACGGTTTATGATATCGCTAATGCTCAAGTTGCAACTGACTTTACTATTGACAACTGTGAGTTTAGTGATAGTTCTGGCGTCCTGGACTTTATTGGTGTTGTGACTGTTGGAACTACGGCGAATATCGCCGATGGCTTCACCTTTACCAACAACAAGGTCTTTGGTTTCCAGACGACTCCGAATGCAGCTACTACGGCAATTACCTTTGCTTCAGATAGCAAGCGTGTCAACATTAGTAACAATGTATTTATGCATAACACGGCTGGTACTGATACGGCAGCAGTTATCTTTGCTGGCGGGTCTGTGAATCACACGCAATTCCTGATGTCTCGTAATATCGCTGTGCGTCCGAATACGTCCACAGCGGGTCACTTGATGTCCTCGACTTCAACCGCTTGCTCGGGTCTGTTGGCCGAGAACTTTGATTGGCATCTGGATAACTCGGGTGGTTTGATTATCCCCACGGGTACCAAGCTTGGCTTTGTAAATAACTACTCCATGATTACTGGTGCGGCCGATAAATCTGCTCTTATTAACCCGGTGGCAGTGTAATCGTAGTCTAACAATAAGTACAACATGGCAATCCTTGTGGTTGCCATTTTGTGCCCCTCAACCTTCGACGAGGAAATAAAATGGCAACATTAAATACAGCAGATATGAATCGACAAGGGAAAGTTTTTGTCGGTGCAAATGTTTCGGTAAAGTCTGTTATTGCGGTGACGGCCGCTATGACGGGTTTGATTCTTTGGAATCCGCCTAGTTCAACTAAAAAGTTGGTTTTAATTGATGCTGGTTTCTCATGGACGACAGCCCCGGGTGCAGTGCATAATCTTGGGATTGGTGTTCTGAACTCCACAACTGTTCTTCCTACATCCGTGACTGTTTCTGGTCGTTCAGCTATTGCGGCAGATGGTTCGGGTAATGTGGGACAGGGCATTACTTATGATGCAGCCACTCTGGCAGCGGCTCCAGTAGCAGTACGCTGGTTTGGTGGTGCGGCAACCGGTGTATCTGCATATCAATTACAAGATCGTCCCGAAGGAGCGATTGTTCTTGTTCCTGGTGCGACGGCTTGTTTGATTGGTTTGACCACGACCCTGCTTGGCGTGGGTAGTTTTACCTGGGCTGAGTTTAATATTTAATAGTGTTAATACAGGGGTAGTTTCACAAAACTACTCCTGTTTCACCTCATCTTAACTCATAAGGATTTCTTGTGGCTAATATTTTGAATATGCAGATTATCAATGAAGGATCACAAAAAGCAGTAATTCATTGGTATATGGAAAGTGACGGAAATGAAGGCGAATTTCAGAATAAAGTTATGCTTGATCCCGTAACTGATTTTGCTGTGCCTGTAGTACAACAATTTAATGAAGACCGTCTTAAATTACCCCCATCTCTAACAATCTTAGAACTTTGGTCCTCAACTGCGTGGTTTGATATTACGTTGGGTTTTGACGGAATTAATCCAGCACAAGGTTTACCATATCCAATGGTGACAATTGCTCGTGATGCCGATTTCTATATGGATTTCCGGGGATTTGGTGGTATTAAAGATCGTACTCCATATACAGTTCAGCCTACCGGAAAATTACTAATATCAACCCGAGATTTTGCACCTTTGGGGTCTACGGGTTTTCTAGTCTTAACTCTGAGAAAGAACTAATATGGCTGTCGCCTTTCAAGCAGTTGGTGCCGACGTAGCTGCCACCACAGCCACCCTATCGTTAGTGGCTCCAGCAGCATTGGATAATGATATTTTCATAGCACATATTATGTCTAATGATAATACCGTTATTACTTTACCTCAAGGATGGACCCTAATTAATGGTCTAAATAATACTTCTGCCATGCGCCAAACATCTGCGTGGCACAGAGCTTCCAATGAGTCAGGTGCGACATTTGTCTTTGGTGGTTTTGGTGGTGTGTTGCTGGAATATGGGGTTATTTTATCCTATCGTGGAGCCCGAATTGTGGGGAGTCCTATTGCGGCAGGTCCAAGTACCAGTGCTAATGTTTCAGCAGATTCCGTGACCTATGCTACCTACACGCCTAAGTCGGGTAATGGTTTACTAATTGCCTTAGGTTCTTATAACCTTAATGCGACTACGGCTGGTGCAATGTCGGGTACTAATCCCACGTTTACCACTAGACTTGACGTTGAAACTCCTACAGGTAATACAGCTTCATTGTTTGCCTTTGATGGCCCTTCGTCTCAAAACTTGGCTACTGGTTCCAGAACACACACTACAACTTCGACGACTGATGCTATTAATAATGGTGTTGTATTTGAATTGCTCGATCCGGACTATACTGGAGATTTGAGTAGTGGTGGTGGCGCTCCGGGTCAAGGTGTTGTTAAGTATCCTGCAATTGGTAGAAATCGTGGGGCCTTGCCTTATTAAGGAGTAGTTGGTGTTAACTAATAGAATTGGTAGAAGTTATGAACACCGGGTACTTTGTCAATCCTGTGGTTTCAAGTTCTGGAACTATGAACTGAAGAAACGGTGGGATGGGCTATGGGTCTGCAAGGAAGACTACGAAGTTCGTCATCCTTCGGATTTTTATAAGACCCGGAATGATACTCACAAACTACCTTTTATTACATCAGATACACCCGCCGATGCGGCCAATACGTTTACAGCGTATTGGAGTGGTACAGGTAATCAGTTAGATGGCGAAACTATGGTTGAAAGAACCGGGTATTATATCGTTGATGATTTATTGGGTAAAACTAGAGCCTCCTTCGAGATTTATTTTACTAAACCCTCGATGAGTGATGCCACGATTTCATTAATTGTTGATCGCCCTGTCTCTACAACTACAAGTGTTGCCTCTACCTTTACGTTACCAACTCTTCCTACTACAGGGGGTACGATAACCGCAATAACAAGCTATGGTAAATTCGCGGCCACCGGAACAGTCAGTGCAGGTAATCTAAATGCGACTTTAGGGTCTTGGACGGCTCTACCGGGTGGTTTAACAATATCAGCAATCTACGGAACCTAAACTATGCCCGCTGCCGCAACATCTGGTGCAACTCTTTGGTCTGCTAATCGGGACTTAATTATAGGCCGTGCTTTACGCCTGTGTGGTGCAATTGGTCAAGGTGAAACAGCCTCAGCCGCAGCGGTTACAGAAGCGGCTGAAGCCCTTAATGATTTAACCAAGGAACTACAAGCGGATGGGATGCCCTTGTGGAAGATTCGCACGTATACGGCTTTTTCTTATACGGCGACTACCACCTATAACATTGGGATTGGGTCTACAGTTAATCAAACTGCTCCCCTTAAAATCCTACAAGCGTTTAATCGGCGCACCGACGTAACTCCGAATCAGGATAGTCCTATTGTGATTGTTCCAAAGATGGATTATGAACTGTTAGGAATCAAGCAATCGACAGGCCGCCCAAACCAGTTATACTATAACCCTCCTGGTGCGGGTATTATTACTGTATCTGATTTAAAGGGGGTTATCACGGTCTTTCCGAAACCCGATACCTATACTATCGCCAATGTTACCTGTGTCATTATAGGACAGGTCCCATTCGATGATTACGCTGCTGCTGGAGATGTTCCGGATTTCCCTTCTTACTGGTACAACACCATCAAGTGGGGATTAGCGGCTGAGCTAGCCTATGAATATGGTGTGCCCTATTCAGAGAGAGCAATGATAATGAAGCAATACCTCTATCATAAGAATGAAGCATTGAGCTTTGGTACTGAGGAAGGTTCCTTGCAGATTACTCCGGGTCCCTTGTGGGCACATGAAGGAAAGGCGTAATTGTGGATCGGCCTTTAGAAAAAGTCCAGAATACAATTAGACTTCCTGTATACACAGCGACACAACATCGCCCAGGATTTTATACCCCAGGTGGGACTCCCCAACTATGGGAACAGGCTTATATCAATTGCTGGCCGCAAGTCACTAAGGATGAGGTTACAGGTGAGCCTGTGATCTGTACGGTAAAACGTCCGGGGATTAAAGATGGTCCTGTACTTACTGCAACTATTGGCTCTCTAGGTACTGCTTCTACTATGGAGTGTCGTGCCAATATAGCTATAAGTGGATTGACAGATGTGTTTGTCGGAGCTTGGTGGGATTCGACGGCTAGTAAGATTTACATTGTTCAATATCGTCCGTCTGCGGCAACTACTACTAAGATAGGTGAAATCACTACCGCTACTGGTACCGACCTTATCTTTATCAGTGAGATTACACAACAGGTGGGTGGGACATATCCTGCGGGAACACCTACCCCAGCTATTGCCGTTAGCTATCAAAAGGGTGACCAGACGTTAGGTGCAGGTTACTACGCAATTAGTGCAGGGGGGGTATTTACAGCAGCATCTCTGACTGCCATTGGTTCCGGTAGTTTCCCTAGTAATCTAGGTACTCCAAAAGTTATTACTGGTCCGTTTCAGCAAATGAATGGTATCAGTTATATTATGACTTTGGAAGGAACCATTTATGCCTCAGGGGGTTCCTCCGCTGTTATCAATGATATTACCTTATGGAATACTAACAGTATTAGTGCGGCTTCTCAGTATCCTGACACAGCTCTAGGCGTATATCGTTATAAGAGTCACATTGTAGCGTTTGGTAAGGACTCAATCGAGTTCTTCAATGATGCTAACCTTCCCCCTCCGCAGAGTCCCTTGGAGAGGATGGATCAGGCATTTATCAAGTTTGGCGCTGCTGCTCCCCATATGGTGAAGATGATAGATGATACATTGTATTGGGTATCTTTTAGTTCCACCAATACGATTGGAATCTGGAAGTTAGATGGTTATACCCCGGTTAAAATCTCTACCAAGAAGATTGATGTTGCTATAAGTGTATCCATGACCTCACCAGCAGCCATGGGACCTCAATCGTCCTTAGAATGTATTCTCCTTAATTATAAGAAGCATCTGATACTAAATATAGCAGGATTTAATGCATATCGAACAGTTGCTAATGGAGATAACGGCACAATTTTTTCTGCTGCTGACACATATGCAATTACCGGGAGTAAACATTGTGCTGCCAACATTCTTGCGTATGCAATAGAATCTAAAATATGGTGGGGTTTAGGTATTCCAGAGAATGAGACAACGCTAGTCTCTATCATGCCTGCTACCTCGTTTGGACAATTAGCAGCAACAGGTATAGCTACGCAGTACTTATTTCTATCCAGACATAATGCAGGCACTTCTTCGGGAACCTTGCTCTATCAAGTAGATAATTTCGCTGGAGATGAGACTTATTTAGATGCTGTTGGTGGGGGTGATTCGCCAGTTACGGCTGTGGTGCAGTTTAATACCTATTGGTTCGCATCTGAGAAAAGGAAGCGCATCAACAAGGCAAAGGTAATTACCAATAGAGTAGTCCAAACAGCGGCAGATACAAATGTCTATAAGATGTATATCTGATATACCAGAGACGACAAGGATTTGGGTACAGTAGTTTCAGGTCCTCAGTTTGGCCGGTCTATGACTATCCCCTTATCTACAAATCGTTACTTTATATCTAATCTAGGAATGTGCCGTAACATTTCGTTCTTGGTTGCTTCTCGATCCAAGCATGCATTTAATTGCTATGGTATAGAACTAGACATAGATCAGATGGTGTCCTAAGATGAGTCTTGGGAAGAAGTACCGTCCGGGAACTCCTCCCGCTACTGGGGATTACCAATTAAGAGGATGGTATCAGTGGCTACTATCCTGGATTAAGTCTGAGAATGATGTAAAGCTTTCCCAGACTGCTAGTTTTTCAGTAGGTCAAGAGGTTGCTTATCCAGTAGATGCTACAGCCGGGAATATTGTGGTAACGTTACCGGCGGCGAATTCCCAGTTAGGCAAGAAGTATCTCATCAAAAAGATGGATGCTTCGGTCAACACCGTTACCATAACAGCAGCAGGAACCGACACAATAGATGGTGCTGCAACATTGGTTCTGTCTAATCGCTATGATATTGGTTTTATTATTTCAGATGGTATTTCTAAGTGGCTTTTAGTTGTTAATTCGGCCGCGTCGGCCAGCGGGGGTGGTGTGTTAAAGTCAACTCAATTAACGGTTGGTTCTGGTACATGGACCGTTCCTACGAGTGTTACC
>VFSW01006359.1_pt1 | contig 17377 bp, 12 predicted proteins | sample 5358111 | NCBI WGS metagenome assembly VFSW01 (sample SAMN11554181, study PRJNA540505) | mine drainage metagenome | isolation source: sediment from site ElyBrook_90M | place: USA: Ely Copper Mine, Vershire, VT | collected 2017
TCATCAACAACTTACGGAAACTGAAAGGCGAAATGTTGGGACACTACTGATGCTGTTTAGGAACTTATACGTAATCACATCGATCTCGAAATTCGTGACGACAGTGGCGAAACAGCACTAATTGACACGGTCTCCGCTTCTATTGCGGCGCTACTGATCGAAGCGGATGCAAACGTTAATACCCGAAACAACGAGGGCGAGACAGCCCTCATTAAGGCTGCTGAGCGACACTATGTCCGCAAGTTAGAAGTCCTGGTGAAGGCCGCTAACATTCAGCTTGAGCAACGCGACAATAAGGGTGAGACGGCGCTGATGAAAGCAAAGGCGGCCCGCTTTGACGACTGTGCTCGCGTGCTCATTTCAGCGGGCGCAACTCAGTAAATTGACGAGCGTTGCCGTCGTATGACCGGATACTCCGAAGAAACACCTCTTCGGAAAGTGGCAACGATGTGTTGGCCAATGTTAGACGCGCACAAAGGCTAACGGAGTCTTTGCAGTCTCGCTCCCGATCAATTCCGAACCGTTCTAATTCTCGCCCTAGTGGTCGGCTGTTTTAGAATTGCGCTGAGCACCGGCTTCTGCGCGGCGATTCTCTGTGCCATCGGCGATTGCGTGTAAAGTTCAGTCGCCGTTGCGGAATTGGAAAGCCTCAGAATGTCCTGAGTCATGCGGACGTCCGACTTCTGCCCAGTGATCAGAAGACTCCTGAGCGAATGCCACAGGTTGTGGAATCCAAACCGCAGCCCTACTGCCCTTAAAAGCCATCGCGCCGAAAAATCTGAAAATGAAATAAAATAATAGTGGAATGCGAACGAACCACAATTGGCGGTGGATCGGCTCGGGAACCACTTTTGAAACAATTCCCGAGGAACAACCCTGGGCGGGGCGTTATCCGCTCTGGATGTGGTGGAATCTTCTGAGTCTGGACGCGCCGACAGTTGTTTGCCTGTGGGCGCTGTTTTTCGCGCATGCCCTTCGTATCCCTTTTCCCTTTCTGGAATCAACGGTGTTGACGGTCACCGTATGGATTATCTATGTGAGCGATCGAATGCTGGATGCGCTGCGTCCATCGCCCGATGTAGCACATTCAGATCGTCACAATTTCCACGCGCGTCATAGTTACGCCGTACTCGGCGCACTGCTTCCCATAGCTTCAGCCACTATCTGGATTAGTCTCACAAGGCTGAGCAGCCAAAGCAGGGCAGTCGGGCTAGTGATGTGCGGAGCTGTTAGTTTCTACTTTCTGGCCATCCACGGAGTGCCGGATCGTGTGGTTCGATGGTTCCCTAAAGAGCTATTCGTCGGAGTCATCTTTGCCGCGGGGGCTACGATTCCTGCCTGGACGCACGCGGCGGAATCCCGAAAGGTGCTCCTGCCAGCCGCAGTCCTATTTGCCGGATTGTGCGCTCTGAACTGTATCGCGATCGAGTGCTGGGAACATCACCGCGGAGAACGGCAATGGGAAAAGACGCCCTATTGGCTGATTCAATTGGCAGATTCTCGTATCATCCAGATTGCTGCAATGCTCATCGTAGGTGCAGGGTTCATCGGCGTCTTCGGGCCGCATAACGCAGAGCAAGCGGAACTGGTCGGGGCATCCGCGGTTTCACTGTTTTTTATCGCGGCTCTGGATTGGAGAAGTAACGACTTGTCGCCGCAAGTTTTGCGCGTACTCGCGGACGCCGCACTGATGACTCCGGCAATCTTCCTATTGAAATCGGCGCTCTGAGCACACATGGATTCTGGCACCACCAAGACGAACTGCGACCGAATCGCACGATGGTATGAGCCTGCTGAGCATTTGAGTTTCCGCAAGGCTCTGGAACGCCGGCGTTTCGCGTACGTGAACCAGCTTAGGGAGAGCAGGCGAGCCGAGTTATGCGGCGGAGGGGACGGAAGGTTCCTTGCTGGTTTGCTCCAGGCAAACCTTTCTGTTGAGGTCACGTACGTCGATCTGACCAGGAAAATGATGCGGATTGCAGAACATCGCATAACGCGCTTGGGTGACAGTTACAGAAGTCGCGTGCAGTTTGTTTGCGCTGACGTGATGACGTTTGTCCCGCCACATCGCGATTATGATCTGTGCGCAACGCATTTCTTCCTGGATTGCCTCACGCGAGAGGACGTTCGGAGACTCATTCTGAAAATGATGGAATGGGCGCGTCCACGAGCGAAATGGGTCTTGTCTGAATTCCATCACTCGCAACCCGCATTTGGGAAACTCTGGGCGGGCGCCATTATCCACGCTTTGTATGCAGCTTTCCGCGTGACAACCGGGCTGCAAGTCAATCGCATCCCTCAACACACTTCTCTTCTTCTTTCCGCTGGTTTCCATATGCAAGAGTGCGATATCGCTACCGGGGGTCTGCTGATTTCGGAATTGTGGGAATATCGAAAAGGGATCCTCGACCAATCTTCATAAATCTTGCGCATGGCCGCTCATCTTTCTGGACACGCTCGGCCGATATTTCCATTCCGTACGCTTGCCATTCATGCATTAAGACCGACACTATGGGGGACACGGTAGAGGACGCGGTTCGAGTCCGCACGCGCCTGCCATATTATTGCGATGGACTTAACCACGTTTCCGCTACCCTGTTTTTGACAATTCCGTACCGCTCTCCGTACCGCTCTCCGTACCGCTGAAACTTTCGATCTGGGGGTCGTGGAAGCTTGGCGCGGCATGTCATGGCACTCCATTCGCAGCGAATGCGGCTCATGGTTTCTTGAGCGGGAAGATCATGCGGTGAATAGTATTTTGGTTCACTTGGGAGGGCCTCGGGTGTATAAGGGTGCCTATCCAGTTGGCCAAGACGAAAATGTAAGTCACGTTGTGCCGGAACGGTCGGTCCCACACAAAGCCGGAATATGCTTCGATTGGAGGGATGAAATCATGAACCGAGCCGCTTTTCTAGCGCTGATTTTTGCCATTGGGGCAATCTTTTCCACGGCATTATTCGCGCAGCAAGCAAAACCGCCTGAGTTGACGGTCCGAGCCAATACGGACTTTCTGAAACTGCCGGATGATGTGTATTTCGGGGAAGCCGTGGGCGTGTCCTTAGACTCTAAGGGTAATATTTATATAGCTAATAGAGGCAAGCACCCGTTGATGGAGTTCCGGCCAGACGGGACCTTCATGCGTTTCATCGGCGAAGGTCTGGATGTCTACGAGGCTCCCCACAGCGTTTTCATCGATCCGCAGGACAATATCTGGTACGTGGATGCGGGAACGAACCTGATCGTCAAAATGGACCAGCAGACGCGGCTGAAGATGGTTCTCGGCAAGAAACCGGAAGCCTGGACTTGGGAAACACATGTAGTCGAGCATGGCGCCCCAGGGCCGACGTTTTTCTATCAGCCCACAGGCGTGGCTTTCGCGCCGGATGGAAGTCTCTTCATCTCCGACGGTTACGGCAATTCGCGAGTAGCTCACTTCGGCGCCGACGGCCAATTCATTAAGGATTGGGGAAGGCGCGGCCCCGACCCCGGGCAATTCAATACGCCGCATACACTAGTTGTGGACCAGAAGGGTATTGTTTACGTGGGTGACCGCGGCAACCGCCGTGTTCAGGTGTTTGACGCCGAAGGTAATCTCTTGAAAGTATGGACGAACACAGGCGCGCCCTGGTCCATGTGCATCACTCCGGGGCCCAATCAAATCATCTGGGTCGCCGACGGCGCTGCCGGCCGCTTCGTTAAGTTTGACCTTAGCGGAAACGCCCTCGGCGCGTTCGGCAAGGAAGGGAAGATGGCGGGACAGTTCGGCTGGACCCACGGCGTAGCGTGCCCCAACGAAAATACTCTGTACGCTGCGGAAGAGCTGAATTACCGCGTGCAGAAGCTCGAGGTTCAGCCGTCACGCTGAGAATTATTCTCTAAGCCGTCTTTGCCGCTTGGCGAAACACATCGCGTCGTAAAGGGAACAATCGGTTGTGCGCGGCGCATTTCTCCAGTGGGATCACCGCCAAAATGATTGGTGATCACGGATGTTCATTTGGCCTTGGGGATTGACCCGCCACCTGTTGCCATCCGTCTAATTGCGGCTCTGGCTTACACTTGCCGAGGCCATCGTCCAATCCCAGTGCTGTCCCGCCGCCTCGACAATGGGCGCCACATCTTCCTGGAGCAGGTAGCGCTCCTGCACTAATTGTTTCGCCGCCTCTTCGGCGCGGCGCACGTATTCCTCGCGGCTGCCGTAGCGTTCCTCGACAGACAGCCGCAGGTCATGGTTTTTGTCTCGATCGGCACGTGTTTTCGCAAAGGGAATATAGGACCCGGCCATGGCGATCAGCGTGTCTGACGAACCGGTTTGTTCGCTGCGGAAGGCCCAATCCGTGTAAGTTCCGAGCGGAACCGCCTGCTCGGGCAAGCGGATTCCGCCTATGTCGTTGCCATCGGCGTCCACCTGTGGAACGATGAACGGCAACACCGAAAAAACTCCAGGCAAGTCGGCGCGGAAGCCGCCGGGCACGTGCAATGGCCACTGCACCGCAGGCACGTTCGGGTATTTGATGTCTCGTTGAGCGACTAGAGTCCCGTCCGAAAGCTGAGGATGTCGGCTGGGCGGAGGCGCAACGCCTTGTCTTGCCCAATGATCAAGCGCCACGAGCAGTGCGCGCTGAGCCCACCGATAATCGTTTGGGTTGACCTTGAGCGGCTGCAGTGCGCTATCCGCCGGCGGCCACGAGCCTGGACCGTGCTTCGCCCCGGCCAGCGTGAAAATCCGCACGTTGGGCGGATCGGGCAAATCTTCCAGACCGTCCAGGGACAGGTGTCGCAATGCCGCGACGCGGCCTCGATCCCAATATTCGGACCCTGAGTCGACAAAAAAGATTTTCGGATCCTGACCGGCGGGTACGCGCGCGCCAAGCCCATCTCGTTTACCGGTCATTGGATCGGTAGTGACTTCATAACGAATCGGGAACACCGTTTGTGTGAAGGATCCAAGCTCGTTCGGCAGCGCAAAGCGCTGATTGAAGCTGCCAAAGGATGTTCCCCCGGTGTGGATGAAGAGAGCATCGATGGCTTCCCGGCCCTGCTCGTCCGTAGTGAAACCTTCGTACACCAATTGACGCTGATAGCGTCCCACCTGAGAAGCGCCATACGTGTAAACCAGTCGCGCGTGGACGATCGCATCGGAATTATTCTTGATCGCCGAGGCCATATCACGTATCGCTGCAAACCCCAGCCCCGCGACCGGCGGATTTTCGCTTTCGTACGTAAGCTGGTAAGTCTGGCCTGCTTTAAAGCCTCCCTTCAGGGTCAGCCAGTTCGGGTTGAAAGCGACTTGGCCGTTCTCCATACGCCCAAACTGCCAGTCTTCGCGCGGAATGAGCCGTTGCGTGGCGACCCATCCCTCACGGACGGTTAACCGGTAGGCCGGATTCTTGGGATCAAGCGGCGGATAGACGTCCGTATTGTATTCGGACGTATATTCGTATGATTCGGAAGGTTTGTCGGGGATGAACCAGGGACTGATCCATCCGGTAATCGGCTGGCCATTGTCGGTGGCGATTGGCGCCTGCAAACCGATGAGATTCTTTCCCTTGGGAACTTCGAATTCCCAGCCGACGGCCACGAGTGTGTACCCTTCGCGCATAAGCAAGCCATCGCCAAAATCGACATCGGTGGTCGGATCGCTGGAACCCGTGGCGCGGTTGAACGTGGTCAAAACTCCCTTTCTGCCCCGGTTCACCACATCAAAAAGCGCGACACCGTTGCCACGCGCGGGGTCCTTCGGCCTGAGAATAAACAGGTCCGCCGAAAATTCCACTTTGCCCTGGCTGTTCCTGGGCGCCTTGTCGATATCTGCGATGATTTTGTTGTGCGGATTCTTTGGGTCGACGGTGAAATAGACCCTGCCAGCGAGCTTTTCGTAAGCGCCAACCGTGCCGAAGGCTTTTCCGTTGAGCACATCCTGACGGCTGCTTATTTCGACCCGCGTCACCTCGGCGCGCATCGCTGCTGGCGCGAGGGCCAAGACGGACGACACCAAAAATATGCCGAACATGAGTCGAGAAGATCGGTTCATGGATCCCCCATCTTTATGCACAGTCCTTATTGCAGGACTACTTTATCGAAGCGGTAGCTGAACTCCTCGGCCAGGAACAACGTCTTTTCATCAGGACAAGCCAGGGCGTGTATCGAGTCAAACCATCCTGCCAGCCTGCCGAGCTTGCCGAATTCGCCGAGCAGTTTTCCGTTCAGATCGTACTTGTAGACACGCCCGACACTTCCGACAAAGATCACCTGATTGGGGGGCGGCGTTATGCAAAGTGACCATGCCAGACCGCCCACGCGCCATTCCTGCTTGAAGTTCCCGTCCGTGTCAAAGACCTGCACGCGACTGTTTTGGCGATCGGCCACATACAGATTCGAATTTGCGTCCATCACGATGTTGTGCGGGGTATTGAATTGGCCGGGCTTAGTACCCCGATCCCCCCAATACTTCACCAGGTTGCCTTCCCGGGTGAATTTCACGACGCGCGAATTCCCGTAGCCGTCGGTAACGTAGATGCTGCCATCGGGACCCACCACTGTGTCCGTTGGCTGATAATAATTCGCAGGAGGAGGAATCGCGCGCTCAATTCCATGAGTCAAGTAAACCCAGGGCTCCTCCCGCCTGCCGAGGGCTTGCTGGACTCTCCGTTTCGAATCGAACTTTACAACCAGATTGTCACCGGAATTGACGTACCACAGATTGTCCTGCGCATCGAACCGAATGCTGTGGGGTATATGGAATATGGGCGAGCCCTCGCCGAAGGAACTGACGAAGTCGCCCTCGCTCGTGAATTCCAGCAAGGGGTGATTGCCGCGATTCAGGATGAAGATGTGGCCTTTCGAATTGATGGCCACACCCACGGCTTCGGCCATAATCATGTCACTGGGAATTTTCAGGAAATCCGGGACGACGTGGAAGGCGAGTTCCGGGGGCTTCGAGGCTTCCGGAGCTTTGGGCATATCCTGAGCGCAAACCGGCAGTGCGGTTAACAATAATCCCACTAGCATGAAATGTTTCATGGCTTCGCCATCGCTCTCATTCCTGTTCTCACATTGCCCGATGGAAATGGAATAAGTCTCCCGCGTGATCGAGTCTACTTCCCAGACTCCTGCGCCGTAGGATGAAGGGTGAGCTTTTGAACTCGCCAATTCGAGATCTCACCGGCGTAAATCTCGTTATCGTTTCGGCACTCGATCTCGTGCACGGCCATAAACTCCTTCAATTGCTTGCCGCCTTTTCCGAATTTGCCCAAGATACGCCCGTCGAGCTCCATCTTGTAGATTTCACCGTTATTATCCATATCGGTTGTGCCGGTTGAATTTGAACTGTAAAGGTATTGGTGCTGCCCGGGGGTGATGCAGATCGCCCAAGGAGAGCCGACATTGATATACATGGTCTTGAAATTTCCGTCGTTATCGAAGACTTGAATTCGCTTGTTGGCGCGGTCACCAACGTACACGTTGCCCTGATGATCCACCTGTATTGTGTGCACGTCCTCGAATTGACCGGGACCGCGGCCTCTGGATCCAAAGTCCTTCAAGAATCTTCCGTCTTTGTCGAATTTCACGACTCTTTTATTGTTATATCCATCGGAGACGAAAATATTTCCAGCTGCATCCCAGGCCACGTCGGTTTCACGATTGAACATGGCGAACGGCCCCAAATTGAACCCCTCTCCGCCGCCTGGACCAGCCGTAGCGCTGCTGCCTGCTGCCGTTCCGCCTGGACGCTCCGCAAGGAGCAGTTGCCGTTCTATCGCGCCGCCCGTGACTCCTCCCGATGACTGCCCCTCCGCGACAGGACCCGGAATCCCCGAGAAGTCTTCCGGCTTCCTGCCGAGAGTCATCAACACCCTGCCTTCGGGGCTGAACTTGACGATCATGTTCGACCCTTCGTCCACCATCCAGATGTTGTCCTGGGGATCCACGCGCACGGCGTGGGCAAAGGCCTCGGCATAAATACCTTTGCCAATCTCGCGCAGAAAATTTCCTTTTTCGTCAAACTCGTAGAGACGGGCGGCGGCGGCGCGTCCAAATTGACGCGATGAGCCAACCGTGTACGCGAGAAGACCGTCTCGCGTATACACAAAAATGTGCCCCTTCGAATTCGTCGCCACGCCCACGGCTTCGCCCATCACAATGGTGTCTGGCATCTTCAAAAAGTTGGGCGCGGAATCGAATGGTATTTCCGGAACTGAAATTTGCGCGAACATCGGACTGGCAAAAAACACGATTACAGCCGCCAAAACGAATTCCGTATAGCGTCGCATCAGAGCCTCCGCAAACAAATGTGATTCCGTTCGAGTGGATCGCCGCATATTTTCACAGGCGCCCTCTTCCAGCTAATTCCATTCCTGAATGCAGGCCACTGTTACTTCTCCTGCGGGTGAAGTTCCAGCTTTTGCACGCGCCAATTCAGAAGTTCGCCCACGAGAAGTTCGTTTTCGCTGTTGCAATTCATTTCATGGATCCAGCCGAACTCCTTCATCTGCTTCCCGGCGGCGCCAAATTTGCCCAGGACGTGCCCGTCGAGATCGAGCTTGTAGATCGGACCCACGGCATCCGAGCTGTACAGATATTGCTTCGGGCCGGGCGTGATGCAGATCGCCCAGGGAGCGCCGACGCCCGTCCAAACGGCGCGGAGCGTCAGGTCATTGTCGAAAACTTGAATCCGGCTATTGCCTCGATCGCCGACATACACGTTGCCCTGCTTGTCCGTCGCGATGGTGTGCGGAGTGCTGAATTGACCGGGCTCTTTGCCCTTTACGCTGCTGCCGATGGCCTTGATGAACCGGCCATCCTTGTCGTACTTCACGACCCTCGCGTTCCCATAACCATCGGAGACGAAAATATTTCCGGCGGCGTCCCAAGCAACATCAGTTTCCCGGCTGAAGGAATAGGGCTGCGCCGGCCGCGGCGTATCTCCAGGAAGAAGCGGGTGAAAATTGAAGCCGCCGGGAACATCTCCTTCGGCGGATTCCGGTCTTCGGCCCATCGTCATCAACACTTTGCCCGCTGGATTGAATTTGACGATCATGTTTGAGCCTTCGTCGACGGCCCAGATGTTGTCCTGCGGATCGACGCGCACCGTATGGGCAAACACAAAAGCGTAGTTGCGCGGACTGATCTCGCGAACGAAATTCCCTTCCTGATCGAATTCAAATAGCTGCGTCTCGCCGCTGCGCGTGAACACGAAAATATGTCCCTTGGAGTTCTGCGCCACACCCGCGGCTTCGCCGAGGTAAATATCGGCCGGAAGCTTCAGGAGATTTGGCGCGGAATCATAGGATATTTCGGGCACGCTTTGAGCGAAGAGAGAGCATGCAAAAAGCGAAAGCGTTACGGCAACCGAGCAAATCTGAAAACATCGGTTCATGGAAGCCTCCAAATCAAACTGGATATAATTGGGCCGCCCCGCGCCGTTACTTCTTGGGGGAATGCTGTACATGAGATGACTCGTGCTCGGTTGGAGACGGGGAACCGGGACATTCCTGGAGCGACTGCACCCGGCTCCCCTTCTCGGTAGGTCTTCTTGCTAGCCCACGCTCAAAAAACTAACTTCAAAGCAAACTGAATCTGCCTCATTGGTATTTGCGGGGCTTGATCAAGCTGGCCGAAGCTGGGTTGATCTCCCGGGAGGGGGTCAAAAGGAATGAGATTGTCCGTCGGAGGCGCGAAGTTCGTTCGATTGAAAATATTGAAGAGCTCCGCACGGAACTCGATGTTGAAGGTTTCGCCAAATGCGGCGATGTGGTTATCTTTAATAAAAGACATATCGACGTCGAACAACCCCGGTCCGATGATCGAGTTGCGGGGCAAGTTGCCCATTAGATTGGTACAGGTGAGTGCCGGAAGGCCGAACGACGCAAGCGTCCCTGGCGCCCCGTTAGTCCCGAAGCTTGGAGTTTGGTTGCAATTGGCGGCAGCATAGGCTGCGTTGGGCGCCTGGGGATAGATAAAGCACGACGCCTTAAGGTACTGGGTGTTGAAACCCGTTTGAACGGCGTTTCCAGGAGTACACCCCGGGGCAAGATTTGGAATATCCATTGGCTCCGCGTTATTTTGCCCCAACGGGTCCGAGGAGAGACCGATTAATGGCCACATGGGAACGCCGTCACTCAGTGTAAGCACTCCTCCCACGCTCCAGCCTCGTGCCACCCATCCAGCGGGTCCGGCGAAAGCCCTTGGAGTCGGGACCTGATATAACCAGTTAGCCGAAAGATTTCGGGTGATGTTGAAATCCGACAACCCTCTGGTGATGGCCAAGTCCCACCATGGCGTGGCTGCGGTCGGGTTGGATGAGTAATTATCACCAGCGAAGCTGCCCGACGAAGTGTCAAAGGACTTTTGCCAGGTAAATGAAACCTCGGCCGCGAGGCCATGGCTTATTTTCTTCGCATAATTCACTTGGAGAGAGTTGTACCAGGATTGGGCTTGAAAAATGGTCGACAGCAGCAAGCCGCTCATGAAAGGGTTAACCATCGTAAAGGGCACAATCCCGGTGGGCGCCGGGTTTGTGATGCCCGGGCAAACTCCGCCTGCTTCGGTGGATTGGTTAGGAAACAGCCAGCCAGCCGAAGTGTTTTTCGGGAAGCACGTATTGAGCGTGTCGGTTTGGAAGGGATTGTGGATTCCCCGCGATCCGGCATAGGCAACCGTCAGCGAAGAGTTCGGCGATATTTGCCTCTGAATGTTGAAGTTCCATTGCATCACGTAATTTCGCTTGGGGTTGGGGTCGGTGTACTGCCATCTCCCGCTCCCAGCCGCCGTGATACCGGAAGCAGTAACATCCCCGGGTAACCCCTGGGAGAAAGAACCTTGGGTAAGAGGGCAAGCCAAGGTCGATACGAGCACAGGTTGGACGCAAGAAGTAGCGTTGGTCAAGTCAAGCTCGGCGCCGGACGGAGAGGCTTGCAATGCATTGAGCCCAAACATGAACGGCATGGGGAGAACATCAAAAATCGCAAACCCCCCGCGTACCGAGGTCTTGCCGTTGTGAAATGGGTCCCATGCAAAACCGACCCTCGGTTCAAAGTTCCTGAGTGTTGGATTCGTATTGAAAACCTTATTCCTGAGCGCTCCACAGCCACTTGGGAGACCCGTGATCGTCTCCGTACAATTGCCAGGATTGGACCAAATGTCCGGGAGAAGAACAAATTTGCCGTCGTTCTCGTACGGAATCGTGGCCATTTCGTAACGCAGTCCAATGTTTACGGTCAGGTTGGAACGCATCTTCCAATCATCCTGGACATATCCGCCGAAAACCGAGTTACGGTTATAGTGTTTCGTATTTCCGGCTGTATACGGTACATAAGTAGGCATCCGCACCGTATTGGGCTCATTCTGAAGAAAGTTCTCAATGGTCCCGAACCCGGCGCTGCCGTTGCCATTTCCATCAAATAGATCGGTGTGATTCCTAAGGTACTCAAAGCCGAACTTCAGCGTATGTTTACCGATTGTGTGGGAGAGGTCGTCGAAGAACTGATAGTTTTGAACCCAGTCGCTGAACCCGCCTTGCGGGCTAAAACCTGCAAAGTTGGAAATGCCGTCAACTCCCCCGCCGGCGCCGCCCTGTCCGGCGATTCCGGGCGGGTTGAGCGCCCCGGTCGCCGTCGCGATTCCAAACGCGGTGTTCGTCGTTTGCGCATTAATAGCTGCAAGCCCAGGGTTCGTGGCGATGGATTGGGTCCATCCAAAGCGGGCGCTATTCACCGTCGCGGAGCTGAAGACGTGGTTTTCTTCCAAGGCCGCGGACATGTTCGGAAGAATGTACCCGGTTTGCGTAAAGTCAAACGTGCCGGGTTTGGCCCAGGTGGAGTAGTCCCGGTAAACACTGGCATCTATGCTGTCCTTATCGGAGATTTTATAGTCCACTCGGGCCGTGCCGTAGTCATCGTCCACCGCTTGGACGCCTGCGGTCAAAAAGTTCCCAGTATTATTGTCGGGACCGATCAGGCCGTTATTGGGCGTCGGAGAGAGAGCGTTCATATAAGTCGCTATGAAGTTGTCAACGCATACGGACGCCCGCCCAGGCGCCAGATTTGTCATGTTGGCAAAGGGGCATGCTCCGACCAATGGAGTCTGTGCGCTGCCGTCCGGGTTGTTGAGGATACCGAGCCTCGCGTTCGGCGAGAGGACATGGGCGGTAACTGGCACCCCCTCTCTCTGACGGATTCCTTCGTAATCCGCAAAGACGAACAGCTTGTTCTTGATGATTGGCCCCCCGCCCGACGCACCGAACTGGTTGCGAACGAAGGGCGGCTTATTTCCAGCATCAAGGTAGTCGGATGAGTCGAAATCCCGGTTGCGGATGAACTCGTAGGCGCTTCCATGGAACTGGTTCGTTCCGGATTTGGTGATGGCGTTGATGACTCCGCCGGAGGTGAAGCCATACTCCGCCGAGTAATTGGCAGTTAATACGGTGAATTCCTGAATCGCGTCCACACCAATGCTTGCGCCGAGCACGTTCCCCGGGCCGGCGTTCGAATAGTCATTGACGATGACTCCATTGAGCCGGTAGACGTTCTGCGTGGGCCGGTTCCCGTCAATGGTCATCTGGTTTCCCAGTCCGCGCAAATTGCCGCCGGGTTGGGTGACCTCTTCGTGGGGGCGCACTTGGATCACGCCGGGTTCCAGCGTAGCCAGCTGAGTCCAATCGCGGCCGTTCAAGGGCAATTCCACAATCTGCGCGCTCTGCACGTTGCCGCTGAGGGTGGCATTCTCCGTCTCAATCACCGGGGCTGCGCCAGTGACTTCCACCATCTGGCTCATCTCACCGACCTTCAAAGCAAGGCTTAACTCCTGTTGGGCGCCAACTGTAAGCGTCACTTTCGTTGTCGAGGTCTCAAAGCCTGTCGCCGAGACCGACACAACGTAATCGGCGGGTATGAGGTTCACCAGATTATAGTCGCCAGTACTGTTCGTGGTAGTTTCGCTCGTTATGCCGGTGGCGCCATTCTTGGCGGAGACTTTCGCATTGGCAACTGCCTTACCCTGCGCGTCACTGATGGTGCCAGTGAGCGTGGCGCCGGCCACCTGCGCATGCAGGGGAACTGAAAAGAAGAGCCCGATAACCCAGATCAATACGAGGATCTTCGTCGCGTACGATTTCATGGTCGTTTCCTCCCAGATTGCATCAGGATTTCCGCTACATCCGACATAGCTATTTCCAAGAAGCCTTGGGGAGTGCAATATGCCGTTCAATCGGTACAGAACTATGGATTCGGGTGCGGCGGGACTTTCAAAGCAGCCAGATTGTTGAAGGAATTTCGATCGAGCACACACAACACGAGCAGGGCCGCCCGCGGCCCCGTGCCTCCCGACATGGGCGGAAACACACACGTGGTGCCTCCAATGCTCCGCAATGCCGCCACTCGGGAAAAACTTGTAAATGGATCTAAGATCACTCGATTAGTTGGGCGCTAATTAGCACGGACGGCATATATTGTCAATAACAATCTTTTTTATTTGTCAGTAGCACGTGAAGTTTCCGGTCGAACTAGCACATGAAATGTCCGCTATTGCGACGCCAACCGATGTAGGAATACCAGCCGGAGGAAGGCATGGAGCCTAAGGGAAGCGTCGCCTGGGAGCGGGCGATGAAAATACAGGAAGTGATTTTGCGAGCAATGGCCAAGCGGATTACCTGGTGGCAGGCCGCGGAGATCATCGGGATCAGCGAGCGGCAGATGCGGCGTTGGCACCGGCGCTATGAGAAATGGGGGCATGACGGCCTATGGGATCGCCGTCGTGGCGGGCCGAGTCCGCGGCAGGTACCACTGGAGACGGCGCAACAAGTCCTGCGACTGTACGGGGAGAAGTATTTCGATTTCAACGTGAGCCACTTTCACGAGAAGCTCAGGGAGCAACACGCAGTTCAATTCTCATTCACGCCGCCGCGAGTTCTCAGTCTCCACCGGGAATAACTTGGAATTGGCGGCCGCCTGATTCGTGGTGTTGCGCGCTATCGGCTGCCGCGAGTTCAATGGGGGGCGCTGTGCGCTGCGACGAGCGCTTGTCCGAGGCTCAGTCCGCCGTCACCCGCGGGAACTTCTGAATGAGTAAAAACTGCAAAGCCGTGGGAGATCAGGTCGCGAGTTAAATTTTCGAATACGAGCAAATTGTTGAATGTACCGCCGCTCAAGCAGATTTGATTGAGCGAAGATTCCTGGCGCAGCAAACACGCGAGGCGCACGAGAGTTTCAACGAGTCCGTTGTGGAATCGGCGGCTGATTGTCTCGGTGCACACTTTTCGGCGGAGATCCTCGACGATGGCGCCGAATAATGGAGAGGCGTCGATCAGCCAATGCCCGTCCTGGCGGCAAATGGCGAGGGGATAGCCATCGGTCTCGCTCGACGAACGCGCCGACGTTTCCAGTTCAATGGCAGCCTGCGCTTCGTAGCTCACTTCTTGGCGAATTCCAATCAGGGCGGCGACGGCATCGAACAAACGCCCGCAACTGGAGGTCAGGGGAGAATTCACTCGTTGGGCCATCATGCGCAGAATCGTCTCCGCCTTCCCTCGTTCCAGTTCCCGGACGAAGGGGACATCCAAAGCAAGGCAATCGTCGCCAAACGTTTGCGCCAAATAGCTTAGCGCCATTCGCCAGGGTTCGCGGATTGCCGCTGCGCCTCCGGGAAGCACTGCGTACGCGAAATGCGCGGCGCGTTCAAAGCCTTCATAGTCCGCAAGCAGCGCTTCCCCGCCCCAGACTTGCCCGTCCGTGCCGTAGCCCGTGCCATCGAGGGCCAGTCCGATCACTCTGCCTTCGACCCCGTTTTCCGCCATGCAGGAAGCGATGTGCGCGTGGTGGTGCTGCACGCCCACAAGACGCGCGCCTTTCCGGAACAAAGCCCATTTCGTCGAAAAATAATCCGGATGAAGGTCATGTGCAATGACTTCCGGTTCAATTTCGAGAATTCTCGAGAGATATGCGACGGCCTCGCCGAAGAATTCAATGCTCTCCATGTTTTCGAGGTCGCCGATGTGCTGGCTCAGGAATGCGAGGTTGTGCCGCGTCAGGCAGATCGTATTTTTCAGTTCTCCTCCGACCGCAAGAATGCGCGGAAGTTCCTCGCGCAATCGCACGGGCGCCGGCACGTAGCCTCGCGACCTGCGTATCTGCCGCAGCCTCCCGGCCGAAGATCGAACGACCGAATCGTCACAACGAAGGAGAATTTCCCGGTCGTGCACGAGGAAGAAGTCGGCGATGCCGCCTAAGCGGTCTACCGCCTCACGGTTGTCAATCGCAATCGGCTCTTCACTCAAGTTTCCACTGGTCATGACCAGTGCCGCGAATTCGCCCGCGGCAAAGAGCAAATGGTGCAGCGGGGTATAGGGCAGGAACAGCCCGAGGTCGGGTTGATTCGGCGCCACGGTCTCAGCGATCGCCGCGTCTGTTCTTTTTGGCACCAGCACGATGGGCCGCTGCCGGCTGCTCAGAAGCCTCCGTGCTTCGGCATCGATCTCGCAAAATCGCCCGGCGGCTTCCAAATCGCGCACCATTACGGCAAACGGCTTTTCCATGCGCCGCTTGCGTTGGCGCAGCCGTTCCACCGCGGCTGTGTTCCAGGCATCCACCGCGAAGTGGAATCCTCCGAGTCCCTTGACGGCGAGTATTTCGCCCGATTGGAGGCGCTTCGCTGCCGATTCGATCAGATCGAGAGCTTCCACCGGACGTCCTTGGACGTCCCAAAATTCGAGTTGGGGCCCGCATTGCCAGCAGGCGTTCGGCTGCGCATGGAAACGGCGGTTTCGCGGGTCTTCATATTCCGCGCGGCATTTGCCGCACATCGTGAATGCGGACATCGAGGTGCGCGGCCGGTCGTAGGGAATGTCCCACATGATGGTGAAGCGCGGCCCGCAGTTCGTGCAATTAATAAAAGGATAGAGATGCCGGCGGTCCCGAGGGTCGAATAATTCGCGGAGGCAGTCTTCGCAAACAGCCACGTCCGGAGAAACCAGCGCGCTCGCATGCTCGCCGGTATGGCTGGATAGAATCTCAAAGCGCCGGTCCGGCTCGCATGGCATTTCGCGAACGTTTACGTGAGTAATTTGCGCAAGCGCGGGCGCCTCCTCGGGAAGGCGCGAGACAAAATCCTCGACCAAGTCCGGCGGGCCCTGAATTTCGATCGTCACTCCCGCCGGGGTGTTGCTGATGTTTCCGCCGAGGTTTCGATCCATCGCGAGGCGATAGACGTACGGCCGGAATCCGACGCCTTGCACGATCCCCGAGACCTGAATTTTCTTGCGGACTTGCATGACGTTCTTAAGAGGCGGCCGCGGCAGCGCGCGAGGTTTCCCGCTTGCGATCCAGCCAGGCGAGCCAATCGGTCATTCCTTCGCGGGTTTGGCAGGATACTCGCACAATCTCCATGCTGCTGTGGACACTCCTCGCATTCGCTTCGGCGGCGGCGATATCGAATGGCACATAAGGCAACAAGTCGATCTTATTCAGAATCAGTAATTCGGACTTGAAAAATATGGAGGGATATTTGAGAGGCTTGTCCTCTCCTTCCGTGACGCTGAGAACGACTAATTTGGCGGCCTCGCCCAAATTGTAGCTCGACGGGCAGACGAGGTTCCCCACGTTTTCGATCAACAACAGATCGATGTCTTCGAGCCGCCACTCCTGAAGCGCTCTTTCGATCATGCGGGCGTCCAGATGGCAAGTTCCGCCCGTAGTAATTTGTTTCACCGGAAACCCAAACCGCGCCAGGCGTTTCGCGTCGTTTTCCGTTTGAATGTCCCCCGTGAGAAGCGCCACACGCTCGCGGCGGTCGAAGCTTTCGAGGGTGCGTTCGAGCAGACTGGTTTTCCCGGACCCAGGCGAGCTGATCAGGTTCAGGCATAGAATGTTGTGTTCGGCAAAGCGCGCCCGCAAATCGGCGGCGATGCGGTCATTTTCGCTTAAGACTTTACGTTCCAGCGGCACGCGCTCCATCTTCAACCTCCAAAAAGGCGATTTCCAGTTCATCGCCTCCTAAGAAATTCGATTCCATCAACCCGCACTCGGGACATGCCAAATCGTCTCTGGTTGCGGCGTAGGAGTGTCCACAGGCCCGGCATTGATAGCGCCGCGGGCAGTATTCGATCTCGAGCGCAAGCGGTTCGAGTTCGGTTCCGCGCACGAGAGCTTCGAAACAAAAACTCATGGCATCCGGGTCAACGCCCGCGAGCTCGCCGATTCGCACTCCTACTTTGTGGATGTGGCCATCCGGGAAGCGGCGCGTTTCCTCGCGAATCGCATCGAGCACCGAATTGGCGATTCCCATCTCGTGCATCGGCCCGCCTTCAGCAGATTCTCGGCAATTGATCGCCGGAAAGCAGATCGACAATCCGCGAGGTCCCGAACCGCGTTTGCAGGCTGACCATCGC
>VFSW01006360.1_pt1 | contig 17377 bp, 10 predicted proteins | sample 5358111 | NCBI WGS metagenome assembly VFSW01 (sample SAMN11554181, study PRJNA540505) | mine drainage metagenome | isolation source: sediment from site ElyBrook_90M | place: USA: Ely Copper Mine, Vershire, VT | collected 2017
CATACTCTTTGACAAGAACGACCCTTCGGGCAACACCATGTTTGCCGCTTCCGTTTCCGGAGGAATATGGAAAAGCACCGATGCCGGAGCCTCATGGTCGCCTGTAAATGACAATCTGTTGTCGCTCGAAGCCTGCTGCCTTGCCCAAGATGCCAATGGCAATATCTATTGCGGAACAGGGGAAGGCTTTTCATTATATTCGGGAGGTGAAGGTTTCAGCACCGCTATGCTCGGCGGAGGGATTTTTAAATCAACAGACGACGGAGCTACGTTTCAGGTACTTCCATCCACCATTCCCACACAAACCAATGATTCAATTAATAACGGGTACGGAGCCTGGTCTTACGTGAACCGCATAGCCATACCCCCCTGTAACCCCAATATTATTTATGCCGCAACCTATACCGGTCTCTATATTTCCAATGATGCCGGAGCCACCTGGCATAAGGCAAAAAAATCCACCAGTCCTGCCACACCTATCGGCGGGAATGCTTTGGATGTAAAAATTTCAAATGACGGTCAGATAGTAGTTGCAAGTATTAACGGTATCGGATATTATCAGAACCCGGGTTCATGCGGAACATTTGATACCACCTTCTCGCAAATGCGCGCAACGGGAGCCGATAAAATTGGCAGCGGAGACAGAATAGAATTTGCCATTTCGCCTACCAACAGCCAGTACATATATGCCTCGGTGGCCTATAACTTTGGCGCCTTACAGGGAGTGTACATGACCATGGATATGGGAAATCACTGGCACCTGATAGGTCCCGGCGGAAGCCCTTCGTTCAACCCCTTTACCGTTGGCTCGGGCAATCAGGGTGATTATGATAATACAGTTGCCGTATTCCCAACCAACCCTGGTGAAATTCTGTTAGGCGGTACCACCTTCTGGTTCTGGAAACAGAATTCGCCAAATGACACTGTAGGTTCCTGGCAGAACATTACAGCCTACGGCGAAATTATAGGCGGGGCAGGCGTGCACCCCGACGAACATGCCATTGCATTTGACCCTGCGAATCCAAACATCGTATATATCGGATGCGACGGTGGCATATTCCAAACTCTGAACATCAACACTCTGAATACCGAGCCGCAACCTAACAACCTGCCGAACTGGAACCCGATGAACCGCAACTATGTTACTACGCAGTTTTTTAACATAGCCTTCGGCCCCTGGGATCAGCAGGGAAGCCAGAATGGAGTTCCATTACTGGGCGGCACACAGGATAATGGCTCACCGTTTATACCGGGTACGGTTACAAATTACCCGCAGGACCAACTAATAGATGCCAGCGGCGGCGACGGAGGCGGATGCGCTTTATCGTACATTGACCCTCATGTGGGATTTACATCGGTGCACTACGGCAACACCATGATGCGTATTACTGACGCTCCTTCCTTCGCAAGCTATTACACCACAACAGGCGGTATAGGCAAGGGGGCAAATATTGACAGTATGTCTATACTTGCAGCGGCACCGAACGGCGGCACAGGTCAGCCTTCAACCTGTTTTGTACCTCCACTTGCCCTTTATGAGAATATGTACGATAAAAACACCATAGACACCATTCAGTGGATAGCCGACAGCAATTACCAGGCCGGTCATGTTGTATATCCTATCAGCCCGAACGGATTGGTGCCTATAACCTTTACCCTGCCAAAATCAATGTCGAAAGGAGACACCATCAGGATACAGAATATAGTTGTGTCAAAATGCGCCATCGCATTTAACGGAACCTACGGAGTTTGGATGAATATGCAGGCCGTTGATTTGAGTGACCCGGTAGTTTGGATGCCCATAGGCGGTCCCTTATCAAAACCCGTGCCCGATAACGATCAATACCCCGTACACAGCTTAGCCTGGTCGCCCGACGGCGATGCTCTTTTGGCAGGTAGCGAAGTCGGTACGCTGTTCCGCTTCTCAAACCTGAACCAGATCAGGGACAGCTCCTATCTGAACGGCGCCCTTTGGTCGGAAGGCGGAAGCGGCAATTCGGTTACCAACCCGCTCTGCAGGGTGATATCCTATAATATTGATACGGCCAATTCATTCAACAACAGGGATATTTTGTCCATCACTTTCAATCCGCGTGATAAGAACGATGCGATAGTAACCCTTGGCAATTACAGCAATACAAAGTATATATTTTACAGTAACAATGTATTGTCTGTACACCACCTGCCTACCTGGACATCGAAACAGGGTATCAGTTCTACCGCCCTGCCTCAAATGCCGGTGTATACGGCCTCTTATGCCTTTGAAGACGGCAACCCCGACAGCGCATCGGTAGTTGTGGGAACAGAACACGGAGTATGGTCGACTCCTAACATTACCGCTGCGAACCCCGTATGGTCGCGCGATTATAAGGGAGCCCCGAATACCCTTGTGCTCGGCATCAAACAGCAAAACACACCTACATGGCTTTGCAGCAATTCAGGAAACATATACATGGGAACACATGGCAGGGGAATCTGGTCGTCGAATACCCTCGGCCCTTTGAGCGTTCCGCAGGTTAACGCTCCCGCAGGCAGCGACCTGAAAGTATATCCCAACCCGATGAACACAAACGGTACCGTTGATTTCGCCCTTGCGAAGGCAGACAACCTCACCCTTACTGTTTACGACATCATGGGCAGGGAAGTTGAAAACATGCACCTTGGAACACAGGCGACAGGCGAGCACCTGATACCGCTTAACACATCGGCTTACAGCGCCGGAACTTATATAGTGAGCGTTACAGGTAACACCTACCATAAGACAGGACGCTTTGTAGTTGTTAAATAATAAGACTCTATCAAAAAAAATACCCCTGCCGGAAAGCGGGGGTATTTTTTTTGCCAAATTCAAATCACCGGAATACGTTATGGTAACGCAGCGTCTTTTATAAAAACAGTGTTATCTTTGTCAAGAGAATAAGCCAATTGAATTCCAGTTTCAGCATTAATAAATGAGTAAGACAAGGCCGGGCAATCAAATGGGGAAAAATCAACCGAAACCGGGTACAGTTTCCCGCGGTAAGCCTTCATCTAAACCCACAAGCCGTAATCAGCCGGCTGCGGCGCCCCTGCCTGAACTTGCAAAACCCCTGTTCAACCTTTCTTTCCATGTGAAGGCATGGATACTGATGGCTGTAGGCGGGCTGCTCTATCTTAATTCCCTCGGCAACCAGTTTGCGCTGGACGACGGTATTGTTATCATTCATAACCAATACGTGCAGGATGGCTTTAAAGGAATATGGAAGATACTTACGCGCGACGCCTACGACAGCTGGTACCAGTATATGCATGCCGGGCAAATGCTAGCCGGAGGCAGATACCGCCCCTTGTCCATAGTAGTTTTTGCCATAGAAAACCAGCTCTTCGGACAGTCGTGGTTCATCAAGCACCTCGGCAACGTATTGTTCTATATGCTCTGTATCTATTCCGTTTTTTATTTTCTGCGCAACCATCTGCTTAAGCGCGTATCTTTTGGCGAGGACTGCGCTTTTATCGCCACCCTGATCTTTGCCATCCACCCTATCCACACCGAAGTGATTGACAATGTTAAAAGTCTTGACGAAATATTGTCGCTCACCCTTATCATGTCCACTTTCATCTTCTCTCTGAAATACTTTGAAACAGACAATAAAAAACACCTTGCCGCAGGCCTTATCTCCTTTTTCCTTGCCCTGCTTGCAAAAGAATACGCGGTTACGCTTGCCGTGCTGCTGCCTGTGTTGTTCTATGTTGCAGGAAACAAGAAGGCTTCCGGCGCGTTTTACGCTTCAATCCCCTATTTCGGCGTGCTGTTCATTTACCTGCTTGTAAGGAAAGCCGCAGTAGGCTTATCGGCAAGCGCACCAGGGGGCGAAATACTGAACAATCCGTATCTGGTAGCCACCCACTCCCAGCAGCTTGCCACCGAATGGTACGTATTGGGTAAGTATGCCTTTATGCTGTTTTTCCCTTACCCCCTGTCATCCGACTATTCGTATAATGTAATTCCATACCACAATTTTTCCGACCTGTCAGTCATCCTCTCTATCCTGCTTTACATAGCCCTAAGCGTTTGGGGAGTACGGCTTGTCATAAGAAGAAATGTACTTGCGCTGCCGGTTTTATTTTACCTTGGCAACATCGCCATGGTTTCCAACTTTGTACTGTTTATAGGGGCATCTATGGGCGAACGGCTTATTTTTCACTCTTCGCTTGGCTTTGCCGTTATCGTCGCATATTATTTGCTTTACCTTACTTCCAAAATAAGCCTGGAGACGAAAAGAGTGGTTTTTGCCATACTGTTCGTTCCCATAATCGGGTTGAGCGCTGCCGAGGTTATTACGCGTAACCCCCAATGGAAAAGCGACCAAACCCTGTTCCTTACCGATTTACATACAGTGCCCAACAGCATTATGGTAAATGGCAATGCAGGAGCCCGTTATGTGGACATGGCTGACCGTTCAAGAGATTCGGTGCAGCGCATAAAATACCTCGACAGCGCAAGATATTGCCTGATAAAGTCCATCATCCTTCATAAAAAGTCGGCTTACGTAACAAGCTACCTTAACCTTGGCATTTGTTATACGCGGTTGCTTATGCCCGATTCGGCGGCCTACTGCTTTCAGACCGTATTGGACAACTTCCCCCATTATCCGGGTGTGGACGCCTGCTATGCCAACCTGGTAGGGGCTTATTCGGCCATTGCCCACAGGTATGCTGCAAAACAGGATTTCAGGAGTGCAATAAGTACATTAATCAGAGGCACCCGCTTAATACCCAATAACGCCGATATATGGGACAACCTGGGCGGAGCCTACTTTACCGCCCGTATGTACGACTCGGCAAGGTATGCATGGGGTGTAACCCTTAAACTGAACCCGCGACATCCCGATGCACTGAAAGGAATGAACGCTTTGGAGCAATTGTCGAAAACACCACATTAAGGATTAACAAACATGCCTAAAAAAAGGAAGAAACCTGCGCCATTCCGGTCGTCCGGTTCGCACTTTACTGCAACAGGCATTGCTCCGGCTTCCGTTCCTGTACTATCTATTTTTCCATGGACGTTCCGCACCAAGTGCCTTATTTTGCTCCTTGCCGGCTTTCTGCTCTACGGCAATTCATTGTTCAACAAATATGCGCATGACGACAGCATAGCCATTGAAAGAAATGATTTTGTAAAACAAGGTTTTTCCGGAATCGGCAAAATACTCACCAGCGATGCCTATACCAGCTTTTACAATCAGATGCACGCCAACTCACGGGCGCAGTACTCGGGCGGGCGCTACCGCCCGCTTAGCTACATCTGCTTTGCAATAACTGAACAGCTTTTCGGCGATTCGCCATTCATCCTGCATTTGATTAACGTGCTGGCATTCATACTATGCCTCATCGTAATACTTTATTTTCTTACCTTTTACCTGCTGCGGCAGGTGCAGGGCGGAGCCGATATGGCTTTTATGGCCGCCTTTTTGTTCGCCATCCACCCCATACATACCGAGGTAGTAGCAAACATCAAAAGCCTAGATGAAATACTTTCGCTCATACTGATACTGTCCACCTTCATTTTCGGCTTATCGTACCTCGAAAAAAAGAAAATAAAATTTTTGTTTCTGGAGCTTGCCAGCCTATTGCTCGCGCTGCTTGCCAAGGAATATGCCATTACATTGATAGTATTGCTGCCCCTGCTTTTCTATTTGCATGGCGGAAAAAAGCCCTTTGAAGCCCTTTCTTCAAGCCTGCCCTATTACGGCGTATTTGCGGTTTACCTTGCCATGCGCATTCACGCCGTAGGCATACCCCACTCCATGCCCGCCACCGACGCCCTGATAGATCCGTTTTTGTACGCCAGCAAGGCCCAAAAACTAGCCACCGAATGCTGGGCATTGGGCAGGTATATGGTTTTTCTTTTCTTTCCTTACCCGCTGTCCTGCGATTATTCCTATTCCCAGATAACCTACCGTTCCTTCGGCGATCTAAGCGTGCTGCTTTCTATAGCGCTTTATGGCGGCATTATATTCTGGTCGTTCAGGCTGTTTATCAAAAAGAGTGTGCTTGCTTTTCCCGTGCTCTTCTTCCTTGCCTGCATTGCCCTTGTATCCAATTTTGTTATCGAGCTGGGGGCGGTGCTGGGCGAGCGGCTCCTGTTTCATGCCTCACTCGGGTTTGTGGTAATCCTGTCCTATTATGTCATAGGGCTTTTAAAAAACATACCCCTGCAAAAAAAGAGTACCGCCCTCAAGGCCTGCCTCTCTCTGCTTTTGCTACTGTGTGCCTCCGAGGTTATTCCGCGCAACGCCCAATGGAAAGATGACGACACACTTTTTTTGCATGATGTGTATGTGTGCCCGAACAGTTCCCTGCTGAATAACAACGTGGGCTGGATATACCTGATGAAATATGAGTCGCATGTGGCAAAGCCCGCCGAGGCTATGCCATATATCGATTCGGCCAGGAAATATCTTTTCAGGGCCATACGGCTGAAAGAAAATTATGTGGCCGCATATCTTAATCTGACCTATGTATATTACCACCTCGGCAACCCCGACAGCGCTGCCTTTTGTCTAGACTCGGTAAGGGTGATGTATCCCATGCACCCATCCATAAAAAACATTTCAAGGCTTATTGCCATGCAATACCTCGACAAGTTCAACTATTTGGGTGCAGAGCACAAGTCAAATCAGGCCATCATGGAATTGCGGAAGGGTTTAACCCTGCCCCTACCCGACTCACTAAGAGCCATTTTGTGGTACAATATCGGGGGGGCAAGCTACACCCTGCATGACTGGAATAACGCACGAATTGCATGGGACAGCGCCTTGAGGTTCAACCCGCGTTATACCGATGCGCAGCGGGGAATTGAGGCGCTGAATGATGCCCGTCTTTAATCATCTTGCTGCTGATAAGAATTCAGCGGCGGAGACTGCTTTTTTATCTTTTTCAGAGCCTGCCAGGCTATTTCGGCCGACAACAGCGCTGCGGGTGCAACCCAGATTATGCCATGCCTGCTTTCCGGCTTGGAAAGGATGCCGTACAGGGCTATCCCGAAAACCAGAACAGGAATAAAAAGCATTGCCGACAGCAGGAAGCTGTTCAGAGGTATCCTGAATGGGCGTTCTGCCTCCGGCTCCTTTATCCTAAGCACCACAAGTGATATGAACTCAAGCAGCAGCCCTGCCCCATAGAGCAATACGTCCATTACAATAAGTTCTGGCAGGGTAAATACGCTAAGACAGCTAACCACGGCGGCGCAAATAATTATGGTAAGGTACGGGGTTTTGAACACAGGATGCAGTTTGGAGAGAAAGGCAGGCATAAGCCTGTCGGCAGCCATAGCTGCCGGTACCCGCGATATGGAAAGCATAACGGCCGAAAAAACACCTATCGCCATAGCTATTCCACCGGCGGCAATGAGTTTTCCAAGATATGGTCCGCCAAGCTTTTCGCCAAGCAGGGGGAATCCGGAATCGTTCAGCCGCCCGAAATCTATGCTTGAATTTAAGGTAATAAGCACAGTAAAAAAATAGACGAGCAGAATAAGAACAAAAGAAACAGCAATTGAAACCAGATAGGTACGCACGGGCCTATTTACCTCTCCCGCATAAGTAGTTACATTGTCCCAGCCCAAAAAATTCCACATAACAGTATATATGCCCAATCCCAGTGAGGATATTCCGATGCCGTTCAAATTTTGCGGGGGCAATGAAAGCGGAATGGCTCCCGACTTTAAAACTTTGAAGAACATGACAAGAAAGGGAAGAATTATAATAGCTCCGAGCGCCACAGAGGTTTTGCCCACATTCACGATACCTGTTATGTTCAGCAAGGCGCAGCCCCAGACTATGGCCAGGCAGACGGCAATTTTATGATCCTGTAAGTGAGGGAAAAAATAGGAGAGATAGGTAACTGCAAGCACCGGGTAGATAGCAAGGTCGGCAAAAGAATATAACCACGACCACCATCCTTCATAAAAGGCACAACGCCTGCCCAAGGCCCTGTGTACCCACAGGTAATAGCCTCCCTCCTCCGGCATCATACTGTTCAGTTCGAGCACTGCAAGGATGGTAGGCACATCCCAGAGCAATGGTACAATAAGCAGCAGCAGCATGGCTCCGTTTCTTCCGGCGTATTGCATTAAAGGCTCCAGCCCGTAAGGCCCGCCCGAAACGGTAAGAAAAATAACGGAGCCGAGCGCGAAGGTGCGTAGCAGGAGTGATGAGGGCGGCTTTAGTTTCCGGCTGACCGGGAGCTTACTCTTTTCAGTTGTTTTCATTCCTTTTGGTGATTCATGATACAGAAGTAAGCCGGCCGGTGTGGATTTTAAGCCGTTACTAAAACAAAGATATTGGTTTTTGCAAGGAAGTTTATTGGCTTGTGTGTGAAATTTTCCCTTACTTTAGGGTTTTATTTACACCATTGAAATTTTCAGACTTTAATCTTCATCCCAGTTTGCTCGAAGGGCTTTCGTCCATGGGATTTGATAATCCGACCCCGATACAGGAACAAGCCATACCGCTGATCATGTCCGGCAGCGACCTGATAGCCTGCGCACAAACCGGAACAGGGAAAACAGCGGCATACCTGTTGCCTATTTTAAGCGCCCTCTCCACCGCTTCGCCCAACCATGCCGATACGCTTATCGTAGCGCCTACCCGCGAGCTTGCCCTGCAGATAGAAAGGGCTGTTGAAGGCTTTGCCTACTTTACTCCGGTAAGCTCCATTGCCATATTCGGCGGCAATGACGGAAGCTCATTTGAACGTGAAAAGAAGGCGCTGACACAGGGCGCCAACATAATAATTGCAACACCCGGCAGACTGCTCGCTCATCTGAATATGGGATACGTGAAATTCGACAAGCTCAAACACTTTGTGCTCGATGAGGCTGACCGTATGCTGGATATGGGTTTCAGCGAAGACATTGCAAAAATCATAAGGTTTCTGCCCAAGAACCGGCAAACGCTTATGTTTTCAGCTACCATGCCCCCGAAAATACGTCAGCTTGCCAACAGAAACCTTGTTAACCCTGCGCATATCAACATTGCCGTATCAAAGCCGGCGGAAGGAATACGGCAGGAAGCCTACTTTGTGAACGACCATGCCAAAAACCGCCTTATCGTTCAACTGCTGAAACAACAAAACTTTCAGAGCGTACTGATCTTTGCTTCAACCAAGGAGAATGTTAAAACTCTGGAACGGGAGCTACATAAGCTGCGCATATCCGTTCAGGCAATTCACTCCGATCTGCAGCAGGACATCCGCAGGCAGGTTCTGCTCGACTTCACAAACCGTAAAACACAGGTGCTTGTAGCCACCGATATACTTTCGCGCGGCATAGACATCGACGGCATAGATATGGTGATTAATTACAATGTACCGCGCAATGCCGAGGACTACATTCACCGCATCGGCAGAACGGCAAGGGCCAAAAGCGAGGGTATAGCCATTACCTTCGTGAACGAAAGAGACCGGCAGTCATTCTCTAAAATTGAGGAATTTCTGGGTAAAGAGATCACAAGACGGCAAGCCACAACACAACAAAGCCTGCAATAAGCTTCCGGCGCCTTACGCAAATCTGAAGACTTATTTATATCTTTGTTAGCTAAGGTATCTGTATCTGGATTCAGGTAGACCTCCTGACTGCAATCAATTAAATACAAAGTAGATCATGACGCCAAATAAGGCTATAGAAAGCCTCCACCAGCTTGGGGAAGAAATGCGTTCCTATCTCGCCCAAACAACATCTGTTGCCGGGATAGATAAAACTACCGCCCCCGGAATAAAAGAACAATGGGAGTATGCCCTGCGGCATGCCGAACAGGAAAACGGCTGGTTTACCCGCGAAAACATACTGAATGCCCTTACCAACATATCAGGCTGGTTGAATCGCGACGCACTATCGCAGTGGATTGAACCGTACAGGATACCCCGGCATAACCCGAACCCGTTGAGTGTAGGCATCATCATGGCAGGCAATATACCAATGGTAGGGTTTCACGACCTTGTATGTGTGCTGGTAACGGGCAATAAAGCAATTGTTAAGTTTTCGCATTCCGACAGGGTGCTTATTGAATTTTTGCTGAACAAGTTGAAAGCGATGGGACTGGCCTGGAGCGAATGGGCAACAAACGGCGGCAACGGCGAAGCCTCTTTTGACAGGATGGCTTTCCCCGGCATGGATGCCGTCATTGCCACAGGAAGCGATAATTCGGCGAAACATTTTGAATATTACTTCAGGAACAAACCGCATATCATCCGGCGAAGCAGAAATTCGGCTGCGGTTCTCGATGGTACCGAAAAAGACGAAGAATTGCAAAAGCTGGGCACCGATATTTTCTCCTACTTCGGGCTCGGATGCCGGAATGTATCAAAACTGTATGTGCCGGAAGGATACGATTTTAAAGCATTTTTCCGCAACATGGAAAGGTTTGGCTCTGTTATCAACAACCATAAGTATGCCAATAATTATCTGTATAACCGCACTATTTACCTGATGAACGGAAGCAGGTTCACCGACAATAATTTTCTTCTCGTAATAGAGGACTCTTCTCTGGCCTCTCCCTGTGCAACCCTGCATTTTGAATATTATAAAAATGAGGATGCCCTTGCCGGACTCCTTTTAGCGGAAAAGGACAAGTTACAGTGCATTGCCTGCGGCAACAGAATAAAGGACAACCTGATGAAACTTAATACGGGATTTTCCGGCGGAATTTTTGCGGGCTTCGGGAAAACGCAATCACCAGCCTTAAACGATTATGCCGACGGGGTAGATGTGATAGCCTTTCTGAACCAGATACAGGCCCATAGCCTGATAAAAACCATATCAGGCAACCTTTAACTTTGCACAACAGCTAACAGCCGCATGAATATTCAGCCTGAAAGAAATACGGTACCAGCAAGCTTCCTGCTCCCGAATAGCAGCACCTTGTCATTCCATGCACCACTGGTTATGGGCATAGTGAATATTACTCCAGACTCTTTTTATGACGGCGGAAAACATTACGGAACAGAAGCAGCAGTTGCCCATGCCGAAAAACTGCTGGAGGAAGGGGCGGATATTATCGACCTCGGAGCATACTCCACCCGCCCCAATGCGGCAGATGTGGGGGAAGAGGAAGAACGGAGAAGGCTGCTCCCGGTTCTTGAAAAACTTTTAAAGCATCATCCGAAAACGGTTATATCAGTGGACACCTGGCGTTCGGGAGTGGCTCTTGAAGCCGGAACCACGGGTGCATCCATCATTAATGACATTTCGGGGGGAACCATGGACGATGCCATGATAGAAACAACAGCCCGGTTGAAGATACCATACGTACTGATGCATATAAAGGGAACCCCTCAAACTATGCAGATTGCGCCGGAATATTCCGATATTGCGGATGAGGTTGAATACTATTTTACTGAAAAAATGAATGCGCTGTACAAGGCAGGGGTCAAACAGATTATCATAGACCCGGGATTTGGCTTTGGCAAAACAACAGTACATAATTACACCCTGCTGCACAACCTGAACAGGTTTGCAAAATTCGGCAAACCGCTGCTGGCCGGGTTATCGAGGAAGAGCATGGTTTACAAACCGCTGGGAATAAAGCCGGACAAGGCTCTTACGGGGACCATTGCCCTGAACACCATCGCCCTGCTTCAGGGTGCCCATCTGCTAAGGGTTCACGACGTAGCAGAGGCAAGGCAGACCATTGAACTGGTGCGGCGTTATAAGAACGCTGAAATCAATACTGAAACAAGGGTATGATAAACCTCTTTATAACATTCGGCTGGCTCGACGCCATAGACATAGTGCTGGTGGCCTTGCTGCTGTATGAAATTTATAACCTTGTAAAAGGAACCCCGGCCATAAACATACTTATAGGCATGGCTGTGCTTTACATAGCCTGGCTTGTGGTAAAGGCGCTGAACATGGAGCTGCTCGGCACCATCCTTAGCCGGTTTATAGATGTGGGAGTAATAGCCATTATCATAGTATTCCAGCAAGAGCTGCGCAGGTTCCTGCTCCTCATCGGGAAATCTGAATTCTTTAACCGGAGGAATTTTACCAAGAACCTGCTTATGCTTAAACTTGGCGAAAACAAAACAATAAACATGCAGCCCATTCTGAAAGCCTGCCGCAACATGGCCGAAAGCAAAACGGGAGCGCTGATTGTTATAGAACAGGATACTGACCTTGGTTTTTATGTGCAAACAGGTGAAGTGATACAAAGCAACCTGTCGGAATCGCTCATTGAAAGCATATTTTTTAAAAATAACCCGCTGCACGACGGAGCAATCATAATAAAGGACAACCACATTCTGGCGGCGCGCTGCGTGCTGCCTTCAACCGACAAATCAGAATTTCCGGCTAACCTCGGAATGAGGCACAGGGCGGCTGCCGGTATTACCGAAAAGTCGGATGCGGTGGCGCTTGTGGTGTCGGAACAGACAGGCTCGGTGTCGCTTGCGTATAACGGCGCCATACATTATAATCTTACTTACGACAAACTGAATACCCTGTTAAGAGACAAACTGCACCTGCACTGATCAAGGGCAGGGAGTCAGTTTTTTCTTGCCACGATGGTTAAGATGGTAGCCAGGGCTACGCTTTCTCCCGTTTCGTCATAAACGTCAACCACCCATTTCACAATACCCTGTGGTATTTCGCCTTCGCGCTTTTCTTTTGCCGTCTTTTCCTTCACTGTAAGCCGCACGCCTATGGTGGCGCCTACATATACAGGTTTTACAAACCGGCATTCCTCCAGACCGTAGTTGGCCAGCACGGGGCCCTTTTTTGCATCTACAAAAAGCCCGGCGGCGGCGGAAAGAATAAAATAGCCATGTGCTACCCTGCTTTTAAACAATGAACCTTCGAGCGAGGTTACGTCCATGTGGGCGTAAAAATTATCGCCGCTGATGTTTGCAAAGTTCACAATATCGGTTTCGGTTACGGTACGCTTGGCAGTTACCAATGTATCGCCAATCTGCAGTTCATCAAAGTATTTTCTGAACGGGTGTTTCTCATCTTCCCTCTGTTCGGATCCGGGTTGATATACATCTGTAATCCTTGTAAGCGTTGTGGGGTGGCTTTGTATAGCGGTACGCTGCATATAATGGAATACGCCGCGTATGCCACCCATTTCTTCGCCGCCGCCTGCCCTTCCCGGGCCGCCATGTACAAGGTGTGGCAGCGGTGAGCCGTGGCCGGTGCTTTCGGCCGCACAGCGCGAATTAATAACCATCAGCCGTCCGTGATAGGCGGCAAGCCCCATCACAAGTTCTGCGGCCAGGTCGTCGTTTTCTGTAAAAACAGAACCAATAAGGCTTCCCTTGCCCATTTTGGCAAGGGTTACGGCCTCGGCAACATCTTTATATCCCATTACGGTGCTCACCGGGCCGAAGGCTTCTATTTCGTGCGGGGCGGTATTTTTAATGGCATTGCCGCAATAGAGCAGCATGGGTTGAAAAAATGCACCTTTGCTTTTATCGGCGCCGGTTACCGTATATCCGTCGAAACTGCCATATACGGGCTCGCACACTTTCTCCAGAAGCTTTACCTTATCCTGCACTTCTTTCACCTGCTCCTTTCCAACCAGCGGCCCCATTCTAACGCCTTCCACCGAAGGATCGCCCAGCAGCACACCTGCGAGCCTTTTCTTAAGGGCATCAACTACTGCTTCGGTAAGTCTTTCGGGTACAATGGTGCGGCGTATGGCGGTGCATTTCTGTCCGGCCTTTACGGTCATTTCTTTAACCACCTCCTTTATGAAAAGGTTGAATATCTCGGAACCGGGTTCGGCATCTGTTCCGAGAATGGAGCAATTGAGCGAATCGGCTTCCATATTGAAGCGCACGGAGTTTTCCAGTATCGCAGGCATTGATTTCAGTTTTTTGCCCGTGGAGGCACTGCCTGTAAAGGTTACCACATCCTGACAGGTAACGTGTTCGAGCATATCTCCCGTTCCGCCGCATAACAACTGAAGCGCACCGGGGGGCAGAATGGCAGAGGCAATTATTTCCTTTACCATAAGCTGGGTGAGGTATGAGGTAACGGTTGCCGGTTTCACCACGGCAGGCACTCCGGCAAGAAAGTTCACGGCAATCTTCTCCAGCATGCCCCAGCAGGGGAAGTTAAAGGCGTTGATGTGAATGGCTACCCCTTCGAGCGGTACGCATATATGGTGTCCGAGGAATGTGCCCTTTTTGGAAATATTTTCCGGTTTCCCGTCTGTATAGAACCTTTCATTGGGGAGTTCCCTCCTGCCTTTACTTGCATATACAAACAGATTGCCTATTCCGCCGTCAATATCAATCCACGAGTCGCCTTTGGTAGCTCCGGTGGCGGCGGAAAGTTTGTAAAACATATCCTTTTTTGCGTTCAGGTGCAGCGCCAGCGCTTTAAGCATAAGCGCGCGCTCATGGAAAGTCATATTCCGGAGGGCGGGTCCGCCTGTATTGCGTGCATATTCCAGAACGGCTTTAAAGTCGATGCCGGCGGTGGTGGCTTCGGCAATCTGCTCGCCTGTAACAGCGTTGAAGAGCGGGGTTCCGTCTCCGCTGCCTTCGGTCCATTTACCCAGTATGTAATTGGCTAATTTCATAATTGTTTTGTTCCTTTTAATTCCTTTCCCTGATAAAAATACTTTCCTAAGGAGTGGCAGTTGAATTCTCAGAATAAATTGTTTTTACAAGCACCCTTCCGACCATTTTCAGTGTATTGGAATCGATGATGCTCATATTGTCGCTGTGCTTGTGATGCCAGTAGGGGTAATCTCCGGATTCCACATGATAATCCACAATATCAATAGTCGGTATGTTGGCAATTTTATTCACGTAAAGGTGATCGTCGGTGGTTTGTCCTGTTTTATCGTGAGTAAAAAATGCGCCGTAGCCAATGTCAGATGCTATATTCCATATTTTATGAACCACATCCGGTGCGTAATAGAGTGAGGTGCCTTCCATGGGGAACGCCGCATTTTTTCCGCCCACCATATCGAGCAGTATTCCGTATCGGGGGTTATAACCCTGGGGTAAATTTTTTGCCCAGTACTGCGAGCCGAGGCACCAGCTGTCTTCCATGTGCGGGTAATTGTCGTCGGTTTGCTGTCCGTAGTCTTCCAGATCGAAGAATACCAGGTCTACGCCTATATGAGCGGGATACTTTTTGAGCACCCTGCCCAGTTCAAGCATTACAGCTGCGCTGCTTCCTCCGTCGTCGGCGGCATCAAATGGCTTTTCCGGGTCCACCGAATCCTGATCGGCAAAGGGTCGAGAATCCCAATGGCCGCATATAAGGACACGGGAAGGGTTGCCCGGATCAGAGGAGGCGATGATGTTCTCAAAGTCATATTTTTTGCCGTCGTAAGTCTTTGCAGAGGAGCGCTGCACCACAACCTTCAGGCTGTCGCTTTTCAGTCTGTCCACTAAAAATTGCAGGCACTTGTCGTGTGCTTCAGTACCCGGCACACGCGGACCAAAATCTACCTGATCCTTGATAAAGGTATATGCCTGTGTGGCGCTAAAAGCGTCCATGGCGGAAGCGGCTGCCGCTGTATTCGGCGCTGTGGCGCCCTGTTGCTCCGGCTTTTGCGGGCTTTTACAACCGATGCCTGCAGTAATTGTAATTACCGCAACCATTACCGAAGCCTTGCAAATTAAATAGTGTGAGTGTTGTAAGTAAGAAACTTTCCTATTCATCTCGTTCATTTATTTCTGTTTAAAAACCGGTCCTTGTGGCGTGTCTTTCAGTTCGCCGAATTGGAGCAAAACATTCCTTACGGCATCAGCTAATTTAAAATCCTTTTCGAGTTTGGCTTTTTCGCGGGCTTGAACAATGGCAGTAATAAGTTCATTGAATTGTCCGCCTGCGCCTGCGCTTATTTCCGTTTTCAGGCCAAGTACCTCCGAATAATATCCGGTAAAAGTTTTTCTGAAATTTTCGAAGGCCTCCTGCCCTACTCCTTGCTTAAACCCTTTGTTTTTGAAATCATTCACAACTCCGATAACGTTGAACATGGCTGCAATTACTCGCGGGGTGTTAAAATCGTCGTCCATGGCAGCCTGGCACTCCTTGCCGAAATTTTCCAGCTTCATTTCTATTTCATTTACTATACCATCGGGCTTTTCCCATTTCAGTTCCTGCAGCAGTAAAAAGGCGCTGCTCAATTTTGCCAATGCTTTTTCAGCATCCTGCAAGGCGCTGTTCGAAAAATCTATCGGGTTGCGGTAATGCCCCTGCAGCATGTAGAAACGAATCGTCATCGGGCTGTATGCTTTTTCCAGCAAGGGATGCGCGCCCGTAAAAAGTGCATCGAGCGTAATGAAGTTATTCAGACTCTTGCCCATCTTCTGCCCGTTAATGGTAAGCATATTGTTGTGCATCCAATACCGCACCGGCTCTTTGCCGCCGCTGCCCACCGACTGGGCTATTTCGCACTCGTGATGCGGAAAGAGCAGATCCATGCCGCCGCCGTGAATATCGAATACTTCCCCCAGATACCTCCTGCTCATGGCCGAACATTCTATGTGCCAGCCGGGAAACCCGTCGCTCCATGGCGAAGGCCACCTCATTATATGTTCGGGCGAGGCTTTTTTCCACAATGCAAAATCGTTGGGCGATTTTTTTTCGCTCTGTCCTTCCAGTTCACGGGTTTGGGTAAGTACATCTTCTGTATTTCTGCCAGACAGCTGCCCGTAAGCATGACTTTTTTTGTATTTGTCAATATCAAAATAGACCGAACCGTTTGAAAGATACGCATACCCATGTTCCAGTATCTTCTTTATCATTTCTATCTGCTCGATGATATGCCCTGAAGCAAATGGCTCGATGGACGGAGATTTTACGTTGAGCATTGCCATATTTCTGTGGTAGCTCTCCGCGTATTTATGCACAAGTTCCATGGGTTCCAGTTTTTCCAGCCTTGCCTTCTTTTCCACTTTGTCCTCGCCTTCATCGGCGTCGTTTTCAAGGTGTCCGACATCGGTAATGTTCCTTACATAACGCACTTTGTATCCCAGATAAAGGAGATAGCGGTACACAATATCGAATGTTATAGCCGGGCGGGCATGACCGAGGTGAGCGTCGCCATATACGGTAGGGCCGCACACATACATACCGACAAAAGGCGGGTGCAGGGGTGCGAAATTTTCCTTTTTGCGGGTAAGCGTATTGTATATGTTCAGTTTATTTCCGGGCATGAATTCAATATTTTATCATAGGTAAAAGATTTAATAAGGAAGAGAAAAAAGATTGTAATTTAAAGACGAAGATACGGATATTGCACAAAAGGGAAATGATTACGTTGCGAATAAATAAGCCATACAGAGTTGCAAGTTTTTGATTTTATATACTTTATTTGCTAGAGCGCGCATAAAAATGTATTAACCTTCAAATTATACGTTACCTTTACACCATTAA
>VFSW01006361.1_pt1 | contig 17376 bp, 7 predicted proteins | sample 5358111 | NCBI WGS metagenome assembly VFSW01 (sample SAMN11554181, study PRJNA540505) | mine drainage metagenome | isolation source: sediment from site ElyBrook_90M | place: USA: Ely Copper Mine, Vershire, VT | collected 2017
GGGAATGCGATTCTGGTGGCGATGCGCCCATTCACCCGAAGTTCGGCATAGCGAGATGTTTTGCCGGAGTTGGTGTAGACAATCTGAATCCGGGCCATGGCAACGCGCGAAGCCACGCGGCTAAAGCAGACTTCCGGGCTCTTGCCTGCGTCGGCGCTGTCCGGAGAATATGGAGTCACTTTGCTCTCGCTGCCGCGAACGATGACCATGACCGCGTCGTCCGGTTGCACGGTGGCCGTGTAGCTGGACTTAAAGGAGCCAAGATCCTTGTGGGTCCAAAGATCCCTGACCGTGGCAGCGGATGCATCCTCCAGCCCAAGGTCGGTCCAATGCGCGCTGATCGAGGCGGCATCGCCGGTTCGGTTCAACAGCAGGACAGCGCGTTCTCCTGGAGTCGAAAGCGCCTTTGACCACACCTCAAGGCCGTCGCCGTACGATGCCACTTTGACACTCTGCAAGCCGAGGGAATCCTGGTCGACCGCGAGCACTTCGGGATTCGTGACCGTGGCCAGTGTGGAATCACTCAAGGTTGTCAGATCGGCGCCCAACAGCAAAGGCGCTCCCGAAATGGCCCAGAGGCTCATGTGAACCCGGTTCTGCGCGTCAGTCAGGCCGGGCATCCCAATCACCATCATGTCAGGATCGTTGTAGAAGCCCGTGTGCTGCGCTTCGGGGTGGATGCCCTGATCGAAGTTGGAGAGAACGCCGGGGAAACTGGCAAGGCGTCCGCTGTGCTGGTGGTGCGGCACAATGGGCGCTACGATGTCGCCGCTGGTGCGCCAAATGTCCGCAGGCGCGCCTCCGATGTTCGGTGCCCATGTCCACGGGCTGTTGTTGCCCCAGTTGCAAATGGAGAAGTAAAGCCTGCGCCCAGTGGCGGCCTCAGCTTTGGCAATGGCTCTGGCGATTTCAGCGTATTGAACCGCCGGATCAAGCTTCTCCTTGTCGCCGCCGCACCAGTCCACCTTCACATAGTCGAATCCCCACTTGGCGAATTGCAGAAAGTCCTGCTCGTAATGGCCTTCACTTCCGACGTGTTGATAGACCGGGCCGAGGTCCGGGTACAGGCTGCAGCCGTCTTTGCCAGCATCGGTGTAGATGCCGGCTTTCAACCCAAGGCCGTGAATGAAGCGGACGATGTTGCTCATGTCGCCTGCCCGCTCGCCGGCAGCCAGAGCCGGCCAGGCCTTGGGATCAACCAGGATGTTGCCCTCGGCATCGCGCTCACCCAGCCACCAGCCCTCGTCGATATTGACGTATTGATAGCCAGCCTTCGCGATGCCCCTGGAAACCATCGCCTTCGCTTGATCCATGGTGATCTGGGCATCGACCGTATTTGAAAAGCTGTTCCAGGAGGACCAGCCCATCGGTGGCGGTGGGACACCAGTTTGCTTTGTTGCGTTCTCCGCCTGTATCGCGCCGGTGCTGCAAACCAGCGCCAACAGAAGTGCCCGCGCACCGGACGCTGCTTTGTGAATTCGAAATCTATGCATCTTAGTTCCTCATGTTTTTCCAACATCCCAGTCAAAGCTGTGTCGCCGCAAACTCGCCTGTGCACGTCTCACGGTGCCCATCCCGGCAACCCGTCCAGTGTATCGAGTCCATCCTGAAAAAGTGACCGTGCCGGAACAGTCCGGCTCCCCAACGCCGTTCCTTGATTTTGTCGGGAGTTCGCATCGACAAAGAACTCAAGTGGGCCGTGGGCAACCCAACTCTTTCAGGCCCTTAAAAATCTGGCCTGCTACGTGGATGGAAAGCAACTGCGCCAGCGCAACAGCCGGTAACGCATACTTGAGGGCAGCAACCCCCGACCACGCATGGGCTATGACCAGAAACAGCGCGCAGCCGAGGAAGCGTCCCGTAAAGAGCCCAAACTCATGGTTGAAGAAATAGGCATATTCAGTTCGCGCCTCCCGACGGGAAACCGCCTCGATCACCTGCAGTTCGATCGGATTGTAGGCAAGGTCAAGCAGCGGCTTGGCAAGCACGAGGCATCCGATAAAAATCAGTACGCTCACAGCGTTGAAGAGCACTGCGTTGGTAGCCGATCCCAGGAAAAGCAGCGCCAGACCCGCGGAAAAAACGATCTTACGATGGTGCGGCGCAGTGGTTCGCCCGACCACATACAAGGTACATGCGGAGAAGACACCGCCGATCGCCTGCGTTATTCCAAGTGTTCCCTCCTGACCGACCAATAGCATGATGAGCATCGTAGGCGCGGTCAGCATGTAACCCTGAGCCATGCCTTTCAGCAGGGCCAGCTCCAGCATGCGCCACCACAGTGGATGAAATCGGAAGTAGACGAAACGGGCAGGCTCAGTATTGCGGAAATTACCCTGTTCTACGATGACGCTGGCGAGAACCGTGCACGCGAAGACAGCCAAGGCGATGATACGGTAGGCGCGGTTGGCGGTCCCACCCAGCCAGTCATAACGGGTGGCGCCGCTAATGAACCAGCCAACCAGCGCGGGCACCACGACAAAAGCCAGTGTGGCCACGAACAATTCCACGCCATAGTAATAGTTGCGGTTGTCGTCGTTGGTGGTGGCCAGTGCCAGGAATCCACGGTTGGCCCAGAAGAGCCCCGTTGCCAACCCCATGGCAAGACCCGAAACAGCGATACCGGTGAGCGTCAGCACACCCGATTGCATTAACAGCATCATGGCCATGCCCGAAAGCAGCATTCCTGCGGCGTACAAATGCTTCATCTCCACTCGACGGAGCAGGATGCCATTCAGGTAGGAAGCCACAGGCGTTCCCACGTAGACCGACAACTGATAGGTGACTACCCTGTCGACCGCGTGCGAATTCCGCATGACATAGGCCGCTACAAAGATTTCGATCACAGGCAGCACCAGTGCATAGACCATGTTGGCCACGAGCAGCACTTGCATGGAGCGGGGGCAACGAGTGAAGACTTCAAGCTCTCTTCGCAGGCGGTTCATGCACCAGCCTTCCACAGGGTCGAGCGCTTTCTTCCAACAAAGCGCTGTTCACCAGATGCGCCAACCATGGGGCGACACTGGACGAGTATGGGTAAAGCCAGGCTGAACCAATCGGCGCGGTGCACGGAGCATTCCCAGTTCCCATCCTCGCCATCCATTTCGAATGCGGACCATCGGTAGTGAGGGAATGCAGCAAGGGGCAGGCCCACGGTGAGGGGTGATGCGAAGCGCCTGCACCATCGCGCACGATCCGGCATTCAGTGTTGCTCGCCCTTGCAGGCCAGCTGACAGATCGCATGAGCCAGGTAACCGGCGGCTTCGGCAGAGTCAACCCATGGCGCGGTGCCCACGGTCCGTTCTCCGTTGAGTTCCACCGGGACATAGGTTACACGGCTCAGGCTTCCCCACGACGCGCGCAGACCGAGCGTCAATGACTCGTGCTGCGGGCGTTGGTTTGTCACCGTCATACGAAGAAATGCCGCCCGCGAACCTGGAGGTGCACAGTAAGTGAGAGTCATCTCCATTCCATCAGCCACGAGTCGTCCTGACGGGATCCAGTACTCGATCAGGTCCCAGGATGGGTTGCGGAACGCCAATGATTTGCCGCCAACCATAAAGTATGGCTGGAGTACCGGAGCACCGTGCTCACCGTTTACCTGCAACAGACCGCGATCGCGCATGGAGATTGCATTAAAGCTGGTGAGCGCGCCATCCACGGCGCGAATGTCAGGCAGGGAGATCCATTCATTGCCGGTGGGCACAACATCGCCGGCTTGAAGCGTAAGAGGAACCCGACGGCTTGCTCCCGATGCAGGCAGAGCCCAGTTGCATAGACACATCAGCAATGCCGGAATCAAAGCGCGATAGTGGAGGCAAATTCCAGAAAACAGCCAGGCCTTTCTTCTCAAGACTTCCCACCTCCCATGCAGATCTGAGACTGCCGCGTTCGCCAGCTAGCATACACTCTCTTCCCCGCGAGCCAGGATCAGGATCCCAATCCGGCAATTTCATGCTGTGATGCAGCGGGCGATTCACCTCAAGGAAAAGAAGCCCGGAATGAAGTGAAAAAGTGACCGAAGGGAAAAGCGAATTACTCAATATCTGGAATCGTTTTCACTGCCGGCATTACCCGATTCTCCCTTCTGGCCGGCAAACAATCCCGTTGACAACAGAATATCTATGGTGGTATGAATAACGCCGTTGCACAATCGTTTGTGCGTAATGCGCATTCGTTTGTGCAGTCGACCACTGAGACTCAGGAAAGCCTCTAAAAGAGCGAAGCTCTGTAGCGGACCACAGCAACCCGTTTTCGAGGAGACCGATATGCAGCCTACTGGTTTAGAACAAGATCCGAACCGTGCACGGATTTTTAGGACACCTCTCACCGCGGTGCTAGCCACTTGGGCCTTGGCGGTCACTGCGTTCCTGCTTCTCGCAGCGATTCCAGCTCATGCGCAATTCCGCGCTTCCTTGCGCGGCACTGTCACGGATCCAAACGGAGCCGTGATTCCTGGAGCAACAGTCACACTGGTGGATAAAGGGACGAACGAGAAACGCCAAGCCACCACGGATGACAAAGGCATCTACACGTTCAATGCGCTGCCCTCCGATCACTTCAAGTTGACTGTCGAGAGAAACGGATTCAAGAAGAAGGAAGTCGCGGAAGTAGCCTTGATTCCCGACCAGCCCAACAATCTCGACGTGGAGCTGAATGTAGGTGACGTGCAGGAGACTGTAACCGTCAACGGTTCAAGCGAACCAATGCTCAATACCTCTACAGCAACAGAGAGCGCCACAATCAGCAGCGTAGAGGTGCAGCACATGCCCTCGTATAACCGCGATGTCTTCCAGTTGGCGCAATTGACCCCCGGCGTCTTCGGTGTCGCGGCGCAGAGCGGCGGTGGCGGCTCGGCCAATAATCCCGGCAACCAGGGCCCCGGCGGCTCCGGCGGCTCAGCGGCTGGCATCTTCCAGACTGAAAACGGACCCCAGATCCAGGCCGGCGGCGGCCAGTATGAGACCAATAGCATCACTGTCGATGGCATCAGCACGGTGAGCGCAGTTTGGGGCGGCACCTCGATCATCACGCCCAGCGAAGATTCTGTGGAAAGCATGACCGTCGTTGCCAACGCCTACGATGCTGAGTCGAGCCGCTTCTCTGGTGCTCAGATTCAGGTGACGAGCAAGGGCGGCACCAACACGGTCCATGGCAGTGCATTTTTCAAAATTAATCGCCCTGGCTTAAATGCCTACCAGCGGTGGAACGGCGTAGGATCGAATGTTCCTGGCACGCCTGCACAGCGCGGCGTCAATCGTGACAATGCCCGATATGATAACTACGGCGCCAGTCTCGGCGGGCCGCTCTGGAAAGACAAGCTCTTCGCGTTCTTCAATTTTGAAGCCAGTCCGTTTTCTTCCGCTGCCACCGCCCAGGGTTGGTACGATACCTCGCAGTTTGACTCTCTTACTGGCATTGCTCCCATTGCCTCCTCGATCTTGGGGTACAAGGGTGAAGGCGTAGCCTCTGGTAGCACGATTATCAGCCGCACCTGCGAATCGATCGGGCTGACAGAAGGCGTCAACTGCAATACAGTATCGGGTGGACTCAATTTGGGTTCGCCTCTCACTACCGGATTCGGCATGCAGGACTTGACTTATGGCGGCTCAACGGGCACGCCGGGCGTGGGTGCAGGACTTACAACAACGCCGGATATAGCCTATTTCAATACGCTGAATCCAACCAAGGTATCGGCAATCCAGTGGAACGGACGTGTCGATGCAAATGTAACAAGTAGAGATCACCTGACGGGTACCCTCTATTGGGTGCCTTACAGCACAACCAGCTACAATGGCCCTATCCGCACGGCTAACTTGTGGCACCATGACCAGATCAACAATGCATTTGCGTTGATCTGGAACCACACATTCAGCCCGACACTCCTCAATGAAGCACGGGCCAACGCAGCCGGTTGGCGGTGGAACGAAATCAAGACCAACCCGCAGGCGCCTTTCGGGTTGACAATAGGCAGAATCGATAACCTCGGATCGGCCAACCCACAAAGTTTTGGCGCTGTGAGCCCCAGCCTGCTGGATCAGTGGACATATGACTACAAAGACACCCTCACCAAGGTTCTGGGCCGTCACAATATCAAAACCGGCGGTGAAGTTACGCGTCTCTACTATCTGAGCGATGCGCCTTGGGCCGCCATCCCAAGTTATAGCTTTCACAATCTCTGGGATTTCGCAAACGATGCACCTTACGGCCAAGGCGGCGCCTTTTTCAATGCCAAAACAGGCACGCCGTCGATGGAGCGGCTGGATGAACGCACCAGCGTTTCAGGATTCTTTGTGCAGGACGATTTCAAGGTCCGTCCCAACCTGACGATTAACCTCGGCCTGCGCTGGTCCTACTTTGGAGGGTTCTATTCAAAGGAGAATAACCTCGGCGTGGTCCAGTTCGGCACCGGCGTCACTTCTGCCGGCAAGAGCAACGCCTTGACCGGCATGAGCATTCGCCTTGGAGGCAATCTGCAATCGTCGCAAAAGACCAACTGGGGACCACAGTTCGGCTTTTCGTGGTCGCCGTCAAGGTTTGACGACAAGGTCGTGGTGCGTGGCGGCTTCGGCATCGGCTATAACCAGAACGAGATCGCCATTACCGCCAACGGCTGGGCCAATCCACCCAATGGAACACAACCCGGCTTCACTTGCGCTTATGCGACCTTTGCGACCAATCCCACCTGCGCCGGCAACGGCATTCTTTACGGCATTTCTTCCAGCCCGACAAATATGTTTGGCTATCCGTCGAACCCCGCCGCCATCACCACTTTCACCAGCGCAAATCTGCCTGCGAGCGGCACGACGACCGTCACGGCGTTCCCGGCGGACCTCAAAACCATCACCAACTACCACTACTCTCTGGAAACGGACTATCAGCTTTCGAAGAATATGGTGGCGACACTGGGTTACCAGGGTAGCCGGACGGAGCATCTGATCATCCAGAATAACTGGAACGCGGTTGCCGCGGCCGATAATATACCCTTGAATCCGAGCATCACCTCAGTCGATTTCTATGGGAACCAGGGCAGTGCCAATTTCAACGCCCTGATCGGAACGCTCAAGCACACATTTAGCGATCACTTCCAGGCTGAGGGGCAGTACACCTTTGCCCGGGCCATGGACACAAACTCCGGTCCATACGAAGAAGACCCATATCCTTACGATGTGCACGCGGCTTATGGACGCTCAGATTACGACGTGCGAAATGCCTTCAAGCTGTTCGGCCTGTGGTCTCCAGTGATCTCCCATAGCAATAACATGCTCGAAAAGATCGCTGGAGGCTGGACATTGGGCGGAATCCTGAACTGGAACACAGGCTTCCCCTGGAACCCGATTTACAACATCGTCGGGGGCAGCCTCTATTGCAATACCTGCGGTTACGGGCAACTCCGTCCAGCCCAATATCTGGGCGGCGCGGGCAAGAGCACATCGAACCACGCCTTTGAGGGATTTGGAGGCGTGAACCCCAATTACCGCGGAAACGGAACCGCATTCTTCAGGGGACCAACCAATACACCTGTTACGACGAGCTTCCCTGCATTTGGCCCTGCGCCTCAGGCCGGGATTCGACGCAACTCCCTTGCCGGCCCGCACTACAACGACACAGACGTCAGCTTGACGAAGAACTTTGGCCTGCCGAGCATGAAGTTGCTGGGTGAGAACGCCGGCCTCTCCTTCCGCGCCGATGTTTACAACCTGTTCAACAAAACGAACATCAATGGTGGATCCCAGCAAGGCGGCGGTGGCGGAGGAATCGATAATGTCCTGGGCACCGTGAACCCGGATGGAACCATCAACAGCGTCAACGCTGATTTTGGCGTCGCGAATAGCGCGCTGGGCAGCAGAACCGTGCAAATCCAGACAAGGTTCACCTTCTAGACCTTACACAATGTTTGGCATGTGGGGCGCGTCATGCGCCCCACTTTTTCTTTGAGATATGCTGAACAACAGGGAATGGTCTGCGCATTCCCGAAAAGAATGTTCGGATTGAGACGAGAGCGCGTGCGAAGAGTGAATGCGGCAGTGTCGTGCGCCATGGCCCTGGTGGTGTTTGTGGATTGCGCCGCAGTGAGGGCGCAGGAAGCATCGGCCGCGGATCGCCCCACACAAGCCGCTTCGGCGGCCTTTCAAAGTTTGGCTGCAAAGGCCACCGCCGCCCAGGATGCCGACAACCTGGATGAAGCTGTACCGCTCTTCCGTAAAGCGCTTGCGCTCAATCCCCGCTGGGTTGAAGGTTGGTGGTCATTAGGCGAAATTGACTACAAGCAAGATCACTACAGGGCGGCGGCCGTTGAGTTCAAAAGAGTAGTTGCTCTCAATCCAAAATATGGCACTGCGCACGCCATGCTTGGCCTGTGCGAGTTCGAGCTTGGCCAGGAGGAAGAGGCGCTCAATGAGATTGAAGCCAGCAAAGAACTTGGCATGGAGCAAGATCCGCAGATGCGCCAGGTGGTTCTCTATCACGAAGCGATCCTGCTGCAGCGGGCAAGCCGATTTGAGCAGGCAGGCAGGGCGCTCTCTTCGCTCTGCCTCAGCGGGGTGAGAAGCGCCGATCTCGCTCAAATCTTCGGAATGACCATGCTGCACATCAATAGCAAGGCCGCGCCCGCTGAAAGTACGCCGGAGGGCGACCTGGTGCAGCACATCGGGCGTGGCGCCTGCCTGTCGGCCGCGAATGAATACGATCAGGCAAGGCGCGAATATGATGATGTCCTGCAGCAAAACCCTCAATTTCCGCTTGTCCACTTTGCCTATGGCAGATTTCTACTTGAGGCCCGCGATCGTCCCGGCGCCATCGAGGCTTTCAAGCAGGAGATTGCAGAGCATCCTGACAATGTGCTGGCGCGCCTTGAAATCGCAGCCGTGGAATACAAGGCCGATTCCGCAGCGGGAGTGCCGTATGCCCAGCAGGCCGTAGCATTAGCGCCGCAGTCACCGCTGCCGCACTATCTGCTAGGCCTGCTCCTGCTGGATACGGGCGACTTTCAGGGATCGATTCCGCACCTTGAAATTGCCAGGAAGACATTTTCCAGCGATGCAAGAGTCTACTGGTCGCTGGGAGTGGCCTATGCGCATGTTGGTCGCGCGAAAGACGCGGCCGAAGCCCGCGCCACTTTCGCCCGCTTAAACCAGGCCAAACCGGCGGAAGCACTGCACGGCGCTACAGGGACTGCGCCGGATGCAATCCCGCAATTGGATGGGAACGTCAACGCTGGAAACGGGGTGAAACCCTGAACAACTGCGTGCATCCTACGCCTTGGATTCCTGGATGGTCAGAATCTGATCGACAGCAACTTTGCGCAGTACCTGGCGGATGCGGCTGGGCCAGACAATCTCCAGCTCTTCGATCAGACGGTTTGCCCCAAGCCCAAAATGTACTCGGCAATCGCTCGATGAGGCGTAGCCCACAGCGGTGGTGACCTCGTTCCACTGCGAATTTCCATCCTCAGTGATCAGATGGACTTTTGCGCCGATTCCCATGCGGTTGCTGCGGGTTCCCACTAAACGAAGCAGAATCCAGTGGTGCCCGGTCTTCGAGATGTTGTGAAACAGCTTGACCTGTCCGCCGAGGGTCGTCACTACGGCATCGATACGGCCGTCGTTATCCAAGTCACCGAATGCCACGCCGCGGTGTGCGCCGGGCAACAGAAAATCGGGCCCGGCTTGTGCGCCTACCTCCTCAAATTTTCCGTTCCCGAGATTGCGAAATATCGAATTCCGCTCTGGATACGTTTGACTTGGTACGGCTTCCTGAATGTTATCCATCACGTTCGAGCGGGCAACAAAGAGATCCTTCCAGCCGTCATTGTCAAAATCGAAGACGCCATTCCCCCACCCTGTCATCCGATTCGTCAGCTGGCCTAAGTCGCTGGTCACGGTCGCATCTATAAACTCGCCGTTCCCGTGGTTGATGAACAGCGGAAATCCTTCGTATTCGACTGCTGTATGCCAGATGTCAGGCAGGCCGTCGTTGTTTATATCCTTGAAGTCGGACCCCATGCCAGACAGTGCATTGCCGTCAGGAGAATAGGCTACTCCCGCCAGGACTCCCACTTCCTCAAATCTCCTTCCACCCATATTGTGGAAGAGAAAATTCGGCATGGTGTCGTTGGCTACGAAGGCATCCATGAATCCGTCTCCGTCGTAGTCCGCAAAGCTGACGCTCATTCCCTTGCCTTCCATGGCCTCGATTCCGGTTTCCTTTGAAACATCGGTAAAGGTTCCATCACCATTATTGCGATAGAGCGTGTTATGCAAGGGAAGATACATCTTTGGATCGCAATACGCTCGGAGGCCTTCCTTGAGTGCACAATAAGGGTCCTTGTTGACCTCCCATTGGCAATAATTCACCACGAAGAGGTCCAGTAGCCCGTCGTTGTTGTAATCGAACCAGCCAGCGCCCACCGACCACATCTTTTTGCCATTGTGCATGCCTCCAGCCACACCAGCCTTTTCGGTCACGTCAGTGAAGGTTCCATCGCCGTTGTTGTGGAACAGCTGATTCCCAGTAACGTTGGCGAGAAAGATGTCGGGGTGACCGTCGTTGTCATAGTCACCCACCGCAACACCCATTCCATATCCTGCTCCCGCCACGCCTGCTCGTTCTGTCACATCTGTAAACGTGCCATCGCGGTTGTTATGAAACAGGCGGTTCCAGTATCCAGGGGAAACTTTTTTGAGCGAGGGGATTTCGGCCCCGTTCATCAGATAAATGTCCAGGTATCCATCGCTGTCATAATCAATCAGAGCCACACCTGCAACCATGGTCTCAACCTGGTTCTTGTTCGGTGTAGCGCAGTTCTGTGTAATGAAGTGCAGCCCGGATTTGTTCGCGATCTCTTCGAACTGAATTTGAGACGGGCCGGGGGGGGCGGATGAAGGGTTCAAAGGCGTGCTGGCCTTGGCCTGGCCCGCAGACCACAGCGTGCGCGGAGAAAGTGAACAGGCCGCAGCTCCAAAGAGTGTGGCGAGCACTCGCCGCCGGCTATAGTTCCCGGCGCGGAGACTCTTCAGCATCGAATCCTGCAATGGCTTGATCTGCTTTGCGCCAGCTTTCATCACAATCGTTACCTGGAACCATCAGTACTCAGCGGTCATTGCGTGCGCGACTCAACAACGTGCATTCGACACCAGTTCTTCTTCCCACCACATGCAATTCCATTCATGCCTTCATTCTGGAGTAATTTCGAAACCGGCGTGCTCGGTAGCAAGCGAGCTGTCCCCAATCCAGACCGTATAGCGAGTCGGTTCTATCACAGCTTTCCCCGTATTGGTATAAAACGAGAGTTCCGGAAAACCCAGATCAAAGGAGACCGGTTTTGATTCTCCCGGTTGCAGGGTGACCCTGGCAAACCCTTGCAGGCTGCGCACAGGCTGTTCGAGGCTGGCTCCAAGGTTGCGCACATAGCACTGGACAACCTCGGTTGCGGCGCGATCCCCGGTGTTCTTGACGATGGCCGTTGCGCTGATCAGCGTTCGTCTCCCTTTGTCCTCCGCCTCACGAAGCGGCACTGAGGATCGCGACACATTGACATTTGAGTAGGCGAATGTCGTGTAGCTCAGACCATATCCAAACGGGAACAGCGCATCGTTAGGAACGTCGATGTAGCGCGAGATAAACCGAGAATCAGGGCCCGGAGGCTGCGTCAGGTCGGCGTTCAATGGAGGTCGACCCGTGGGGAACTGGTTGTAGTAGAGGGGTTCCTGGCCCACCGCGCGCGGAAAACTCATGGGAAGCTTTCCACTCGGAGCGACTTTGCCATACAACACATTCACGATTGCAGAGCCGGCCTCAGTTCCCGGAAACCATGCTGCCATAATGGCTGGGATATGTTGCGCTGCCCATGTCAGCACCAGCGGGCGTCCTGAGAATACCAGCAGGATGGTGGGGCGCTGCGTCGATGCGATCAGTTCGAGCAGTTTCTCCTGGTTCCCCGGAAGGCCGAGATGCGCACGCGATCCGGCTTCGCCACTCATCTCGCTCGATTCTCCGAGCGCCAACACTACAACATCGGCCTGTTTCGCAGCTTGGAGGGCTTCAGCAAAGCCGCTCTCGGAGCTGCCCGAAATCTCGGTTCCTTTCGCATAGAGCAGCGATCCGCCGGTCTGCTTTGCCTGCGCCTCCAGCGCATCCTTGACGGTGACCACACCCGGCACGCGCGTTGCGCCTCCCCACGATCCCAACATCTCTGCGGAGTTATCCGCCAGCGGCCCGATCAATGCCACCTTGATCGGCCGATCCGTTAGAGGAAGGATCGGCGATGCTCCGCCGAATGGCTTGTTCTGAAGCAATACCAGAGACTCCTCTGCCGCCTTTCGCACCAGCGGCCTGTGCTCTGCAACCGCTTCAGTCACTTCCTTGCCTTCCGCATACGGATGCTCAAAGAGCCCTAGCGCAAATTTAACGCGAAGCACCCTGCGCACGGCCTCATCCACGGCTTCGATCGGAACCTTGCCTGATCGGATAAGCGCTGGAAGTTCCGTGTCGTAGTAATGGGACATCATGTCCACATCCACTCCCGCCATCAGCGCCTTCTGCGCGGCCGTTGCTGCGTCAAGTGCGATCCCGTGATTGCGCAACTCCATCACCGCGGTGTAATCACTCACCACAAATCCGTCAAATCCCCATTCATTGCGGAGAACGTCCTGCAACAGAAATGAATTTGCCGTAGACGGCACGCCATTAAGCGCGTTGAATGCGCTCATCACTGTCGCTGCGCCAGCCTCAACAGCGGCTTTATAGGGCGGCAGATATACCTGGTACAGGCGACTCTCCGACATATCGGTCGTGTTGTACTCCCTGCCCGCCTCAGCCGCTCCATAGGCGGCAAAGTGCTTCACGCTGGCGGCTACACTGCCGGGCTTGGAAAGATCGTCACCCTGGTAACCATGGATATAGGCTCTCGCCATGGCAGCCCCAAGATATGGATCCTCTCCTGCACCCTCCTGCGTCCTTCCCCATCGCGGGTCGCGCGAGATATCCACCATCGGCGAATAGAACCAGCGCACTCCCCCCGTCGTCGCCTCCTCGGCGGAGATACGTGCCAGGCTGGTGACCAGCGCGGGGTCGAATGTCGCCGCAAGCCCTAACGGGACCGGATAAATGGTGCGGTACCCATGGATAATGTCAGCGCCGAACATCAGCGGAATATGTAGACGGCTCTTCTCCACAGCTGCACGCTGATAAGCGTTTGTGCGCTCTGCGCCCACTGTGTTCAGCATCGAGCCCATGCGCCCCGCCGCCGCCAACTGCATGGCATCAACTTTAGCCGGGGGTTCGGGATTTTTGCCCGGAGCATTGCCGGTATCTTCGGCCAGCAAGGCTTGGCCGGCATATCCGCTGTCTCCGTATTGGACCAACTGCCCCAGTTTTTCTTCAAGCGTCATCTGTTTCAGCAGCGCATCCACCCGCTGTTCGATGGAAGGCGCCCCAATCTGACGGTTCGAGGAGGCGGTTGCCTTCTGCGGCACGCTTGCGGATGCAAATGGCATTGCATTCTGAGCACCCGCGGTAAGTTGGAGCAGTGCAACACCGATGCCGGCGGCAATACATGCGCTTAAGATTGCATTCCACCTTCGACCTGAGTATCCAGCCAAATGGAGCATGTTCTCTCCTGTCAGTAACTTTCTTATATTGGGTTTGATGGCTGCTGGCACGTGAGCTTTCCATTCACCGGATGGCCCGTGGACTTCCGCACGATAAGCTTGGGAAGAACGGTGATCGCCGTTGGCCGAGGGTGAGGAATGTCGCTTCGGATCAGTTTCAGCAAGGTACTCGCCGCCGTCTGTCCCATGCTGCGCAGTGGCTGATGGACGGTCGTGAGCGGCGGGTCATTCGTTGAGGCCGCCATCACGTCGTCGAACCCGAGCACGGAGACATCTTTGGGAACACGCAACCCCGCTTCACGCAGCGCCAGAATCGCCCCAATTGCGGTTACGTCGTTAAAAGCAAAGATTGCCGTAAAGGGAAATCCGGATTGCAGCAACTTCCGCGTCACAGCGAGGCCTGGCCCTGGTCCAGGCTCCGGGCTCTCAAGTTGAACTACGAGCTGCCGGCTCACCGTGAGATCCAGCTTCTTTGAGACATTTACGATTGCCTGCCACCGCTGGTCGGTATCTGAACTGAAGGCCTGGCCCTTGATAAAAGCGATCTGCCGGTGTCCAAGGCACTTGAGATGCGATAGCGCCAGATCCGCCGCCTTTTCATGGTCCAGTTCAATGTTGATGACCCCATCCCGCCGCTTATGGCCAGAGACGGAAACCAGTGGTATGGGTAACTCCTCCTCAATGTGGGTATCGATTGCGATGATGCCCTCCACGGAGCGGGCAAGCAGCATCCGCGGATACCCTTCAAGCAAATCGGATCGGTGCCGATGGCTCACCACAAAGTAGAAGAATCCGTCCTTCAGCAGCTCATCTTCGATGCCTCCCAGCACGGCTGTCGAGTATCCTTCGCTGATCTCCGGAACGATCACACCGATCGTGTAGGTCCGTTTTTGGCGCAGGCTCCGCGCCACGCTGTTGGCGCTGTAGCCGTAAAGCGACGCGGCATGCAGCACACGTTCCTGCGTCTCCTCGGCGATCCGGTACGCAACTGCGTGCCCGTTCACAATCCGCGATACTGTTCCCGGTGAAAGATCGAGAATTGCGGCCAGTTCCTTCAGGGTGATTGGTTTGCCTGTTTTCTGCGTCACTTATGTACTCTCCGGGATTATCAACTCTATCTGCCAGGAGGCAGGTTCTGCTCAACACGGGTGATGCAGAGGAACTGGGTGGACCAGGGATCCCGCCGAAGTGCCCATACCTCGTCCTTGAGGTACTTTCGTCTTTCACCCCCAACAGATGCAAGGGGCAGCCTGCAACTCTGGCCGCGCTGGCGAAAGCACCTTCTGTGCATCAGGGCCGGTCTCTTCGCCCGCGCCCCTTTCACTGCAGTGGTTGACCACATAGAACCGCACCCTTTCCTCGGAAGAGACTTGCACACCGGCTCGGCCTTGGCTTTCAAATTACAAATTGCGGTTGACCGCCTGGTGGCTGCAGGTGGGCAACCACTGTGGATGGGGCGACGGAGTGCAGCCTTCCCGCGCGGCCATCGCTAGTGTAAGTTTTCACTTGCGCAATCGTTTGTGCCAAGCATAAGATTGCTCTCGTAATTTGCGTCTGTCAAGGGTATCTTTTACCGGCCGCACTGTGAGCACGCAAGTCGATTGACTGCGCTGTTCTGCACCAGTTTGTGTCCTCATCCTACTGCGCAAAGTGCTCCATCTGGAGAATCAAATGCTCAGCAACAGAGCCTGGAGAATGCTCCCAAGCGTGATCTTACTTGCCCTGGTCGGATGGGCTGAAGCGAACCTGCCCGCATGGGCAGATCAGAACTATTCCCAACAGGTCTTCTTTGAGAATAGCCTCGCACCTGGAAGCTATTTCTACAGCAGAGGAAGAGCAAGTGCGCCCAGCACCCTGCGCCTTATTCACGACAGACTCCCGATCGAGACCTCCTCATTTGTCAGCGCTCCCAACGCACTGGAGCTTCAATGGGAATCGGTGCCGAACGGCGGCTGGTCTGTGGAGCTTCGCCTCTACCAGTGGCGAAACCGAACCCTCTATTTCCCGGGAAGCGACCTCTGGATATGGGCCTGTGCGCCAGATGGCCTTCGCGCCCAGGGCATGCCCAGGCTCGCACTGCGTGATGCCGGGGCCAACTTTACCCAGCCGCTTGATCTCGGGGCATTCGCGCCCGATCTGGCGCCCGGCAAATGGACGCGCATTCGAATTCCGCTGAATGCCTTCCACACCGCTTCGCTGCATGAGTTTGAGCCGCACCGTCTGAACACACTCATTTTTGTCCAGGGCGCCGCAGACTCTGCGCCACATACACTCCTGCTCGACGATATCCGCATTGAGGACGATCTGCAGCCTCACCACCCTCCCCCGACGCCGCAGGATGTGCAAGCCAAAGGATATGAGCGGCACATCGATATCACATGGAAGCCGGTCGAAGACACGAATCTCGCGCAGTACGTCATCTATCGATCCATCCGTGGCGGAGCCTTCCAGCCCGTCGGCGTCCAACGTCCCGGCGTGAACCGGTTTTGCGACTACACGGGCAATCCCCACATGACGGCTTCGTACCGCATTACCGCGCGGACCTCGACGCAGCTTGAGTCGTCCCCATCCGCGATAGCCACCGCATCGACCAGGCCAATGACGGATGATGAACTACTGACCATGGTCCAGGAAGCATCCTTCCGCTACTATTGGGAGGCTGCCGAGCCGCATTCGGGCATGACGCGCGAAAGTACTCCGGGAAACGATGACGTGATTGCCTTGGGAGCCAGTGGCTTTGGCATCATGGCCATTGTGGTGGGCGCGGAGCACGGCTTCGTCACGCGCCGGCAGGCCATTGATCGCCTCCTCCAGATCACCGGGTTCCTCAGCACTGCAGACCGCTATCACGGAGCATGGCCTCATTTTCTCAGCGGCAGCACTGGGCATCGATTGCCCGTCTTCGATATGTATGACAATGGCGCCGATCTGGTCGAGACTTCGTTCCTGATGGAGGGCCTGCTGGCCGCGCGCCAATATTTCAAGGACGACGGCATCCCGGGCCACGAACTGCATGATCGCATCACCGCGTTGTGGGAAGGTGTGGACTGGGACTGGTTTCGCGCTATGCCTGCTCATGATGCGCTCTACTGGCATTGGTCTCCCGAATATTCGTTTCACATTGCTAACCGCCTCACCGGATGGAATGAAGTGATGATCACCTATCTGGAGGCCATCGCATCGCCCACACACGGCATCCCGCCCAATGACTACTACAGCGGTTGGGCCGGAGAGGGTATTGGGAATCGCTATACCAATGGAGCAACCTTCTACGGAATCAAACTTGATGTAGGCGGAGGCACTGGAGGTCCGCTCTTCTTCACGGACTATTCATTTATGGGGTTCGATCCCCATGGGCTCCGCGACCGGTTTGCAGATTACTTCGACAACAACCGCAATCAGGCACGGATCAACCGGGAATATTGCATCCATAATCCAAATCACTGGAAAGGGTATGGAGCCGATACCTGGGGGCTCACTGCCGTGGATGGCCCGGACGGTTATGTTCCTTACGAGCCGACACAGCAGTTGGATGACGGAACCATCGCCCCCACCGGGGCTATCAGCGCCATCGCATACACACCGGAGCCCTCAATAGAAGCTTTGCGCCATTTTTATCGCGATCTGGGCGCTCAAGTGTGGAGCATCTATGGATTCCGCGACGCATTCAACTTGCAGCAAAACTGGTATTCAGGAATCACGATGGGGCTCAATCAGGCTCCCATGGCGGTGATGATCGAAAACTACCGATCCGGCCTGATCTGGA
>VFSW01006362.1_pt1 | contig 17372 bp, 25 predicted proteins | sample 5358111 | NCBI WGS metagenome assembly VFSW01 (sample SAMN11554181, study PRJNA540505) | mine drainage metagenome | isolation source: sediment from site ElyBrook_90M | place: USA: Ely Copper Mine, Vershire, VT | collected 2017
GTTCTGGACCGGGGCTCCGGCGCAGTGCGCAAGGGCCAGCCCGGCAAGTCAGTAGTGCTCATGGTGTCTGTTCTCCGATCGCCTAGAGCGCGACTGTTGCGTGCAGCGTTCGATTCGTTGCCGGTCCACCTCTCTGAGCACGGACTGCATTACCCATCAGGCATCGGATACGCATCGACGTTCGCGTCGACCGGTTCGGTGCGGGGTGAAGAAGCCCAACCGCGAAGCGAGGTCCGATCGAAGTTACGCGCGTCAACCCGGCAGACGTAGAGACGTGAACCCACCACGATAAAGCCGGCGAGGGTGACAGCTCGGAGAGACGAGCGCTAGTTCTTGTGGAGGCCAGATGGTCGTGCGGAAGAAGAACGTGTTTGATGGCGTGTCGATGCGGGTGCTCTCGGTGCAGGAGCAGGCGGCGATCGAAGAGGCCTGGGAGCGGTCGCCCGAGAAGGCGGCCCTCGACGACCGGCGGCGTCGGGCGCAGGAGCGTATCGACACGCTCGGTACGAACTACTCGAAGCGCTGCTAGGAGGTGTGGTCATGGCGCTGCACGGATACGTTCTACAGCACGGCAAGCTCGAACCCGTCACGAACATCGGGGCTGCGATGGGGATCAAGATCCCTGATTCGTGGGGGACCGAGGCCGAGGTTCTAGCGGCTACCGGTTGGAGCGACAAGCCCCACGAGCGGTTCGGTGACGAGTACGAGGCCCACATCGATCTGTATCAGAGTGCCAAGGACACGCGCTTGCTGGCCGTACTGACACTCGGGTACGAGTTCGGCTACGCGTGGGTGCTTCTTCGACATCTAGGGGAGGCCCTTGAGCTGCTCGCGCTCATGCGCCCACTGATGTTGGAGGGGCGCCACAAGGATCATGCCGCGCGCACATACAGGCTCATCGCCCATCGTCTCGATCACGATCCTGACGAGCCGTGTGAGGTGTGCGAGACATACACAGAGCACGCTGATCGTGTGCGCCGCGAAACGCGCCGGTAGCGGGAACGAGGCTCACCTTTCTGTCGCTTCGGCGGGCGGATCCAATGTCAGCGGCGAGAGCTGGAGACTGATCAGCAACGACTCGGGAGGCTCGACGATCATGAAGCAGTTGGAAGGGGCTAGTTTGACGGTCCTTCGGGACGAGGCGACGCGCATCGCTCACGAGCACGGGTTCACTGACGCGACGGTCGGCGAAGACTTGATGCTCATCGTGACCGAGGTGGCCGAGGCGATGGAGGGGCATCGCAACGGTGAGGTGCCCAAGCTTCTCGTCTACGAAGCGATGGACGACACCGGTGGTGGTATGTACCTCTCGACGGCGCCGAAGAACACCAACGGATCGCTGCGCAAGCCCGTCGGGATCCCGAGCGAGATCGCCGATGTCATCATTCGGTGCTTGCACTTCTGCGGCAAGCACGGCATCGACATCGAGAAGGCCGTCGCCGAGAAGATGGCCTACAACGCGCACCGGCCGTTCAAGAACGGCGGCAAGAAGCTCTGATGCCGACTGAGGTCGTCAACCTCAAGGACGGTGACGAGATCGCGGCCCTCAAGAAAGAGGGCCGGTTCGTGTTTGTAGGGCGCCCGTCGGTCTGGGGCAACCCGTACTCGCACCTGCCCGAGACGCCGAAGGCCTACCGCGTTCCGTCGAAGGAAGAGGCCATCGCGCGCTACGAGACATGGCTGAAGGGTCAGCCTGCGCTCATCGATCGTGCGAAGCGAGAGCTGCTTGGCAAGGCGCTCGCGTGTTGGTGTGTCCGCGATCCCGACGGCAGCAAGCCTGTCGTGTGTCATGCGCAGGTGCTCGCCAACCTCGTGCGCGAGTTCGAGGAAGAGCGCGTAGCGCAGGCCGTTGTCGATTCCACGTACGGCTACGATCCGCGGGAGCACGGCGCGAAGTGCGACGTGTGCCCCTTGAAGGGGCGCCATCGACCCGTTCCCCCCAGTTTCGCAGCCGGGGGCCCCGCGGCTACGAAGCTCATCATCGTCGGCGAGGGCCCCGGGCGCGTTGAGATTGTCGATGGCAAGCCGTTTCGCGGCCCGTCGGGGTTGATGGTGAACAAGCTCCTCGCGCAAGCGGGGTTGCCTCGATCGGACTGCCACGTAACCAACGCTGCGGCATGTCGCGGCGACACCGACTGGGAAAAAGAGCGTGCGGCGGCGTGTTGCGGCGAGCGGCTCGCCAAAGAGCTGGCGCAGCTTCCGATCGGCGCCCCCGTATTGGCGCTCGGGGCCCCCGCCGCCAAGGTCATGCTCGGTCGTGGCAGCATCCTTCGCACGCGCGGGTTCGTCTGGCGCCTCGCGGAAGTTGAGCCGAGCAAGATCCGCGCGGCCGAGCGCTCGCTGGAGAAACGCAAGAAGCTCGGCTTCGCCGCCGCAATCGATCGGTCAGAGCAGAGCCTCTGGCGGCTCCAGGCCCGCGCGCAGTTCAACGGCCGCGTGATCATCCCCTCCATCCACCCCGCCTTTGTGCTCCGGGGTGGTGAGGCGATGCTGCCGATGCTCAAAGTCGACATGAAGCGCGCCGTGCGATGGGCGCTCAAGGGGCCGCTCAAGCTCTACGACGAGGGCGAGTACAAGGTCGCGCGCAACAAGACCGAGCTGATCAAGCTGCTCAAGACGCTGCGGACCCAAGAACTGCTCATCGACGTCGAGACCAACGGCCCCGAGGCGCTCATCAGCCCCATGACGATGTTCGGGATCTCCGAGGTCCCGGGCACCGGCGCCGTCGGCCTCGAAGCCGAGGCGCAGCTTGCGAAGAACCCCAAGTTCGTGACACCCGACACGGTGCGCGTCGTGCTCGTCTCGCCGAACATCGACGCCTCGACACAGGCGGGCGCCGAGCGTCTTCGCAAGACCCTTTGTGAGATGGGCGCCGTCGTCCACGAGTTCATCGAGAGCAAGGGCCACGTCGTCGGCGGCCACAACTTCGCGTCATTCGACATGCTCGTGCTCGAACGCTACGGGATCAAGCCGACGCGCGTGTTCGACTCGCTCATCGCGCACCACGCCGTCGCGTCGCACATGCGTCAGGGCTTGGATCACCTGGCGACGATGTACACCGATACGGGGCCCTGGAAGATCGCGTTCAAAACAAAGGGGGCTGAAGAGAAGGGCGGCGTTCAGACGAAGTGGATGTCGAGCGAAGATCTCGACAAGTACAACTGCCTGCGCGGGTCTACGCGCGTGGTACTCGCGGATGGTAGCCGGAAGCGCCTACAAGACATTGTGTGGCACCGCGAGAGCCCTCTCGTCATGTCTATGAACGCTGCGGGCGAGATCGAGCCAAGGCGTGTGATCGGGTGGCACCAGACGCGCGTCGTCGGCCAGGCATGGATCGGTATTCGTGTAGCTGCGCGAGGTGCGCACAACGTACCCAGTATTGTGTGCACACCAGATCACAAGGTGTACACGGATCGCGGTTGGGTCATGGCCCAGGACGTGTGTGTGGGCGACCGTCTAGCTCAGGTCGAGACGACGCTATCAGACGACGAGCGCGGCGCACTGCTAGGGACACTGCTCGGTGACTCCTCAATGGCGTTCAGCCCGATCAATCGTGGTCGCCGGGCGTCAGCGCGAACGGCCGCGGTGTACGGGACCAACGTTGATTACTCGGAGTTGGCACAACACAAGTGCCGGGTGATGTCGTGGATGTTCTCGTTGGCCGATAAGGCGGCGCCAGCGGCCGGTAGCTCATACCCGAACGCTTCGCCGACGCGGCGCTATGCGGCATCAATGTGCTGCGAGATCGCTGAGCTGCGCCCGCTCGTGTACGATAGACGTGGGCGTAAGCGCCTCTTCGCGACGACACTGGACCTGCTGGGTCCGATCGGATTGGCGTGGTGGTTCATGGATGACGGCTGCCTTCAAAAAGGCGGCCAGAACCACCATTACACGGGCACTCGTGGGGGTCGTGCCCGTGAGCCGGATGGGATCGCCATCGCAACCAACTGTTTTCCGCGGAAGGATGTGCGCGCGGCTGTCGAGTGGTTCAAGATCCACTACGGGCCGACATGGGTCGGGCGCGACAACGTGATTCGGATCGGCCACAAGGCGGCGGTCGCGTTCTGCCGTCAGATCGCGCCGCACGTCCCTCAAGGGATGCGCTACAAGTTCCCACGCGACGTAACCTACCCGAAGTATACGGGTGCGATTCGGCGCGGTACGCGCCCGCGGTTCTCGCGTGTTGTGGCCGTAGGGCCGCACGTGACGCGTCGAGACAGTGCCGTGCACCGGTTCAACGCCGACAACCGCTTCTGCCTGACGGTTGAGGGCAACAACAACTTCTTCACGACTGGCGGGCTGGTGCACAACTGCGCTGACGTACGCCTCAACGCCATTGCGTGGCGGCGTATGCAGCCCGATCTCGGACCCGAGCAGAAGGTCTACAAGGGCGACATGGCCGTCGCCGAGGTGTGCCGGTCGATGATGCGCGCCGGCTTCCAGTTCGACGACAAGCTCGCTGAGGAGCTGAGCGGACAGCTCAAGGCGCGCGCTGGGGCCCTGCTCGGGCAGATGCGCACACTGCTCGGCAAGCGTGACTTCCACCCCGCGCGTCCGTCTGATGTGCGCGAGGCCCTCTTTGGCAAGCTCCAGATCCGCCCGACGGTCATTACGAACACCGGCCTGGCCTCGACGGCGTCCGGCCCGCTCGAAGCCATCAAGAACCCCGAGACGGTCGCCGGCAAGCTCGCGAGCCTCATCTTGCGCTGGCGCGCGACGCAGAAGACCCGCGCGACGTTCATCGAGGGTGTGCGTCCGTACTCCGACGGGCGCATCCATCCTGGGTGGAAGGCGTTCGGCACGGTCTCAGGCAGGTTGAGTTGCTCGCGGCCGAACATCATGAACCTGCCGCGCTGGTCGCGCTCGCTCGAAGACCGCGTCCGCGAGCTGTACGTAGCCGGACCGGGCTGCGAGCTGGTCTACTTCGACCTCTCGCAGAGCGAGATGCGGATGGCGGCCTACGCATCGAACGATGAGAACTTCATCGCGTCATGTGAGAGCGGAGACGTGCACTCGTCGAACGCGAAGATTCTCTTCCCCGATGCGCGAGAGGTGCTCGACCGCGACCCGAAGGGCAAGAAGTGCCCGCGGCATGGAGAGTCTGGCAGCGCGAAGGCCGAGTGCGCGTGCGGCGTGCCGTTCCGGTCGGTGGCGAAGAACGCCGGGTTTGGCGTGCTTTACCAGGCAGACTCCGAGACCATCTTCAAGTTCTTGCTCAGCAAGGGGTTCGACGTCACATTGCGTGACGTCGAAGCGATGTTCAACGAGATCCACAAGGTATACGCGCGGTACTACCAGTTCTGCGACGAGAACATGATGTTCTGCAAGCAGCACGGGCACCTGCGCGCTATCTTCTCAGGGCGTGTACGCTGGCTTGGATGGTTCCCGTCGATCACGGACGTAGCGAACTACAAGATCCAGTCGGGGATCGCGGACCTCATGAACGATCGCATCGTGCGCATCGCTCAGCGGCTTCCTCGCGGGGCGCGTCTCGTCGCGCAGGTGCACGACGCCCTCATCATCGAGGCGAAGCGCGGGCGCGTCGCGAACGACACAGAGAAGCTCGTCAGGGAGTTGTGGGATGAGCCCATCGTGATGCCGCATACCGATCGCTCGTGGAAGATGCCGATCGACTTGAAGCGCGGCGCGCGGTGGAGCGACTTCGGATAGCTTGCGTCTACGTAGGTCGTGGTGTACAAGATCGACTCGTCGCGGCGCCGTGTCGAGCGCCGAAAAGGAGAAGGGCACTTGAGCAACGTCAAGGACTTGAATGAGATCGTGAGCGAGGCCGGCAAGATCGTCGGCATGGCGGACGCCGCACGCGGCGCGCCGGATGGCTGGATGGACGCTGCCGTATCGGTGATCCGTCACCTGGCGCTGGTGCACCCGTACGTGTGCGCCGACGACCTGTGGGCCGCGGGTCTGCCGCCGCCCCCCGAGGCGCGCGCCCTCGGTCCCGCGTTCACGCGCGCCAAGGGCAAGGGCATCGTCGAGGCCACCGGCATCTTCGTGCGCACCAAGCAGAGCACGCGGCATCGCGCGCCGGTGCGCGTGTGGCGCTCGGCCCTCTATGGGGTGGCGGGCGCGCCGTTCGACGAGAGCAAGCTTCTATCGCGCGCGGTGGAGGTGTCGTCGTGAAGGCCCCGAAGAAGACCGCGAAGCGTCAGCCCTACGAGCGCTACGCGACGGCCCCCCGTGCGAGGTTCGTACAGATCATTCACGGGCGTCGTGGTAGCAGCGAAGACCTGTTCGCGCTCACGGCGGATGGGGAGATCTGGGGGTGCTACTTGATGAACCCCGAGGGGCACGTGCGGGTGTGGCACCGCATCGAGCTGCCCGAGGAGATCACGGAGTGATCAGCGTCAACGACCTGTCTCCCGATCAGCGCACCGTGTTCGACGCCATGACGGCGTTTCCGCGCAGCGGTGACGATCTGCTCAAAGTGGGCGGGTTCGCTGGATCGGGTAAGAGCACCGTGACTGGTATCTTCGCGCGCAACGCGCAGAAGGCCGGTTTCCTCATCGCCTACGTCACGTTCACCGGGCGCGCGTCGAGCGTGCTCGCGCGCAGCCTCAAGAACGCGGGCGTCGAGTTCACGACCAAGACGCGCAAGCCCGACGAGGACGAGGGCCTGTCGGCCGCCGCGGTAGCCTCGTACTTCGACATGGATCTGTCCGATCGCGACAGCGGCCCCGCGTTTTGCGGGACCATCCACCGGCTCATCTACCAGCCCCACATCAACGAGAAGGACGAGCTGTGTGGGTGGGCCAAGCGCTCGATGCTCGATCGCGACTACGATCTCATCGTGGTCGACGAGGCTTCGATGGTGAGCGACGAGATGCTCGAAGATCTTCAGGGTTTCGGGCTGCCCATCCTCGCGGTGGGCGACCACGGCCAGCTCCCCCCGGTTCGTGCGAAGGGCAGCCTGATGGCCGCGCCCGACGTGCGCCTGGAGAAGATCCATCGCCAGGCCGAGGGCAACCCCATCATTGCGCTCTCGCGCCACGTCCGCGAGGGCGGGCGCCTCTACGGCTTCAAGACGAGCGACGCGCGCGTCGCGATTCGGCAGCGGCGCGACGTCGCTTCGATCCACAAAGCCGCATACGCCGACGTCTCGCCGATGCAGGTCGGGGTGCTCTGCTGGACCAACAAGCAGCGCATCCAGATCAATGGCATGGCGCGCCAGGCCCTGGGCTTCAAGGGGGCCCCACGCAAGGGTGAGGTCATCATCTGCCTGCGCAACATGCGCGACAACGGCGTGCGCCCTGCGATCTTCAACGGCATGCGCGGCCTGATGGATGACGACGCCGAGACGGGCCCCAAGCCCTGGAACATCACCGTCGACCTCGGCTTCCCCGAGGAGGACATCGAGCCGCACCGCTACATCCTCTGCGCCCCGCAGTTCAACCGCGAGCGCGTGTTCGAGAAGCTCGATGAGCTACACGAGCGCGGCATCCGCGTCGACAAGGTCTGGGACGCCGGGTGCTTCATGGACTTTGGCTACTGCCTGACGACCCACAAGAGCCAAGGATCGAGCTTCGAGCACGGGATCGTCTACTGCGACCGGCCTTGGGACGGCAGTGATGACGCCAGAAAGTTCTATTATACCGCGGTGACTAGAGCTTCTCAACGTCTTACGGTGCTCCTGTGAGGTTGTCCGGCGCATCGCCGGTGAAGTCATGAGCGCGAAGGAGATCGACGCAGTGCCCTCAGAGCCGAAGCAGGCCACGCTCAAGGTCAAGCCGTGCCCCGGAAGTCTCGGGCAGGCCCCCCATCTACCACACGGCTCGGTGACGGAGACCATGCAGTGCCTCATCGCAGCCGTGTCCCGGCTGCACGCCGAGAACGTCAAGCTCAGGGAGAACGCGCCGTGACTGCGAATCTCTACATCGACACTGAGTTCTGCGAGGATGGTCGGACCATCGATCTTATCTCGATCGCGATGGTCGCCGAGGACGGCAAGGAGTTCTACGGGGTGAGCCGCTTCGCGCGCCTTGACCTCGTACCTGAGTGGCACCAGAAGCACGTGCTTCCCAGCTTGCCGCCGTACGATGCGCCCGAGTGGATGACTCGACGGCAGATCGCGCTCGGCCTCGACGCGTTCGTGACCGATCAGAGTGCGCGGCACGGCGGTAAGGTCTCGATCTGGGGGTACTACGCCGACTACGACTACGTGTGTCTGGCACAGCTCTTCGGGACGTTGCTGGATCTGCCGAAGGTCTTTCCCAAGTTCTGTATGGACCTGAAGCAGCTCTCGGTGATGCTCGGCAGCCCCGAGCATCCGCCCAAGCCGGTCGGGGCGCACAACGCCCTCATCGACGCGCGCTGGAACCGTGACTTGCACACGTGCCTCAAGGTGCGGGCGGCATGTGCGGTTCGCGACAAGCTCTTGTCACTCACGTGGGACGGCCAGAAGCGGTTGGATGCGTGGCTGATCGGCGCCGATGACACAAAGTAGCAAGGCCGTAGAGATGCGCGACAAGCGCATCGCGGCGATGACGGATCGCGCTCTGCTCGACTGGCTCATCGCAGCGGACCACGACAGCGATGTGACCCCCGCCGAGTTCGACGCGTTCACGAGTATGCGTCGGGGGCTCAGCGTCGTCTTCGCGCGTTTGACCTCGGCGCAGCGCAGGTGGGCAGAGGACGTTGTACGGCGCGCCATGCCGTTCAGCGCCGCGGACGCACCTCGGGGGCGTGAAGTCGAGACGCCCGCGGTGCTCAAGAACCTGCCCCTCAAGCCCCCGGGTCGGCGGTGACACGGCGCTCGTCCTTCCAGCAGGGGGTCGTCGTGACGCGCTCGACGTACGCGGCGCCCCCATCTCGGTGGGCTGTGTGCACAGCCTGTCAGGGCACGGGGCTCATGCCACCTGTGACAGTCGGGTATCCGCCCGGCGAGATCGTAGTCTGCACGTTCTGCAAGGGCTCCGGGGGGCACTTCGACCCTACGTAGGATTACCGTGAGCGGGTGGTGACGAGCCCCTCAGCCCGCGCGGCGAAGTTCTTGAAGGACATGCCAGATCTGGCCCAGCGTTGGGTGAAGCGGTACAGCCAATCGCCGATCTGTCGGTTGGTCATGTTGGACGCGCGCAGCCGCTCCCAGAGGCGGGGCGCGTCATGCTTGAACGTGTGCAGGTCGTGCTCTGCGGCATCCAGTGGATGGTTGACGCCGCGCGCCTCGTAGTGGTCTGCCAGGCGCGCTACGACAACCATCTCTTCGGCCTTCATGGGAGACTGATTCTACACCGGCACCGCTGTTCACGATAGAGAGCCGGGTCGACTTCTGGTAGGTTGGAGGAGTGAAGGGCCGCTCGCTCAAGTCCTTGCAGGCGTCGGCCATCCGGCTTCGGCGTGGCGGCCTGCTCGCCATCGGCGGCTCGCCGCCGACCGGGCCGTGGCTCGGGATGCACTTCGACCTGCTCGTCCTGGCGGCCAAGGAAGTGCAGCCACCGTCGTGGAAGTTCCCGGGGCTGCGGGTCATCCACGTACCTCTGGCAGACGGCCTGCACGAGCTGCCGATGGAGCAGCACCTGGCCGTGCTCGCGGCGTCGCGCGAGGTCGCCAAGACGCTCGCGGCCGGCAAGAGCGTGCTCGTGACCTGCCAGGCCGGCTTGAACCGGAGCGCGCTCATCGCGACGCTGGCACTCATGCGCCTTGGCTACTCGCCCAACAAGGCGACGGCGCTCGTGCGCCGGTTGCGCACCGGGGCACTCAACAACCCGCGGTTCGTGGCGACGGTGCGCGCCGCCCAGGGGAAGCTGACACGCGTTCGGTAACCGTGTAGGATGTAGACCATGGCGTTGTACGAAGTGGTGGTGGGCAATGTCGGTTCCGTCTACCGTGGCGCTAGCTCGGTGCGGGCGGACAGCACGTATCACCAGTACGTGCCGGGCGCGACGTACAAGACCAAGCGCCTCGTGCGCCACTGAAGGCCACTCGTGGATCCCGACGAGACTCTGCCGCCTGTCGCGCCGTCGACTATCCCGTCGCCGCCGATCTGGCCCGAGCTATCGGGGCCGCTTCTACTCGACAGCGACGCGGCGATGGTGTTCACTTTGGACGCGGACGACCTCGACGAGGAGTGAGCTGCATGCGCGCAAAGATGGAGTGCACGGCGGTTGTGGACGGGACGTACCCCGAGACCGGCGAGAAGTACAACGAGACGGTGAGCCTCCTGGCGGTCTACGCCAACATCGGCCCGAACGCCGAGTGGTCCAAGGCGACACCGGCCGGTCACGTGTCGCTCACGATCGACAACCCGAAGGCCTGGGGTCACTTCAAGAAGGGGGCCTTCTACTTTGTCGACTTCTTCGAGACGACCGAGGACGCTCGATGAGCCGGCTGGTAGCTGTGTGCAAGTCGTGCACGCTGCGGGACGCCCGCACTGGGTTCTATCGCGAGCGGCCTGGCTGTGTCCCTGCGTTCGATGACGTATGCCCTCGCTGCGGCTCCGAGAACGTCGACGTGATCGACACCGTAGCCCAGGCGCGCACTGCGCGCGCGGATAGCGCACTGGGCTAGATCCCTACTCCCCCCGCATCGTTTCGATGGTGCGGCCAGACCCGCCCCGGCAATCCCCCGCGGCGGGTCTTGTTTTGTCGTGATGCCGGTTTGTGATACTCTAGACTCCATGCAGATCGAGAAGATTCTCCAGATTGCCATGGTCACGTGTGGTGCGCTCGCGACAGGGCTGCCTCCGATGGAGGACGCCTTCCCGCCCGCGGCGGCCCCGTACTTCAAGGGAGCCGCTGCGGTCGCCGCGCTGCTCACGACCGTCTTCGGTGCTGTGACGGGCAAGATGCTCGGCGGCAAGCTTCTCGCGCAGAAGGCCTGATGACGCTTGCGCGCTACGTAGCGCGTGGTACAACGGCATCTCACGACACGGGCGCGACAGGTTTCGACGTGGGAGGAGCTGGATCATCTACGTGCAGGCGGCGCTCAGTCCGCCTTGACCAACCGAGCAACGTCTGATTGCGAACGACAACGCAGTCCGCGCGGCGGCCTAGAGCCGCTGCGCCGTCGGTTCCGTAGGTGCTCCAGTACCGGGATCGGCGTGAACCAACAGGGGCTGGCTTGCCGGGCGGCCCCCGATCGGTAGGCGAGACACACGGAGGGGATATGCGTCAGGCCGAGATGCGGGACACCCCCCGACGGGCAGCCTGGCGGCTCGTTGAGGTTCGCAGCCAGGCTACGCACGTACACGAGGATCGAGTAAGGCTCGCGGACCCCGGTTCGATTCCGGGCGCGTCCACGATGAGGTCTTCTGCGGAGGGCGATGGTGCCTCACGCTGAAGTGGTGGAGGGCCGGTTCTGGGCCCCTATTCGACGGGCGAGGGTGCTTCTTCGTGGGGAAGCTGCACTCCTCGCCCGCCGTCTTTCTGATAGGCTCACGGGCCATGAAAGAGATCTTCGCCCCGCACCTCGGTCGCACCGTCAAGATCGGCGCCCGCAAGCGCCCCCAGGAGCATCAACGCCAGGGCCACGTCCAGTTCGCCAAGTTCCTGCGCCCCGAGTCGCTCGCCGCGGTGCCCCAGAGCTTCGACTGGTCAACCCTCGTGCCGAGCGGCGCCCTCAAAGATGTTCTGATGAACGACAAGCTCGGCGACTGCACGTCGGCTGGCGCGGGTCATCTCATCGACGTGTTCACGGCGGGTGGCGGCGTCCCCGTGGCGATCACGCCGGCCATGGCCGTTGCGTTCTACTCGCTCAGCACCGGGTACGTCCCCGGCGACGCGGCGACCGATCAGGGCGGTGACGAGGTCACGGTGCTCTCGGTGGGGCACGATAAGGGCTACGACGGCGACGGGGGCCACGCCATCGCTGGGTTCGTGCAGCTCGATCCGACCAACGCCGATCACCTCAGGGCCGCCTGCTACTACCTCGGGGGGCTGTACTTCGGCCTGGAGCTGCCCGACAGCTACGTGAACCCGATGCCAAGCGGCGATGGTTTCACGTGGGCCGACGGGCCCCCTGATCCTTCCAACGGGCACTGCATCGTCGGCATCGGCGCGACGGCCGACGGCGTTCTCGTGGACACCTGGGGGCTCAAGGGCACGCTCACGTGGGCGGCCATCGCCGATCTCTGCTCGGATGCGAAGGGCGGCATGGTGTTCGCCGTCATCAGCAAGGAGTGGGTCAACCAGATGAAGAACCAGGCCCCCTCGGGCCTGGACTGGGCGGCCATGATCGCCGAGTTCGATGCGGACGGCGGCAACCTCCCCACGCCGAGCCCGCAGCCGGCCCCTCCGGTGCCGTCTCCAGTGCCCGCACCCGCCCCGGCCTCGCAGCCGGTGACGCTCGCACAAGCGCAGGCCTGGGTTACGGCGTCTCTTCAGGTCGGACCGGCGCTCATGACGCGCAGCCAGGCCGTCACGCGCGCGACGCAGGCCCTCGCGCAGCACTGTACGGCGTCGTGAAGTTCGGTGTGAGCGTCGTGATCGCACTCGGGATGGCGACGGTGGCCATCGGGTGTCACGGGTGCCACACGCCCTCGGTGCCGCCGGTTAGTGCGCAGGCTGTCGTCGTCTACCAGGAGCTACTTGCGGGCGGCTACATGGAGGCCGATGAGGGCGGCTCGACAGCGGTGCAGGAGCTGTTCGACTCGGACGTGTGCCCGCCGTGGCTTGCGTGCATGATGGACGGTGGGGCGCCCACGCCGTGTGGCGTCGACGCGCTTCAGCTTCGCGGGCCGCACTGAAGGCAAAAAAAGAGGCGCCCCCACCCGCGCGGGGGCGCCTCGGTCTGTCGAGAAGGAGTAGAACACGCCAGGACAGGGTACTGGGCGGGTACCGGCGCGGGGGCGAGCGCCGCCCAGCGCGCCATGACGCGCGCGTCGCCGCGGTAGGCCTGCGCGGCGGGGGCGCCCGTGGGGCTCTTGCTGAGCGTCTCCGAAAGGATCGCGATGATGTCGATCGCGAGCGGCACTGCGTCGTTGGTGCAGTCGTGCGCGACGGTCTCGACGGGCTTGCCCCAGTCGGCGAGCACGCATGCGGCGAGCTTGCCGGCGTCGGCGGCGGGGGTCGCGGCCTGGACGCAGCCGGCAGTGAGGAGGACGATCGGGAGGACGAAGGTGGACTTCTTCATGGGCACGAAGCATAGCGCGAGGTGATACACTCTGTATAGGGTCTCGCTCAAGGTGTGGTGGGATTGATGTGCGGCTCCCCAGGGGGATCGCCGTGGGGCTCGACGTCCTCAGGGGGAGCCTTCGAGAGCCCGAAGATGACGGGTTGGAGGATGTCGTCTGGATCGGCCCCGAACCCGCAGATGGTTGTCTGCACATGCTGCTTGGCCGCGAGGCCGCGCGTAGGGGCGGGGCGCTCCTTGGGATCGGCGGCGTCGCACCAGAAGGCCACATCATCCGCGGTGCACCCCGGGATCGTGGCGGTCAGGGCCACGAGCGCGTCGCACTGCGCTGCGGTCAGGCCGCATGCGTAGCCGAGGTAGATGAGCACCTTGTACCCGGCGGTGAGCACGACAGTGGCCCAGCGCTTGGCGTGGGCGAAGGACGTCAGCGCCCCCGGGTTCTTCACGCCCTCCATGTCGAGCGTGAGCGTGATCTTGCAGGTACGATCCGGCGCGACGTAGCCGACGAGCTTCGCGTAGGTGACGAGGTGCTCGGCGTCCTGTTGCCCGGTCTGGTCCGACAGGATGTTGTTCTCCGGGCGTCGCGGGTGCTGCACCATCCACACGACGAGCCCCGCGTCTGTGTTGTTCGTCAGCTCGTGGGCGGTAAAGTCCCACCCCGGTTCATTGCCGGGTAGCGGTCCGTAGCGACAGACGGCCTGGTACCCCGCGGCGACGACGGCGTCCGCTTCGCTGCGACTCAGCGCAATGTCGGTGTCGAACGCTTTGCCTGAGACGACTTGTGCGACGAGCGGCATGGGCCGCAGTCTATCACTCGACAGTGTTGAGCGCTGCGGTGAGGGCCTCGTCGAGGTGCGTATGGATCTTGTCGTCAAGCAGCCGCGCGAGGATGCGGGCGTAGAGCCTGCCGTCCGTGACCATGTGTTTGGTGCGGTACTCCAGCGACGCCTCGACGCGTTTGCACAGCTCTTCGCGGGTCATGGCCATGGGTTAGCCGCGCGTAAAGGCGGCCATGCGGCTCTCGCGGTAGGCGATGCGGCGATCGGCGTGGCCTGTGGAGTGGATCCTGACGGTGTAGCCCCGAGATCGCAGGACGCGGGCGACGTGTCGTGCGACGTGCTCGTTGTGGATCTCGATACGATGCGTGGCCCCCTTGAGATCGTGGGCCTTGATGATCCACGGCGCCTTGGCGTCTCCATACTGTGCGCCGCGGGCTGCGAGCCACGCGCGCATCGCGGCGAGCGCGTCGGCCTTCGCGCGAAAGACCGGCACGGTCTTCATCGCGACGACGCCATTGCCGAGCGTGGCGATGCCACGGTAGCCGCCTCGGGTCTCGCGGGCGGTGATCTTGAACTTCATGACGAGATCGATTCTACGCCTTCGGGGCGGCTCGCCGGCAGCTTTCGTCGTGAAGGGCTATCGCGATCATATCAAGGGGTGATTGTGTAACTGTACGATCTTCTTGACGGATTAGCCCCGAGGCGTGAACATGAGGCTCATCGGAGGTTTCGAGACATGATTACGTCGCGCAGCTCGCGCACGAGCAACGAGTTCGGGGACCTGGAGATCGTCGACGACATGGCGTTCGGCGACCGCAAGCGCCGTGGCCGCAAGGGCAAGCGCAAGGCGTCGCTGTACGGCCTCTTCGGGGACATCAAGCGCAAGCTGAAGCGCCCCTACAAGAAGAGCGTCGTGCGCTCGGGCCGCAAGCTCGTCGGCCACCACAAGATCGGCAAGGTCGCCCCGGGCGGACGCGGCAAGTTCCGCTACGTCACGCGCAAGGGCGGCGTCTACGAGGCCTCGGTCTCGAAGGGCCGCAAGGCCGCCGCGCGCAAGCCCGCCAAGAAGGCCGCCAAGAAGGCCGCCAAGAAGAAGTAGGCGCGCCGCCACCGACCCGGGCAATGCGCGTCGGCGGTACGGCGCGCAGAGTCGCCCCGGGCCGGCGGGGGGGTGGGTGATCTTCATCTCGGCGAGGAGCAGCAGCGCGGCGGGATCCTGGCGGCGGTGCAGGACGCGGAAGCGGCTTGCGTCTGTCGTAGTGCGCGCTGCGAGAGGTTGGCGGCTCGGGCGGCCTCCGGCGATGGAGATGGCCGGGACCTTGATTCCGGCTGCGCGCGCGGCGGCGAGGCGGTGCGTCCCCGTCCAGCCCATGTAGTGTCCGCGCGGCAAGAGCTTGTGGCGGAAGCGCGCGTCGGCGAGGGCCTCCACGACGAGAGGTCGGCCTTGCCACCCGTAGCGCTTCATGCGCGCGACCAGCTCGTGAAAGTGGTGGCTACGTCGCAGCTCGTGAAGTGGTAGAATCCTACGTGGATCGAGCCATACGACTCTCATCGGAAGAAAGGATACTGCCTGTCATGCCCAGCGTCTATGAAGGTCTGCATCACCCTAAGCACTGGCCGGTCACGGGCGGGCATCGTGGACACGCGCCGACGATCGTGGGGGCCATTCGGGCCGCGCGGTTGGAGGACCACGTGGGGCAGAGCGACACGCTCATGGTCGCGGCCAACGCGGCCTTCGCGGCGATGTCTGCGGACGTCAATTACTGCCGCACCGTCGGGGTCGCGGGATCGCCGACGAACGTGGCGGTCCACCACTTCAAGCAGGCGTGGAACGCCTCACCCGAGGGGCAGGGCAACAAGATCCCCTACAACGGGCAGTACGACGATCAGACGGCGACGGCCCTTCAGGGGCTGATCGGTGGGGGCCCCGCAGCGTGCGCGGGCGGTGTCCCATCGGGGCAGGAGGTGGCCTACGGCGCGTCGTCGTCGAGCACCGCGCCGCACTACACGCCCGGTGCGCCGTCCACGTCGACGAAGTCGGCGTCCTGGGGCGCAGTCGCGTCGCAGACTGATCATGCGGCTCCGAAGGCTTCGGGGGGCCTCTTGGCGCCCTCGTCGTCGTCGAACGCAGGCCCACTTCAGGCGGGCATGTTCAGCGGCTCGTGGTGGATGTGGGTCGTCGGCGCCGCGGTCGCGACCGTGGTTGGGTACGTGGGTGTCAAGCGCGGATGGTTCGAGATGGGGCACTACGCCAAGTAGGAGGGCCCGATGGCGCGCGTTTACATCGGGGGTGGATCCGGCTCGATTGAGATCCCGGCGGGTGTCGAGGCGGCAACCAACCGTGTGTGGTCCCAGAACATGGGCATCGTGGCCCCTCCGATCGCGTCGCCGACCCCCGGCGCAGCACGTGGGATCATCGCAGGGGTGCTCACGGTCGGCGCCTCGGGCAAGTTCGATGTGGCCGCCGCGGCGGGGTACACGGGCCTGACGACGGGTGACACTGTCGACTGGACGGTTATGGCGTACGCGTTCGCGCCTGGTACTGCGATCTCGTGGCGCAACAACACTCCTGTAGGGGATGTGGATTCGGTGGGTGGGGCCGACTCTGTGCAGGCCGCAGCCAGCGGCAACGGCGTGGGGTTCCTCAACACGGGGCGCGCGGTCGAGTGGTTCGACTCGGGGGCCCAGGAGTACGTGACGGGCGCCCTCTCGGGGGTGTTCTCGTGGGCAGGGATCATCAGCAGTGGGGGTGCGCCGGTGGCCCCGGGGACGGTCGTGGTCATCATCGTGAACGCGAACTTGTCGGCGAACGCGCTGGTGTTTGCGGGCGTGACCTTCAAGACTGTCGAGCTGCCGTAATGCCCAGCGTCTACGCCGGCTTGATCAGGGCGCCGCAGCGATGCGGCCCATGTGGATCGCGCCGCGATCAAGCCGGATCTCTCTGGGGGGTGTTCGGGGCCACCGATGTGCAGGTGCAGGCGCAGGCGTCGGTGTCGTATGGCGAGCAGCTCAAGGCGTACTTCATCCAGCAGGGGGAAGAGTGGGTGCTCAACGACGGCGCCCTGACCGATGCGATCCAGGGGGCCGTGACGAACCTGCCGGCCGTGCCGAACCCTGTGACCTTTGTGCAGATCGTGCAGCTCCTGGAGCAGGGGCAGTACGCGCTGGCCTACGCGCAGACAGCGGCCATGTGCATCAGCACCTACGGAGGTCCCGTCGGCATGGCCTTCGGGCTCATCATCGAGTTCGGGTTGGCCGTGATGAACGACCACCCGTCGCCGTGTACCATCGCAGGGTGCGATCACACCAACTGGAGTACCGATCCACGTCACAAGGACTACTACCCGGCGTGTGACAACTTCTCCGACTCACGCAGCCCGTTTACATGGGACAGCATCGGGTCGCAGTTCGAGTACGTGCCGTCGCAGGGCAGTCAGGCCACGCGCCAGTTCGGGCACGGTATCGACTACGGCTCGGGGGGCGCGGGGTTGACGGCCTGGGGATCTTCGT